>Ga0180437_10007067_pt1 | contig 14757 bp, 12 predicted proteins | sample SS_ome_4_FD_132410 | JGI IMG/M metagenome (GOLD analysis project Ga0180437, IMG submission 132410) | Hypersaline lake sediment archaeal communities from the Salton Sea, California, USA - SS_3_D_1 metaG | ecosystem: Environmental > Aquatic > Non-marine Saline and Alkaline > Hypersaline >...
CACCAGTAGCACCAGTAGCACCAGTAGCACCAGTAGTACCAGTAGCACCAGTAGCACCAGTGGCACCCGTCACGCCTTGTAATCCCTGGATACCCTGTACACCAGTAGCACCAGTAGCACCAGTAGCACCAGTAGCACCAGTAGTACCAGTAGCACCAGTAGCACCAGTGGCACCCGTCACGCCTTGTAATCCCTGGATACCCTGTACACCTTTAACACCAGTTGGGTAGAAACGAAATCCTGTATATGTTGCAGCAGCTGCTATATAATTATTAATTCTGACATATGATGCACCTAGGGAAAATGTAGTTGCATTTTTAAGAACACCATTAAGAGTGTAATACATTGTTTTACCATCATAGTAAAGAACTGCATCATCACCTTCGCTATACGTCCCTATGTTAACACCTGGGTTACCATCATAAAAATAATATAAAGAAGAACCTTGATAAATAATCCCATAATAATTTGCAGAATTACTACTATTGATAACTCTAAACCAAGAATTACCAGTTGATGTGTTTGGAGCTTTTACTGTAACTGAAAATCCTACACCAGTTACTCCATATACTTCATCTGTTTGTGCTTGACCACCAACTGGTATATAAAGAGTGTTATTATCTGGTTGTGTTGCTCCTCCCGATAAAGTAAATGAGTTAAAGCTTGCTCCACCATCACCAGGAATTCCTTGTGGGCCAGTTGGACCGGTTGAACCATCTTTTCCATCATTTCCCTGTAAACCAGTTGCTCCTGTAGCACCAGTTGCACCATCATTTCCATCATTTCCTTGTAATCCTTGTGGACCTTGTGGACCAGTAGGACCAGTTGCACCATCATTTCCATCATTTCCTTGTAATCCTTGTGGACCAGTAGGACCAGTTGCACCATCATTTCCTTGTAATCCTTGTGGACCAGTGGGACCAGTTGCACCATCTTTTCCATTATTTCCATCATTTCCTTGTAATCCTTGTGGACCAGTAGGACCAGTTGCACCATCATTTCCTTGTAATCCTTGTGGACCAGTAGGACCAGTTGCACCATCTTTTCCTTGTAATCCTTGTGGACCAGTAGGACCAGTTGCACCATCTTTTCCTTGTAATCCTTGTGGACCTTGTGGACCAGTAGGACCAGTTGCACCATCATTTCCATCATTTCCTTGTAAGCCTTGTGGGCCTTGTGGACCAGTAGGACCAGTTGCACCATCATTTCCATCATTTCCTTGTAAGCCTTGTGGGCCTTGTGGACCAGTAGGACCAGTTGCACCATCTTTTCCTTGTAATCCTTGTGGACCTTGTGGACCAGTAGGACCAGTTGCACCATCATTTCCATTATTTCCTTGTAAGCCTTGTGGGCCTTGTGGGCCAGTAGAGCCATCTTTTCCATCATTTCCATCATTTCCTTGTAATCCTTGTGGACCAGTAGAGCCATCTTTTCCATCATTTCCTTGTGGGCCTTGTGGGCCAGTAGAGCCATCTTTTCCATCATTTCCTTGTGGGCCTTGTGGACCCTGTGACCCAGTAGGGCCAGTGGGGCCTAGTGAACCAGAGCCCCCTGGACCAGGAGGACCCTGTAAACCTTGTGACCCCGTAGGGCCAGTGGGGCCCGCAGACCCATCGTTTCCTTGTGGACCCTGAGGTCCTTGTGAACCAGTAGGACCGGTAGGACCCAAGCTTCCGGTTGAACCAGAACCTCCAGGACCAGGTGGACCCTGTGGACCAGGTGGACCTTGTGGGCCAACTATTCCTTTAGGGCCAGTTGGACCTGTTTGACCTTGTATAACTATTTGACTCGTACCAAAATTACTTAATAATCCGCTTGAACCATTACCTACAATACTTTGAATTCTATTAGTGTTTCCGGTAATACTCATTGGGGCAAGTATAATCTAAACTATATATTATAAAAAATGATTATTTAAAGAGATTCATATTATAATATAAGAAAACTACTATGTCGTCTAACAATAAGTTTTGTCCAGATTGTTCTACTTTATTACATCCAATGGAAAAATTTAAAGATGGTGATACAAAAGAATCTGATGACGATGAGGAAACAGAAGAGGGATTGTATCTTGTGTGTGGGGATTGTTCTTACAGTGAAAAAACAACTACGTTTTCTGCAACTCACTTTTCAAAAAAGGTTGAAAAAACACAATATGTTCATCCAAAAAGAATTATTGAAGATTACATCTTTGATATGACATTACCAAGAACGAGGAGCAAAAGTTGTTCCAATCCAAAATGTCCCAGTCGCGACAATGATAATCCAGAAATCGTATTGATTACGGCTGAAGATCATCCAGAAATTGCTTATTTATGTACAGTGTGTAAATTTATATGGGGCAAACTGTAAAAAATGATTATAAATATACATAAAGATTAATATAGTATAATATAAAATACAGGTAACGATGGCTGAGAATAAAAACGAAGCAAAGAACAAAGAATTAAATGTTCCAGTTCCAGAAAATGACCTGGAACAAAAAGTTAATATGAATAATTTAGAAGATTCTAATACGTTTACGTCGGGCATTTTAAACTTGCAGAGAACTACAACTTTAAATCGACTAACGAAATATGAAAAAGCTAGAATTTTAGGGACACGTGCCTCACAGATTCAAAATGGAATGTCTCCTGTTTTTCTTGAAAAAGGAAAACATGTTAGTTTACCAGATGAATTTAAAGATGTTGTTAAAAGCAGTATCGATATGGCAAAACTCGAATTAAAGCTCAAGTCATCTCCAATAATCATTAGAAGGAAGCTTCCTTCTGGAAAGATAAAAGAGAAGACGACACAGGAATTGGAGTAAAAAAAAATTGATTAATATTTTACCATCACCTTTCATAGTCAATGTCAAAAATGGATAGTAATACTAAACATGAAAACAAAATTGAGGACGTCAATGATGACGTTGATGTTCATACTGAACCTGAAATTGAATCTGGGGACGAGACATTACCTGAACATTCTGATAACGAATGTGAAGTAGATTCTGACAATGAGTCAAAAGCTTCTAGTGGTTCTTCTAAGAAAAAGAAGAAGGACAAGAAGAAGGACAAGAAGAAGAAGAAGAAGAAGGAAAAGTCCAGAGATAAGGCCAAGAAGAAGAAGGATAAGGCTAAAAAGAAGAAAAAGAAGAGCCACGACTCGGATAGTGATGAAGATGAAGCTGATTCAGCTGTCGAAACACGGTCCGTATCGAGCACTTCCAGTACTACTAGCCGGACCAAGAAAACTAAATTAAAAAAGAGTGAACTTCTTGAAATTATCAGGGCAATTCCTGAAGATGACCAAACACCATCAATGAAAAACTATTGTAATATGTTTGAGGTTGTCAATACCCTCGAGCAGACTGTTAAGGATGCCAAGTTTTCAAAACACTTGGCTGAAAAGGATGCAATTGGGGATTACAGGAAAGGTCTGAAAAAGAAGGAACGTGGCCCTACACAGCGCCGCCAAACCGGATTTAGTCAGCCATATGATGTTCCTAACTCTTTAAAAACAATTTTAGACAGTGAGGCGTTTGAAGATTATGTGGTTGATGCCACTCCATCATCGGGCTACAATGCCTATGATAAAGAGGCAGAAGACCCTAAGATTACGCCATCGCAACTTGTTGACGCTTGTCGTCACTTCTTTATTGCCCAAGATGGAAAAGAGAATAAGGGTCTGGTTTCATTTGAAGATGAAGACACACCCGTATTCGCTATCTTTTCTGAGTATCTTGAGGAACTTGAAGGTGGGAAGCTCGAAAAGAACTACAAGCCAAGTCAAGGTTCACAGGAAGCTGACAAGAGTAGCCTGTCCCGTATCCAGATGATTTCATTTGCATGCGCCTACCTCAAGTGGGTAAACAACTTGTAAATTATACAGTTGTATTTAATAGTAATAATTATTTCTTTCTAAATAAAACAGTTCGCGCAATCTTCTTTGTTTTCTCCTTTTTAACTAATAATTCAGGTTTATATACATAATAATCAGTATGTGGTTCCGGGACCAACGCATGAATTTGGATAATTCTCTCGTTTACTTTGTCATACGTTATTTCTTTTTTTAGTTTCATTTTTCCTTTGGTTGCAAGTTCAATTATCATGTAAATTGTGTTTGTACTAACCGTTTTTTCCGTTTTGTCGTGATTGAAATCAGACTCGAAATACTTATTCAGGATTTCAATTCTCCTTTCATTTGTTAAGCTTCTCCATGGCAACTTTACATCATCTTCTCCTGTAGAATTAAAAACATTTGAAGAAAGCACGTTGATTTTCTTTCCACGCGTGGGCGAATTTTCAGAATTATTCGTCTTTGTGTCTTGAGAAGCCATTGTAGTTATATATATACTATGTGGTTACCTTTATGTAGTAATTTGTCTCGAAAAATATAAATATAGTGCCTCATATAAATTAGTGAGAGAATAGACAAAAATCTTTTCGCGATTACTAAAAAATATTTGTACCTTACTCATTTGGTCGGTTGTCATACTTTGCTCATTTAAAATAAGATGTAATGCCCAGGCTCGTTGAGGATCTATAATTTTCTTATCCTTATAAATATTTACCTGGTCACTAAAATGTGTAACAAAACGTAAATTAGTTATAATACGATATTGAAACCTTAAAGAAGTTTCTTGTCTTAAATCTTTTAACATCAAAATGGATTCTTTAGCTAAAGGTCTTAATATCAACGTCAATTCTGAATTTAGTTGGACATTAATATCAGTATCTTTAACAACCGTTTCATCGTTAAAAACTTTTATTTTAGACCGGTAAGTTTTATCGTCATAATTAATAAAGGCAAAGAACACTGGAAGTAAATCCCAATGTTTAGTAAATTTATTTTTATCAGGGTTGATTCCATTGATAAAATGGTCATTCCAATTTTTACAATATGCTGGTTTTCCTGAAATTTCAAAAGAAACAACAGTAATAAACTTGGTTGTTATATTATCAACAATTTTAAAAGGACCTGAAATGACAGGAAAATCTTCTATTGGATTTAGCCATTCTTCACGTGTATCATTCTTGACAAGTTTTATTCTTTTAGCTGGTTTTGGATTAGTTATAGTAGTTGTTTTATGTTCAATTCGCTGAGAAATAGCCATTTTCCTAGTTTTTTCAATTACCTCTTCGAATACTTCTTCAACTACATTTTCAACTGCCTTAGTTGTAATGTCTGAATCTGAATTTTTTCTTTTGATAGAAGTTTTAAGTTTAGGTTCAAGTTTCTTAAATAAAGCTCTTTTGATTGGCTTTTTAACCTGTTTAGGATTTGGTTTAATTGTTTGTGTTAAACCACAATGTCTACATTTTCGACGAGAGGTTTTTACTACTTCATAGAAACCAGCATCACAATTTGGATTTCTACATTCAACAAAATTTTCTTCACTTTCACTTTCTTCTTCGCTTTCTTCATAAGAGCTACTGGAAGAATTACTGTTTTCGCTTTCACTTTCAGAAGAGCTACTAGAATAGTCACTGTTTTCACTTTCAGAAGAGTCACTTTCACTTTCTTCTGATGAAGAAAGTTTATGTTTATCAATGCGCATTCTTCTCATAATTTCAGTAATTCTTTTGGTAGAAGTATTGCGAGAACGTGGTGGTTTTGGCGGCTTTGCAACCTTTGAAATAGATTTAGTACGTATATGCTTTTTTCTCATTGATACGTTCATTTTCAAGTGTTAGCCTGTTAGTGGACTATAATGCGAATTAATATTCAGTTTTTTAAATAGGTATTCTCTTTAAATAATAAATAATTGTAATGTGAGATATTTTCGTCATCATTACTTAAAATATACAATAGTAAAAATATGGTATTATTTAAATCACTTTGTGTTTTTTCTTTTAAATTATCAGGTAACGTTTGAAAGAAATTCGCAGTATCTGTTTTGTGTTCTGATGCAGATTTTAAAATAGACAAAATAGTTGACTTATTAAAGGGTGTTCCATTAAAACAACAACTTGATAGTTTATATCTTGTTGTGTTCTTCCTCACTACTTTGGATATCATTAATTTGTATTGTTTTTCTTCCCGCGAAAAAGAATATCTTGTTGGAAAAAATACAATAACATCAATTTCAAAATACTTTGAAAGAGCATATTGCTCACAAACTCCTCCCCAGTGTTCTTCTGATAATTCTTCTTTAGCATCAACATTATCAGAATCTTCACTGAAGTATTCATCAATAGTATCTACATCATTCATATTTATAATAAAATCATGAATTGATTCCTTTGTTTCATCATGAACATCACATAAATGATTTTTTAACCAAAACCTTGCTTTATAAAATATTTTGTAAGCCAATAATTCTTTAAATTTTTGGTTATCCCAATCTTCACTTTTAACAAATGACTCAAAGTCTGATTGGTTAAAAAAAGATTTTACCCTTTCATTTGTTGTTTTGTTCTTAAATCTATTTAATATCGCTATTCCAAAAGAAGCATAAAAACACCACCCATCTTCCGAAACATTAAATTTAGAAAATAAATCAACAGGGTATGTTTCTTCAATCCAACCACGTTTTAAGTTATCAATTGCTTGTTTATAAGCATTTTTTGAACTGTGGTGAGATTTCAAATAACATGCCGTGGAATTTTCTAATACAGGGTGTTTGCATTTAACACCTTTTTTTGATACATGTGTGCAAGTCATTTTACTATTTAGTTTATTAAATTAATTAAAATCAATAATCAATATTTTTATGCCGTTTCCTCTTCGGTATTTAGTGGTTTTTCACTCTCATTTTTTGATGGATCTGCACTCATTCTACAAACGGGACATTTATGATTAAAATCACGCAACCACTTATCGATGCACGTTGTGTGAAAAAGATGATTGCAAGTATTTAAGTATGATACGGCTTCGTCTTTTTCATATTTTGAAAGACAAATAGAACATGTATCCTGATCTTTAATCTTGATGTCTGTATTTTCCGCTTTTGTATCATATTTAAAAGATGTTAAAAAAACATTCATTTTATCGTCACTCACTGTAACACGAACCGGTTCCATCAAATTTTCGAAAATAACATTATCATCGCCACCCACACCATTAACAAATCTCAATAAATTCATCATATTACCCATCAAAGACATTGGTGGCACTTGTCGGGACGCAAACGGATTGCTGAACATATATGTTATTTCATAATCACCTTCACCAAATATGTCATGAATAGACGGTTGTCTATTTTGAACAGGTGGTTGTGATGGCTGTGCAGGTTGCGCTTGAATTGGACGGTCCCTATCCTGGAAAAACATTTGTCTGATTTCATTTAATTCTGCTTCACGTTGTCTGTCTAATTCTTGTATTTTTCTTTCATAGTCTGTTTTTTGTTCATCTGAAACAGATGAAGATGCTGTTCCAGAACTAATTTCAGAACCAGCACTACTAATGGGTCCCATTGTTGAAGATATTAGACTAGATAATGGATGAAAAGAAGAAGTTGGTGGTTGTGGTGGTTGTGGTGGTTGTGGTGGTTGTGGTGGCGCTCTTGGAATTGGTTGAGACCAAAAGGAATTAGATCCTGTATTTCCAAACATATTAAACAAAGAAGCTATATTCGCCAGTGGATTATAAGAGGGTGCCATAAATGGGTCGTTCATTCTTGGAATTCCAAAAAGTGGATTATATGAATTATGATATGTTCTTGGATAAGATCTTGAAATTCGATTGCTGGATTGCTGGCTTAAATGTGCCTCTCGGTCTTCTATAAACAAATATCTATTTACCAATTCGCCAATAACTTTTCTTTCTTCTGGATTAGAACATATTAAAACCATAACATACATTTTCTTATCGTTATTAATAATGTTTTCACGGCGTAATTCACAATCTATAAATGTATCAAGTATCGTTGCTTGAAAGTCAACAGCAGAACGTCCTTCGTTTGGGTATCGATGTGCAATTCTTGAAGTTTCGTTTTCAGTGTTATCTTTATTATCATCGAGCTTCTTTTCTGTATAAATTATTTCTATATCAAGAACATCTTTATAAGATAAATTAAGATCGTTGTGAATATAACGATGTATCATAAGTAATTTCTCATTAATTTTGAATTCTCTTCCTAATTTTATTTCTATTACTTCATCTGTTTCTTTGAGCATAACTGTCTCTATTTTTTGTTCCTCGTTATTTGAAATTATTTTACTATATGATATTGGATTTTGAATATGAATTGCATCTTTACGCTTAAATACAATATACGTTGGTTGAATTTTTGGTATCTCGGACATCGCTTTTCTTTCTCCAAATATATCCATTATCTGTTAAAATTGATATATATATGCTTAGATTTCTATAATACAACAATAAGCTTTAAGTCAATAACCTAAAATGGGAATATACAGTGCGAGAAAAGATTTATATGAAGCCAAAAGGGAACTTCCCCTTTCAAAATTCCGCAAACGCGAAGGCGTTATTTCTATTGGCGTTGATGGCGAACAAGTCACTGGAATGGGCCGCGACTTGCACCTAGAAGGAGATGACTTGGTACAATATGTCAGGTCAACCGCTATCGACCCTTATTTACGACATGGTATTAATGTCTTTATGGTTTTTGGTGGGAAACCTATTAAATCCAAAGACGATGTTAAGGAACATCGTATCAATGACAAATTAAAGTGGCAAAAAAGTGTTTTTAAATCATACACAAACCAGGATTATTCAAATGTAAAAGAAGATATCTTGAACTTTGTTTGGAATAAGGTTATTTATCATTTTCAAGAACACCCGCCACCAAAGTGCCACCCAATCTATGACTTGTACGTGGCGACATTTATTAAGCAACAACCGGGTCTTGTTATGAACAGTGAAAACTATGAATATTATATGTGGGAGGTTGGAAAATATGTTTGGCCAACAAATAACCAAATATTTAATCTGTTTAAAAAATTTATTGTCTTGAAACACGATGTGACTTTGGATGACCTTCCACGTGATATATTGTGGGAGTTATCATTTAATCACTGGAATGGAAAAATGGCTCAAAAACGTCTCGTTGAACATGTTTTATACGTGAAGAGTCAGTTAAAAACCGTTGTTCCAATTGTTGATGCTACATACGACGGAGACGACCAGTTAGCTATGATGGTTGAACTTGGTATTATCCATGCAGTTGTTAGTGGAGACAGTGATTTTTTTGCTTTCAACTCAAACATTGTTATTGTTGACATTGACCCCTCAAGTGATATTGTTTCTTATGTCAAACTTACAGATATGTATGATAACTTTGCAGAAAAGGGATTTTCAGAAGATATGGTTAGAAATGCAATGATTATGTCAACTGCTGATTATAACCCTGAATTTTACAAGTATCGTATTCCATTCAGGGAATCATTAAAAGCTTGTACGACGATAAAGGGCAAAAAACGAAGTTATCATGAAATGTTTGAATATTTCTGTGACAAATATAACAAAATTTATGACAGGAAAATCGCAGATGAAATTTCACATGCTTATACGATAAGTACTGTTTATGATGATATTGCAGATGCAATTCATGTTGTTGTAAATTCAGTGGTTGAATATATATACCACTCTAAAACAACCCGCAATCTCGAGACAACTCTTTACATGTATGTTATTAAAATATTATTATTGTCTGCTATTACTAACAATAATAATATGTTAAACACAAAAATGATTAATTATCAACTAAATATATACAAAGAACAAACATTCTCAAGTATAAAAACATTTACTCAGCTTCAACAGCTGGGGCAGTAAAGGGACGAACTTCGCCAGTTTCAGGGTCTTTTTTTAAGAAATGGATCTTCATGTATCGCTGAAGATTGAAATATGTTAATTCATCATCATCCTTTAGATATAGTAACGACTTTAGGTTTCCATCAGCAAGAATTTGCTTCTTGTTTTCCGGGTTTTGAAGGTCATTCTCCTTTACATACCTGTTTACACGGCGTGTAACCTCAGTACGTGGGAGTTCAGTTCCTTCGGCCACTTCCAAGAAAGCACACATTGGTCCTGACAAAGGAGCGGGCTTAGTAAATCCTCCAGGAGACTTATTTCCTCCACGTCGTTTCTTACGCTGTCCCTTGTTGAGCTTCTTGACAACCTTGCTAACTTCCTTTCGCTCACGAGTGACCTGGCGGTTAAGTTCTCGCAAACAGGAAAGAAGTGCCTTATCGGCTGCAATTCGCTCTTGGACGGTGGAAATAAGACCCTTGAGAAGGGTATCAGTCTTATCCCTGTTCTCAGTAAACTGGTCTTCAGGGTTAGCTTCCTTTGAGTCCTTTGAGTCCTTTGCGTCCTTGGCTTCCTTGGCTTCAACTACTGGGGTTTCAGCCTTGGCAGCTTTTGTCTTAGTTTTCTTTGCCTTCTTCTTCTTGGACCTCTTAACTGGCGTGGGCTCAGCTTCAGTTTCAGCTTCAGCTTCCTCACTCTCAGATTCAACTTCACTTACAGGTTCCTTAGCCTTCTTCTTCTTCTTGGCTTTCTTATCCTTTTTGCGCCTCTTAGTTTTCTTGGGCTGATGTTCAGGCTCCTCGGTGTCAGATACGGGGGTTTCAACTTGCTCTTCTTTCTTTGATCGTGGCATTTTGTTATAAGTTATATTCTGGTATTTATAAAAAAAATCAAACGCGGGTATGACATAGAGCAGTCGTTTGCTTTAAGTCATTTCGTATTTAATTTGTTGCTATTGTCATAAGGAGTTTAAGATTGCTTTAAAATGTCTTCTCGAAATTCTAGAACTACTTCTGGGGGAGTTCAATCATTATCAGATGCGGCCAATACGTTTGCAATGTCGGCAAAATCGATACAAAAAATGAAAAACTTAAAAACAGCAATTATGAATATCATCATAAAATCTATCCTAATAATTGGGGTTGCCATTATTTTGATTGATAGGCTAGCTTCTGATAGTTTTATAGGAAGAGAAGCTATTATTGGCGCTGCTCTAGTAGCAATTTGTTGGACAATTGCCGCTTACTCACGCGGTCAATGGGAAGACCATCTTGTTACATTTATTATTATAATTGTAGCAGCTGGGATTTATTACGGTAGTTGGTGGAACTTTGAAAATATACTAGGACTTGACCTAAACAATCCTTTAACTATGGGGTATTTTGTAATTTTATCATTCTTTACCCTAATTGTTCTTGTTTCGAGATTTACATATATGAATATTGTAAAAGCTGCTGGATGGGCCATTGGTCTAGCTGTATTAGGAATTTTTGCATTTACATATAGTGTTTGGGGAACTTTAAAGGTTTGTGAATTTGATGAGTCAGCCGGTGGAATACAAGACCCTTTCGAGATTGTTATAACAGTCTATGTGACATGGGTTATATTAATTGGTTTAATGTTCTATTTAGAAACAAAAAATCATAAAGGAATTACAAGTTGGGGCCAGACACAATATATAATTTTTGGAATATGTGTTGTTATAATTATGTATTTCTTAGGATATACCTGGGAAAGATGTGCTCCGGCTGTTAGTAAAATGAAAACAGAAAGTGAAAAACAAGCCGAAGAAACAGCAATAAAAGATGAACCATCCTGGATTGATAATAGCGCTCATATTGCAACCATAGTTGCATGGTTTAATTTATTTATAGGGCATTATATTAGTTCAGCCTTTTTTGCATTTGCAGGCTACTCTATTTTAGACCAATGTGCTCCAAAAAATGACCCACGGGTTATGTCTGTAAACATATTAGCATTAATATATTTGTTAGTTGGACTAATATATGGTTTTAAAAGGATTACAGGTCACTCTAAGTAAAAAATAGCATATTTTAACATTTTATAAACTTAATAGTATAACTTAATAGTATATTTACAATGAGTACAGGAGCTGTTATCCAACTTGCTGCATATGGAACACAGGATTTATATTTAACTGGTAACCCACAAGTAACCCACTTTAAAGCTGTAATACGTAGACATACTAATTTCTCCATGGAAACAGTTGAAAACTACTTTGATGGTAAAACATCACCTGGCCAAAAATTACAATGTAAATTACAACGAATTGGTGACCTTGTGCATCAAATTTATCTTCGACTCGATTTACCTGAACTACAAAGTCGAAATGGTGAAGATAATATATATACAAGTTGGGTAAATGCAATTGGGTATGTTATTATTGATTATATTGAGATACAAATTGGCGAACGTGTTGTTGACAAGCAATATGGACAGTGGATGAATATTTGGTCTGAATTAATAACAGATTTTTCAAAGAGAGATGCTTTAAACACAATGATTGGTAAACATGATTTTTTTACAGTAACCACACAAAATGGGCCATTAAGTTTATATGTTCCATTGCAATTTTGGTTTTGTAATAATATTGGTTCATCATTGCCAATGGTTGCCCTTCAACATCAAGATGTTAGAATTAATTTACAATTAAAACATTTTGACTTATTATGGACATCAAATGATTTTGAGAATGCTAAAGAAATTTTGCCAGATAATATCGTTTTTGACCAAGTAACTCTTTTAGTTGATTATATTTTCCTGGATGAAGATGAAAGGAGATATTTTGCTCAAAATAAACACTTTTATTTAATAGAACAAATTCAACTATCGTACCAATCAATTGACGTGACAAGAGGAGAAAATATTATTGATTTACCATTTAACCACCCTGTAAAAGAATTATTATGGGTTGTACAAGGAGATAATGTAAAAAAGAAAAGACAATGGATAAATTATTCTGGAGATGTCCAAAGTTTATTATGTGACGAACCACGACCTCCAATAAAAAATGCAATTATACGGTTCGAAGGTTTAGAAAGATTTGAAATAAGAAATGAAGAATATTTTAGGGTAACATTACCCTGGAAATATCATACTGCTGTACCAAGAAGTTACATATACACATATTCCTTTGCTGCAAATCCTGAAAAACTGCAACCAACTGGTTCAGCAAATTTTTCACGAATTGATAGAGCAACTCTCCACCTTCAAACAATTGAAGGTTTAGAGCAATCAGACGTATCTGTATACGCAATTAATTATAACATATTTAGAATAATTGGTGGAATTTCAGGTGTTCTTTTTGCTAATTAAATCATTTCATTCATTATGTTTCCCAAAATATCCATTGGTGTTTGGTTCCCACCATAATGGTACTCATTTGGTCCACAATCACATAACCCAATATCTCTTATGACAGAATGAGACTCTTCATTTATTGTTCCTAATATGATTAATGTTTTTAGACAACCATATATTTTATCTTCATAATTTGCCTGAAAAGTTATTGCTTTAAGTAAAGAATTTAAAATGGTATCTTTTAATAGAATAGAACTGGAACATGTCATTATCCTTCCTGTAAATTCAACTGGGTAAACATTTCCGTCTGGTGGGAACATTCTTTTTCTTTCTGATTCTTGAGACATGTGCCAACTTTCATATATTTTTGCAGCTAAAACGCGAAGTTCTCCTAAAGTATATTTTAAAAAAATACCTCTAGGAAAATGATAACCCGTTTCTCTAAAGCTTTCAAACAAAGTATTTGCTTTAAGGTGAAGATTAAATCTATTGAAACTATAGCATTCTGATGGCGCATCTTCCAAATTTTCAATATCTTTCAATTCATCTCTTGACATAGTAAGATTTTTTACATCATTATATTTATGTTTAAGATGATGTAACTTTTCTTCAACGTCAAACAAAAACGCAGGAGGATATTCTCTTCTATTAAAAGGATTCTCACCAGAATGACTTCCAGGAGATCCCAATAACTGAATTGCAGACGAAACATCAAACCACCAACAATTATTCATATCATTGTACTGGCATATTACCCATCTTTCTGGAGGAATATCCATAAAGCTTTCTTGGGTAATTGGGTCGCATAAATTTATACAGTTATATAGTTTTAAGAAGTTACCATTATGTATCAATATCGGAAGTAGCTTTTTAAACCTATAGTTTAAGTAGTACTTCCAGATAGTTTTTACTGCTTCTTTTCTTTTTTTACGCTTTATTTGAAAGGGGCCTCTGTAGAATTTTTGAATAATTCTCACAGAACGAGAAAAGTTACCTAAGTAATATAGCAGATTTATAAACCAATAATATCTTTTTTCTGATATCTCATTGGTATTAACTCCCAACCTTTTTAATTCGTTCCTCAGATAAGAAACCTTTTCAACACGAAGTCTTGAAATTGTTTCAGGGATATAAAATTGGTTAAGTTTATCCAGTGTTATTCCATTGTCTATTATTTCCCAGAATCTGATTGCCGGCCGTGTTGCACTGCAACCAAATAGCTTATTTGACTTATTTGAATTTTTCCAAACAGACCCATCTGGTAAATAAAGTAACTTTCTTCTTTTGTGAACTCCACATATCTCTTGTTGATAAGAGACCATTCTCTCACATCTTTCCATTGATATGGCATTTCGCATGCTTATACATCTTCGTTTTCTTTTGCTAATAATTTTGTTGTTGCTCATATTATCTATCTTTTCTATACCCTTAGGTAACAATCTTTTTTTTTGACTATAAAAACAACATCCACCTTTAAAATAAAACCATTTGCCATATAGTTCAGGGTAACCTTCAAGAGGTAAGCCCATCGCAAACAAACATTTTTATTTTAACGGTGGTAACAATGACAATGTAAATAGCTATCTATTTTACATTTTCTATTATACATTCAACAACAGATACCAAAAATCGCAATAATTCGCAAGTATTAAAATACTCGATACTAAATCGCAATAATTCTAAAGGGTCGTATCTAACCCTGTGAGATACTTTACCAAAATATTTCTGGCTCCATTC
>Ga0180437_10007068_pt1 | contig 14754 bp, 13 predicted proteins | sample SS_ome_4_FD_132410 | JGI IMG/M metagenome (GOLD analysis project Ga0180437, IMG submission 132410) | Hypersaline lake sediment archaeal communities from the Salton Sea, California, USA - SS_3_D_1 metaG | ecosystem: Environmental > Aquatic > Non-marine Saline and Alkaline > Hypersaline >...
CGGGTGGGAAGAAAATGTAAAGAGCGGGCAATTTTAAAGGATTGGGAGAGGGTGAAATTATCTGTGACAAGATAGAGAAATTCTGCACGCCATCCGACATAGTTTGCTTTTCCACCAGCGGTTTCTCTTGTTGTGAGCCCTCCTGTGCCGTCTAGATTTAAGGTGAAAAGGCCGATATTGTCGGAATTTCCATGTCCAATTCCTGCAAAGTCAAATTCAGGAATTGCTTGGGGTTCTACATATTGAACATTTGTATCAAAACTCCAATCACCTCTTTTTCGCAATTCACCGATGTTAAATCCCACATAGCCTGCTAAGTTTGCTAGATGATAATTTAATATTGCATACCTTTTTGCTGCAGAATTGATTAAAAAAGCAGAGTATAGAGTTGTTACTCGGTTGATATACTTTGGTAGAAAACGATATCCCAAGATAAATTGACTGTTAATGTATTGAAAACGGACAATATCTATAAATTTTTTGAAATCTTTTGTGTCCCAATCTATTATTGAGTATTTGAAATATACCCCTGAGTTATAAATGTTTAAAATACCAAGTTCTGCAACAAGTGCAAACTGATCTTGTGTTTCATTTACAACAAAAGGGCCTCCGTAGATATAAAGATCTCCAAGTTCATCTGCAGATTGGTTGTACTTAAACAAAACTCCGTCCATAAAGGATCCAAATTCGATACGCGAGTCAAATGTATAGTTAAGTTTTCTCCGACCAAATTCAAAATCAAGGGTGTAGTTATCTCTTGTAAATACCCTAAATCCCATAAAGGCTCTTTCAAGAGAGAGTCTATTTTGCGTTCCTCCTATGAGCCCCATGTTATTGTCGAATTCAACCTTAACTGTAGACCACGTCTGGTCTGTTCGATAATCTAATAACATGTTAAACTCGATGTCAAACTGATCGTTTGCAATGCGAGGATGGAGCGAATTAGAGCCTATATTTTTAAATCCATTTTTCTTTTCGTTTGCAGTAATATATTCAACGCGGACATCACCACTAAGAGATAAGGCGCCCCCTCTTTCTTTAACTGTAACGGTTCTTTTAGTAGCTAACCATGCCTTGAAAGCTTCAATTTGAGATTCATCTAGGGAAACATTATCTATTCCAAATACTGGGGTCGAGGAAAATATAAAGAGAAATAAGTAAAAAATGTATTTTTTCGAATTCAACGAACCCATATAACTCTATAAGGATAAGGTAGTAAAGTAACACGAATCATTTAGATTCGTATCTATGCTCATATTACCTTAAGAATCAGGTTTTGGCAATTTAAAAGACTAGTATGGGCCTGTTGAAGTGTGGAGGTATTGAAAAATGGCATTTTTATCGGAAACAAGTTCGCTTTCCTTAATCGTATACGCATTCGATTTTAAGAGATATTTTTGGAATATTTAAAAAGTTTATTTTTTTAATACTTTTGCTATATAGTTATTTTAAAGTCAAATGACTATAGAATATCGGTAATTGTTAATAACTTTTATGAAATATCACTTTTTTTTATTAAGCATATTTTGTTTTGCCTTTAAGCCTTGCTATGTTCAGTCAGAGAGTATGCAAAATAAGCGATCGACTCAGTTGATTGAAGTGCATGAACGTACAAATGAAAAAACGATTGTCCAGCAAAAACGTGTTTCATTTCAAAACTTAAAAGGATTGATTATTTCAGGTGATAGGGAAGTTCCGCCTTATTATGTGATGAATAAAACTAAAGGGGTAGAGTTTTATCGCTCGATGCAATCGATTCCATTAAAAGCAAGGACAGCTTTTCAAAAATATCTCTATCGACTTGTTATAGGGAGAACCCTTACCTTTGAAAACCTCGAAACATTAAAGAAAAAAATATCTGCTTTTTGCCAAATGCATGGGCAACCATTTGTAGTTGTTAATATTTTGGAAAAAAATATGGCAGATGGAATTTTAGTAATTACAGTATTAGATGCAAGAGCAGGTAAGATCTCAATAGAGGGGAATCTTTGGCGCAATGAACAATTTTATCGTGATCGTATTTGCTTAAAAGAAAATACACCTATTTATTACCAATCTCTTGAAGAAGATTTAAGTTGGTTAAACTGTTTTCCATGGTGTTCTACGAGTGCAATTATCCATGCAAGTGATGATTATGGAATGACAGATATAGATATTATAGTTGAAGATAGACGTCCATTTGAATTTTATGTAGGCGCAGATAATACAGGTTTTCGTTTGATTGATTACAATCGAGTGTTTACAGGGTTGAGTTGTGGAGATATTTTAGATTCTAACTGGAATTTTGATTATCAATATCGAGCCTCACCTGATTTTACAACCTATCAATCCCATTTGCTTGAATGTTCATTTTATTTGCCATGGCGTGATATTCTTTCTCTTAATGGAGAGATAGCAAATATGCATGAGGGAAAAAGCTATCAACTGAATTTGCGAAATATTTTTCCATTAAGTCAAATGGCATATATGCAGCAAGAGTTAAGGGTGGGATGGGATTGGAAAAGATCTAACAATGATTTAATTGTAGGAGAAAGCTCCATAATAGATACATTTGCTACGGTGTTTCAAGTTGCTTGTGAATATAATATTTCCTTAAAAGGAAAAAGCCAGTTTTTTGACATGCATGCAAGTATTGTTACACAGCCATGGAATTGGGGAAAGAGTATGAGCCACTCAACTTATGACTTATTAAGATCCAATGCTGATAATAATTATATTTATGTAGCTTTTAGAGGAGAGTACCTATGGCAAGAACCGAAGTATCAAGTAGGTCTTAGGTTAAAAACAACAGCACAGGTTTCATCAGGAGCATTAATTCCCTTAGAAATGTTTGGTCTTGGTGGTTTTGATAATGTAAGAGGATATGAAAATAGAGCTGTTAATGTGGATAATGGGATTATTTTTAATATAGAACTTTCTTCCCCCCAAATTCCATTACTTGAAAAAATTAAATCTACAAAAAAAATAGATGAGAGTTTAAGGCTCATCGCTTTCTTTGACATAGGAAAAGGATCATTGAATAAAATTGTTTCATATGAACCGCAAAATTATCTACTTGCAGGGGTGGGTCCGGGGATTCGATACCATGTCGATCAATATATTCAGGCAAGTTTAGATTGGGGATTTAGGCTTACTCCACCACCAAATACCCCAGAGATTAATGCCCGATCATTACTTTACTTTAGTGTTCTAGCCATTTACTGATCTAAATTTCGGGTTTATATAGTCATCTTAAAACTGAATGACTATACAGAAGAAATGGGGCGGTGTTTTAGTCACAGCCCATTATTTAATGGTTATTTAGCGGCGAGATTAGATTTTAATCTGGCAGATTTATTCGCTTTAAAAATACCGCGTTTGCAAGCCTTATCAATTAGGCTATTGAGAGAATTTTTGAGGTTTTTTTTCTCGTCTTCGGTTTTCGATTTTTCAAAGGCAACGCGTGTTGTGTGAATACGGGATTTTAAAACACGATTATTAAAATGTTTTTTTACATCTTGTTTTCTACGCTTAAGGGCAGTTGCTAATTTGATTTTTTTCTTTGCTTCATCTTTTTGGTTTTTAGCCATGTCTTTATCCTAAAATTTTGTCTGAAAAAAAAGTGAGAAACCTAATATACCAACATGATAAGATTTAGTCAATGAGAGGTGTTTAAATGAAATTCGTTTCAAAATATATTTGGCAGATATTGTTTTTTTCTACGGCGGTTGTGGGGATTTGGATTGGGTCTATTTTAACATTAAAACTTGTAGATCGCTCTAGATTTTCAGAACCAATTGTTGGTAAGAGTTTAGGCTGGAGTGTATTGAAGCTTTCAGAAGAGTCGTATGCGGTATCGGTTGATTATCAATTTAATTTTAACAATCAGGTGTTTGAGTCTAAGTATTTATACCCGTCTTCGACCTATCTTACCAAAGCTATGGCAGAAGATGCTGTAGAACAAATGCAATCAGAAGAAATAACTGTATGGGTTTGGAATAAAAAAAATAGTAAACCGGTCGCGGTTTTAGAGCGCAAATTTCCTAAAAATGAATTAATTAGGTTTATAATAGCCTTGTGTATTTTGATTTATTTTGTCTCATTGAAATATTATTTGCATGCATTTGCGATAGATAGGTAAAACACCCCTAATGGGCCTGTTTACAAAGTAGTGACTTTCTAAACAGGCCCCTAATGACTTAGAGTTTTTAAGAATTTCAAAAGATTTTTGTCATAAAATTTTATTATTTTACTAACCACAGAAGCGCAAGTGCTTTGGCTTTTTGTTTTAAAATCTGTTTTGAGATGGTTTACTTGAGTATGTCTATCACCTTGAAATGTTAATTTGTCATTTTTTTGTATTGGTTTTGAAAGATCGATAATAAAACGACTTGATCGGAGATGTCTTTTCCCTTTTTTAAAGGTTTCAAATTGATCATAAATTTGCCCGTGTCCAGAAGCTGCGATATCGGTAAAATAGCACACTTTACTTCTTAAATAGTGCTCTGTTGATGAAACATAACGTCTGTTAAAAAATTTTTGATGAAGGATCCAAACGACAGTATATCCAAGCTTTTCATAATCAGAGGTTCGCTTTATAGCGTTTTCTAAAGAGATGTAAGAGCATTGAACTTCAAATATAATTTTTCTATTGATCCAAATTACATCTGCAAAATGATTAGGGAGAGAATATTCTAAAAAACCCTCTCCCTTAGGGATTTGCTTGTAAATATTTTTTTGGACGGCTTTGTGAATGGGAGGAGTTTTTCTCATAGGTTTATAGTGTATAGTCATTTGAATTTAAAATGACTATATTTGACGAGAATGATTTTTTTGAATAAGAAGTTTATATATGGGGAAACAAAAGAACTTTCTTATTCTTATTCCATCTTATAATAACCAAGATATAGTAAAGCGTAATCTTAATTCAGTTTTTTTTCAGTCTTATAATCAGTTTGATATTGTTTATGTTGATGATGCGTCCACAGACAGAACACAAGATGTTGTAAAGGATATGCTAAAAAAGAATCGAGGGACTTTGATAGCCAATCAATGTCGTTTAGGGGCTATGGAAAATATCTATCAAGTAGTCAGTCAAGTGCCAAAAGATACTATTGTTGTCCTTGTAGATGGTGATGATTGGTTAGCTCATGAGGGGGTCTTAGAACGATTGAATGAGGTGTATTCTTCAGAAGATGTGTGGCTTACTTATGGGCAATATATGAACTATCCAAGTTATAAAAAAGGATTGATACTTCCTGCAAATATACCAACTTTACGTCAAGACCAATGGGCATTGTCTCATCTTAAAACATTTTATGCAGGACTCTTTCACAAAATTGATAAAAAAGATCTCCAAATAGAGGGTTCGTTTGTTCAAGTAGCTTCAGATGTGGCTTTTATGACGCCAATGGTGGAAATGGCAGGTGAGCGCACTAGACAAATAGATGAAATTTTGTATGTGTATAATTGTGAAAACCCACTTTCTGATGAAAGGCTTGTAGGTGAAAAGCAATTAGAAGTGACAAACATTATTAGAAATAGACAGCCTTATTTACCTTTGGAGAGATTTTGAAAATTATAGTCATTGTATGCAATTCGGGGCAAAAACTGCAAAAGACGATAGATTCTATTAAAAGGCAAAGTAAACAACCAGATCAAATCATTCTTATTGATAATGAAGTGGAATCAATAGTTTTAAAAGTGAGAAATTTGAATGTAAAGCCACTTGAAAGACTGGAGAAGCTCCATCATTTTCATGAGGTAATTTTGCAGCTAGAAGATAGTGATATTGTAGTAGTTATAGATGGGGGAGATGAATTAGCGCATGATGCTGTTTTGCAAGAAGTAAAAGAGCTTTACATTGATGAAAGGGTCTGGTTGACATATGGAGGGTATTTAAAATATCCCTCTTTTGAAAGAGGGAGTTGTTTTCAAATTGATTTCATAGATCTTTTACAAAGAAAAGTGAGATTGTATGAGATTGAAAAATTACATCTGAAAACATTTTATGCAGGATTGTTTAAAAAAATAGATATTAAAGATCTTCAGTTTAGGGGAAGTTTTTTTAAGGAAGCAATAGATAGTGCAATGATGTTGCCCATGCTAGAAATGGCTGAGGAAAAAGCCTTTTTTTGGAAAACTCCCTGTTATCTTTGTCAAAATGTTGAAATTGAATCTACTTTTCCTGAAATGGATTATATTCGTAAATTATCACCATATTCTCCAGTGGACACTTTTCTTAACCTATGATAGTATGAAGTACTAATTTTTCTCGATTGGATGGATATATATGACCTCACCTAAAGACAGTCAAACTTTTGACCCGCAATATCAGCAAAAAATTGAAGAAATCGTGGCGATTTCTAAAGACCAGGGCTTTATCACTTATGAAGAGATTAATGATATCTTGCCCATGAGTTTTGATTCTGCAGATCAAATTGATCAAATATTGATCTTTCTTTCTGGAATGGATATTCAGATTTTCAATCAAGCTGAGGTTGAGCGACAAAAAGAAAGGAAAAAAGAAGCTAAGGAAGTTGAATCCCTTCCAAAAAGGGGGGAGGCTGCAGCTGACGATCCCGTTCGTATGTATCTTAAAGAAATGGGATCTGTTCCACTTTTATCAAGAGAAGAAGAAGTTGAAATTTCAAAAAGAATTGAAAAGGCTCAAATACAAATTGAGCGCATTATAATGCGTTTTAGGTATTCCACTAGTGAAACGATTTCTATTATTAATTATCTCATTCATGGCAAAGATCGATTCGATAAAATTATTTCTGAAAAAGAAATTGAGGACAAGCAACATTTTTTCAATATGTTTCCCCGTCTTAGAGACTTACTTATTGAAGAAGATCTGCAACTTGAACGACACCTTGAAGAATTAAAAAAGCCCAATCTTTCAAAGGCAGATAAGGTTAGCCTTTTAGAAGAAATTGAAAAAAGTCGTATTCGTACGCAAGCTTACCTAAGACGAATGCACTTTCGTTATAACGTTATTGAGGACTTTGGTGAAGTCATCTTATCGAGTTATGAAAGATTTTTGGTTTTAGAAAAAGAGATGCAAGAGCTATCCCCTAGAGCGGAGAAAAATAGATTTGCTATGGCTAAACTTCTCGCTGTGAAACGGAAGCTTGTAAAACGAGAGCTAGGAGCGGGTAGATCTTTAGACGAGTTCAAAAAAGACGTTAGAATGTTGCAACGTTGGATGGATAAAAGCCAAGAAGCAAAACGTGAAATGGTTGAGTCTAATTTGCGCCTTGTGATTTCAATCGCTAAAAAATATACCAATAGAGGTTTATCCTTTTTAGATTTAATCCAAGAAGGAAATATGGGCTTAATGAAAGCCGTTGAAAAGTTTGAATATCGTAGGGGTTATAAATTTTCTACTTATGCCACATGGTGGATACGACAAGCTGTCACAAGAGCAATAGCAGATCAGGCTAGGACGATTAGAATACCTGTCCATATGATTGAAACAATCAATAAGGTTCTTCGTGGAGCAAAAAAATTGATGATGGAGACTGGAAAAGAACCGACTCCAGAGGAATTAGCTGATGAACTTGGTCTTACTCCTGAAAGAATTCGTGAAATTTACAAAATTGCTCAGCACCCGATCTCTTTACAGGCGGAAGTAGGTGATAGTGGAGAGAGTCAATTTGGTGACTTCCTGGAAGACACCAATACTGAGTCACCATCTGATGCAACGGGATACTCAATTTTGAAAGACAAAATGAATGAGGTTTTGTCAACTCTCACTGATCGAGAAAGGACTGTATTAATTGAAAGATTTGGCCTTTTAGATGGTAAACCCAAGACTTTAGAAGAGGTTGGTGTGTATTTTAAGGTGACTAGGGAAAGGGTTCGACAGATTGAGGCAAAGGCACTTAGGAAAATGAGGCATCCAACACGAGCAAAACAACTACAAGCCTTTTTAGAAGCAGTGGAAAAAGTAGGCGATTAAAAAGCGCAAAAGAATTACTTTTTAAAAAATCATATACATGGTAATTATTGGGAGTTGGAGTGTAACGGAATCGAACCGATGACCTCAACAATGCCATTGTTGCGCTCTACCAATTGAGCTAACACCCCACAAGATGTGAACAATTCTAATAAGTAGAGGGATTTTGGAGCAAGATGTTTCCGCAAGTATATTTCATGGAGTGACCGATGTTGGTATGGATCCTGTCTTTGGGCTCGATGAAGTTTTTTTAAAAGACCCCAGAAAAAATAAAATTACCCTTTTAGCGGGAGTATGTTTAGATGAAGATGGAGGGGCTCCAAAAATTTATAGAGCCGTTCGCCTTGCTGAAAAAGAAATTTATGAAATAGAGAGTACTAAAACATACCTTCCTATTGACGGGGATCGGGAATATGTAACTGAAACACAGAAAATGATTTTTGGAGATCATCATAGCGATCGAATTTATGGTGCTCAAACGCAAGGCGGTACTTCTGCTCTTAATATTGGATGTGAATTTTTAAAAGATCATGTGGCAGAAGGAATTTGTACCTCAAGTCCTACTTGGGCAAATCATGCACAAATTTTTCATCGAGTGGGAATTAATTTTGACTATTATCCATATTGGGATGGACAATTTGATTTTGAAAAAATGGTGCAACATCTAAAGCAAGTTGCTCCAAGAACGGCTATTTTACTACAGCCGATGTGTCATAATCCAACAGGACATGATTTAACTACAGAGCAGTGGGAAACCCTTTCAAACCTCTTTCATGAAAAGAAAATCATTCCATTTTTTGATACCGCCTATCAAGGTTTTGGTCATGGAATAGAAGAAGACGCTAAACCTATCCGGCTGATGCTAGAACATGGTCATGAATTTATTGTTGCACATTCATTTTCTAAATCGATGGGGATTTATGGAGAAAGGGTGGGTGCTTTTTTTATTGTGATGCGTGATTGCGCACAAAGAGATAAGCTAGCAAGAAAAGTTAAATCAATCATTAGAACAGATTATTCAAATCCCTCTAAACATGGGGCTTTTATTGCAAAATTCATTTTAAAAAAACCAGAACTTTATCAACTTTGGCAAGATGAGTTAAAAACAATAAGAGATAGAATTCAAAATATACGTTCTGTCTTTTCTGAGAAATTATCAGAAAAAATTCCTTCAAAATCTTTTGATTATATAAAAAATGGACGGGGATTTTTTTCCCTTCTAGGTTTATCAAAAGAGCAGGTAGATAAATTAAGAGAAGAACATGCTATTTATATGGCACATTCATCAAGGATAAATTTAGCTGCTATTAACCAAAATAATATAGACATCATAGTAGATGCAATCGCAAAAGTATAGTCATTAAAAGTCAGAAGCAAAATATGTAATTTTAAAGTTAAATAACTATAACTATATCGCAATAATTTTTTATGACAATTGCACAATTTTGAGTGTTTAAGTTAAGATGGAGGAATGAAAAAAAAAGAATATACAGCCTATTTTATCTTAGCTATCTTTTTGTTTTCTCTACTTAATTTCCCACACTTAACAACACATTCAATACGTTCTTTTTGTATTCCAAAGCAATTGTTATTTGCCTCTAATTATGTATCGGATACTGAAATGGATCTTATGAGACTGGAAATAGAAAATCGTGCTTTAAAAGAGCAAATTTCTCAAATACAAAATTGGTTGGGGGAACAGGAGCGGATTGAGCAGCATATTAAGTTAATTGAGGAGTTAAGTCATGAACAAAATTATTCTGACTTTTATAAAAGAAGATTGGAAAGTTTAACAAATTTACTCAAAATGGAAGTCCATTCGATAGAGGCAAAAGTGATTTTCAGAGATCCAGCCCTTTGGAGTAGTGGATTATGGATTAATGTTGGTCATAGAAATAATCAACAACTAAAAAGAGAAATTATTGCAAAAAATAGTCCTGTAATTTTGGGTTCTGCACTCGTGGGAGTCGTAGAAAAAGTTGAATTTGAAAGATCTTATGTTCGTTTAATTACAGATGTTAGTTTAACGCCTGCAGTGCGTGCTATTAGAGGAAATGAGCAAAATCAAATGCTCCTGGATCAAATTGCATTTTTAGTAGAGCAATTAAAAATAAGAGAGGATCTTCATTTAGACAATGAGATTTTTGAGCAGCTTAAAGCTTTAGAAGAAAATTTACTTAACGAGAGTACAACGCATTATCTTGCTAAGGGGGAACTCTGTGGATCTAATACGCCTCTTTGGCGATGTATGAGTACCACGTTAAAGGGAATAGGTTTTAATTATGAATTTTCAGATAAAGAAGGAGCTGCAAGAGAATTGCATTTGAAAAAGGAAGTACCTTTGCTCAACCTTGGAGACCTTCTTATTACAAGTGGATTAGATGGAGTTTTTCCCGAAGGTTTACATGTTGCGACAGTTTCTAAAATCCATCCATTAAAAGAAGGGGGGAATTCCTATGATATTGAAGCAAAATCTGCAATAGTTAATCTAAATGAACTCACTCATGTTCAGGTTTGTCCCCCCATTCGCTAATATATAGCAAAGCAACAAAAAGTTGTTATATACGGTGATTGAATTTTAAATGGTTATAGGGGGCAAAAGAAGTGTTATAGGTAGTTTTTCGAATGGGTTGTTTTGAGGTCTGAGGATCTTGTATGTATTTGAAGAACTCTTTTAGGGAAGAGACTTTGCGTCCACAGGTTTGGAGGGAGGAATTGTTGTCACCGAGGAAGAACATGGGGCGATTAAAATATAGAAAATCATATCCAATCGATGAGTAGTCTCCGAGATAAATATCTATTTTGTTTAATACTGGATAAATGAGAGGAAAATCAAGTAAAACTCTGACATTAGGTTTGATTAGGTCTTGACTCAGAGCTTTCCATGCTTGGCCTGGGTGATGTTTTTCTAAAAGGGGATGAAGTTTTATGACTAGATTAAAAGAGCTAGGAAGTTGATCAATGAGAGATTGGTAGTTTGAAAAAAAAGTAACTGATGATTCGCCGTCATTCCAAGTGGGAGCATAGAGAATTGTTTGTTGATTTGGGAGAGTTGAAAAGATCTCTGTGTCAGCGTGCTGATCTAGAATTTGTTTATGGGTTTCATAGTAATAAGCTCGGTAGTTTCCAATAGTATAGAAAGTATTTGCTGAGTTTTTTTTATTTTTGAGTTTTGTTTCCTGTTTCTTCCCATAGAGGAGAGCTATATCTTGATTTTCATAGCAGTCAACTAATGGATTAATTTCTCCTTTATCTGAAAGTCCATGGGGACAAAAACAGTATCGCATATGTGTTTTATTGAGGCTTTTATAGATTTTATCGATATCCAGAGAGGCATATTTTGTTGAAAGGAGAAGTAAATTGTAATTATGAGAGACCTCTTCTAGGCAGATAGGGTCGAGTTGAACATTGACGTTTGGGTAATATTTTTTTGTTAGTGAATAGCAATTTTTATCATCGAGTAATAAGGGGCAATTTAAAAGGCTAGATAAAGGAGCCAGATGATCTATATGGTGATAAAAGGGACCATTTAATAAAGCAATGGGTGTCATAAATTGTGCACTTGTGTTTCGAAATACGTATTAATTGTATTATCTATGATTTGTTTTAGTTGGTAATGATGAACTGATTGATCAAAACAATATTGGTAAATATCATGTCGGGCTATTGCAAAGTTATCTTCTGAATCTATTTTTTCAAAAAATGAATCTAATGTAATAACCTCACCTGTGTGATGAATAAGAGTTTTTTTTCCAGTTAAAAAAAATAAGGGGCGATTGAAAAATAAAAAATCGTAAGCAATTGAACTATGATCGCTCAGATAGATGTCAGCTTTTTCTAAGATTGGGTAAATTGTGGGGATCGCATCTATGAATTTTATGTTCGGTTGCGTTATATATTTCTCCATGAGAGCTATGTAATAACCTGTTTCAACAATATTGGGATGGGTTTTTATATAGAGATTATAATGCGATGGGAAATTAGATAGTAGTTGAGGGAGGGTTTTTTCAATACAAGAGTTAGACCAAGTGGGTGCATAAAAAATCGTTTTTTGTTTTTTAGAAAAAGCAAGTGAAGGGGATAGAAGTTTTTCATAGAAGGGTTTATTTAATGTGTAGTGATAAGAACGAAAATTACCAATTGTAGTTAGTTTAGAGGATAGTAGACCTGCTTTTAATAGGGTGTCTTGCATTTGTTTTCCATAGATTAAGAGAAGGTCTTCTTTAATGAGTGCAGATAGATTGTCTTTATCAGAATTTCCATGTGGAAGCCAAACTGTAAGGAGTTTTTTTTTCAGTTTGTGTTCATCAAAAAAGAAAAGATGATTGATTAATTGTTTGGGCAGGCAGGAAAAAACAACATCATAATTTGAAAGGATTGTTTCAGAAAAGTGAGTTGGAGAAACTAATTTAGTAGTTAGTTTGGGATAATATTTAACAAGCGTTGTTTGGATAGAATCATCGGTAATAAAAAGGGGTATTTCTAATAAATCACAAAGGATTGCTATATGATCTACATAATGGAGGTTATTGCCGTAGAGAAAGCCAGCTTTGTTGTACATATTTGTATATTAGCTAGGATCATCCTCTAATAGCAAGGGTCTTTTCTTTTTTTTTGTTTCTTTTTTTTCTAAGGGAAGGGGAAAAGAAGAGGAATTAGAACTGGTTTTTTTGAGATTTTGATTTACCTTGTTTTGCGATGAGATTTTTTCATTAAGCGCCTTAATTTGTTGGTAATAGCAAATTTCATCAGTAGATGGGGTTAGATTGGAATTGGTTTTTTCTGCTCTTTTTCTGGTTTTTTTTAACAATTTTTCTTGGTCTTTAAGGGTTTTTTCTTTTTCCTCTAGTTCTTCAAGTTGCTTTAAATTATTTGATAAAATGGCAGTCTCTTTTAAAACTAAATTAGAAAGAAGTTCACGTAAGCAAGAAATTTCATTTTCTAACATTTCAATAAAATTCATATCTCTCTAACAGTTTCTTTGTAAAGTCTATCATTTTAAAGCCAAATGACGATAGAATGATTATCCATTCTTTTTGTTTCAAAATAGAGAATTGAGAAATAAATGACACACTTAAATTTAAAAAGTTGGTTTTTTTCTAACAAAAGAGAGTTTCCGTGGCGTCTTAACCGTAGTCCCTACAGGGTTTGGGTTTCTGAAGTGATGCTGCAACAAACTCGGGCAGCTGTAGTAGTTGAATATTTTAATCGTTGGATGAAAAAATTTCCTAAGTTAGAAGATCTGGCCAAGGCTTCAGAAGATGAAGTAATCAAACAATGGGAGGGTTTGGGATATTATAGTCGAGCTCGAAATTTGCGTTTGGGGGCAATTTACGTTGTAAAAAATTATTCTGGAGTCATACCAGATCAAATAGAAAAATTATTGAAGATTAAGGGATTAGGGTCTTATACAGCCAATGCAATTTTGTCATTTGCTTTTCAAAGACGTGCGCCTGCCTTAGATGGAAATGTAATGAGAGTTCTTTCCCGTTTGTTAGCCTATGAAAAAGAGGTGACAAGTTCGCAAAAACAATTGCGAGAGAAACTCTTTGATTTTTTACCCCTTTCAGAACCTTTTATTGTAATGGAGGCCTTAATTGAATTAGGAGCAATGGTTTGTAAAAAAGATCCAAATTGTCAAGATTGTCCTTTGCAAAAGATGTGTCTAGCTTTTCAAACAAACCAAGTAGAAAAATTTCCAATAAAAAAGAAAAAGCCTCCCATTACAGATTTATTTCGCTTTGTGGGTTGTATTGAATGTCAAGGAGCATATCTCTTAAAAAAAGTCCAAAAAGGGAACATTATGGAGGGTTTGTGGGAATATCCATATGTTGAATGTACTGATGATCCTATTCCCTCTAGATACATAAAGGATTTAGAATCAGCTTTAGACTTAGAATTAAAATGCATTTCACCTCTTTCTAAACAAAAACACCATTTTACCCGCTTTCGAACTACTTTATACCCCTTTTTGTTTTCCACTAAGGAAAAAAAGCCTATTGAAGGCTTTACTTGGGTGTCGCAAAATGAACTCACTGAACTCTCTTATCCTTCAGGTCATAGGAAGATAACTCAAAATCTTTGATAGTAAGATATAATTGATTAGATAATTAATTATGATTTTGTTCTCCTGGGTCTAGGAGGAGATATGAGTATTTCTAGGGGAGATCCTAATGACCCATTAGTTAATTGGCGTGCTAAAATAGATCATTTAGCAGATGAAGTAGAAGATGCAAGCCTTGAGGCGAAAGCTCAGATAGGTAGTTATCAAGGCAAGATAGTGTCTTGGTTTCATTCGAAAGTGAGTTCAATGCCCAAATGGGCTGAAAAAGTAATTATTGCAACTCAGCAGTTAGAGGATTTTAAAAAAACACTTCAGCAAAGGGGAGTTCGGGAAGAAGAAATGCCAAGTCGTATTGGAAGTGTTTTAGGGCGGGGTAAAAAAATTGTTTCTGGGTTAGCACATAAAGTTGCATATTCTGAGTACATTAAATTAGTAGCGCCTATAGGATTTGTTCCTTTAGAAGAAGATGTTTATAAAGTTGTTCCCAATAGGCCAAATGTGGGAACCAGTGGCTTATTAAGGACAGCTGAAGGTGAGCAATTACCAGAAGCTAGCACTGCCTGGCAGCTTAATTTAGGTCTTTTAATGAATATTTATCGTCGTACAGATGATCAGGCATTGAAGAAGCAGTTGAGTTTTTTGGCATTTCAATATCTTGCCAAAGTGGCGCCAATTGATGTTGCTGAAATGTTAGAAGAGGAAGGAGCTCTGGAGGACAGTCCTTTTAGAGGAGGAGAAGAAGTGATGGCTC
>Ga0180437_10007069_pt1 | contig 14754 bp, 9 predicted proteins | sample SS_ome_4_FD_132410 | JGI IMG/M metagenome (GOLD analysis project Ga0180437, IMG submission 132410) | Hypersaline lake sediment archaeal communities from the Salton Sea, California, USA - SS_3_D_1 metaG | ecosystem: Environmental > Aquatic > Non-marine Saline and Alkaline > Hypersaline > Sediment...
CGGTTGTGACGGTACTTGCTGATCGGCTCGTGGGGTGCCAGTTCCTCCAGCCAGTCCTCGTAGTCGGCGTGCAGGCCCCGCTCGTCGTCGTTGATGAACACGCTGGCGGTGATATGCATCGCGTTTACAAGAGCCAGCCCCTCGCGGATGCCGCTTTCACGCAGACACTCGCCAACCTCGGGCGTGATGTTGATAAACGCCCGGCGCGTGGGGACGTCGAACCAGAGTTCTTTTCGGTAGCTCTTCATTGCACAGCCTCCTTATGCCTGCCAGTTGACACCTGTTTACCGCACCACGCGTAGGTACTCGTCAAGTCTTTCATTTCGCTTCCTCTCCGTTGTCTGAATGGCGTGCGTTACCCCTGCCCGGCCCTGCAAGGTGGGTGAATATGATTTTACCTGTTTCGCTTGCAGGGTCAAATCGATTATGTGTTCCGAACACCGCAAGCTCAGGTCGGGCGGGGGCAGGGCGGGCGCTTGCGCGGGCGGGCGTTGCAGGGTAGAATGGGCGCGCTTATGGTAGACCGTAGGCGGTAGACGGGGAAGATTCTATAGTGTCCGCGAACTACTGCCACCAAGCTCCTGAAACGTACATCCCAAGAAAGGTAGGCAGCATACGATGAAAGACAGAAAACTGCTCATGATCCCCGGTCCCATCGAGTTCACCCCGGGGGTGATGCGGGCGATGGGCATGCCGACCACCAGCCACGTCGCCCCCAACTTTATCGAGGCCTTTGGCCAGGCGTTGGAGCGGATGCGCGATGTGTTCCTGTGCCCCAGCGGGCAGCCCTTCGTCGTCGCTGGCTCGGGGAGCCTGGCGATGGATATGGCCGCCGCTAACCTGGTCGAGCCCGGCGACCGGGCGCTGGTGGTCAACACCGGCTACTTTGGCGACCGCTTCGGCGCCATCCTGGAGCGGTACGGCGCGACTGTGAACCACGTGCGCGCCCGGGCCGTCGGAGACGCGCCCGCGCTGGCGGACGTAGAGGCCGCGCTGCAGAAAGGCGGCTACAAGCTGATGACCATCACCCATGTGGACACCTCCACCGCCGTGGCCGCAGACGTGAAAGGGCTGGCCGCGCTGGGGCGTGAGCACGGCGTGTTGGTCGTGGTGGATGGCGTCTGCTCGGTGGCTGGCGAGGAGATGCGCCAGGAGGCGTGGGGCATCGACCTGGCCCTCACCGCCTCGCAGAAGGCGATCGGCGTGCCGCCGGGGCTGGCGCTCATGGTGGTCGGGCCGCGGGCGAGGGGGGCTTTCCACAAGCGGAAGGCCCCGGTGGGCTGCTACTACGCCGACTGGACCCAGTGGCTGCCCATCATGGAGGCCTACGAGGCGCGCCAGCCCGGTTACTACGGCACGCCGGCGGTCAACCTGATCTGGGCGCTCAACGTCAGCCTGGGCCAGATCCTGGACGAGGGGATGGGCGCCCGCTTCGCCCGCCACCGCCGGTTGAGCGAGGCGTTCAAGGCGGCGGTCACCGCGCTGGGGATGAAGCAGGTTCCGGTCAGCGCCGACAAGACGGCCATGACCCTGACCGCCCCCTACTTCCCCGACGGCGTGGACCGCACGATGCTGGGACACGTCAAGGAGGCCGGCGTCATCGTGGCCGGTGGACTGCATCCAGAGATCAAGGCCCAGTACTTCCGCGTCGGTCACATGGGCGCGGTGAACGCGTCCGACATCCTGACCACCGTGGGGGCTATCGAGTATGGGCTGGCTCGGGTTGGCTACAAGTTCGAGCCCGGGGCTGGCCTGGCCGCCGCGCAAGCGGTCCTCTTGAAATAGCGTGGCTCAGCGCGACAGCTTGATCTGGCAGACCGCCGGTTTCCCGAGCTGAACACTGATTCTTCGTCTGCCGGCATCTGCGTGGATCTGTGCCTGGTCCAACTTGCGGGATGAGGCCAGGATTCGTCTGATGTCCATCTGAGGAGGTGGGTGTGCCTGACGTCAAGTTCGACACCTACTATCGATACGAGGATCTGACGTGCATCCTCCAGGGCTACGCGGAGGAGTATCCCCAGTTTGTGCGCCTGGAGAGCATCGGCAAGAGCTATGAGGGACGCGACATATGGCTGGTCACGGTAACCAATACCGCCACCGGCGGAGACAAGCAGAAGCCCGCGCTCTGGGTGGACGGCAGCATCCACGCGACGGAGATCGCGCCGTCCAGCGCCTGCCTCTATCTGATCGATCGCTTGGTCACTGCGCACGGCTCGGATCCAGACGTCGCGCGCTGTCTGGATACCCGGACCATGTACGTCTGCCCCAGGGTGAACCCCGATGGTGCCGAGCTGGCGCTGGCGGATAGACCCAAGTTCATTTGCTCCAGCACGCGCCCCTATCCCTACGACGAGGACCCCGTCGGCGGGCTGGTGGAGGAGGACATCGATGGCGACGGGCGCATCCTGATGATGCGGATCCCAGATCCGAACGGCACCTGGAAGATCTGTCCTGAGGAGCCCCGCCTGCTCGTCCGGCGTGATCCTACCGAGGTGGGTGGGCAATACTATCGTCTGTTGCCCGAGGGGCACGTAGAGGACTATGACGGCGCGCTGATCGCCATTCAGCCCAAGAAGGAGCGGCTCGACCTGAACCGCAACTTCCCCGTAAAGTGGCGACAGGAGTACGAACAGCAGGGTGCGGGCCCCTATCCCACGTCGGAGCCGGAGGTGCAGGCGATGGCGCGCTTTATCGCCAGCCATCCCAACATCACCGGTGGGGTCGCCTTCCACACCTACAGCGGCGTGCTGCTCAGGCCCTACGACTATCAGGACGATGAGAAGTTCATCGCTGAAGACCTCTGGACGTACAAAAAGATCGGGCAGCGGGGCACGGAGATCACCGGCTATCCGAACGTCTCTGTTTACCACGACTTTCGCTATCACCCCAACAAGGTCATCACCGGCGGGTTCGACACGTGGCTGTACGAGCACCTGGGGATGTTCGCCTGGACGGTGGAGCTGTGGAGCCCGCAGAAGCAGGCGGGTATCGAGGAGTACAAGTATATCGAATGGTGGCGCGAGCATCCACTGGAGGATGACCTGAAGATGCTCCAATGGAGCGACGAGGTGCTTGGAGGAAAGGGCTACGTGGACTGGTATCCTTTTGAGCATCCACAACTGGGCCAGGTGGAGTTGGGCGGCTGGAATGGGTTCTATGCCTTCAGCAATCCGCCCCCCGAGTTCCTGGAGAAGGAGATCGCTCCTTTTTCCGACTGGCTAGTGTGGCACTTGCTGATCTCGCCGCGCCTGGAGCTGTACGGAGCGAGCGTCAAGCCGCTGGGGGAGGGGGCCTATCGCGTCCGCCTGGTGGTCCAGAACACCGGCTGGCTGCCGACCTACGTCACCAAGAAGGCGGCGGAGAAAAAGGCGGTGCGCGGGGTAGTATGCGAGATCGAGCTGCCCGAGGGCGCGGCGCTGGAGACCGGCAAGCCGAGGGAGGAGCTGGGGCAGTTGGAGGGACGGGCCTACAAGCCCTCCGCCCCCAATGCGGAGGATGCGACCGACGACCGGGCCAAGGTGGAGTGGGTGGTGTGTGCCCCTGAGGGGGGCCTGGTGAAGGTGACGGCCCGCCACGATAGAGCAGGCGTCGTCGTCGCAGAGCTAGCGCTGGGGGAGGGTGCCCAGCGGTGAGCCTCGAACACGGAAGCCAGGCCTACCGGAAAGTGGATGCCGGTCTTGTCGAGGCGCTGTGCCAGATCGTCGGCGAGGGGAACGTCCTGGCCGGTTCCGAGGCGATGGAACCCTACACCCACGACGAGGTGGTGGGCCTGCGCGCGGCCCCCGAGGTAGTGGTGCGCGTGACATCTGTGGAGCAGGTGGCGGAGGTCCTGCGGCTGGCCCAGCGCGAGCGGGTGCCGGTGACGCCCCGGGGCGCAGGCTATGGCCTCAGCGGCGGGGCCGTGCCTGTCCAGGGCGGCATCGTCCTCTCGATGGAGAAGATGAACCACATCCTGGAGATCGACAAGGAGAACCTGATGGTCACCGTCGAGCCGGGCGTGATCACCGGGGACATCCACCGCGCGGTGGAGGCCGAGGGGTTGTTTTACCCCCCAGACCCGGCCAGTCTCGATTCCTGCTTCATCGGGGGGAACATCGCCGAGGGGGCGGGCGGTCCGAGGGCGGTCAAATACGGCGTGACCAGGCACTATGTCTGCGGCCTGGAGATGGTGTTGCCCTCGGGCGAGATCATCACCTGCGGCGGAAAGCTGGTCAAGAACGTCACCGGCTACGACCTGATCCAACTGCTGATCGGCTCCGAGGGCACCCTGGCGGTGGTGACCAAGATCATCCTGCGGCTGTTGCCCCTGCCCAAGGTGCAGGTTGACCTGCTGGTGCCCTTCGACGACTTTCAGGCGGCGGCGGACACCGTATCGGACATCATCGCTCACCGCGTCCTGCCCACGACCATCGAGTTCATGGAGCGGGACAGCGTCGTGGCTGTCGAGAGGCTGCTCGAAAGGGAGCTGCCCCACCGCGATGCAGCGGCACACCTGCTGATCCAACTGGACGGCAACAGCCGGGAGGCGGTGGAAGCGGATTATGAGATGGTGGGTGAGCTGTGCCTGGAACACGCAGCGCGGGACGTGCTGGTGGCCAAGGATCAGCGCACCCGCGACCGGCTGTGGGAGGCGCGCCGCCTGATCATCGATGCCCTCAATCACGAGAGCCCCGTCAACCACATGGAGGACGTGGTCGTGCCTCGGGCCGAGATTCCCCCGTTGTTGAGGGGGATCAAGGAGATCGCGGGGCGGCACGCTGTGCGCATCGTCTGCTTTGGCCACGCCGGTGATGGGAACGTGCACGTCAACGTCCTCAAGGATGGCATCGCCGACGACCAGTGGGAGGCGCTCGTGCCGGCCGTGACCGAGGAGATGTACCGGCTCACGCTGTCGCTGGGAGGGATGATCACCGGCGAGCACGGAATCGGCGCGACCCGCCGCCGGTACCTGCCCCTGGCGTTGGACGACATCCAGATCGACATCATGCGCCAGATCAAGGCCGTTTTTGACCCCAATCACATCCTGAACCCGGGCAAGATCTTTCCATAGCAAGTAGGATGACTCCATTGCAAAAACGGCGGTCGTAAGTGTTTACCGCCGAGATCGCTGAGAGCGCAGAGATGACAGAACGGGAAAATCCAAACAGGATCAGAAAGAGCATTATCGGCGCCGCTGTTGAGGTGCACCGCGCTCTGGGGCCTGGCCTCCTGGAGTCGGCGTATCAAGCCTGTCCGACTTTTGAACGGGCCGAACGCGGCTTGAAGGTGGAACGGCAAAAACCCTACGTGAAGATGCAAGGGGCACAAAAAAACTCTGCGCTGAGATTCCTGTTTCTTCATAGGAATCGCAATATTGATTGACAGGAGGCAGTAGGATGATGAACAGACATGCGATCTCTCTGAGCGGGGTGTTTCCGCCGATCCCCACGCCGTTCGACGCGGAGGGCGAAGTCACTATCCAGGCCCTGGTGGAGAACATCGAGCGCTGGAACGAGTACGACCTGTCCGGCTACATCGTCCTGGGCTCGAACGGCGAGGCGGGCTATCTGGCCGAGGAGGAGAAGCTGCGCGTCTGGGAGGCGGCCCGCCAGGTGATTCCATCGCACAAGCTGATGATCGCCGGTGCTGGCTGCGAGTCGACGCGCCAGACCATCGCCCTGAGCCACCAGGCCGCCGAGTGCGGCGCCGACGCGGTTCTCTTGGTCACTCCTCACTACTATGACCCCAACATGACGTCCGACAGCCTGTTTCACCATTACCGGGCCGTGGCCGACGCCGTGTCCATCCCGGTGCTGCTCTACACTGTCCCCAAGTTCACCCACGTGGACATAGATACGGTCACCATCGCCCGGCTGTCCCAGCATCCCAACATCGTTGGCATCAAGGACACCGGCGGCAACCTGGCCAAGCTGGCCGATACCGTCCGACTGGCTGGCCCTGGCTTCCAGGTGCTGGCCGGGTCGGCGGGCTTTTTCCTGGCCGGGCTGACCGTCGGCGCGGTGGGCGGTATCCTGGCGCTGTCGAACGTGGCCCCTCAGATATGTCTGGACCTCTATCGCCTGTTCAAGGCGGGGCGCTTGGATGAGGCCGCCGGGATTCAGCGGCGCATGATCCCGGTCAACGCGGCGATCACCGCCCGCTTTGGCATCGCGGGCCTGAAGGCCGCCCTCGACATGCTGGGCTATTACGGCGGACACGTGCGCTCGCCGCTGCTGCAGATCACCGAGGGCGAACGCCAGGCGCTGCGCGAGGTGCTGGCCGAGGGCGGCCTGTTGTGAGATTGTGGCCGAGCCGGGGCTGGAACGCGGTAGTCAGCTAAGGACAGTCGGTAGATGAGCATAGTCGGCAGGCAAAAGGCACAACTGGATACGCCCGCCCTGTGGGTCGATTTGGACCTGATGGAGGGGAACATCCACGCGCTGGCGCGATTCTTCCGCGAAGCGGGCGTCGGGTGGAGGCCGCACACCAAGGGGATTAAGGTGCCGGCCATCGCCCACAGGCTGCTGGCGGCCGGCGCCATCGGCGTGACCTGCGCCAAGCTAAGCGAGGCGGAGGTGATGGCGTCGGCGGGCGTCAAAGATATCTTGGTCGCCAACCAGGTGGTGGGCGAGGCCAAAGTGACCCACTTGGCCCATCTCAGGCGTCACGCCGACGTGATGGTGGCCGTGGACAGCCTGACAAACGCCCAGGAGATCTCGGCGGCCGCCGTGGACGCGGGCGTGGTCGTCCGCGTGCTGATCGAGGTGAACGTGGGGATGGATCGCTGCGGGGTGGCGCCCGGCGCTCCGGCCGTGGCGTTGGCCCGCGACGTGGCCGCTCCGCGAGGAATCGACCTGGCCGGTCTGATGGGATGGGAGGGTCACGTGGTCGGCATCGAGGACCCGGAGGAGAAGCGGCGGCGCTGCCAGGAGGCGGTTGGGGCGCTGCTGCGCTCTGTAGAGATGTGCCGCGCCGCCGGTTTCCCGGCGCCAATCGTCAGTTGCGGCGGCAGCGGGACGTATGCGATCACCGCGCGCATAAAGGGTGTCACCGAGATCCAGGCTGGCGGCGCGGTATTCACCGACCTCTCGTATCGCCGTTGGGGCGTGGACCTCGATTGCTCGCTCTTTATTCTGGCGACCGTCGTCAGCCGGCCCGCGCCGACGCGGGCCGTGGTGGACGCCGGGCGCAAGGCGATGAGCTATGGGGGCATCCTATCTCAGCCGAGGGACATCCCTGGCGCGCGGCTGGTCGAGCTGAACGCGGAGCACGGCATATTGGTGCTAGATGGCCCGGAGGTGCCGATCCAGGTGGGTGACAAGATAGACCTTGTCGTCGGCTACGGCGACAACACCGTCTATCTCTACGACCGTCTCTTCGGCGTGCGGGATGGCAAGGTGGAGGTGGCGTGGGATATCCAGGCGCGCGGAAAACTGACTTGAACGCCCGGAGGTCGTCGGCGTGATGTTGATCGTCGATGGCCATCTGGACCTGGCCTGGAACGCGCTCCAGTGGGAGCGGGACCTGCTCTGCCCGGTCCATACGATTCGGGCTCGGGAGGTCGATCACCCCGATCCAGCATACGGACAGGGGACTGTGGCCCTTCCGGAGATGCGCCGGGGCCGGGTCGCGCTCTGCCTGGCCACGCTCCTGGCGCGCTCCACAGGCACGCCGCGCCCGGGCCTGGACTACCCGTCGCCGCTCCAGGCCCACGCCGTGGCCCAGGGACAGTTGGCCTACTACCGGGCGCTGGAGCGTGAGGGCCGCGTGCGCATCGTTGCCGATGCGGCTGGGCTGGCGCGCCACATTGGGGAATGGGAGGCCTGGGACGCCGCTCCCAGGCACGATGCGGACCGCGCGCCTCCGCTGGGGTTGGTGATCAGCATGGAGGGCGCGGATCCCATTCTGAGCCCCGCTTGGTTGCAGTCGTGGTGGGAGGGTGGCGTGCGCGTCATCGGGCCCGCGCACTATGGGCCGGGGCGGTACGCCGGTGGCACGGGGGCGGAGCTGGGATTGACCGACCTGGGCGTCCGCCTGTTGGCGGAGATGGCGCGCCTGGGCGTCGTGCTCGACCTGACGCATCTGTCCGGTCCGGCCTTCTGGCAGGCGCTGGACGTGACCAGTGGCCCGCTGCTGGCCAGCCACAACAACTGCCGGGCCCTGGTTCCCCACGGGCGCCAGTTCAGCGACAAGCAACTAGAAGCCATCTTCCGGCGGGACGGGGTGATCGGGGTGGCCCTCGATGCGTGGATGCTGCAGCCTGGGTGGGTGAGGGGGCAGTCGACCAACGAGCGGGTGACGCTGGATACCGTGGTTGACCACGTTGACCACATCTGTCAACTGGCCGGCACCAGCCGTCACGCGGCGATTGGGTCCGATCTGGATGGCGGCTTTGGGCGGCCCCAGTCGCCGCGCGACCTGGACACGATCGCCGACCTGCAGCGACTGCCCGGACTGCTGGCCGAACGGGGCTACGGCGAGGCGGACGTCGCCGCGATCATGCACGGCAACTGGCTGCGGCTCCTGAGCCAGTTCTTGTGAGCAGGGCTGGGACGTTTGGTTGTGGATTTGCCCCAGTCGAGCAAGTGGGTACAATGGTATAGAGGCTGTGATGTGTCTTGCAGTGTGCGTGAGTTGCGGGGCAGGACAAAGGGTTGTGGTCGCACAGCTGCCTGAATCGCTGGATCACTGACCAGACAATAGAAGCATTGAAAGGGTGAAGTGGGCCGAGGTAGTCAGTTTTCCTTACCCGTGCCTGCTGCTGAGTAGCTTGACAATGTCACATTTCACTTGAGGTAGCGGATGTGCCCCATTTCAGCATTTCAGCTCACAGGGGATCGTCAGATCCCCGTCTGAAGCGACGGCGCACCTGCATCAGGCCGGGATCTGGCGATCCCTGGCGAGCGAATGATCGAATGTGACATTGTCAAGGTAGTCACGGGAGAAGCATGAGCGTGCTGGAATACAAACCGTTCTATCGCCGACACTTACCGCATATTCAGCCACCTGGCGCTACACTGTTTGTTACTTTTCGCCTGGCTGGGTCCATTGCTGCCAAGGCACTGAAGCGACTGCACGAGGAAGCTGAGCAAATCGAGCGAGCCCTGGCTCGCATCCTCGATCCCCAAGAGCGCAGTCGGCGGGCCTATCTGGAGCAGCGCCGTCTTTTCGGCATGTGGGATCTAGCGTTGGATGCAGCCCAACGTGGCCCCTTTTGGCTCCGTGATCCCCGCATTGCTGATCTAGTGGCTGAGAGCCTGCGTTACCGTGATGGGCGTGTCTATGATCTTGGGGCCTTTTGTGTTATGCCCAATCACGTGCACGTTGTCTACACTCCGCTACCTAAGCCAGACGGCACCTACCATGCCATGTCCGCCATCATGCATTCGCTCAAGCGCTACACCGCCCGCCAGGCCAACATTTACCTGGAGCGCAAGGGGAGTTTCTGGCAGCACGAGAGTTATGACCACGTCGTGCGCGATGAAGCAGAGCTGCGGCGAATTGTCGCGTATGTACTGAACAACCCTGTGAAAGCTGGGCTGGTCCAGCGATGGGAAGAGTGGAAATGGGCTTATTGCAAGCATCTGTAGGACAATTTGGCAAATTGTCCTACGTGCTTTCAGACGATCAGCTCGCCCTGATAGAGCGCCCGGTCGAGGGCCGGGTCTTTCTCGAGGGCCCGGCCGGCACCGGCAAGACGACCGCGGGCGTCGCGCGCCTCCTCCGCCTGCTCGACGCCGGCGTCCCGGCCCGCGCCATCCTGGTGATCGTGCCGCAGCGGACGCTGGCCATCCCCTATTCCGAGGCCCTCCGCCGCCCGACCGTCCGGCCCGGCGGACAGGTGACCATCGCCACCGTCGGCGGCCTGGCCCAGCGCATGGTCGATCTCTTCTGGCCGCTGGTTGCCGAGGAGGCGGGCTTTGCTCACCCCGACCAACCACCCACCTTCCTCACATTGGAGACCGCACAATATTACATGGCCCGCCTGGTTCGACCCCTGCTCGACGAGGGCTACTTTGAGTCGATCGTCATCGACCGCAATCGGCTCTACAGCCAGATCATCGATAACCTCAACAAGGCCGCCGTGGTCGGTTTCCCCCACACCGAGATCGGCGAGCGGCTCAAGGCTGCCTGGGGAGGCGAGCAGAGCCAGCTCCGCATCTACGACGAGGCCCAGGCCTGCGCCACCCGCTTCCGCGAGCACTGCCTGGCCCACAACCTGCTCGATTTCTCGCTCCAGCTCGAGGTCTTTAAGTTCCTCTGGCCGGGGAGCCCAGAGCCGTCCCCTCGCGCCGGCGCGGGGTCGCTGTGCCGTGACTACCTGCTGGAGACCTACACCCACCTGATCGTTGACAACGTCGAGGAGGATACCCCCGTGGCCCACGACCTGTTGCGGGAGTGGTTGGGGCACTGCCGGTCCGCGCTCCTGGTCTTTGATCACGGGGCGGGCTACCGCCGTTTCCTCGGCGCTGACCCCGAGCATGGGCGCGCGCTCGGGGAGCTGTGCGACGAGCGGGTCGCCTTCAGCGAGTCCTTCGTCACCTCGCCTGACCTGCGGGCCCTGGGGGCCGCGCTGGCCCAGAGCCTCGATCGGGGGGCGGAAGAGGGAGGGGCAGGCGAGGGGGAGGAGCGGGGGAATCCGCGCGCCGCGCTGGCCTACCAGGCCCATCGCTATCACCCGCAGATGCTCGACTGGGTCGCCGAGGAGATCGAGGGGCTGGTGCGCGAGGGCGTTCCGCCGGGCGAGATTGTCGTGCTGGCGCCGTTCCTGACCGATGCCCTCCGCTTCTCGCTGATGAACCGGCTGGAGCGGAGGGGCATCCCGGCCCGCTCCCATCGTCCCTCGCGGGCCCTGCGGGAGGAGCCGGCCACCCGCTGCCTGCTGACCCTGGCCGCCATCGCCCACCCGGAGTGGTCAATATGTCCCAGCCGCTTCGACGTGGCCTACGCGCTGTTGCTGGCCATCGACGGGATGGACCTGGTGCGGGCGCAGTTCCTGGCGGACATCGTTTATCGCGTCCACGACGGAGTGCCCACCCTCGGCTCCTTCGACCAGATCAAGCCCGAGGTGCAGGAACGCCTCACCTACATGCTGGGCGGGCGCTACCAGGGGCTGTGTGACTGGATCGAGGCGTACGTCGCCGGGGCGGAGGGAGAGGAGGGCGAAGGGGGAGCGGAACGCGGGAGGAGGTCCGAGGAGTTCGACCATTTCCTGAGCCGCCTGTTCGGGGAGGTGTTGTCGCAGGAGGGGTACGGCTTCCACGCCAACTTTGACGCCGGGAGGGTGGCGGCCAACCTGATCGAGTCCGTGCAAAAGTTCCGCTGGGTAGCGGGAGGCGACGGCACCGGGGGATCTGGAGAGGAGGTCGGGGAGCGCAAACCTCTGGGACAGGAGTACCTGGACATGGTGGAGGATGGCGTGATTGCGGCCCAGTATATCCGGGGCTGGCGGATCCAGCCGGAGGACGCGGTGCTTCTGGCCCCGGCCTACACGTTCTTGATGAGCAACCGCCCGGTGGATTACCAGTTCTGGCTCAACGCCGGGGGCCGGGGTTGGTGGGAGCGGCTCTACCAGCCCCTGACCCATCCCTACGTGCTCAGCCGGCACTGGCCGTGGGAAGCGGTCTGGACCGACACCGACGAGGTCGAGACGCGGAAGGAGGCGCTCTACCGGCTCACGTCCGGCCTGATCCGTCGCTGTCGTCGCCGGGTCGTCCTGGGGCTCAGCGACCTGGGGGAGCAGGGCTACGAGCAGAAGGGGCCGTTGCTGCAGGCGATCCAGCGCGTCCTGCGCCGCTATGGGAGGGACGGCTGACCGGCGCGCGGGGCACAAGGGCGCTTGGTGAATGAATTGAGAGATCCGTAGGCTCGGCGAGTCCGTCTACTTGTACCGACAGGGTTGACATGTCGAATTCCGCATCCCACATACCTTTCAAACCCCGGCCAAAGCAGCGGGAGGTCCTGGATTATGCCGGCGGCAGGATGGGTGTGTCGGCCGTGCCCGGCAGCGGCAAGACCTACACGCTCTCGGCCCTGGCAGCTCAACTGGTGCTCAGCGGGGTGCTGGAGGACGACCAGGAGGTGTTGGTCGTGACGCTTGTCAACTCCGCTGTGGACAACTTTGCCACCCGCGTGGCGGGCTTTGTCCAGGCGCGCGGACTGCTGCCCCACCTCGGCTACCGGGTGCGCACCCTGCACGGGCTGGCCCACGACATCGTCCGCGAGCGACCGGCCCTCGTGGGCCTTTCCGACGAGTTCCAGATCGTGGACGAGCGGGCGGCGGATCAGATCCTCCAGGAGGCGGCAGAGGCCTGGCTGCGCAGCCACCCGTACGCTGCGGATGTCTTTCTCGCCCCTGAGCTGGAGGAGAGGCAGCGGGATTGGGTGCGCCGGGCTCAGTGGCCCAATCTGGTGAGCGACGTGGCCCGCAGCTTTATCCGACAGGCCAAGGACCAGCAGCTCACCCCCGCCGACCTGCGCGGCCGCCTGGGCCAGCTCGCCGCATTCCTCGTCCCTCCCCCCGGGATAGAGGAGAGCATTTCCCTGCTGGAAATGTGCCTCTCCATCTACGCCGATTACCAGCGCGCGTTGACCTACCGTGGCGCGGTGGATTTCGACGACCTGATCCGGCTGGCGCTGCTGGCCCTGCGGCTGGACCAAGAGTACCTGGAGCGGTTGCGTCACCGCTGGCCCTTTGTGCTGGAGGACGAAGCACAGGACAGCAGCCGATTGCAGGAGAGGATCTTGAGGCTGCTGGTCGGTCCCGACGGCAACTGGGTGCGGGTCGGCGATCCCAACCAGGCGATCTATGAGACCTTTACCACCGCCGATCCCCTGTTCCTGCGTCGCTTTCGGGAAGAGGTGGGCGTCGAAGCCATGGATCTGCCCAACTCGGGCCGCTCTACTCAGAGCATCATCAACCTGGCCAATCACCTGATCGACTGGACAGAGAGCGAGCACCCGGTGGCAGCGGTTCGGGATGCGCTGACAGAGCCCCACATTGAGCCCGCGCCGCTCAACGACCCGCAGCCCAACCCGCCCGATGACCCCAGCCAGGTGCATATCGTGGCACAGAAGTTCAGCCCAGCGGCGGAGCTCCAGGCCGTGGTGGACTCGCTGGCCCGTTGGCTGCCAGAGCACCAGGGTGAGGATGGCGCGACTGTGGCCGTCCTGGTGCCCCGCAACCAGCGCGGTTTTGAGGTGGTCGATGCGCTGAAGAGGCGCGGCTTGCCGTACGTGGAGCTCTTGCGCAGCACGATGTCCACCCGGGAGACAGCGGGCGCCTTGGGCAACGTGGTCAACTACCTGGCGGACCCCGCCTCGCCGGCCAAACTGGCGCAGGTCTACCGCGTGTGGCGGCGTGAGGACCGCGATGACGCTGATGCCAAGGCCCGCCTGGAGTTCGTCGCCACGGCGCTGCGGAGATGCCGCCAGGTGGAGGATTTTTTGTGGCCAAAGCTGGAGCGGGATTGGCTGGATGCATGGGAGTTGGATGCCGAGTTCTCGGACGTCCGCGAGCAACTGATCGAGTTTCGTGAGCTGGTTCGCCGCTGGCAGGGGGCGACTCTCTTGCCCATTGACCAGCTCCTGCTCACCCTGGCCCAGGACCTGTTTCGCGAGCCGGCCGATCTGGCTGTCGCACACAAGCTGGCCGTGGTCCTGCGGCAGGCGAGCGAGGGCCACCCTGATTGGCGATTGCCGGAGCTGACGGGGGAATTGGCGGTGGTGGCCAGGAACGAGCGCCGCTTCCTGGGGTTGGGTGGCGACGATACTGGATTCGACCCCGACAGGCACAAGGGCGAGGTGGTGGTGGCGACGGTCCACAAGGCGAAGGGGCTGGAGTGGGACCGGGTCTACCTGATGTCGGTCAACAACTACAACTTCCCGTCGGCCCGGTCCCACGACGCGTTCATCGCGGAGAAGTGGTTCGTGCGCGGCCGGCTCAACCTGGAGGCGGAGGCGCTGGCCCAGTTGGAGGCGCTTCTCTCCGCCGATGCGGCGTACGAGGAAGGCGCGGCGACGCAGCAGGCGCGGCTGGAGTACGCCGCCGAGCGGCTGCGGCTGCTCTACGTGGGCATCACGCGAGCCAAGAAGGAGCTGATCATCACCTGGAACACGGGCAGGCGTGGTGACAAACAGCCGGCAGCGCCTTTCATCGCCTTGCAGACGTTCTGGGAGGAGTTGGGGTTTGGAGACTCGTGATGCTCCTAGGGGATTGCGGTTTGGGTCATATGACCCCATGGGTGGGGGACGTTGGGGTTTGGAGACTAGCGATTGGAGATGGGAGATATGAGCCTGCCAGCCGACTTTCAGTTCAGCCAGGGCAGCCTCCAGGACTATGTGGACTGTCCGCGCCGCTTTCAACTCCGCTACGTGCAGCGGCTGGTCTGGCCGGCGCTGGAGGTGGAGCCGGCCCTGGAGAACGAGCGGTATCTCCAGCAGGGAGCGGTGTTCCACCGCTTGGTCCATCAGCACATCCTGGGCATCCCGCCGGAGCGATTGTCGAGCACGGTGACCGATGAAGTGCTTCGCCGTTGGTGGCACAACTACCTGGAGAGCGGCCCATCTGATCTGCCGCCATTCCGCTATCCTGAGGTCCTCGTGTCTGCCCCGGTGAGCGGCCACCGCTTGGTAGCCAAGTACGATCTCGTCGCCGTGGAGCCTGGTCAGCAGGCAGGCTTTGGCGAGCCCAGACTTCGGCGAGCTCAGCCGAGCCGACTTCGGCGAGCTCAGACTTCGGCGAGCTCAAACTTTGGCGAGCTCGGCCGAGCCGTC
>Ga0180437_10007071_pt1 | contig 14749 bp, 15 predicted proteins | sample SS_ome_4_FD_132410 | JGI IMG/M metagenome (GOLD analysis project Ga0180437, IMG submission 132410) | Hypersaline lake sediment archaeal communities from the Salton Sea, California, USA - SS_3_D_1 metaG | ecosystem: Environmental > Aquatic > Non-marine Saline and Alkaline > Hypersaline >...
ATCGGAGACAGACCGCGCTCTTCGGCCGACTCCACAACATCCCGCAGCAGGACCCCTTGAGCCTGATTCGTCGGGCGGAAGCTCCCTGGTACGACCACAAAGTGGCCGTGCCATCTTTGTCCGTGCCGTCCCCATGACCGGGCGGTCGCCAGCACACTCTTGCGAGTCTGAAAGAGCCGGGGCACACGCCCCGGCTCCATGAACATCGGGATACAGACTCGGCCGATCCCGAGATTGGCCCGGTCTGATTTCTATGGTTCCAGCCGCGCATACTCCTCTTCGATCACGCTCTCATCCAGTTTCTTGAAGAGCGACGCCGGCTCGCGCAGGGGCTGCCCCGCCGGCAGCTCACTCTTTGTCCAGGTGCCGATGGCGCCGCCGTGATCGTAGCTCAGATACTCGTGCAGCTTCTGTGTCCTGTGCGTTGGCACAGGCGTGTGGGGCAGGATCGGCGCCATGATCGTCTTCAAGCTGTCGATTGCGCGGAGGATGACATAGGCGCTGGTCGCGGCTACTTGCGGATCCTCCTTGATCTGGAACCAGGGCGCCTTGCGGTCCAGGCCTGCACTGAGCGAAGCGAATGTGTAGCCGTTGGCCTTGCGGGCCAGCGCCAGCGCTTCGCCCAGGCCTGTCCTGAGGGGACGAAAGGAGCAGCTCGGAACTTGCAGGCGTTGTATAGCTCTTGCACCGTCTCGAAGCCTGCCTCGACCTTCTGTAGGAGTGCGCGGTCCTCGTCGTCCAGCGCGCCTGGTTCTGGCACCACCCCGTCGAAGCGCTTGTAGGCGAAGCTCAGCATGAACCCGAGTCCGCTCGGGCGTTGGCTCAGGTTGCCCCACGTGGCCACCAGCTCGTTTCCTTCGCTTGCGCTCGGGACAAGGTTGTTGCGCTCGATCAAGTCCTCCCAGGAGAACCCTCCGAGTCCCTCCCCTCGACTTTGCTCGGGGCAGGCAGGGCAGGCTTCGGTGTCGCGCGTCTTGGAGGCGGTGGCGGTCAGATAGAAGCGCAGCGGGTCGGGGTCGTATTTGCTGAGGTAGTAGGGCACCACGAAAGCGCCGCTCGGAGTCAAAGCTGAATCCGGCCGCGTCGAACTGGAACTCGGTGTTGCCGGTGGGCACCCGGGCGCGCTTGTGGCACTTGGGGACAAAGCCGAAGGTGGCCTGGCCCGACATGCTCGGGTTCGGCATGTAGGCCCCCAGCGGCGAGTCGATCCAGCCGCCTCCGTGACAAAGCCGGCGCTGGGGTCATAGACCCCAGCCATGGTGCACACGGGCTCGGAATCCTGCGCGCCGTCTTTGACCCGTCACATGCTCTTTCACGGCAATCTTGGAGCTGCGCACGCCGGTCGGCGCAGCTCCGAAGAAACCGAGCCGGGCTCCTACCGCCTACTTCACCACCAGCGGTAGGTAGACACGGGCCTCAGGCGGCGGCGGGACCTGACCCCAGGCAGGACGACCGGCATCGTCGGCGAGTTTGTGCAGGCTCGAGCCGTCACGGTTCATAATCCACAGGCTGCTCGTTGAATCATAGTCCTCCACCCGCTCGAAGACGATGTACTGGCCGTCGGGGGAGATGCTCAGCCCGCGGGCGCTGTCGTCGGGGAGGGAGGTCAACTGCGTGATCTCTTGCGTCGCAAAGTTGTACTCGAAGATGTCGGCGTAGAACTCAAAGTCAACGTAGAACTTGGTGAAAAGGAAACCGGACGCGTCGGGCAGCCATTCGATGTCGTACACGACCTCGGCACCGTAGTAGGCGCTTATGGGTACGAGCTGCGTGCCGCCAGACGCGTTGCCCACCGTGTTGACGTAGATCCCCGCGACTTCCAGGTCGACGATGTCGTCCTTCGAGGAATAGAGATACTGATCCTTGGTCGCGGCAGTGGGGCCCCAGGCAACGAGGTTGGGCCATGCATTCTCGACGGCCGGAAGCAGTTCGCCGATGGAGCCGTAGGGCGGGATGGCGGGGATCTGGCTGATGCGGGAGTAGGTCCGCATGCCATAGGCGAGCGCCGAGCCATCGGCCTTCCAGGAGACCTTGCCGGGGCCAAACGCGTCGATCCCGGAATACGCCGTGATGATGAGGTTCCCTCCGGGTACCGTCGCGCCGGGCTGGACGTCTGCCAGGGGCGGAGACGCCAGGGTACGGTACCCGCCGTCGATGCCGACGGCGGGCTGTAGAACGCCCGGCCCAAGATCGGCGACGTCCTCGAAGGTCACCGTGCCGTCGTAGAGGGGAGGCGTAATCCCCGGCGCGCCCTGGACATAAACCTGTACCTGGCCAACTGTATAGTTGGTGACGTTTACCTCCACCGCACCCTTGGGCAGGCCGGCGAGCACTGCGCAGACCGGCGCGTTGGTGACGCGCCGGTAGCCGGCGCCATTGTAGCCAATGGCGTAGATGTCACTCTGGTACCACGAGCACGCCTCCTCGTGTTCGCTGGAGAAAGCCAGCTCGCGGCCGTCGGGCCGCCAGGCGAGATCGTGCGCCGGCAATAAGCCAAGCGGATGGGGAGCGGTCCAGAGCACCCGGTCGCCGGTGCCGTCAGGTGAGATGAGGTGGATGTCGTGCGTTGAGCGGCGCACGAAGGCGATGATCCCCGGGTCTTCCGACGCCGCCACAAGTGCGGGCCGAGATGGGCCGAGCACGAAGGCAACGCTCAGGAGTATGGCCACGAGAATGAATGGGACCACTCTACGAGCGGACATAGCTGGAACCTCCCATAGCGGATGAACTGACTTCATCTGCTGCTCCTTTCCGTCTTGCCGATAACGTCTGGGCCGTCGCGACGGCCCTCACTTCCCAAACCACACCAGCGTATGCTGGACCTCTGCATTGATGCCGGCCGGCAGTCCTGTCAGTGCTTCTAGGGTGCATTCCGCACAAGCAGGGGCAGGTAGATCAGGGATGTCCGGTCTGTGTTGAACGTCGCCGTGACGGCCTTGTCGGCGTCCATAGTAAGGGTAACGGGGTTGGTCGTGCCGGTGGCATCGCCACTCCAGCCGATAAAGACCGAGCCGGGTTCGACCACGGCCGTCAGCGTGACGGTGGTTCCATAGTCGTAGAGCCCGCCTGGCGGGTCGAGGCCTACCAGCCCGCTGCCATTCCCGGCATAGCTGATCGTCAGCGTGTGCTCGACAATCTCCAGCGTGAACGTGGCCGTCACGGCCTTGTCCATGCTCATGGTCAGGGCAACTGGATTGTCCGTGCCAACGACATCGCCGCTCCACCCGGTGAACGACGAGCCGGTGTCGGCCATGGCGGTGAGGGTCAACACCGTCCCATGCTCCAGGCGGTCACCCTCTGGAGACTGCTCCACCGTTCCGGAGCCGTTGCCGGTCACCTGCAGGGCAAGCATGTGGAACGCGAACTCGTCTGCCCCCATGTCGGCTGTGGCCGTCCCGTCGAAATCCCCATCCCAGATGCGCGGATCGCCCTCGAAATCGGTGGCGGGCAGGCTCGGGGCACCATTCGACCCGGCATCGACGCAGGGCGAGCCGAGCAAGAGATCGACGTCGCCGTTCGCCGGGTCCTCAAACTGGGGATCCTGGTCGATGTTGGCCGTCCCTGCATAGCCGCTCTGGATGTCGCTGTAGCTCACGACCGGCGCAGCACCGTCATAGTCTATCTCATCAGGGGTGTCCCCCCACAGGATGCAGTTCGTCGCCGTGAGATTGGAGGCGACGTTGTAGATCCCGCCGCCGTAGTCGTCGGCCGAGTTGCCCCAGAAGGTGCAGTTGGTCACGACCGGCGCAGTGGCAGTATAGTTTTTCAGCCCGGCACCGTTGGCGGTGGCCGAGTTGCCGGCGAAGATGCAGTTGGTCAGGACCGGCGACGAGCCGGTGTAGTTGTACATCCCTGCGCCGGAGCCGGCCGTATTGCCGGCGAAGGTGCAACTGAAGACGGTCGGCGAGGAGTGGTCGTTGAACATGCCGCCGCCGTTGCCGGAGTCGCAATTGTTGTTCAGGAAGCTGCTGTGAGTCACCGTGGGCGAGGAGGAGTTGTAGTTGGCCATCCCGCCGCCGATCCCGGCTTCGTTCTCCGAGAAGGTGCAGTTGGTCACGGTGGGCGAGGAGGAGTCGTAGTTGGCCATTCCGCCGCCGGTGGCCGCGCTGTTGCCGACGAAGGTGCAGTGGAGGACCGTCGGCGAGGAGCCCTCGTTGTACATCCCGCCGCCGCGCAGGTGGCCAGAGGCGTGCGCGTAGCCGCCGGTGATGACAAAGCCGTCGAGCACCGCCGTGGCGTCCAGGGCCAGCCCAGCCGGGTGGTAGAAGACATGGTAGCTGTTGTCCGTCGGGTTCCCCCAACTCCCCAGGTCGCCGCTCAGAATTGTGACGTTGGCCATCCAGTCGCGATCATCCCAGTCCGTGTCACCCACCGATGGGTCGAATCCGCCGTACACCGCCACCCCATTCTTCAGCTGGAAGGTCGCTGAACGCGGATCGCCTGGATCGAATTCATAGGTCGGCTTGTACGTGCCCGCCGCCACCCAGATCTCGTCGCCGGACGTTGCCTCGTCCAGGGCCGGCTGGAGCGCCGTGTACGCATTCTCCCACGAGCTGCCGTCGTTCGCTCCCGACGCGTCGGCATCGACATAGATCGTGCCCTGGGCCAGCGCCGGATCCACCCACCTCGGCGAGGCTCCCGCAGCGCCCAGGGCCAGCAGGACGAGTACCATGAGAAGGCTCAATCTCGTTTTCATTTCAGTCTCCTTTCCTTCCATTGCGAGTCGTTACGATTCTCCCGTCCAAGCGAATTACGGTGATCTGTACGGTCTTTTTCATCCCCCTTTCCCTCTTTCACTTAGCTCCATCAGGAACGCAAACAACTGCTCCAGGTTGGAGAAGCCAAACCGCTCACTGGTGGATGGGTCTTCCAGCGAAGCATGCCACTCGGCTGTCTGCGGCTCACCCGCGCACCATAGGCGGAGTATGTACGAGCGGCTGCGTATCGGCTGCTCGTCCTTATTGGTTCGTCTCGGCTGTCTCTTCATTTGTCCCCAGTCTATCACTGCATCGTCAGGGGACCGTCAGCGCATCGTCAGGAGTGTCGTGTCCCGGCCAATTCTATATTGGCCTTGACAGGTGCCCCTTCTTGTCATATAATTGTTGCCAGCATTTGCGCTTTCCGCACCAGTGCATAAGAGAGGCCGAATGGCACACCTATCCCTCGGCGTGTTGGGTTCACTGCAAGTCTTGCTAGACGATACGCCGGTTACAGCTTTCGAATCGGACAAGGTCTGTGCGCTTCTGGTCTATCTGGCGGTAGAAGCGCACCGCCCGCATCGAAGAGAGTCCCTGGTCGGTTTGCTCTGGCCAGAGTGCCCCGAGCAGGTCGCCCGCCACAACCTACGGCAAGCCCTCTTCAACCTGCGGCAGGCGATCGGTGACCACGCGGCCAGGCCACCCTATCTCCTCATCTCGCGAGAGGCCATTCAGTTCAACCGCGCCAGCGACTTTTCGCTTGACCTCGACCAATTCAATGCGAGTTTTCGCACGTGCGAAAAAGACCGGAGCCGGGACATCGAGGATCCTTCGGTCCGTGCGGCACGGCTGGAAGAAATGGTCAAACTCTATCGCGGTGACTTCTTGCAGGGCTTTTTTCTGGAAGACAGTGACGAGTTTGAAAACTGGATGCTAGTACAGCGCGAGAGCTTGCACCGGCGCGTCCTGGATGCCTGCCGCGACCTGGCGGCCCACTACGAGCTGCACGGTGATTTTCCAGCGGTGCAGCGCCACGCCTCACGGCAGTTGGAGCTGGACCCGTGGCGAGAGGAGGCGCATTGCCAGATGATGCGTGCCCTGGCGCTGGAGGGACAACGCAGTGCTGCCCTGGCCCAATATGAGACCTGCCGGCGCATCCTGGCTGAGGAACTGGGTGTCGAGCCATCCGAAAACACGCGCGAATTGGTTGAGCAGATTCGTACAGGCACGCTGGAGAGGAGAGATGAATCGCCCTCCTCCCTGCAAACTGCTCCCATCTACAACCTGCCCGTGTCCTTAACGTCCTTTCTTGGACGAGAGCAAGAGCTGATGGACCTGGACCGGCTCATCGCCAACCCAGAGTGCCGATGCATTAGCCTGGTAGGTCCAGGCGGCATCGGCAAGACGCGCCTGGCTCTGCAGGCTGCCGAGCAGCACCGGGCTGACTTTGCTCATGGGGTCGCATTCATACCCCTCGCTCCTGTTGGTTCTGTCGGAGCAGCCATTCCAGCCATCGCTAGCGCCATCCACCTCTACTTCCATGGCCCCAGCGACCCCAAGGTACAGATCCTCAATACCCTGTGCGAAAAGCAGATGCTGTTGATCTTGGATAACGTGGAGCAGTTGTTAGGAGAAGGTCCCCTACAAGCGAGTTTCGTGGAGCTCGTGCTCGAGATCATCGAGCGCGCCCTGGGGGTCAAGCTGTTGGTCACCTCGCGAGAAGCGCTCAACCTGCAGGGGGAATGGGTCTTCGAAGTCGGGGGGTTGGCATTTCCTGAGGCGGAGCAAACGGAAGGATTGAATGAATACGCTGCCGTTGCGCTATTCGTGCAGCGCGCCAGACGCGCCTCACCCCGGTTCGCCTTTCGTGAGGCGGACCTGGCGGCGATAGCCGATGTCTGCCGCCTGGTGGAGGGGATGCCCCTAGCCATCGAGCTGGCTGCGACGTGGTCGAGGATGCTGTCGCCTGCGGAAATCGCCCAGGAGATTGAAGGCGGCCTGGACTTCCTGAGTGCTTCTGTGCGTGACCTTCCGGAGCGGCATCGCAGCATGCGTGTGGTTTTTGACCAAACCTGGCAGAGGCTTTCGGCCAAGGAGCAGCAGGCGCTGTCCCAACTCTCGGTCTTTCGGGGTGGGTTTAGCCGCCAGGCGGCTGAGCAAGTGGCCGGTGCATCGCTACCAGTCTTGTCCACTTTAGTAACCAGGACACTCCTGAGGCGAGTCGCAGCCGGTCGCTACCAACCACACGTGCTGATCCGCCAGTATAGCGCCAGTCACCTGGCGGCGGAGCCGCAGGCACATGCGGCGGCGCGGAAGCGCCACTATGACTGCTTCTTGGCGCTGGCCGAGGCTGCCGAGCAGGAATTGAAGGGACGCGATCAATTGGAATGGCTGAGGAGGCTAGAGCAGGAACAGGACAATCTGCGGGCCGCGCTGGAATGGGCTCTCGAGAGCGATCAGGCGGTGCCGGGCGGGGATGAGCTGGCGCTGCGGCTATCGGGCGCATTGCGTTTGTTCTGGCGGATGCGCGGGCATTTCTTTGAGGGGCGTACCTGGCTCACGAGATCGCTCCGGCAATGCCCGCAAAGGCGCACCGCGGCCAGGGCCGGTGCTCTGCTGGGAGAAAGCGTGTTCGCATACGCGCTGGGAGACCTGAGCACGGCGCGCCTGTCGGCAGAAGAGAGCGCGGCGATCTGCCGCGAGTTGGGCGAGCAGCGTGGCCTGGCGGAGGCGCTTACACTAGTAGGGCTCTCGTTGGTCTGGCAAGGTCAAGCAAGCCTGGTCCAGGCCCGGCTGGAGGAGGCACTGGCCATCTGCCGCAAAGCAGGTGACCGCTGGGGGGAGGCCCAGGCATTGCACTACTTGGGAAAGTACCGGGCGAAAAACCTCGGCGATCCCACAGGGCGGGCCATGCTCGAACAAAGCGTTGCGATCCTGGAAGACCTGGGAGAAAAGAACGTCCTCACCGTTGCGTTGATATCGCTGGGCATCACCGAGGCGGGATCGGGGGAGTACGCGCCCGCCCGCGCCCTTTTTCAGCGTGGCCTGGCTCTTGCCCGGGAGATCGAGCACCCGTGGGGAATGGCCAACGCGCTCTCCAATCTGGGCTCTGTTTACCGGATCCTGGGGGCGTACTCGACCGCTCAGTCCCACCTCGAACAGGCTCTACAACTGTATCATCAGCATGGGTCCAGCATCTGGGAGGCCGATGTGCGGTGCGCCCTGGCGGAAAACGCCCTCTCTCAAGGAGACTTGTCCACGGCGCGATTCCACCTCGAGACGGCCTCCCATTTCCTGGGGACAGGCGAGAACAAGTGGCTCGAGCTGCAAGTGCGTTACCTCCGGGGGTTGCTGGCACATTATGGAGGGGATGGCGCAGCGGCGATGACGCTGCTGGAGGAGGCCACGGCGCTGGCGCGGGAAGGCCAGTACTGGCCCGAGCTGGCGCAGGCGCAGGTGACCCTGGGCCTAGTGACGCGCACACTGGGCCAGGTGGTGTCGGCGTCCGAGTTGCTCATGGAAGGATTGGAACTGTTCCGAACGCTGGGCCACAAACTGGGCATCGCCAGCGCGCTCGAGGAGCTGGGCGCCCTGAGCGCCGTTCAGGGTGACGGCCTGCAAGCCGCGATGTTGTTCGGCACCGCGCACGCCATGCGCGAAGGGATGGGCGCACCGCTTCCACCGGTGGATCGCGCCGCCTACGATTCTGCTGTCGCCGCCTGCCGCACTCAGCTTGGCGAGACCGCTTTCGCCGAAGCCTGGGCACATGCAGCAGCCAGACCGTTTCAAGAGGTGGTGGAAGAAGTCTTGAGACTGTAGCAATCCCGTAGACACAATGGCTGAGCGGCCCAGTCTATCCCTGGAGCAGGTATGTCCAATTCCGAGCTCGCCAAGTTCACAGCCTCCATCGACGCTGCTTGGAAGGATCTCCAATCCTTCCTCGCGACAGTCATCCCTAGCCAAGCATCAAGGCGAGACCAGGCCGGTTGGTCGGTGAAGGACCATGTTACGCACCTGGCTGTATGGGAGGACTCTGTCGTCATCCTCTTCCGAGGAGGGCGCCGGCACGAGGCCCTTGGAATTCAAGAGCCTTTCTACACTGCCGGCAACTTGAACGAAATCAACGAGGTCATCAAGGTACATCTCGAAGGCACCACGCTCCAAGAGGCAATCCGTAACCTGGAAGGAGCCCACAGGCAGATTGTGGGCCACCTGGGGACCCTACACGATGCCGACCTCAACGCGAATGCCCGCGAGTTCTTCCCGCAGACGCCAAGGAACGACGATCGACCGCTGGCGTCCCTCATCTGGGATAGCACAGGCAGGCACTTCACCGAGCATCTAGAACGGATACGTGATCTCGGAGGAAGCCCCGCCTAATGACCCGGTGGAGCCGACCCGGACAAGTAGCTGTTTAACTTATCTCGTCGCAATATGAAAGAGCCGAAGCGTGCGCCCCGGCTCTTTTGTAATCTGCGATCCGCTACCCTTCCAGCTGCGCGTACTCCTCCTCGACCACACTCTCGTCCAGCTTCCTGAAGAGGGGCGCGGGCGCTCGTAGCGCCTGATCCGGCATCAGTTTGCTCTTTGTCCAGGTCCCCACCGCCCCGCTGTGATCGTAGGTTAGCACCTGGTGGCTGCGGGTCTCTTCTTGGTACTCGACAACATGCTGCGTGCCAAAGAGCCTGCCCCGAGCGGAGCCGAAGGGCTGCCCCTCGTAGCCCAGGTACTCGTGCAGCTTCTGTGTCCTGTGCGTTGGCACCGGCGCGTGGGACAGGATCGGCACCAGGATCGTCTTCAAGCTGTCGATAGCTCGGAGGATGACATAGGCGCTGGTCGCGGCTGCCTGCGGATCCTCCTTGATCTGGAACCAGGGCGCCTTGCGGTCGAGGCCTGCACTGAGCGTAGCGAATGTGTAGCCGTTCGCCTCCCGCGCCAGCCCCATCGCCTCGCCCAGGCCTGTCCTGAGGGGACCAAAGGAGCAGCCCGGAACTTGCAGGCGTTGTACAGCTCGCCCACCGATTCGAAGCCAGCCTCGACCTTTTCCAGCAGCGCCCGGTCCTCGTCGTCAAGGTCGCCCGGCTCGGGCACCACCCCGTCGAAGCGCTTATAGGCAAAGCTCAGCATGAACCCGAGTGCCCTCGGGCGTTGGCCAGGTTGCCCCAGGCTTCGGCGCGAGCTCAGCCGAGCGGTGACCACCAGCTCGTTTCCTTCGTCTGCACTCAGGACAGGGTTGGTCTGTTCGAGGAAATCCTCCTGCGAGAACCCTTCGGCTACGCTCAGGGCAGGCTTCGGTGTCGCGCGTCTCGGGGGCAGTGGCGGTGAGATAGAAGCGCAGGGGGTCGGGGTCGTACTTTCTCAGGAAGTAGGGCACGTCGACAGCGGCGCCGCGGCTCTTGCTGAATTTGCTTCCCTTGAAGTTGAGGTATTCTCAGACACAGGGTGCAAAACGATGGCATGTGGTTTGGATCCGAAAGCTTGTCCCTTGGGAAATATCGACGACGCAGTTCGTTCCTGCTGACAGGGCGGCTTGTCCTTCAAGTTGAGTGACAATTGCTAGCAGGGCGAAAAGATGCTATAATACGACTAGACCTTGGCAGCGAGGCGGGAATGGAACACAGCGATCATGGATGGGCCTTCGACCTCAATGCCGTTCGTTCGCAGGTGCAAGAAGGGGACTATGCAGTTCGTCCCCATGCGTTGCAGCACGCGGTCAAAGAAGGCTTCTCGGTGAGAGATATGGTCGAGGTTGTCCTTCATGGCTCGCTCGTGGAAGAGTATCCGGAACGCCAGCGAGGACTTGTCTATGCTGACGTCTCGATTGAAGAAGTGAGCATGCCCCTACATGTGGTGTGCGAGCATCACGGTCCAGATGCTGCTGTGGATTTCGTGACAGCTTATATACCTGCAGGTGAAGAATGGGAGACGCCGACCCGAAGGAGGCGCAAGAAATGATGAAAGGGATGATCAGAATTTGCTCCGAGTGTGGAACTCGAACCGAGCTGCGCGAGATCAGCATAGAGTTTGAGCGTAAGGGTGTGCAAGCGACCATGTCAGGGATCCCAGCGATGGTCTGCCCTCAATGCGGGGAAGAGTACGTGCCCGGTGAAATCGCGAGTGCAGTGGTAGATACTGTGTCGCGTACCATTGACGGCACTGCCGATTTGCTGAAACAGACCCAAGCTTTCCGCCGCGAACTGCTTCCGGCGGGGCAAGTCAAGATGCAAGAGTGTCTAGAACTGGCTGTCGCCTGAAACAAACGCGGGCACGTGATTCAGGTCATCACGTAAGATACAAAGAGCCGGGGCACGGACCCCGGCTCTTTTTTGACTGTGCAAACTTTACGCTTCCAACCGCGCATACTCCTCTTGGATCACACCCTCATCCAGCTTCCTGAACAACGGCGCCGGTTGCCGCAGGGGCTGGCCCGGTGGGAGTTGGCTCTTCGTCCAGGTGCCCATGGCGCCACTGTGGTCGTAGGTCAAGGCCTGGTGCGAGCGCGTCTCTTCGTGGTACGCGACCATCTGCTGCGTGCCGAAAAGCCGGCCGTCGTAGCCGAGGTACTCGTGGAGCTGTTGCGCCGTGTGCGGTAGGATGGGCGCCAGGATCATCTTCAGGTTATCCACCACCCGCAGGATGACGTACATGCTCGTCGCCGCCGCCTGCCGGTCCTCCTTGATCTGGAACCAAGGGGCCTTGCGGTCGAGGCCTGCACTGAGCGTAGCGAATGTGTAGCCGTTGGCATCGCGGGCCAGGGATAGGGCCTCGCCCAGACCTGCCCTGAGCAACGCCGAAGGGGTCGCACGGAACTTGCAGGCGTTGTACAGGTCGCCGACCGTCTCGAACCCGGCCTCTACCTGGGCCAGTAGCGCCCGGTCCTCTGCGTCCAGTTCCCCGGGCTCCGGCACTACCCCGTCGAAACGCTTGTAGGCGAAGCTCAGCATGAACCCGAGTCCACTCGGGCGTTGGCTCAGGTTGCCCCAGGTGGCCACCAACTCGTTTCCTTCGCTTGCGCTCGGGACAAGGTTGTTGCGCTCGACGAAATCCTCCCACGAGAACTCGGTGTCCCGCGTCTCCGGCGCCGCCGCCGTCAGGTAGAAGCGCAGCGGGTCGGGGCCGTACTTGCTTAGGAAGTAGGGTACGTCGGCGGCGGTGCCTTGGCTCTTGCTGAACTTCCCGCCGTGGCAATTGAGGTACTAATGGTCGCAAGGGACAAAACTCGTTCGCCCTGACCGCGAGGGTGGTGATCCCCCAGGCCAGCAGAAAGCACGGCTAATCAGAGGGATCTACGGCCCACACAGCTCCCTGCCACACCAATCAATGGGCGGGCTCCCCTCCTGGACATACCTGGCTCTCATAGCCCATCTATCGTCCAAGCTCAGCCGCAACCTCTTCAACCTCTCTCCAGACACGCAGCGCGTTCCCGCTCCATATCTTTCCGATCTCCTCAACGGTATAGCCACGCCGGACGAGCTCCAGCGTAATATTGCGGGTCTCACTGGCGTCGCGCCATCCATCCAGACTGAAGCTGTGGTTCATAAAATCTGAACTGAGCCCGACGTGATCAATGCCGATGCGATTCACTACATAATCGACATGGTCGACGAGATCCCGCACACTCGCCTTCCCGTGCCTGCTCTCGATTTCCCGCAGCCGCTGCTCATAGGCTCGGCGCGTGTCCACATCCCGCGCCAGGAATGCCAGAAAGAATGGATAAAAGTCGACGGGGAAGCCAAATCCTGCTCTGAGATCGGCGATCTCTTGCGTCATCTCTGTGGATTCCGTTTTGATGGCACGCTTCAGCCCAACAATATGAATGACGCCGCTGTTCTCCTCAAGTCCGTCAAGCTCTTCGTCATCCAGGATATTGCCCACACCACCGACACCCTGAACACCGGAATGCGATACCAGCACGGGCGCTTTCGACAGACGTAACACGTCAGACACGGAAGGCTTGGAGATGTGGGCAACGTCGATTATGCAGCCCAGCTCATTCATGGTTGCCACAACCCGCTTGCCAAACGCGCTCAGCCCACCGTGCAGAGGCTCTGGCTGACCCGGAGCCCATTTCGAATCGCAGATCTGGTTGTGCCCCACCTGTGAGAGTGTTACGTACCGCACGCCAAGAGCGTATACATGGCGCAGTCGCTCAAGATCCTCGCCAAGGGCGTATCCGTTCTCCAAGGCGATGGCTACTGCGATTCTCCCCGAGTTGTGTACGGTGTGCATATCACCAGGATGGAGTGCGAGTCCGATCTTCGCCTGCAGCGGGCCATCCAGAACACGATGAATGCGGTCGAGTTTCTCCAGCACTGTCTCATATGCGAGTGCGTACCCTTCGCCTGTCAATGGGCCCTGGTCGGTGTAGGCGACGAAGAACGCCGCGCCAAGACCCCCTTTCTCAATCTTCTCCAGGCTGGCAAGCTTCTGCCACCCGCTGACCTCAGGTTGCTCAGGCGTGAAGAAGGTCGCCTCGATGTCGATATGCGCGTCGAGAGCCAGTATGGTATCGTGAATAGCCGTTACATCTTCAGGTGCATTTGCTTCAGGCATGGCTTCACTTCCTTTCGGCACAAACATCAATGTCCTCTGACTAGCACCGGCTTCAGGCGTTGGACTAGAGATGCTCACCCGAGCCGCCTGCTGCCAACCACGCCCAATCCTGGCTGCCGTATGTGGTACCCAACCTGCTGCAAGCCAGCGGTGGTAGCTTGCAGATGGGGACAGATCCACTAGATGGGCACCAGGCCCAGGCTGATTCTGATGGCTTCGTCCACCCGCTGCATCGTCTCCGTGGACAGACGTCCCCAATACCGTCCCACCCGTCGCTTGTCTATCGTTCGGATCTGGTTCAGGAGCACAATCGAGTTGTGATGTAGTCCGCCTTCTGGTGCCTTGACCTCGACCTGCACGTCGTAGCGGGCGTTTTCTCCAGAGGTGAGCGCTGCCACAACCAGTACCGGGCTGTACTGGTTACCGATGTCGTTCTGGATAATGAGCGCGGGTCGAGGTTTGCCTTGCTCTGAGCCCACAACTGGCTCAAGATCTACCGTCCAGATGTCTCCTCGTCGGAAGCGTTGCTCGGTCATCCCCTTTGCTCCATCGGGTCAACGGTCTCCCGCCACACTTCTTCCTCCGCCTGACGCCATTCTTCAGCTAGTGCCTGGTCACGCTCAGCTTCGGCCTGATAGCCTGCAATTAACCGCTCCCGGAGGGCCGATCGTCGTTGCTCTTGGATGTAATAGGTCACAGCTTCGGCGATGAACTTGCTGTAGCCGCGTGGCTCTGCCTCCTCACGAACCGCATCCATGATCTCGGTAGGCAACGTCAGGGTGACTTTTTCCTTTTGGGGCACTCTACACCTCCTGTCACACTTTCTATTGGATGTGTAAATTATACATTGATTAGGTGGTATTGTCAAGTGTAGAAGAATCAGCTGGCATAGAGCGAGAGCCGGGGCACGTGCCCTGGCTCTGAGTCATCGATCTTTGCGCGCAGCCGTTGCTACCCTTCTAACCGCGCGTACTCCTCCTCGACTACGGTCTCGTCCAGCTTCTTGAACAGCGGGGCCGGTGGGCGCAGTACCTGGCCTGGCAGGAGTTCGCTGGGCGCCCATGTGCCGATGGCCCCGCTATGGTCGTAGGTCAGCGCTTGGTGGCTGCGTGTCTCTTCTTCGTACTCGACCACATGCTGCGTGCCGAAGAGCTGGCCATCGTAGCCCAGGTACTCATGCAGCTTCTGCGCCGTGTGGGGCAAGATCGGCGCCAGGATCGTCTTCAGGTTGTCGACGACCCGCAGGATGACGTAGACCGTCGTCTCCGCCGCTTTGGGGTCCTCCTTGATCTGGAACCAGGGCGCCTTGCGATCCAGGCCTGCACTGAGCGAAGCGAAGGTGTAGCCGTTGGCCTCGCGGGCCAGGGCCAGCGCCTCGCCCAGGCCTGTCCTGAGGGAACTGAAGGAGCAGCCCGGAACTTGCAGGCGTTGTATAGGTCACCGACGGTCTGGAAGCCGGCCTCCACCTTTTCCAGGAGCGCCCGGTCCTCATCATGCAG
>Ga0180437_10007072_pt1 | contig 14749 bp, 11 predicted proteins | sample SS_ome_4_FD_132410 | JGI IMG/M metagenome (GOLD analysis project Ga0180437, IMG submission 132410) | Hypersaline lake sediment archaeal communities from the Salton Sea, California, USA - SS_3_D_1 metaG | ecosystem: Environmental > Aquatic > Non-marine Saline and Alkaline > Hypersaline >...
CGCCGCCCATCCCTTCAGATCCTCGATGAACCCGCGATTGATCGAAGAGCGGGGGTCGTCAAGTGGAACGGAGAAGTCGCACTCGATACTGCAGAGCGTAATCAGGACGTTGTCCCGTGGCCTGATGTGTTTCGGCGGCCTGCGCGAGTACTGATAGGCCAGCGTACCCACGTAACAGTCCGGAAACTCCTCGGCGACAATGTCCGCCAGGCTGTTGATCGCCGTCAGGATCGAGCCGCTGGGCGAGCCCTCCTGCTCGTCGATGGCGCGGCACGCGTCGCATTGGCAATTGTTCGCCCAGTCCATTTGCGCCACGTTGAAGATCTTTCTATCGGGTTGTTCCCGCATGATGCGCTTGAGCGATGTCGCCAAGGCCGCCACGACTTCCGGGTTGCTCAGACACAATTGGGCGCCCCGGGCTTCCGGATGCGCCAACATATCCGCCGGGTCGTAGGCGTTTACCCCCAGCAACGCGACGCGTTCCCCCTGAATCTCCGAATAGTACTCGGGGTGCTCGGCGAAGTACTCGTCCGGAGGCAGCAACATGTAGAACGAATGCACACCTAACCCGATACCGGGATGCCGGGATTGTTTGTGGACCTGTTCAAAATACGCCTTGTTTGGGCGCCGCACCGTGTAACTCGTATCACGGTAGATAAACGGGGGTACATATCGATAATCGATTGTTCGCAGCGCATGCGGAGGCGGCTCCGGGATATGCGTCACCTCCGGCGTCAGCCAGCGCACCCCCACGTACCGCTCGAAAAACTCATAGACCCCATACAACGTGCCGCGCTCGCGACCGCCCACGATGATCAGATTCTGCGCGTCTACGGTGCGCAGACACACCCCGTCGGTTCCCAGAGCGTCCAAGTTAAGCCCCGCGAGCCACGTTGCGGGGAGCCCGTCGCGACCTATCCAGACATTGACGCCCCCGGCGTCGGGGCTGGACGCCGCCTCGATATCGTGCCCCGTCGCGTCTTTCCAATACCGCCGAAACTCGCGCGCCGCCTCCTTTTCCGATTCCGACGCCGAGGCCGCCACGACAACCCGCACGTCACCGTACGAATCCGCGTCCAGCCACATCTCGCCCGCGGCCGCCCCACTCAGGACAGCAAACCCAAAAACCACCTGCCATCCGAGAACCATGGACAATCCTCCTTTTGCCGGCGCGAGCGTCGCCGAACCCGTGAGCTTGCATAATACCCAAACGCGCTGCAGGACGGAAACGTCATAACAAACACGCAGATCCGGGAACGCACATGTGGCCGTAACCGCCGGATAGATTATGCCGCCAAGAATCTGGGCGGGTATCGCTGCCGTCATTGCGACTGGCGATCCCGCCAACGGCGTGCGAGCGCAGACGTCCCTGCTTTTCGCTTATGCTTACTCGGCGATTACGGGTGTGTGTTGATTGGTGCGAAGCGCGCGGTGTATTCTGGACGTTGAAGACACGTGCACAACCGCCGCAATATAGGTTCCAGGACGCACCATCATGGCTAAGACCGCGCTGCCGCCAACGCCGTTCCCGATGGATGCCTCCTGCCCGTCCGTCTTCGTTGCTTCCGGCGACTCCCCCTACGACAATACCCGGAACGCCCTCGAGAAAATCGACCTTGCCCCTGCAACAGGCAAAAGCGTATTGCTAAAACCCAACGCCGGCCGAAACGTCGAGCCTGAAAAGGGCGTCACCACGCACCCGCAAGTCGTGGCCGCCGCCATCGACGCCTTCACCAAAGCCGGCGCCCGCGTCGCCGTCGGCGAAAGCCCCATCATCGGGGTCGACACCCTCGAGGCCTTCGCGCATTGCGGCATAGCGGCCGTTGCCCAAGAACGCAACTGCCCGCTCATCGACATGGACGCACGCCGTTGCGTGAAAATGCAGATCCCCGACGGGATCGCCATTCGTACGCTCAAGGTGTGCCGCGAGATCCTCGAATTCGACATTATCGTGTCCATGCCCGTCATGAAAATGCACATGCATACCGGCGTAACGCTTGCCGTCAAGAACATGAAAGGCGGCCTCTGGCGGCGCTCGAAAGTCGACCTACACATGCTGCCTCCGCTGCCCGGCAACGACGCCAAGACCCTCGATATCGCTATCGCCGATATGGCCTCCGTGCTGCGCCCCCACCTGGCCATCATCGATGGAACCATCGGAATGGAAGGCCTCGGGCCCAGCGCCGGCGCACCCAAACGAATGGACGTCGTACTCGCCGGCATCGATGCATTTGCCGCCGACGCCGTCGCATGCGAACTCATGGGCGTGTCCGCACGCGACATCCCCCACCTCCAGATCGGCGCCGGCCGCGGCTACGGCGTGATCGATCCCCGCAAAATCCGCGTGGCGCCCGACAATTGGAAAGACGCCAGAAGCCCATTCGAACTACCCCCCGAAAACCTATCCATCGAGTTCCCCGGCGTCACCGTGCTCGACAAACAGTCCTGCAGCGCCTGTCAATCCACCCTGTTGCTGTTCCTCAGACGCTACGGCGACGACCTGTTCGGCGAATCACCCGAGAAGGCCCAGATCCGCGTCGCTATCGGCAAAGGCCACAAAAGCCTCCCCCCACACACCCTCTGCATCGGCAACTGCACCGCCGAATTCAAAGACGGCCGGCCCTACATAGCCGGATGCCCCCCCGTAGCCTCCGAAATCCTAAAAGCATACACCGAATACTTCAAATGACATGTATGCTCGTCGATGAGCGTCAAAAACCGCAGTTTGCGGGCGTCCTAGGTGGCGTCCTCGACGAAATCGTAGGTCCAGACGTGGTTGGCGTACATCGCCTGGCGCGTTACGTAGCGTAAACCGCTCTCTCAATCCGTTCAGGACAACTATATCTTCTTGAGCTTATCCAACACTTCCGCAAGGGTGCTTTTGCACTCCGCATTCACTTCAGGAGTGCTTTCCCCGAGCTTTCTCTGATGAACTTCTTCAATCAGCTTTCTCACTTCCTCGTATCTCTGAGTGTAAAGTCGCCACGACCAGTCTGTATCCCCGCCACCCGTGAACCAATCAGGCAGAACGGGAAGTGCCTCATCCGGTTTCTTTGCAATGAAGCGAATGTCGCCTTTCACCATCTGCCCGATCTTAGTTTTGAGCTTCGTGTTTCTTTCTCTTGTGCTGAAATAGTCGCGCAGCCAATGCTGAAAGACAAAGGCAATGACCGTTGTCAGAATCCCGAGGAGGAAACCCACGGATTTGTCAATATTCTCTCTGAGCAATCCACTTCGCGCTTCAATACTTGTCTGGTTCAGGCTGCTGGGGGTACCATCGTTTGACCATATAACCAAAAGGGGAGAATAGCGCCCAGCTCTTTCGTAACAAAGGGTTCTTACTAGCAACGACTTTTTGTCTCCCGTTTTCTCGCTGTAAACGGCTTTCTGAGAGTCACCCTGATATATCCCCCAACTGGCGCTCTTCTCATCCTTGGCTGGTACCACAATACCGATCCTGACGGGCTCCCCCACTTTCGGTGATGGGCTTAACACAAAGATACCTGGCTGCACTCCCTTAGTGGTGTCATCACCAAAGGAACATAAAGTTGAAAGCAACGCAACGCCGCAAACAATATGAAGTGAAGATCTCATTCTCCATTTTCCTGACTCGTGCGATAGAACAGCAACCAGCTCCAGTCCATTGAGAGTAGGCTTCCCACTCACACTGCCATCGCCGCCTGGATGGGGTAGTCAAAGCTTCTAAGCGCTCCTGTTTCCGGCCCGATAGGGAATCCGCTTTTGGAAGAAATCAGGAATTCGCATTTGCGTATTCAGCTGAGCTACAGATCTCTAATCACCATCATCCAGAGATGCTAGATACATTTCGTAAAGTTGTATGTTAATGTCTTTTCTCATGGACTCTGCAAACTCGTCAATCGCCTCGACATTCATGAATCCTTCATGAATGTCAGAAATGGCTCGCAACTCCTCAAGAAGTCCTTCTTTCGCTTTTTCCAGATCAGGCGGCACTACACCATCCTTAGCTAATCGTCGGAAGATGGAAGCGTGAATATCCATTTCTATTGCCAGCGACTCCTCCAGCACAATCATGAAGAGAAGCACTTGCTTTGCCTTTAGTTTGATCATCTTTTTGGCTTCACTCCAGTATGTCCCATGGTCGCCAGCCGTTACATATTGATAGTCCCTGCCATCCTCGTAGACAAAATGATCATAAATGCACCTCGGAATCGGCAAGAGATCGTCATCGACAAGCAACTGCAAATAGAAGAACCGCTGAAAGATCTCTTCTAGGCAGTGCTTGCCCCTCTTTGTTAAAGACATTCCAGTTATGATGAGTTTGTTTTTGTGGTTTGGATTACGCTCAAAGTGTGCCCTCGCCATATTTGTAAGATTGGCCTCGGCCAGACTGCCAAGGCATTTTCGTATTTCCCTTTCCCCATATCCATCACCCTCTTCACCTCTGAATATCCGAACATAGTCAGCGCCACTGTATGGCATTCCGACCTCGATGAGTTTCGCAATCAGCCACTTCAGCCAATAGGTATGAGGGTGCATGTGTTCATCTGAATATGGATCGAGATTCGTGCAGTCTTCACCCTGTTCAATATTGACAAGGTATATGTTCGGAAAGTGGGAGTGCATCTGACTGAACCGGCGCCACTCGTGGAGCATGTAAGTCAGCAGTCCGACTGGGTATTGGTGGATCAATCGCGCCTCGATGTCTTTGTCGCCAATCCAAGCATACTGGGCAAAGAACTCCATTACTTCGCGAAATCCGTGGTTCGTGATCTCGATAAGCTGCTGAGACAGCCTTGGGCTCTCTTCTGGTCCGCTCTCCATATGCTTCTGGATCAACTGTGTAACTCTCTTAAACTCCTTCCGCTTGCCGGCCTTCTCCTCAGTACTCAATGCGAAATCAAGTAGCTTCTTACGTGTTGAATACACAACGGATAAGCTTGGCTCTTCAAGCTCGTAGTAGCCAACGTCTTCTCTCTTGGGGAATCTGTCGGTTTGGTCGCCCGTACGTATAATGTCATAACTGTCAAAGCGCGTCACTATGAGAATGTTGGCTCCCAATGCCCCGAGGATGCCATCGTGGGCAAAGTTGCCAACAAACTTGTGCACGACCAGAAGGAAAGGGTTCAGTTGCGCATCCTCATCATCAGAGAACATCCCGCGATCATTCAAATGGCATAGAAAATCGAGATTGTCAAAGACAAGGAACAGCCTTCGACCCCCTTGCAGATTCGCCTTTATCAAGGCGGAGAGAGCCATTCGAAGGCGCCCAACCTCTTCTGCCTCAGAGAGTGCGGTTGCCGCATTCGCCAAAGGAAGAAATGCTCCCCATTGTTCCCAGATAGCGTCGTTGTCTTTGACAATGTAGATGTTCTTTTCGATTACTTTCTTAACCTTATGTGCCAGTGCTACGCACAACTCGTTAGGACCAGGAAGGTCCCCCTGGGAAGAATCGTGTATGTCAAGACGGATGAACCACAGATTGCCATTGCTCACATCGTCACGCAACGCGACTGATAACACGTAATTGACAAAAGCTGTCTTTCCTACGCCGACGTCTCCGAGGAGATACTTGAGACTGTTGTAGCCCCCTCCAGGTATTGAGCGGGCAACAGAATCCAAGAACTCTTCTACGGATGCACGGGCGGGGCCGCTATTGGCGAGCAATGAGGGGGGACATAAAACTCTCGGTAGAATTGCCTAGCCAGAGTCGTCTCCTCGTCATCTGACTCATTTTCATCAAAGAACACGGCCTTCTGGTGGTCGAAAACAAGACCGATTTCCCTGTAGTAGTCTCTCGCTGTCTTGGAGCGCGAGTGGGGAATCTTGAGTTTGTAATGCGCGGGGGTAATAGTTCGGGGAAGTATGAACTCAGTTTCCTTCGTCTGCATAGGATGCTCTCCGAGGCTAGTTCGTCTTCCGCTGCGTGTGCGGGAGACCCTTCTATTTGGGAATAACAAGATTATGGGTGGTCCCTTAGAAAAACCGAGACTGCCACCGGGTTGTCCTCCCAGAGACAAATGGTGTGCCGTCACAACACCGTAGAACTGGGTTGCCAAGGGGCAAGATGGCTCTACTGAGGTTGGCAGGATTATAGAGGCGTCCTTCGCATTTGTCAAGTGCAAAATAGGCCAAATATGCGGCAATTGAACAGCGATTAATGCTATATGCCCGTATATTGTAAGCCGAACACCCCTTGTTTCCCAATTCCGCTTGTACGGGCAATCTTGTCCATCCTGTTATCCCGTCAAAAACAATCCCTCGGTCGAGTGCAACAAAGTACCTATAGTTATTAGGGGCACATGGTCGGGGGGTCCGGGGTAGTACGGCACATGATGGGAGCCCCGGCCGTGATACGAGCACACGGCCAGGGCTCCTCGGGCGTTAAGCAAAAAAGGGACTGACGCCAAGCGAGTCTCACGAGCCCGAAGGCGCGCTCAAACGAGCGCGTCGAAGACGTGTCCGTCCCTTTTCTTGCGTCCTTTGCACAAAGGTCAGAGCCATGGTGATCGTACGTCGGTTGGCGTTCGTTTAGATTCCCAATCAGGTTGGGAATGACATAGGGGGTGTCTTGAGGGTCTCGCAGGAGAAGCGCGTCTACGGGTGGCGTGTATGCGAGTATAGCGTCGCGTTCGAGCGCCATCAGAATCTGCGCCATCTGCGCAATCTGCGGATCGATGTCTTAGCGTTTTGGGGCCCGCTCTGCCTTTGTAGTGCCTACCTGAGCATGGACTACCTCTTAAACCGCAGAGTTCGCAGATGACGCGTCGGGTGGCACCCTCAAACTCTGTTTGGGGGTGTCTTGAGGATTTCGCAGGAGAAGTGCGTCTACGGGCAGGGCGCATCGCAGGGCAGGGCCGCCTTGCGCCGCGGGCAACGACAATCGGACTATACCTGAGGGACACCTCCAAACAGAGTTTGAAGGTGCCACCCGGACGGGTAGCGTATGCGAGTAGGAGTAGGAGGGAACGCTTATCCGCCAAGCGCGGCGATGCTGGTTTTGCAGGTTTATTTGGCGCGTTCCGAGAGGCGCTTGACGCGGGGCGCGAGGTATTCCAACTGGTCTTTGAACACGGTGTAGTCGGGATCGTATCGGCCGCCGATATAGGCGTAATCGAGCAACCTGAAAAGCTCATCCTCTTGTCGCGTTTTTCTCGGGAAAACGTCCTCAAAGTCGGCGCCATACTGCGCCGCCATCACACTGAGCGCGCCCAGAAAATGTTCGTTCGGTATGTAGTTGGTGATCACCGCGAGCGTCGCCTTGTACGACGCCTCGGCAACCTGGTGAAGCAGGAAGGCGGCGCCGGCATACTTGCCCTTTTGCAGGGCGTGGTCGTATTGGCCGAGAAAGAATTCGGCCTTCTCAAGCCAGTGATCAAAGTGCTCCTGCGCGATTCGCTTCTTTTCGGCGGGTTCGAGTTTTCGTTTGCGGGCTAGCTTGAGATTGCCCGAATCGTAGAGCGTCCGCCCTTCCTTCTTGATGTCCGAGAAGAAATACTGGCCTTCGGCCAACCGGATGTTCACAAACGCGATGTCGCGGGCCATAATCCGTGCGTGCGTACCGAGGCCCGCTCCGTCGCATCGCGCTGTGACGTCCCGCCAGAGCAGCCCATCCTTCGCCGTTGGCTGGTCTGTGGTTACGACCAGGATGTCGTAGTCCGATGCATGCCCCGATTTCCGGTTGGGATCGAGGTCGGCCTCTTCCCGATAGTCCCCGCGCGCATACGAGCCGAACAAGACGATCATCTCGACCTTGTCGCACGCGTCCCGGATAATCGACGCGATCCGTTTGAGTTCGTCGCGTTTGCGTTTCGGCAGATACCCGAGCGATTTCTTCATGGCCGAGAGTATACACAACCCGTCCGCGCCATGCAGCAACTGCGTCGGCCAGCTGATCGCCGGGTGACTTTTTCCGGGTGCCACCCCACCGTCCACCCCGTCCACTTTGTCCACACGGCCAAACCGCGAAACCGGGGACAAGCACGTCTCGCGGCGGGTTCGTTTTGAACGCGCGCTCGCTTGTGTCTTTCCCCGGTTTCGCCCGCCCGTAACCAGTTAGTTCTTCGCAGTTACCGAGTACACGCGCGCGTTGTCTAGAGCGAATCGGAGGTGGACCCGTTGGCCGGCGAGTTCGGCGGCCTTCCGTTCTCCCCACTCGAGCGGCAGCGCCGTCGAGTCGTTCCCGGCAAACCGGCAGGCGTCTCTGCCAAACCCATCGACCACTTGGCCGTTCTCATCGAGCACTTCGACCGATATCGCGCCCGATTCACAATCGGCGTTGAGGTATAACCCGGCCTCCGGCATCTCGAAAAGCTGCGTCCAGAAACTCCCTTCCCCGTCGCTGCCGCACGAGGCGAAACCGTCTTTTCGCAATCGATACAGCGCCATGCTCCGGCCCTCGTTTGCGCCCGAAATTAGGCAAAGGTTTCCCTTGTACTCGAAGGGATCGGCGTACGACCAGACCCCGAAGTCCGTATACCGATATGGCCGGGTCCATTGCACGCCGTCTCGGCTGAAGAGCGCTTCGTGCCGGTAGAGCGCGCTGTGCCGGCCGGGCTGGGCCGGATCGCCGTAGTATTTCATCACGATGCCGACGTAGCGGTTCACGTACCAAAACACCTTCATGAAGTAGAACTCCGTCTCGGGCGCGTCCTGGGCGTCCGGCTCGAGGATAACGTCTTGCGGCGTCCACGTGTGCAGGTTCGTGCTGCGCCGGATGCTGATCACGCGCCGTTTGTTCCCGATATTGTCCAAGAACGGCTTGTCGGGCCAGTCGATCAGCTTCGTCTGGTACAGCAAATACTCACCCGGATTACGATGATTGACCGTCAGCGTGTAGGCGTCGTTGTGCTCGGTGAACACGGCGCGTTTGGTTTCTTCCTTCTTCCAGTGGATACCGTCGGGCGACGTCGCGATCATCCCGCCCGCGTCGCCCATTTCCGGTTGATCCCAATAGAGCAACTGGAACCCGTTCTCGAAGTCGCCCAGCATCTGAAACACGTTGAACCCGCCCCAGGTCGCCTTGCGGGGCGACCCTTTCAGCACAACGTTCGTCGGGCCGCCCCAAGAATTCGGCAGCAGCCCCAAGTCCGGGCACACGAACCCGCCGTCCTTGCCCAGAATGCCAACACAAAACGTGTTGTGGTCAAGGCGTTCCGGCAGACTCCGATCGATCCGACGGTAGTAGACGCGAAGGCCGTCTTCGACACGGACCACATGCGCCGGCGAATACCACAAGCTCGTCCGCCCGGGATCCTCGGCAAGAAGGGCGATGTGCGGTTGCGCCGCATGCACCTCGAAGCGCACGTTTTTGCCGTCCCGAATATCCTGCTGTTCCCAAAACAGAAGGTGAAGCGGCTCATCGGACGCGTCGGCGCTGGACATGACGGCGCCCAACGTTGCGCCGATCACAAACAAACGGAGTGCAGCGAAATCGAGAAAAGGCATCACAAATCTCCCCATTCAACAAAATAGACTCTTGACGTGACCTATCCGCCCGTTCCCGAGTACGTTACCATAGGTACTGCGCCGTTGCCAGAAAACGCCCGGCCAGGCTTGACATCATCGGTAAGGAAGCAAATACTTGCCTTCAGGCGCTCTCATGCGCTCCGAGCAAGATGGACACAACAACCACCCAAGGCCATGACAGCCATGAACGTTCAAGCCGTTGCGTGTCCGCTACGCACGGCAACGGCCCTGCTAATCGCGGCGGCCGCGCTTGGAGAGGAGACGGGGCGGTCGCCATTCGCCGAAGCCGAGCGTGGTGCAACGGAGGCGTTCGGAATGACCCGCAGCGCGGAAGAAATCCCGCTCACCAACACAAAGGCCGCCGTCTACGCGCCGCGCCGCAAGGCGAGCAGACAAAAGCCTATACGCCTGAGACGGGGCCCGCATCTCTTTATTGATGATTTTCTTATCGAATCAAGCGCGAACGTGCGCCGCGTGACGAACCCGCCGCTGCGCGATCCGGCCATTCCCAATCCCATTGTCACCGGCAACGAAGACGGCTGTTTCCAACCCTACATGACCGTCATTCGAGACCCTCAAACCGGGCGGTTTCGATTGTGGTACGGACGCCGCACCCAGGATTTCGCAACTACCCAGTCACACATTGGCTACGCCGAATCGCAAGACGGCATCCGTTGGGAACGCCCTATGCGCCTGCTCGAAGATCCTGCGCCAATACAGTTCGGCATCAGTGTGATTGATGAAGGCCCGGGCTTTCCCGATCCGGCACAGCGGTTCAAGTTCGGTTGGCATACCGGCGACGGCCTGAGAGTTGCGAGATCGCCAGACGGCATCGCGTGGACGCCTATGACGGACAGCGCCGTCTTGCGCCACAACCACGATATCAACAGCATCTTCCGCGACCCCCTTCGGAAACGCTATGTCGCGACGATCTCGGTGTATAGGCCCGGCGATGCATGGGAGGGGCGTCGCCGAATCACCATGCAGAGCCATAGCGACGACCTCGTCCACTGGGCGCCGCCCCACTATGTCGTGACGCCGGACGACGCAGTAGACGCGGGCGAGACGCAGTTCTACGCGATGGAAGGCTACCTTGTCCGAGGCGATCTCGTCATCGGAATGGTCAAGGTGTTGCGAGACGACCTGAAAGCCGACGATCCGGCCGATCCGCCCGACGCATACGGCATCGGCTACACGACACTCGCCTGGTCCAGGGACGGGGAGACATGGATGCGCGACACGGAACACTTCTTTGACCCCGAGCCGGCGAAGGGCGCCTGGGACCACGCATACGCATGGATCGACGAACAGGTCCCCGTGGACGACGAGGTCTATCTCTACTACGGCGGGTATGCTCGCGGGCACAAGGTGAATCGATTCGAGGAACGCCAGATCGGTTTGGTGAAGATCAAACGCGACCGCTATGTCGGCCGACAAGGCGGGTACGAACAAGGCCTGATTCGCACCCCGGCGGCGATCGTTGAAGGCGACGCGATGACGCTCAACGTCGACGCCGGGGCCGGCATCGTCAGCGTCCAAGTGCTTGATGAAGACGATCGCCCCGTCCCTGGATTTGCGTTCAGCGACTGCGAACCCGTCGTCGCGGATGCCGTCGCGGTGCCCGTGAGGTGGCAGCGGCCGTTAAGCGATGTACACGGTAAGACCATTCGTTTCGAGTTCGCCCTAAAGAACGCCCGCTTATTCGCGTTCAACCTCGACTGAGCCAAACACGCCCGACGGCCCGCGCCTCCGCGTGGCACGCGAATCCGCTTCATACCGGCCGCCCTTGACGGCCAGGAAACCGGGTGCTAGGATTCATCTAGCTTACGCGGTCGGGGCGCCTACGAACGTGTGTTTTCCGTCCTGTAGAGAAGATTTCATAGCCAGAGGGTCAATTCAACATGTGGGGGATTGCATGTCATGATCGGTTTCGAACTTAGTGAAGACCAACAGCAACTTCGGGAGAAGGCCCGCGCGTTCGCGGCCGAAGAGATGATGCCGCGCGCCCGCGAATTCGACGAAACTGGGGCATTCCCCATCGATATCATGAAAAGCGCCTTCGAAAAGGGCCTCATGAACGACAACATCCCCGAGGCGTTCGGCGGCCACGGCCACAACTGCATGGATACGGCCATCATCACCGAGGAGCTCGGCGCGGCCTGCATGGGCATTACCACCGGCATCATGGCCAATGCCCTCGCCCTGACGCCCCTTGTCCTGTTCGGCAACGACGCGCAGAAGGAGAAATACCTGCGGCGCGCCGCATCCGAGTTGGTGCTGGCGGCCTTCTGCCTGACCGAGCGCGACGCGGGCTCCGACGCCGCCAGCGTGCAAACCACCGCGATCCGCGACGGGGATGAGTATGTGCTCAACGGCTCGAAATGTTTCATCACCAACGGCGGCTATGCCGACCTCTTCACCGTATTCGCCATCGCCGACCCGAAGAAGGGACCACGCAGCATGACGGCCCTCATCGTCGAGAAAGAACACGGCGTCAAGGTCGGCGACGCGGAAAACAAGATGGGCCAGCGCGCATCGAACCAGACCGAACTCTACTTCGAGAACGTACGTGTCCCCGCCGAGAACGTGTTGATCCGAGAGGGGCAGGGGTTCAAAGTGGCCATGGGCACCCTCGACGTGACCCGCACCGGCACGGCTGCCGGCGCCGTAGGCATTGCCCGCCGCGCGCTTGTCGAGGCCGTCAACTACGCCAAAGAACGGCGGCAGTTCGGCCAACCCCTCGCCGCAAACCAGGCGCTCCAATTCCGGCTCGCCGACATGGCCATGAAAATCGAGGCCGCCCGGTTATTGACATGGGAAGCCGCGTGGATGGCCGACCAAGGCATACGCCAATCTAAACAATCCGCCTTCTCGAAATGCTTCGCGGGCGACGTCGCTATGGAAGTCACCACCGACGCCGTACAGATCTTCGGCGGCAACGGATACTCGAGGGAATACCCCGTTGAGAAGCTCATGCGCGACGCCAAACTCATGCAAATCTACGAAGGCACCCAGGAAATCCAACGCCTCGTCATCGCCCGCGAGTTGCTGAAAGGAAACGTAACTTAGCGCTGTAAGGTGAAGCCAGCCCGGCAAAGCCGCACACGCAAAACCCAGAAACGTACTATTGAAAACGAGTTGGCAAGATCAATGCTTTCCAGAACAACAAGGGGCTTACGTCTAGGTCCTTTTCGTCCTTTGGGTCCCTGCATTTCGAGAGAGACGGTCAAGGGGGCAGATAAGCGGCCCGCCGCAGGTGGGCGACGGAACAGCAGCCTCGAGACGGGCGGCTTTACATATGGATCAGCCCAGAATGGCGTGTTAATATTCTCGCTGATAAATCACAAAAAGGGAGGATCGAGCGATGAGAAAACTCATGGGTGCGCTACTGCTGGCGGGAACCATGCTGATGCCGCTCGGCGGATGCGGGTCGAAGGAGGCCGAAATTAAGCCGACCCCCGCACAGCGAGAACAGACCGCGCAAAACGCCGACCAGCAAACGAAGAAACTAATCGAAAAGAACGAAGGCATGCTCAAGACGCTTGACCAAGCCAGGAAGTAACGGCCCATCCGAAAGGCGGCGCGCTGGGCGTAATGCGGGCCCCAAATAAGACCGTAGGCAATAAGCGCTGACTGCCCCGAGTCATAGAAGCCCTTGGACAGAGGCCGTGTTCGTCAAGAAGCCTGCCCGGAAGAAGGCAAATGCGCCTATTCTCGGAAACGCCGTTTGACTAGCAACGCCGCCTTCTTGAGGCCACAGGCCAGCATCACCTGAAGGTACCGGAATGCCGTATAATTCTGGGCCGCAAACCTCTTGCCCGTCCGCAAGCGCTTTATGAGCGTCATCGGGAAAAACACCAGAGGATAGAGATCGAGACTCGGCAGAAAGCGCCACCATCCACGTTCAATCATTCGTCTGATAAGCTTCTGCGGCAGAACGGGGGTCAGATGGATGAGCGTTCTAACGCGCGAAAAATCCGCTCGTCTGCCGTCTTCCTCGGGGATCCAGAAAGAGCCCTTTCCTTCTTGTGGATTCTCGATGTCGGCCACTTGGCTATCTGTCAAAAGGCCGCGATCTACGGCAATAGACACGATCTTAGTGCTGGGATAGTATTGGAAGTAGTAGGCGTGCGGCAGGTCCACGCGGTTCTCACTATAGAATTGCGCGACGTGAAGGGCATCGTCAATGGTCTGTCCGGGCAGGCGCAAAAGGTTGCCCGTTGATAGAAATATGCGGGTCGGTCGAACAAGATCAATGGCTCTTGTTATCTCTTCGTTTGAGTCCGCACGGTGCAGCAGCGTACGACGCGCGCCCTCGTCTACACTTTCCACCCCAATGTTTAGTTCCCTGCATCCCGCCCTCTCGAGCAAGGCCACGCTTTCTTCGTCAATAAATTTGCTCTGTCCGAAGCAAAAAAAAGGCGTGCCGATAACCTGGGGATATTGCGCCGCAAACTCTCGTAGCCACTTGCGATCATCAATGAATACGTCGTCCCAAAACCGTACGATGTCGTACCCGTCATACGCGTCGCGCACCGCTTCCAATTCTCTAAGGACATTATCGACTGAGCGTCGCCGACGCCAGCGCCCCTTACCTTTGTACAACGAGCGCATCCAGGAGTTGCGGCAGAAAGTACACGCGAAAGGCCAACCGCGCGTAGCCGTCACGGGACAACTTTTTCGGAGAAAGGCCGGGGCGGCCCGGTAGAACACCTCCCTGTCGGGAAAAGGGAGAGCGTCCAAGTCCTCGACGAGAGGCCGGGGCGGGGATGATAGGACTTCGCCGTCGACTTTGTGCCAGAGATTTGGGATCCCGCGAACGTCTCCAGAGGTCTCCAGTTGATTGGCAAGGTCGACGATGGCTTCTTCTCCTTCCCCAACAACCAGGAAGTCCACATCGGGATTCTTGATGACTTGGTCTGGAACGGAACTACAGTGGATTCCTCCAAATACAGTCTTGATTCCGCGCCGCTTCTTGACCTTGCGCGCAATCCGGCAAATCCTTGGATAGTTGTTTGTCACCACCGAGAACGCCAGTAGATGCAGATCGGATTGCACGATCTGCTCTACAACATAGTCTTCCAAGTCCAAGACTCTCGCCGAGAGCCTGTTGCGGAAGATGCCCTCGTTGCAGATCATCGGATCGAAAAAGCCGATGGTCTCATGGCCCGCCTGCTTCAGCGCGGCGGACAGATACCCTATCCCCACGTGCTCATAACCAGGAATGTAAAAGCCGACCTTCATAAAACGCCATGCTTAATTAGTCATTTCGAGGATTTGGGTCCGGGTTTGCGTTTGCGCA
>Ga0180437_10007075_pt1 | contig 14746 bp, 23 predicted proteins | sample SS_ome_4_FD_132410 | JGI IMG/M metagenome (GOLD analysis project Ga0180437, IMG submission 132410) | Hypersaline lake sediment archaeal communities from the Salton Sea, California, USA - SS_3_D_1 metaG | ecosystem: Environmental > Aquatic > Non-marine Saline and Alkaline > Hypersaline >...
CTCGTCGCAACAAAAGTCCAAGACCCCCCTTTTTTACCACCCCCTCAAACCGCCTGATTAACCCTGTAGTATGCGCTGGGGCAACACGGTATCTCTATCTCATCTTCTTTGGCAAACGGCCACAGAGCGCATCCAGAAGCGTTAGACGCTCTTTCCAATACTCACCACGAACCGATTTGCGATTCAGCATCAAAAGGTCCAACAGAAACACTACACCGTCCCTAGACACGCTCCCTATTAAAACAGTGTCAGAAATCCCTGTATGAATATTGCGTAGCTCCTTATCAGCCTCTACGGTCACTCCACCAATTGTTTCCAGGTCCACGCTGGTCTGATGAAAGGTAACAACCAAAAGTTGTGAACCAACCACCTCTTGGGCAAATACTCCACGCCTCTCATGTGCAGGAAGCGATAATCGAGAAATTTCCTCTGCCACAAATGTTTTTCGTGCCATCTCACGTCACTTTCTCCTAGACGTCATCTTGACCGTCCCTCACCTATGCTCCTCCCCCTGTAAAAATCCCCTTCCCAGTAAACCAGGAAGGGGAATAGAAAACTACGCAGCCACCTGGATTTGTTTGTCGATTACCTGCCCAGCCGTTTGTCGCAACTCAACCGCCCGTTCCTTGTTCCCCGTCTCCTCCATTATGTTTGCGAAACGTGAAATAGCATTGGTCGCTCTCCACACGGTCTGGCCCGCTGGCATCAATTCTATATCCGAAGTGTTGTAGAGCTTGGAAATCTCCTCCGCTTCCTTTTTGAGCAGGCCACCACTCGTCCTGAGTTGAGTAAACAACTCGTCAGGATTAACCTGTTGAGTCCCCGCAACACCGATACGATTCGTATACGCATTGATACGAGAATCGGCCATCAGAGTCCGGGTAATGTCTCGCACGGCCAGCGCCATGGTTTTGGTGTCAGCCGCATATGTATCATCACCAAACCGGATATCTTCCGGTAGCCGTGCTCCCAAGTGAACCTTTCGCAACTCGTTCTGCGTGATCATCAGGTTCATGCAAATGATACGCATCGCGATCAGACTCACAGATAGCGCACTGGCTCCGAAATCCGAATTCTGCACCATGATCCCGATGATCAAAAACTCCTGCTGCATGCTGTCAATTGGATTGAACACGTAGGGGAGAAACAACGTGAGCCCCACCTTGGTATCATGGTAATAGTTGGACTGGAAATGTCTACCATACCCGTCTCGCACAGAGATAGGTACAGCTCCGAACTCATCCATTGCCGTTTCTGCAAACTGATCCATGATAGGCACAGTATCCATCCGCCTATATTTGTCGCTCAAGAATCCCCGCACTTCTTCGGGACCACCAGGGGTTGGAACAGTACGCAGCAGGACACGCTCTCGCTCCGTTTTTCTGAAAATGGTCCGTAGATTGTGCAGCAACAAATCGCGCCCCCACCGGTCATCCTGCGTTGCCGCCTCAACCATTTTGTTGGCCACTGCCGTGGTAAGAATTCCAGTCTTTTGGACCATTTGAGAAACAGCGTGCCGATGCAACAACCACTCGTTTTGTTGCCCCTGAACATAGATGCGGCCATTTCGCACATCAAAGTTCAGCTCACCCGTGTTTACCAGGTAATCCTTGGGCGTTTCGCGAAGCATGCGCTGGAAAAACCCTTGCGCATCTTGCTTGCCTTGCTCGATTGCCCCTGCCAACCGCTCATGCCTAGCATCCCGGATCTGAATCGCCTTCTCATATTGCATTGTCTTGTCCTTCCTCTGGCTTCTCGCCAGGAATCGTTTCTCCCATTTTAGGAGGAACGTAAGTTCACTTTTATCTTGTCACGCGCTTGTTGTCAACTGCCAAAATCCTAATTATTTCAGGAGGGAGATCGTCCCGTTGCAACGGAATCTTTTTAACCCCTTGGAAAAACGCCAAATAGGCCCAAATCATAGCATTGTCCGGCGTTCCCTCTTCTCCACCCGAAAATCCCACTGCCGTCCCTCCATCTGCATGGGCACTCGCCACATAGCCCCCAGAACAGGCACGGCGCACATTGAGATCCAAATATATCCGTCTCTCCTCTGGCTCACCAGAACCCTCCCTAAGACCATCAAAACTGACACAGGCACGAATGCGGCAGACTCGCCTCGCAACAACATACCCCTTCCATAGCAACACACCGTCTTCGCCACGGCTATCCTGCTTGGCCCCTCTCCCGTTTCCCATATTGCTGTCAGTAGACCTGATCTCCCAAAAGAGAAGGGGGGAATCGAAATCTCCAACTGTCTCTGCCAATTGACCCATAGCCTCTGCCTCACTGACACGGGCTTTTTTTGCCTGAAACAATCGATCAAAAACAAGATCCTTCTGTTTCTCCACCACCTCTTTATCTTGGCCAGAAAACAACCCGTGTTTTTCCGCAGCCTCACCAATGCAATACAGGGCTTTTTCACGCCGCCTATTAATCATCTCCTGACGCTGCGTTTGCTTGGCTACAGTAGCACGCCGCACATCAGCAATCATCTGGTCCACAATATGTTCACTCATTAAATTTTCCTTTTTCCCTGTCCCTGTCTGTATTTCCATGCCGTGTCCTTCCTCCAGTATCCCACTGGGCATAGTACAAACCTATAAGCACCATACCATAATAAGGGAAAAAAACAAAGAAAAAAGAGAATTCAATTTCTCCGCATTCCCACCCTCCCCCAAAAAAATTTCGGGACGTCTAGGGCCAGGCCAGAAATTACAACTTCTCCCCATATCGGATCAAAAATGCTGCGTTTTATTCTTTTTTTCCATAGGGTAATCAATTTTTTCTCATCTCTTTCTATTTCAAAATCAAATTTTAGAAAAAGAAGGAAGAAGGAGAAGAACGCATGCCGCTAGGCATGCAGCTCTGCTTCTTGGTTCTGCTTATTTGTTTTTCTTAAGTGGATCTTCTTATGGGTGCAATGAATTGCACCCCCCCCTGCAATGAATTGCATACCCCCCTGCAATGGATTGCATACCCCCCTGCAATAGATTGCACCCCCCCCTGCAATGAATTGCATACCCCTAACTAACTACCCTAGTTTATTGAGAAAACACTCAGGCCCAGTGACGTCTGAACCAATTCTTTACAGAATATTCCTCACAACTTCCCAGCACAGATCCGTTACTACTTCAATTCGTTGATCAGCAGAGATCCATCTTTTGTCACCTGTGTACCGGTCATCCTCCAGCCAGATCTTATAGAATTTTGCGATCCACTTTTGGAGTTCTAACTCGTCATATATCTCTTTCTTCTCAGATCGTGCCTTGACCCTGGCAGTTGCGATTGATGGATCTATTCCAAGTAATAATGTGACGTCGGGCTCGGCAAGCATCTGACCCTCTTCTTTCCCAGACATATCACAATGCAGATCCCACATTATTTTGGCCATCATGTGCTGCGTACTACCCAAATATCCAGCCTCAGCATGATGGGCCTGCCAATAAACAGCACTTTGATAGGCCAGGGTCGACGCATAGTAGCGGTCACAAATGACATGCATGTTCCACTCTAGGGCTGGCTGAATAATATTTATGGAATGGTCCAACCTATCGGCCCGAAATAAAAGCTCCATCGCTTTAGGCGAAATTGGCTCCATCTCTTTGCCGAGATATTTTCTAATGAGTTGCCCCACAGGGCCATGAGACGGTTCTGCCTCTAAATAAACCGGACTGCCCCAGCCTTTCCTCTCTTGTAGTCTGCGTGCCTGTGTCGTCGTGCCAGCACCATCGATACCTTCCAGCACTATGAATTTACCCCCCATTGTCAGTCTCCTGCTGCGCCTCAGCATTGCGTCTACGGCATTCCTCTTGCGCGGCCTCTAAGGATTCAAAGAGAGTATCTAATTTATGCAAAGTTCCTGTGCCCGTGCCTGTTTCGTAAGCCATATATTCCTCTTCATGTTTGTTCCACTGGCCAAGCAAACCTGTTACCTGAGCCCTCACTTGGCTTAGGGTCAAGGGTTGGATCACCCTCCACTCTCGGTTTTTCCACTTTATTACGTGACCATTGCCATGACACCCAGCACTACAGGCTAATTCATGCCCCGTAGTTGTAGTGACCTTACCCTTGCCCTCGCATACGGGACAGATCACTGTTTCTTTCTCACGCACATTCCCAATTTTCCAAACCTTGTCGCCTGGAGAAAACTTAGTCTGAATCATCATGATACTGTCCTCCTTCCTATAGATTTTCTCCATCATATGCCACGTCACATCGCCATTTACCAAATTTCATATCCAAAAACTCGATAGCATCCGTTGGGTGCCAAAAAGCTTTTGCGCACCAATCAAGGGCTCGCCCCTCTGAGGTAGGCCAATAGAGCACTCCGCTTTCATCTCCACCTTCGAGATCAGTAGAGCATTGCACAAAATGAGGTGTTCGTTGATGAGCATCCCCAATATCACGCTCAATTCGTGGATCTTTGTTGTCAATCAGCATCGCTCACCTTCCTTTTATGATCCTGATAACCATGCATCAAACATCTCATGTTGTCGATCACTCCAAGCATCGCCCCATTCCGGGGCCTGCCCCCATCTGTGCCATGCCTCTGATATCCAAAGCATAAATCCGGCCATTTTCCCACCCGGCCAATGCGTCTCGTCCCAGGCCAGTTGTTGATCAGGACTGCGCCCCATCGCGGAAGCGTATGCGATATATCGCTTCTGATATGTCATATTCTTAACCTGTCCATAGGGTTTCTGCTGCTTCCTGAGCCTCTTGCTTGGTCCGAAAATAGATACCCTCTGACCAATGACCGCTGAGATCTCGATATTTCAGCTCGAATCTATTGTCCACTGCTTGGATTCGTACTGAACAACCAGTTGCCAGAACCGACCTATACGCCTTTTTCTTCCGTTTCCACTTCATCTCTATCTCCTTTTGTTATCGGAACAACTCCTCCTCAACCTCATCTCCCACATCTCCCAGCACGCCAAGATCCTGAGATAGGATCTCGTACCATTCTTCACACGTCTTGCCCTCGGAATCGAGACGAGCCTCAATTTTGGCTCGTTCCAAGAGGCGTTCATATCGTTTTACCCTATCCATGCCTACTCCTTCTCAAACCTTGCCGCATCGGCCAGAGCCAGCTTCGCACCAATTGCGGCTAGGCCATCATAGGCGGTCTTATCGTAGTGCCCACCATAGGCATGCCCCAGCTCATGAACGATGAGACTCAACTGGGCCTCTAAAGAGCCCTCAAACCACGCCTCACCAAGAACGCCCACATTATATCGAATCACTCCCTCTTTGTAATCGGCACGTATACTTGCCTTTGGTGCATCAATCATCATGACCCGCACCTTCAACCCGGCAATTTTGGCAACCTCCATAGTTAAAGATGCGACTCGAATCATGCCGGAAGTCCACGTGTCTCGGCCTCTCTCTCTCATCGTAGTAAAATCCCGTGGCCATAAATCCTTACCAGTTGGTATCGCCCCATTTCGTTTTATCTGTTTCCACTCGGCACTGCTCATCTCTCGCGAGCTTACGATGGTAAAGTTGTTCTCTATCGCTTTCTCCCTCGAATAGGTATCGCCCGGCGCTATTACGACTCGATTCTCACCCCATCGCTTCCTAACAATTGTCTCGACTGCATCTCGACTAATCCGATCATCGCTCATTCCGTCGCGTACCCACGTTTCCGAGACATGATCACGTTCCAGGTCTGAAGCCATATAGTTGAGCACTTCGGCCCGCACATCTCGCAACCAACTCGGCCTCACATTATCTCTCTCAATACTGAGAGGAATCTTTTGAAGTACATCAATATGCCAACGATCTCCCGTAGGCATGACCGGAATGCCCATTTCAAAAACCATCGCCTCTTCACCTGGACCCACCTGATGGACATGTATTGTGGTCATTCTCTTCGTTGGCCTCATCATGCCATCGTCCCCGATCAACTCCGTTGCCAAGGTGGTGGAAATAACAGCTAGGGGATCTCGGTGTGCAATTTCTGTCCCATCTATGACCAAACGAACCCCCCGTGGTGGCAGGATCAATTGTGCGGCCTCTCTGAGCCCTTCCAACTCGCGTTTTGTCAGCTTGACAGTTATAGCTATTAATGACCCCTTATGACGCTTTGTACCCGTCCAGGTTCTGCCCTTTGGACCAAAAACAATCGTCCCCTGCGTAGAGCTGATCGTTGCATATTCTGCCAAGCAGAGTACGTGCTTCTCACCTATATTGAACCGGCCCCGTGTCTCCGCATCGCCGCGCTTACGTGTAGGTGCAAAAAGAGTATAGGCGTGACTGAGATCTATAAACCCCTCGGGAGCATCATCCTCCACCGTAATAGTAACCTGCCGCTTTCCCTCTACTGGCTTAATACTGACTCTACAGTAGGTCACACCGGGCTCGTCCAAGGAATTTGCCACTAACTCATATAGTAGGAAGCACTTATCCTTCCCTCCCCACAACTCCCTGAGCCCACTACGATCTACCTCGAACCAGCTCATGACTCATCCTCCTCTTTGGCCCCCTGCGCCTTGGCCCGCCCGGTTTGACGCGATCGCCCCAGGCGGAAAAAACTACAGCTCGGCAGCAGCAGCAAACTCGGCCAGCCCCGCACTGTCTGGATCTTCGTTGTTCCTAACTAACCACGCCGACGCTTCCTCGGCAGATATTTTGACATATGTCGAAGGAGATCCTTGCCACTGCGACCAGTGGTTTAAGATCCAATTCCCGGAAGCCGTCAAATACAGCCTCTCATGTTCGAATTTGTCCCCAGTCGCATGAGACACGCGGTTATTACCGTCCCACCATGTGTCTTCTTCATACATCTGGGCAGCATCCAGATCGAACCAACCACTACCATCAGTCAACGCTTGTCTCTTCATTTTTTTCCTCCTTTTGTTTTTCTCTGTTTCTCTTATTGGCCCGCCATTAGTCTGCATCAGGATCGCCGTCTTCTCCGGGTCCGAACCCCTGCCCTATGCCTCGCCGATATGGCTCCGCTGGCGTAGGGTCTATACGCTGTTCTACGTGAGCCCGTCCGCAGGTGCAGTGCTTCTCACACCGTTCGCAAGCACAACAAACGGGCTCCTGTCCACAAAAACATTCTTGCCAAAGTTGTCCCCTCATTTTCTTCCTCCTTATGGTTATGCCCAACTCCATGCCTTCCATGCCTGCACAGGTCTGACAGTCTCGGCCACAAATGCAACTTCTTCCCCTGTCCATGAGAAGATACAGCTTTCACAACAGTCTTGACCGGCCTCGCATCGGCCACCAATGATTTCTACGCATTCGTAACCGGTCTCTTCACAGTGGGGACACTGATAGTGTTCACACCTTCCCGTCCTGATTCGTTTCTCACATGCCATGTCTTTTCCTTCCTCCAGCATCTCGCTGGGCAAACAAATCTGAGTCTACCATAACCAGAGGTGAACGCAAGTTCTTTTTTTATAATTTTGCCAGAATTTTATTTCTTAACAAAAACATATATAGAAATCAACCGGTTAGATAGAATCGTCACCGATCTATTGGCCCCAACTCCCCCCTTAACAACAATCCCACATGCTTGTCTAGCTCAGTAATGGCTCGTCTCAGCTTAGAATCTTTGAAGGGATTACTAATAGGGTCTGGCCAAGGCTTGGTTGCATCTTCCATCGCAATGGCTAGTCTGAGCAGGACAGCGTAAGAAGATAGTGCCGCATTTACCACGTTGCGGGGTAATCCTTCCCGATGCTTAACCAATTGTTTCGCCATCGTTCTGGCTCGATCCCGGAGAGCCGGAGACGTCTCTCTAATACTTCTTATCATCGCTCTCGTAGATCTCTCTGCCCCCTCGCGATCCCGGACAAATCCCCCCTCAGTGGGATCGTTAATCCGATCTACATAGAGTTTTTTGGAAAATTCCCCCAAGGCCCGCTTCACAATATTTAGCTCTTCTCGAAGATGGCCCTGTTCATAACGAAGATAATGTGCCATGACTTGGGGACCAGTCTCATTTCCCCTCTCGGTTCGAGCTATCTTTCCCAGAGAACCCAAGATGCAATGTACCGCCTCGGCCATTGCCTGCGCACCAACTTCTAATTCTCGATGCGAACCATAGCCTCCACCACCTGGAATGCCCCCATACAGCTTGGTTCGAACCGGGCATTCCTCGATCAGGAAGTTGCGACGTCTAAGTGTCATTTCTGAACCTTGGCACGAGGCTGAAGCGCTTTTTGTTCTCTCCATTTTGCTTCCAAATTTTGAGGCAAATCCACCCTCTGCTCCTGCGCCCCAACTGACATCTCACCATTCCCAGCGCCTCCCCCCTCAGAGTCTTTAGGATGCGCCTCAAGTCCTTCCAGTTTTAGCCCACCCAAGGGGTCGTCTTTATTAGGATCGGTCCCTGAAACGCCCCCTAAACCCCTCGTAGCGCCCCGTGAAGCTCTCCTAGTTGCTGCAGCGTCATGAAAGTGGCCAGAAAGGGCTTTTTCCAGCAAAAAATCCCTCAATTTGCGATCATTCTCTTTCAGGCCCAAAACTTCATGCCTCAGCAAGGTAACTTCTCGACGCAACAATTCATAAGCTATGTCGATTTTCTCCTCGCTCTTTTCGGCCTGCTCATGGGAAAGAACAGCCTTTTGTTCCATAGCATCGGCCCGATCCAATATTCCGAGATAGAGAGGTGTAATCGCTCCCAAAATTACCGCGATCCCACCAGCTACAGCGCCAATCATCGCGGGCAATCTGATAGGTCTTGTATTGACGTCTCCCATTATGCTTCACTCCTATAAGGCTCGGGTCAGAAGATGAGCTTCCCTTGCGGCTTTTTTCGCTGCCCTAATATCTCTAACCAAACTAGGCCCTTCCCCTAATGCTCGATACATCTTTGCCGCTGCTCTATGGGCCTCAATTGCTCTCTTATAGCCGCTCGGATTAGAAGATCGCCTCGAACTTCTCTCTAAGGCGCGAATCGTGTTGAGATGCATATTGATAGAAGCATCTGTACCAAACGGCAACTCCCTGTGCCGAATATCTTCACTTATATATTTGCGACGTCTCAGACCCATGCGTGCTCCTAATCTAGTGGATGAAGTATTCTGAACGAACCCCACTCGGGTTGCCCCCCCACATCTACACTTTTCGATTTGCTCTTTTTGAGCAACACCCCGCCTATGTCGGTTCTCAGACTAAGAAATCTATCATATTCATTGTCCGATACCTTGTTCTTCTTGAATGACACAACCGAAGACGGTCGCATCCCACCGCTAGTGTTCACTTCTCGTGTACTTACCTTTAGGGGCAATCCCGATCTCTTTATGATCGACAAAGCCTTGTTTAGCGGCAACCTCGGATCATAATCCGTTGTATATAATATGGCCTCACCTAAATATTCACGATGTCTAAGTGTCATATTTTCCTCCATGGGGTTGCGTTTTTTGCATCAAAAATAACTATTCCTTCAGCCAAGTTATCACTAATAACCCCGTCGTAGCCAGCTTTCCCTACCTGCGAAGTGATAAACTTCGCGTAGACCGGATCATCGCTATATCCCCACGGATCAAATCCCATCTCAGCCTTGAGATCGATCATTAGCTTGCTCTTCGAATCGAGTATCTTCAGGCCCGGCTTGATTTTGTACGCTATGACCGTTCCTCCCTGACCATGATGTTGTGCAAATGCTTTGGCCATCCCCTTGTGCCAGGTCAGATACACACCCTGTCCGAGAGCCCCCATGCCGATGCCCTTGCCACTCTTCGCAGTACCCCGGTAGAAGATGCCCTTGTTACGGTCATACAACGATTTGTAGAACGTTGCCTCATACTTCTTCTCGGCCAGGTACGTGCGACGTCTCAGACTCATGCAGCACCTCCAATCCACCCGATAAATTTCGGGCTCGCTCCAGGCTTCAATATCACTTCCTGCTCGTGACCGAACGCCCTCGATGATAGGGGTGTGTCCGGTATTCCAAAATGAAGCAACACATCCTTGTCCCGCACCTCGAACTTCGCGTGTCGAGCCGCAGACCGATCAACCTTGGCCGACAACGACTGGCCACCGACCTTGCTCGTTTCCTGCCCTGGTTTCATCCTGCGATACAGGATACCTATCGAGCCGCCATGATGCTTCTTGAACGCCTTGGACACCTCGGACGCAAGCGCCCGCTTCTGACTGGCCATAAGCCCGTTGTATGCCGCGAACAAGTCCTTCTTTGCCCCATAATCATTCCTGTAGACCCAATCGGACAACGCCGGATAAAGTGTGTCGAGCGCATCTTCCAAATCGTAACGCGACTCGGCCAGATATGCACGACGTCTCAGGCTCATCGTTTCTCCGTTGCCAGCTTGAACGCCTCGCGCCTCGACATGGGAGTACGTCCACGGGTGTACGATACGAGGAACGCCACGTTGGGCGAGAACCCAGCAGCCATCGCCTTGGCGAACATGAACTTCTGCGCGTCCTCCAGGTGCTTGGCCTCGTCCCAATCGTCCCGACTCAGCTTGCCCTGGAGCTTGCCCAGGATGTTCGTGTACGACTTCTTGCCCTTGGGCGCGTCGGACATGCCGCCCATCACCATGCGCCCGTGGCGCTTCCCCTGCCCCCGGCTTGCGCCCCAATCCACGGTCGAACTCGTAGCGTACTTGCCCGGATTCACGCGGTCGATCTTCGCCCAGAACTGCTTCTCGCTCATCCTCGACGGGTCGGCTGCCTCGACCAGGTAGCTGCGACGTCTCAGAGTCATGCGAACCCCTTGGCCTTCATCGCCGCCGTGTACTTGATCAGGTCCACGTCGTGCTTTCTGAAAATCTCTCCCATCTCCTGTGAGATGTGAGCAGCGCGGATTAGATCGGGCCTGGATCTCGGCAAGTCAATCGTCCAGTCCATGTCCCGGTGCCTGGACTTGAGCATGGCCACAATCTCTTTCAACACCCTGGTCGGACTATCGAGCACGTTGCGAAACGGGGTCACGCTGTGACCAGTCTTGTCGTGAATGATGACCAGGTACTTCTTCGAGCCCTTACTGTCGATCCGGTACGACAGGCCCGGTATGCCAGTCTTCCTCAAGGCCCCCTTTTTGATGGCTTCCGCCAAGTATCCACGACGTCTCAGGCCCATCAGATTACCCTCACAATCTTGACTATATTTTCTGGATATACCCGATACTCTCGCTCGTTAAAAACGTAATCTCCCACAGCCACACCTCGCATATCAACCTTTGCAGCAACTACCCCTATATTACGAGGATTGAGTTTTTTTAGCCGGTTCACCAACTCTTGGGCACGTGTCAAAAAACCAGGGTCGTATCGTCTAGGATTTGCCGCATAATAAGCCATCAGTGTCTTTACCGCGCCTAATGGTCCCTCCAAATGTTCCCGTGCCCGTGGCGCATCTACATGATATTGAAGAACCTTATCGTATATCCCCTCTCTCCTCGCCCAATCTAGGACGGTACTGGCCCGCAACTTACCCCTCGCCGCCAGAGCTAATTCCTTAAATACTCGGGCAATCTCTTTGGCAACGTAGAGATCATAAGTAAATGAAATCCCCCTCTTTGATAGTGTGCCATGTGGAGACGTGCTCCCTCCCAATCCAACCAACCCTGCCGGTCTATGCTTCTGAAACCCTGTACGGGCAAGCTGTTTAGCATTTACCGAAGCATGATATAAAGTCTCGACGTCTGCGTGACTCGGAGGTTGTTTCTTCCCAAGACTGACCCATTTGGGAATAGAAGCTTCAACCTTCTTCTGCGCATGATCGATCAGTTCTACAAGTTTCGCATGTTCGATAGGAATAGATTTGACCGCATCTTTCAACTTTGGATCTAACTCCCACGACTGAATTCCATAGTCTAATTCATCATCGAGATCTGCCGTGTCTCGAATGCTATCAGCGACTCGTTGCATTCCCGTCTCTGTCGTCACATCCTTCTCTAACCAATCAATCCACTCAGCTATCTGGTTCAAATCCAAATGCCCCAGATATCTCTCTATGTCTGCTAAACGTTCCCGCCCCTTCCTGATCGCGTTCTCTAGCGCGTAGTCACTAATATCAACAATCTGATCCAGCATTCTCCTTCCGTCGTGACCAGAAGCTTTGATGATATTGTGAGCCCTCTCTAACTTTGCGAGTTGCACCCTCGCTTTTTTGAGAAAAGCCTTAAAGAAGCGTTCCTGACTCCTGATGGGAATATCGATGCGCTCAGCCAGATATGAACGATATCTGAGATTCATCTACTTTACTTTCTCCTCAACAAAGCTGAGATCTTTAACAGTCGCTGCGCGTAATGGCTCAACACCTCGGCAAATTCCAACTGCTCATCTCTAAGGAATCTACTCTGCCTAATCTTTGAGGCAAAATCTTCAGCCTTGTCCACCACACGATCCAAACTGTAACCAACCGCGACCCGACCTATTGCCTCACCTAAATGTTTGCGACGTCTAAGATTCATCTCTGATCCTCCTCGATTTCGGCCCACACCTTCCCTGTCAAAAGTGTCGCTACAATACCCAAGACAATACCTGTACCTATTCCAATACTCAATTTGTTTTTCTGCCACCAACTATCCCGTATTCTCCTTAGATCAGCTTCCTTGCGATCTATAATTTGATCACCCCGATATAGTGCTTTCTCTTGAATCATGACAAGGGCCATCAATGCCTTATGATCGGCCCGACAATTGCGATATAACTCATCATAGGAAATGCGTAGATCCAGAGTTGCAAACGACTTATCCTCAGTCATACAGTGCCCATCGAAAGGAACCGTGTCCCCCCGAGAAACCCCCACAACCTTCCCCCCCTCTATGGGAGCCTTATAGGGCGGTAGAGACGTCAGCTCTCTCGCCTCCTCCGTAATAGGCAACCTCTGAGGATAGGCAGGAACTGGCTTCGTCTCCTTGCCACAACCCAAAATAAAGAGAAAAAATATCGAGAAGAAACGCATCACCACCTCCTATGTCTGGGTCACAGCATCATAAAGAGAAAATCTTGACGGATCGACTAGTTGCACCTTGAGGGGCGCAGCAGTCTCTAAGACAACATCGTACCAATAATCTCCAGCATCTATATCTTCCGTGTCTGACGGCTTGAGATATATCTCGATAATGCCTCCAGGCCCATCAACTACTCTTGCCTGAGTATCATCTCCACCTGCCGCACCGTTTTTCTTCAGAATTAAAGCATCTAGATCAGCATCTAACAAACCCTTTTTTACACTGAACCAAACCTTTGCTCCCGTGATATCGCTAGAATCAGTCAGGGTCACCCTAATAATACAGTTGCGTTTTTTGAAGACGTCAATGACTTGGCTACATGTGTTACAAGTTGTCATCTCATCACTCCTCGCTAGAAAGATCTGCCTCAATATTTATATCACACGCCACATTCCCTACTATCTCCACCGTAGCATCAATAGCTGCTAAGAGTTCAATTACCGAACCACTAAAAGGGGGCAGTTCCGATAAACTCCCCGACACCGAGCTTTGTGCATTAATAGATCCAGAAGCTTCGACCAGCCCTATCAAACTCCCGCTCAAAAAGCTTTGACCAACTACCGTACCAGAAAGAGCCGCCTGTATTTGCGCAGCAGCACCTATAGAACTTTGTGCTGCAACAGTCCCTGAGATAGGAATCGTTGCGTCAATTGCACCCGATACACCACTTTGTGCTGCTACCGTGCCTGAAATAGGAACAACTGCTTCGACATTTCCCGATACACCGCTTTGTGCTGAGACGGTGCCAGAAATAGGTACTTCGGCTTCGACATTGCCCGACACTGCGCTTTGTGCATCAATAGATCCAGAAGTTTCGATCAGCCTTGTTAAACTCCCGCTCAAAAAGCTTTGACCAATTACCGTGCCGGAAAGTGCCGCTTGTATTTGCGCAGCAGCACTAATAGAACTTTGTGCTGCAACTGTGCCCGAGATCGAAACTTCGGCTTCGATGCTTCCAGATACACCGCTTTGTGCTGAGACCGTGCCAGAGATAGGAACAACTGCTTCGACATTTCCAGACACTACGCTTTGTGCTGAGACTGTGCCTGAAATAGGTACTTCAGCTTCGACCGCACCTGATACCGAACTCTGTGCTGAGACTGTGCCGGAAATAGGTACTTCGGCTTCGAGAGCGCCAGACACTACGCTTTGAACTGCGACTGTACCTGATAAGGCACTTTCAACTTCGACCGCACCTGACACCGAACTCTGTGCTGAGACTGTGCCGGAAATTGCAATTGCAGACGTTACCTCCGCTGCACCTGATACCGCACTTTGTGCTGAGACTGTGCCGGAAATAGGTACTTCGGCTTCGATATTTCCCGATATCGCACTTTGTGCTGAGACAGTCCCAGAAATAGGTACTTCGGAATCGAGAGCGCCAGACACCGAACTCTGTGCCGAGACTGTGCCGGAAATTGCAATTGCAGACGTCACCTCCGCTGCACCTGATACCGTACTTTGCGCTGCTACTGTGCCAGAAATAGGTACTTCGGCTTCGACATTGCCCGATATCGCACTTTGTGCTGAGACAGTCCCAGAAATAGGTACTTCGGCTTCGAGAGCGCCAGACACATCGCTTTGTGCTGAGACTGTGCCCGACAAAGCTCCTTCAACTTCGACAGCACCTGATACCGAACTCTGTGCTGAGACTGTGCCTGAAATAGGTACTTCAGCTTCGACCGCACCTGATACCGCACTCTGTGCTGAGACTGTGCCAGAAATAGGTACTTCGGCTTCGACATTGCCCGATATCGCACTTTGTGCTGAGACAGTCCCAGAAATAGGTACTTCGGCTTCGAGAGCGCCAGACAC
>Ga0180437_10007077_pt1 | contig 14744 bp, 10 predicted proteins | sample SS_ome_4_FD_132410 | JGI IMG/M metagenome (GOLD analysis project Ga0180437, IMG submission 132410) | Hypersaline lake sediment archaeal communities from the Salton Sea, California, USA - SS_3_D_1 metaG | ecosystem: Environmental > Aquatic > Non-marine Saline and Alkaline > Hypersaline >...
GATCACCAGTACGTTTGTTGATGGTGAAGTTTATCTGTACGAAGCAAGGTATCGGAGCCTTGATCAGAGCATCAGCACCGTGACTACGTATGTCACGCCCCGACACCAGATCCTGAATGTCACCAATCAACGAGGTGCCAACGGCCTCGACATCATACAGTTGTTTGTCTCCCAAGGACATCTCAGAAACGTCCGTCTCCGTGTCGGAGAACTGGACGATCGAGGTCTGGAATCGGCTGTACTCCCCTTCTTCTTGTGTCTGGATGTCAGGAATGAACCCACTTCCAGAAAGATCCAGGCCCCGCTGCTCGTTAATGATGCCGAAACCACCAGACACATTTGATGCGTCGACACCAGTGAGTCGAATGTTCCGGATCTCGTAGAACCCCGGCGCGTCATCGCGGAGTATGGAAATCTGCCAAATGCCGGTGGTGCTCTCAGAAGGTTTCTCGATCAGGACCGCTTCCTTCTGTAGCGATACGTGATGAAGACTGACTTGACCTCGAATGTACCAGTCGACCCTGCCTCCGTAGCTAACAGGGAACACTGAGTGCTTATCACGAAGCATTTCGGCATCCCCGTAGCCAACGATCGACATACCAGAGATCCCGGCGAACTGATCGAACTCCTGAAGCATCGCTTCCATGTTCACGCGGTTACTGATCGTCTTGGCAGCGAGCCCGGCTTGTAGTCTCTGTATTAGCTCAGTGTTTGTCTCTTCGCTCGTGCCTCCCTGGAAGTCCTCCGTGACGTACGACGTCAAGAAGTTCGTCGGTGGAGCGTTCGGAATGATCTGCGTGTCCTTCGCCAGTCTTGACTCCTCACCTTCCTCGGTAGCAACCACGTCGATCTGGAAGGCATAGTTGCCGTCAGACAGCAGTGTCATCAATCTATCGCTGTCGTTAGCGATAAGCTCTTCCTCGACCTTGGCCGTGAAAGCCTGCGTTGCCGTGAACTCCATCCCGTTCGCTACCCACACCGAGCCGGACTGGATCGTGACCGTGGTGCTGTCCGAAATGACAACGGTGACTTGGCCGTATGCCGATGAACCTTCCCGCCTGGCCACTCGATACAACGACATCACGCTGTCGACTACGTCGCCATCGGCAAGCGTCGGGTCTGCCTCGATCTCCATGAGAGACCTGGCTGACAAGTACCGTTCCAGGTTGGTACGTATCATTGATTCCATGACAGCGTGGTAGTAGACAACGGTGTCATGGAACACGCCGCGCTTCAGATCCAGACTGGGATGTTCTTCCAGGAGCCTAGTCCTGGTCGAGGCCAGCATCTGCTGAACCAGCGTCGGGTCCAAAGCCTGCAAACTTGTGATTTCAAATGCCATGGCTTCCTGCCCTATACTCCAACGCTATTGACGCGGAGCGGGTAAATAACTTCACGGGAGTCTCCTGCGAGACTCCTTACTCTTACTCGCATAGTCACTCGATCGACGTTGACGGATACGGAGATCAACTCAGCACCGCCAAACTTCTCGTCCAAAGGATCGTTCGTGTCTTCTTCAGTGATCAAGTTCTGCTCGATCGCGATCATCGACCCGTAGAACGACTGCTCAACATCTACCGGCGTTCTCCAGGCCCCGGCCCGGCCCTCCATCAGAAACGTGCATCCACGCTCAGGTAAGTAACGGAACGAAGCCCGCTCAGTCATCAGTTCGAGAAAGAACCTCTGCACCAGCTTCTGAATCCCTGTAACCAGCGCACCGCTCTCGCCAGGCTTGACAAGCGCCTGTGTAAGCTCGACGTCGCCGCTCGGCTGCATGTCGTCGAGCATTATGTGGTCGACGGTGCGGCCGATGTAGTCACTGACTGGTGGTGCTGGGGTTACCATTACGATCCGCCACTTCCTTGTTTGAGTGTTCCTCTCACGTATTGCAGGACCGCTTGCTTGAATGGTCCTTTGGGGTCGCCGTGTCCTCTCTTTCGTGTCAGGTGATGACTCACTGGGCGTGCAAACTGGAACGCACTCATCGTGTGCCTAGCCCTGAAAGCACGCTCCATGACCGCCAGGTAGTCGATCTGGGTCGTCGCCGCGATCAAGTCAGACGACGTGCCAGGACTCTCCGGGTCCTTTACAGCCTCCTCGAACTGATCGTTGGCCTTCTCACGCTTGAACGGGTCCTTCATCTTCTCCCAGTCGTGCGGATCTCCGTCCCATTCCTCGGGCTTGTCCCAAGGAACCTGGCCGGTCAGGACCAGCTTCTCGTGCTCCTTCTTCGCGTCGGACGCCCGAGCGTTGATCTGCTTCTCGAAGTTGGGGTCCATCTCCACTTTGGGAGTTGGAGTCACCGGAGTAGCCATACATCACCCTAAGAACGGACTCAGGTCTTGCTCCTGGTCCAGTGCCTCTTGGATCTTGACCTTACGTTGACTGATTGCACCTGGCGATCGCCCCAACAGCAGAGCGATCTCCTGGTTTGACTTTCTCGGTCTGCCGTTCAACCCTAACGTGTACTCCATGATCTTTCTGTCAATCGGCGAGGATTCCTCGTAGACCAACTGCACCCAAGCATCTTGCGCCTCCGGCGAAGGACCAACACCCATCGCCGACAAGAGGCTTGGATCTACCTGTTCGGCCTGGCCCTCTGCCATGCCTGGTCGCCAGGACCTGACCTTACCTATTCGTCTCAGGGACATGCCACTTCGATCAGCTATCTCCAGGTCTGTTGGCTCGCGGCCGTATTCGTCTTGCAGCTCCTGCTCGATCTCTCGTAACTTACTTTGCTGAAGGATCACCTGCTCGGGTGCGCGGACGACTTGTGAGGCTTGGCGCTGTGCCCTTCGCAGACTCTGTAAGTTGTTCATTAAATGGGTCTGGAGCCTTGACCGGCTGCGATCGTAACTGCGTAGACTTTTCAAAGCGATCTGCCTGGCCCGACTGTTTGCCAGCGGGTTTGGCTCACCGACGTTTGCTCTGATCCCTTTCTGGAGAACAGGATCGACAGCCTTGAGGATGGCAGCATTGCCGGCCGGCGTCTGATCCTTCTGCCAGGTCTCGTAGGGTTCCAGGTAGTCAGGTTCCAGATAGTCAGTTGTCATGCGAAAACCCAGTTCTTAACGAGCGGTGAGCCTTTGTAGACGTCCTTCCCAAACAACGGGTGCTCCTCTGTTCTTGTACGGTCGTCGTTCTCAAACTCCTTTGCCGTACGAATGTGGTTCAACTGGAACGTAGTGTTCGCGATCTTCGACTCGGCGTTGATGTTGTTGGTCACGCGGACGACGTGTCCGTACAAATCAGTGGCGAGCTTGTCCTCGCCGGCAGCAAACACCTCTTGGTTGGCCTCGATCTTGATGATTGAGCCCGGCGCTATGTCAAACCGTAGTTTACCCGAAATGCTGGCCCCGCGGCCACGGAGCATGTTCATAATGTACACAGAGTGGGCGTATCTGTGGTACATCTTCTGCACTTCGCTCATCATCTCCCCAGGCGTTTGCTCAGTAGGAGTTACGTTGCCCTCGCCAGGGGTGGTAGCTGTGTAAGACACACCGCCAGCACCAACGCCTGATGTCTTGTCGACGTAGACGTTCGACCTGGTTACTCCTTTCAACCATGGTGGGGATTTGACCACTAACCACATGCCGTCTGCATCTTCTTGCGCCTTTGACGTGTACTGTCCTCCGAACTCGACCGTCTGTCCCTTACCAGGCTCTGTAATGTCGTACCCAGTGTCTGCCTCGTAGTCGCCGTACACGCCGACGCCAAACAACGGTCTGGTGATCATAGCGGTCAGGTCGTACGCATCGTACTCTCCAGGTTTGATCACCTTCTTCCAACGATACTGATCTTCAGGTTTACCTCCCAGTGCAGGTGTGTCGGCAATGACGGTAGCGACGGTCACCTGCGGGACTATTGCTATGTTGAAGAGAGGGGCGTACACGCCGACAATGGCGTCCCAAAACGTGGTGTGCGCGAACGAGTGTAACGTCTGCTGAGTTACGGCGTTGGACACCGACTCAAAAAGTGCCGGCACCCCGGCGTCATAGAACTTCAAGGGAAGTCCACCCATATCCGAATCGTAAGCCATGTCGCAACCGCCACCCGAAGGGCCTTGGATTCGTTTCAGCGCCTCCTTCGCTCGCTCGTTAGTCTTCCTGTCGCCGTCACCAGACTCTGCCCCCTCCGGTAGCTGTAGCTTCTCAGCGTCCGTGAGGCTGCAAAGCAAAGTCTTCATGCCCTCCCACAAATCCACTTTGACGAGGTTCCTGATGGCCTCACGGCCGACCAGAAACGTGATGTAGACAGGTGGACCAGTCAAGCCAGTCTTCTCAGAAGGAACACAGGCCGGCGCTACCAGGTGCGTCGGGTTGGTTGGGTGATTGTTCTTGTCGAGAGTGGAGCTGAACCCCAGGTCGACAAGCCAGTGGATCAGGTGAATGACAGCCTGGACCCTGTCCTTGATCTTGCGGTAGGCCAGACCGACGTAGTATCCCTCGAAGATGACCTCACTCCCCGTCCATTCCTTGGCCTGGTCACCACGCTTCGGTTCCCATTCCATCTTCGGAGTGAACGTCACCTTGGCCTTCTTCATCTGGCTAAGGTTCGCTCCCGTGTCATGGATCTTGGCCTTCTTAGCAGCGTCAATACTTCGCGCATCGCGACCGACAGCCACCATGCAAGTAGCTTTGGGGATCTCGTTCAGGGCGAATGAGGCCGTGTACTGCACCACCTCGTACTCCTCCCCGTCGATCTCCAGCTTGAGGGTTCCCTCATCGGAGAGCTTTGTGTAGGCCCACTGCCTGGCTTGGTCGCCTGCCAAGATTACTCCTCAACTTGAATCCAAAGTATCGGGTCAACTCTGCCGTTGTAGAAGACACACTTGCCTTCAAATCTACCGTTACCGTTGTGTTTGACGACATGCCGCATGACAGTCCCAGGATGATCCTTGGAGAAACATATACCGACGTATTCGTTATCTTCGTCCACAACACCGTACCCGAACCAAGTCTCGCAGTCGATCGTAATGCTCGACTTGAATCTTCTGACTGTCAGGCGTTCACATTTGACGTCCTCTACATAAGCATCCAGAAAGGTTTCCTTGTCAATCACGGCTCCGCCTCCGTTATGAGCCAGTTCTTATCTCCTCTGTCCGATAAATCACCGCCAGCAATAATCCACCTAGACTGTACGGCAGCTCCGGGTGATCAAACCAAAGCTCTCTGAAGGTCTTCCATGGTTCTTCGTTCGTCAGCCCGAATAAGGACAACATCGTCGGCTCCGCAGCATACTCAAGCATCGCCGCGAGCTGACCCAAGTCCCACCTCGGCCGCATGTAGCCTCGCACTTGCCAGGCCGCGCCGGGACTATCTGTATTGATGAAAAAGCTGTACCCAGTACCAACCAGGTCAATCTTCTGACTCAGTTGGTTGGTCAGCACAAGATCGAACACGTGACTCGATAATACTGGAACCAGACGTTTCACTTCCACGGTGTCTGGTGCCAACACGTCAATGACAAGATGGTATCTCAACCTCCCGACCGGATCAGGTGTCATCTGCTCGCCGATGATCGTCATGACGTCGGACTCACTACCACCGTGCTGCGTCACGACCGGCAAGAACACGTCGTCGGATACGAGGTGGTTCTCATCTGCCGCGTCGTACGTGATCCTACTGTCGAGGTCAAGAACAGCCTGTTCGAGTTCGGTAGTATGCAGCAGCGTCATGAACTGCTTCGCGCGGTAGTTCAACATGGCACGATCCGGATCGGAACCGAAGAGCAACATTCGGACATGATCCAGATACGTTGGTAGTTCGAGTTTACGATACGTGCGGGGCACAAGTTCCTCGCCCAGGTAGTCTTCGCCTGGTGAGTTAGGCCCGTCGACGTTCATAAGCAATGTTCGTGCGTGGTTAAACACCTAGTTCCCCTTCTTTGGCAACACCATGATCGTCAGTCCGAACTGCATCAATCGAGTCGCCGGGTCTACTACGTCACCGCTCAGACCTACCACGAACCCTTGGATGCCAGTCTGACCTATCATCACTTCGATGGGTTGCTGCTGCGCGGCTACACGGTGAGCCTCGTACCACTTCATGATCTCCTCGAAACCGTGACCGTTCCCTGAAAAAGGATTCGTAGGCCCACAACAAGCCTCCGTGAACGACATCCCAGAAATAGTAACCTGGCCTATGCGATCGCCAAACACGTAGATGTAGATTTCATTGCCCACCGTGTGCAGAAACTGGTAGTTGCACTGGTGTGCCACTGTCAACCTGGTGATGATCGACTTGTGTGCGGTGAAAGTGATCTGGTCCGGGAACTTGATGTCCACGAACCTGAGAGTGCCTTGCGTGTGGTCGTCTGCAAGCTGTACCACACGACCGGCTGCTCCACCTGTGAAAAATGTAGGCATCGTTACCTCGTCTTACCGCTGGCGTTGACGTCACCCTGATCTCCAACGATCGTCAACGTACCGTCGAGGGTCATATACTGTCTCGGTCCCTCACCAGTCATCGCGTTCGCCCTCTCCAGGCTTTGCAGACGACTTGCATGCTCAACACTCTTACCGAGGTATTCGGCACGCTTGTCTCCCTTCAGGTCGTCCAACCTGCCAAGCTGCGATTCGTACCACTTGGCCGACGTCTCAAAAGCCTCGAACAACTCATCATCCTGCATGCCCATCGACTTACGGAACTGCTTCAGTTTCTCTGGGTTGTCCCTGACCGCCATGTACTGCTCACTCAGCTCGCCGGCAAGATCAGCACCTTTCTTACCTCTCAGAGCTGTTGCCTGGCTCTGAAGTACCTTCAGCCTGGCTCGTTCCGTCTTTGACAAGCTCCTCTTGCCTTCCAGCGTTTTGATCTCCTCGTCGAGACCTTCTCTGCGGCGGCGAGCGGCATCACCCATCTGACCGGTCGTAGCGATCATGCGGCGGGCAAATGCCTTACCATGTTCGGTGTCGGCCATTCTGCCGAGAGCTGCGACGTCTTTACTGTACTCACCTTTGGCAAACCCCATCTCAGTGAACAGCGTCTGCATCAGCTCCGTAGAGCTTTGCTTCTCCATGGCGATGAACTGTTCGTTCATCTCTGCGTTGCGTGTGTAAACGTCACGCCCCTGAAGCAGAGTTTCGACGTCAGCGCCGCCTTCGATGTCTATCTCGCCGGCACGTTCCTCCAGTTCGGCGTAACGCTCCGCCTGCTTTTGGTGCTCGTCTCGAAGTCCTTCCAGTGCTGCTTGCGTTATCAAGCCGCCAGTGGCGTGCTTCGTCATCAAGTCCTGGGCAGAACTGGCCCGACCACGCCACATCTCTTCGCCGATCGGTTCGAGTGACTTGTCGCGAGCTGTCTTGGCCTCGGTAAGTCGCTCTCCGTACCTAGCGATGTCTTGTTCCTTGGTCTCGATGCGCTTCTGGATTCTTGCCTTCTCACCTGGGTCAGTGGTTCTTGCAAGCTGTCCTCTCAGGTCATCTAGGTTCTTCTGCTCGGCGCTGAGAGTACCTTGTAGGCCCTCCACCGTACCTTGGTGTCCTTTCCACTCCTTTCTGGCAGTCTCAAGCGTCAGGGTCTCTTGCTCAGTGAGAGGCACGAATATCTTCTCTCGACCTCGCGGGGATAGACCGGATTCTAGGAACGTATCAAGCTCATCGCGAGTGAGCCCGGCCATCTCAGCCTGTTTGGTCCTGGTCGTCTCCAAGTCGCCTTCCATTCTGGCGATCTGTTCTCGCTTCTTTGCTGCCTCGTCGTCTTTGCCGGCGAGTTCAAGATCGGACAAGGCCCGTTTCTCTGCTTCAATGGCTCCGGCCAGAGAGGCTGCCTTCTTCTGGTAGCCTTCCCATCCTCTGGCAAAGCCCTCTATATCCTTGACGTCGCCCTCCGGTGTCGTAGGAGCAAACCCAGCCGCTCTCTGTTGCGACAGCATCGCCTCGGCCGAGGCCGCGCGGCCTTGCCACATATCACCTACCGACTCTACTGCTTCCTTTTGAGAGGCACGTGAGGTTTGTATCTGACCTTCAATGCGTTGGATCTCTCGCTTTGCCCTGCGGACGCCGGCTGTATCATCTGCCGCCTCGGCCGCGGCGAGGGCCTTCTTCTCTCGATCCAGTGAGCCTTCCAACTGGGAGATCCTGTCTTGCTGTCCTCCCCACGTTTCCGCAGCCATCGACAGAGTGGACTGCTGCTGTGAAGTCAGTCCCGTGAATATAGCAGCTTGAGCCGCTGGACCTTCACCAGTGGTCAAGTACCTGTCCAGCTCCTCCTTGGTGACGCCCAGGTTAGCTGCCCTATCTTCCAACACCTCGTGGGTGTCACGGAACTCGTCGATCATCTCGATGTCACGGTCTGACAACTGACCAGCAACTGCGACGTCTCTGGTCATCTGCGTAAGCTGAGCCCGCTGTTCTTTACTGAGAGGACCTCCGCTGTCGTCTGCCGGCAGACCTAGTAGCAGCCTGGCCGTGGCGTCCGGATCTTGAGCCCAGGAGCGGTCTCGTGTGCGTTCACGGGCCATCCCCAGTTCAGCAGCGATCGTTGCTTGCACTGCTGGATCATCTGCTGCCTCGAAGTTACCAAGCAACAACTGCTCGACGTCGCCGCCTGTGTATTGCCCGGCAAGACGACGAAGCTCTGGACTATCTCTCTCCGCCTCGACGGCCGTGATCCTGGCACGCTGTCTGATGCTGGCAAACTCTCGCAGCAACTCGTTACGCTGCTCAGGATCAGCTACGTCCTCGAACATGAAGCCTTCGGACAGCAGTTCCTCGATGTCTCCACCAGTGAACTCGTCGGCCATCTCGACCAGGCGTTCACGATCGGTCGTCCGCATGATCTGAGTTGGCCTGACCTCCTGAAGCTGCTGCGCCACGTCGCCGAACGTCTGACGCAGCCTGGTGTCAAGCTCCATGGCCTCCTGAACTACCCTGGCAGCAACCTCCGGGTCCTTCACTCCAGTCAAGTCGCCAGCCATCAGACGAGCCATGTCGCCTTCGGCATAATCCATTGCCAACTCACGCAGCCTTTGCTGGTCGAGACGAATGGTTTTGAACGCTTGTAGACCTTGTGGACCTAGATGCCGCATGGCCTGCTTCGACATCAGCATGCGAGTTGACACGTCGTCAATCTGTTCCCAAGCCTCGTCGACGGACTGCCGAAACACAGCACCGCTGTCAGTGTCCCAGTACTCAGCCCAACGCTCACCTGACTCCTCTTGTTTCTCCGCGAAGATCGCCCTGTCCAGTTGCTCTCGGGTCAGTTGCTCAGAGCCGACGTTCCTGGCAATGTAATCATCGCGATCGGCATCTGTGACTTCGTATCGCTCTGCAATCTTGCGTCCTATGACCTGACTGGTAGCGGCTGCCTCGGAACGGTCCTCGATCGGCATGGCATCCATTGCCTCTTCGATCTCAGCACGGTCGATTCCAAACCGCTCAGCCCTGGCACGAGCACGCAACGTCTCTTGAGCATACTCGTAAGTTGTTGCAGCAGTCCCTTCCTCGGCAAGAAACTCTTCTATGTCAGTCTGCGTCGGTTCAAGTGCTACCTGACGACGTCGACCAAGGATCACACCCTCAGCTTCCTCTTCAGTGATCTCGGCCGTACGCTGGAACTCAGCAACGCCCTCCTCAGTGAACTCACCTTCACCGCGAGCGTAGTCCTCCTCGATGCGCGCCTGACGCATCTGGATAAGAGTCTGACGAGCCTGCTGATCTGTAGCGATGTCCGCGTTCTGCTCTCGGAACTGTTCGATATCTTCGTCCGACACTTCCTCAGCTTCACGTAAACGTCGAGCACGCATCGCCAGCGCCGCTTCGCCCATGTCCCTGAACTGCTCGCCAACGACCGCTTCCATTTGCTCTTCGGTCACGTTCTGCGCGAAGTTGCCTTGCAACCCTGCCAGATCCTGGCGAGCCAGACCTAAGTTTTCTAGCGATGCCACTACGCCGGCCGCGTCCTCGAAGCTCAGTACGTCGTCGCCTTCAGTGTAGATCCCAACCTGGCCAGCCTGGTCGACCAGCGTATTCACCTCGGTCCTGAGTACCTCTTGCTGGTCCTGGATCTCTCGCATGATCCGGGCCTTCTCAGGGCCGTCCGCTGCTCTGGAGTACCGCTCCTGTAGAGCGTCCAAACGGTTCCGGATGTTGCCTACACGTACGAGTTGTGGTTGCAGCGACTGTTGAATGTCTTGAGTGGCTACACCTCCCATAGCCTGGCTGATGAGTTGTGGTAGATCCGCGTCCGGGCCGGCGTCGTGCAGGAACTGGACTGCACGCTGCAACATGGTGCCTCGGCCGAGAGGTTGTAGGGCAGCGGCCGTCTCTGCGGCGAACGACGCTTGCATCTGATTCCGGTTCGCCTGGGACAGGGTCTCCGGGTTCATGGTCGCTTGCATGTTCTGCATGTTACCAAACCCTCGCATCCGTCCTTCTCGGATTGCGCGGTTCGTGTAACCGTAGGCGAACTCTGCTCCAGTGCGGAAGAACTGATCACCGAGACCTTGATCCCGGATGAACTGGGCTCCACCAGCGAAGCTCAACTCCTCCCGCATGATGTTGGCCATCTCAGTCGTGCGGGTGCGGTCGTCGGCGAAGTCTGTCTGTCCCATGCTGGCGATACGCTGGGCCACACGCACGGAAGCCTTGTTGGCCAGCGTGTCGGCCTCTTCACGGCTCATACCGGCCGCTCTGAGCCTGTTGGCCATCGCTTCAGACATCCGGGCTCCGACCCATCCCTGGACGTCCTGGGCCTGCTGACGGCGTACCTGGTGCTGTATGCCGTGCTCCATCGTGTACTGCTCGTTGGTCCGGGTCTGGAGCATCATCTCGTGGAGCATGCCCTCTGTGATCCCCAGATCGGTCCCTCCGCGACCTCGGGCTTGCTCCATGATTCTTCCGAACTCGCCCGGAGCGGTCCTTGTGCTCCGCATCTGGCCTGTCTGTGGGTCCAGGAACTCTGTCTCTCCGGCCATGACCGCTTGAGCCATCGCTTCAGCAGTAGAGCCCTCCTCGAACCCCCCAGCAGACTCACGCAGACGCATCATGACGGCCAATCGGTTAGCAGCCTGCGAGGATGCCGCCTGGACGCGGAGGTTCGCGTCTAGCTGCTGCATCTGATCGGCGTTGAAACGGCCCCAGGCAGGCTGTGCGGCTCCTCCTTGGGCTCTGAAGGCAGATCCCCATGCCATAGAGCCCTGAGCGGCCTGTATGGCGTGCAACGGGCTGATTCCTAGCTGTTCTGCCCTGCCAGCCGCGTGCTGCTGTATGGCCATTGCCTGGTCGATAGACATACCCGACTGACGAGCCAGTTCCTGGGTATTCCGGACCATCATGTTCAGTTTGCCAGAGTCGATCTGACCTACTCCCCCCTGGGTGAGGGCCTCCAGAGCAGAGATCAGCTCGGACATCGGGGCGTTGGGTCTGCCCATGTCACCGAAGATGTCCTTGACGGCCCCTACGGCGTCGATGTACGCCTTCAGCGACCGCTTGACCCTCTCGGAGTCGAAGGCTCTCAGCTTGCCCTCAACGGCCGGATCGAAGCGTAGCTTGTCCAGGTCGTCGGCCGACAGATCCGCCAGATTGGTAGGTAGAGCTACGCCGCGCTGGATGGCGCTCCTCTCCAGGCCGGCACGATCCTGGACAGCGTACTCCATGACAGCGTCCATCGTCCGCTCTCTGAGCGGCGACTGAGGTGCCGCTATCATGCCTCGCCTGGTCAACTCGTCGTACATCGTGCCGAGCTGGCCGGCTGTGACGCCGCGCATGGCGGAGAGGTCTCCACTCTCGTACAGATCCCGGTAGATGGACCTGGCTTGCTGGCCTACCGTCTCGGCGGTCATTCCCATGCGGCCGGTGACTGGGTCGAGGCGGTAACGACCTCCCAGCATCATCCGGTTCGCCATCAAGGTCGCTGAACCCCGCATGCCTCCAAGCTGGTCCAACATCTCAGGGAACATCTCAGCCAGCATGGGAGAGAAGTTGCCGGCTGTTTCGGCAAGCTGTCGAGCAGCCCGCCGCTGCTGAGTTCCCCAGGGAGTTCCGGTGACAGCGGCCAAGCCTCGAAAGGTACGCAGGAAGTTGTCCTCGTCCGATTCAGAGGCAATCGCCATTGCCTGCTGTTGTGCTTGGGTGAACTGCTGCCGACGCATGACGTCGTAGACGTTCATGTCGTGACCGAGGCCCATCGGCGCGTACCCATAGCGGCCCATCATCTGCTGGAGCTTTGGCCCCACCATCATCTGCATCATCATGCCGAGCAACCCTGGCTGATTCATACCAGGGATACCTTCGAGACCGGTCATCGGTACAGCGCTGCGGCCGGTCACGACAGGGGCAAAGCCACCTGCGATCTGACTTAGAAGGGCACCATCTTGTACTTGACCTACCACTGTTTGCTTCCTTGCCGCGTTATTCGACGACGTCTTAACCTACGACGCAGAACCTTAGCCTCTTCAGCTTTCTCAGCCATTCTCCGCAACACACGTTCCATGTCCGACTCTGGTGCGTTGGCTCTGTCTTCTTCCACTTTCCTGTTGAACTCTGCAATGCGAGCTTCTTGTTTGGCTTCCCACTCCTTGTCATTGGGATCAACACCGAAAGCCTCGAACCAAGCTGAACGCAGGTCTTCAACTTCCTTGGCCTTCCTTTCCTGCGCTGAACCTCCCTCCCACGGTCTCAAGCTGCCTATGATGTCGTAGAAGGAGTCCCTTGCGTGATCTTGTGCTGATTTGAAAGAATCCTCCGTCAATCCAGAGTTACCCATCAAAGCACGATGGAAATCGAATATGGACCGTTGTATTTTGAAGTCGTCCTCCCTGGCCAACCCTGACAGCAGGATGTAATGTCTTCGCCACCAGTCAGGATCATCGAGCCTGGCCTTACCGTAGTCGATCACTCCTCTGACCGCGGCCCTGACCGTTAGGACTGCTCCGCGGTCTTTGACCAAAAATCCGAGTTGTCTACCAGCGCCTCCAATCTCGCCACCAGGCGATTAAACTGACTGCACTGGTTGTTGATGACACGTTGCAGGCTCTCCGTCCTCAAGACGTTGGCAATGAGCCAGTTCTCGATCAGCGGAAGACCTGTCTGTTCTGGAGGGCACTCGAACTTCCAGAACGATACAGCACCTGGATTAGCTTCTCGCGTGTAGCCGTCCGGAAGATCGTGCAGGAACCCTTCAGGCTGCTTCCCTTCGAGACGAGACAGTTGAAGGTACAAGCGATACCTGTTGATCTTCTCCCAGTAGTCCTCGACCGTAGCTATCATGCCTTGCTGACGCTCCCACAAGACTTGCTTGAACACCGTGTCGATCTCCGGTGTCGTCAATGTCCTGAACCTGGCACGAACAGCGCCACCCAACAACACATAGTCCTTGAGGAACGGCTTCTGACCAAGGATGGATTGCAGGAACGCCTGCTTCTCGCCGTAGCTCGGCTCCGGGATTGCAGGTGCCGAGAGATCCCAACCGCAATGCGGACACTCTTGAAGCATGTCACCCAAACCCATGTCATCTGGCTCGGCAATCGGAGTCGTTGGTTTCTCCGGCTGAGCTGTATCTGGCTGGGCCATTACCGGCTCTGCAACTGGAGGTGCAGTGGCTGGCTGGGCTGCTGGCTGGGCAGGCATGTTCATCTCGACGGCCCCCTGAGCTGGGACCATTGGAGGCTGGTTAGCTGCTTCTGGTGGAGCGACTTGCGGGACCACACCCGGATTACCTTGTGCCAGTGGGTTAGGAACTGTCGGCGTGTAGCCTGGGTTGTTAGGGTCAGTCCAGCCTGGTACGGCCTGGCTTGCCACAGAGACGGCCCCTGCCTCGTTCATAGGCGTCCGCGTCGCCTGCGCTGGAGCCGGTGTTGGTGCTGCCGTCGCTGCCGGCTGGCTTAATAGCTTGGCTGTGTCCGGAGGTAGCTGAGCAGGAGGAGCAGCGGCCGGTGGTATATCTCCAGGTTGAATCGACGGCGTCGTCTGTCCGGTATTGACCGCGTTCATCACCTGGGCCTGCCGCTCTGGCGATAGCTGAGAGATGTCAACGGCCTCGGTCGGTTGAAGAGGTGGAGTATCGAGCGGGACCGGTGGCACCAACTCCTCGTTGTCTGCCAACGCCATCCTTCTCGCCATCTCGACGTTGTCCGGAAGCGGATCTCCTTCTTTCCATCCTGTCTTTTGAAGCATGGCCAGCTCTTGAGGCGTCAACGAAGGGCCAGCAGCGTCCACCTTCACCACCTGCCCAGGCATAAGCGGTGGAGCGTTTATCGGGCGCTGACCAGAAGGGTCTGGCCTCTTTGGCTTCATCGGAGGCTTGGGCATACCGTCTACCTGGACCTGAGTGAGGTCGATGTCTTTTTTGTCTGTCATGGGTACTTCCTCAGAGAATGGTTTTGTAGTTGCCGTCCGCTACGAGTTGGTCGTCCCAGCCTGCGAGTTTCGGTTCTTCGTAAGGTCCGGGACGGTCTTTGCTATGTCCTTTTGGCTGATCATAGATTGTATGTTCTTTGTACCCCATGAGCACAGGGTCTTCCTTCCACTTCTTCTTTCCAGGCCACGGATAGCCGTCGTATCCTTGGTAAACAACCGGTTTCTCAACCCAACCAACTCCGCCGTCGCCTCGACCGTGACGCACTATCTGCTGCCACCTCGTCTCTGGCATCCGGAACGTCGCCGTCCGGTACTGCATCTGATGGTCCGGGTGATCTCGATAGGAGAAACCAAGCGACGCGATGAGAGTATCGTTACCGAGCCGATGGATAGCTGGATTTCCTCCCAGGCTCTTATACCATCGTTCGTACAAAAATCCGGCGAA
>Ga0180437_10007079_pt1 | contig 14740 bp, 12 predicted proteins | sample SS_ome_4_FD_132410 | JGI IMG/M metagenome (GOLD analysis project Ga0180437, IMG submission 132410) | Hypersaline lake sediment archaeal communities from the Salton Sea, California, USA - SS_3_D_1 metaG | ecosystem: Environmental > Aquatic > Non-marine Saline and Alkaline > Hypersaline >...
CAGCTCCTCGGCCGGGGCGGCCTGGATGTTGGGCAACTCCTGGCTGGCCTGAGTCACCTTCTCCGAGTCCACGTCCACCCCGTAGACCTGATCGCTGAAGCGGCGGAAGGCCCGCACATATATCCCCAGCCCGCAGCCTACATCCAAGATGCGCGCCCCTTCCAGCGGGGCGTGGCGGCGGATCATCTCCAGCCGCCGCTCCTGCCCGGCCCGCCAGACGTAGCTGGGGTGGCCGAGGGTGATGGTTTTATCCTCGCTCATCGCCCATGATCTCCTGCTTCCTTCACCGACTGCGGCACCCGTACATCCAATGCTCGTCTCTCTGCCTATTGTACGACAGCCCTGCACCCCATGTCAAAGGAACAGAACAGCCAGCTATCTCTTGCACCCCACGTGCATGGCCACCGTGCCCAGCATCAACCGCCGGTACCATACCTTGCTCAATCCCACCCCCTCCATCACCGTCTTCAACTCTTCTGGCGAGAGGAAATGGGTCAGAGAGTTGGGGAGATAACGGTAGGCTTCCTTTTGACCGGCGATGACTCTGCCCAGTAATGGCACCAGCCGGTAGAAGTAGAAGTGGAAGAGTTGGCGGAAAATGGTCAGAGTCGGTCTGGAGATTTCCAGGTTAACCACCCGACCACCCGCCTTGACCACGCGGCCCATCTCGGTGAGAATCTGGGGGATGTCGGCCACATTGCGCAGGGCGAAGCTGCTGGTCACGGCGTCGAAGCAACTGTCAGCGAAAGGAAGACGTAGCGCGTCCCCTATGACGAGACGGATGCGCAGGTTCTCCCCTGCTGTTGCCACTTTGCCCCGGCCAATGTCTATCATCTCAGGGCAGAAATCAACGCCTACCACTCGCCCATAGGGGTAGCGCCGCGCCAAAGCCAGGGCCAGGTCGGCCGTGCCAGTGGCCACGTCCAGGGCCAGCCCTCGCTGGGGCAGGGCCGCCTGCCGGGCCACGTACCGTCGCCAGGCCCGATCTCGCCCCAGGGTCATCAGGCGGTTCATGAAATCATAACACCGGGCGATGCGAGCAAACATCGCCCGAACAAAGTCAGCTTTGGTTTGCATGTGGAACACTCACGGGATGTCAAAATAGGAGAAGTGTGGTAAAATAGGTCCAGAGCGACGCCGAACTCTTTCGACATAACCCAATGCTGCACAAATAGCATAGATGAAATTTGCGTATTTGTCAATATCACTCTCACTATACCCAGACACCCGGAGTGAACACCGACGTGAGACGGCTGTTGACGGTCAAAAATCGAATCTGGCTGGCCATGCTTTTGCTCGTGCTGATAGCTTTTGCCCTGCGGGTGCACCGTCTGGACTACCAGGCCCTGCGAGGTGACGAGGCCTTTGCCTTTCTCTTCGCCCAGCAGCCACTGGGGGAGATGCTGCCCTCCCTGGCCACCACCGAGCCTCATCCTCCCCTTTACTATGCTACCCTGCACCTCTGGACCCTTATGCTGGGCCAGGGAGAGTTCGCAGCCCGCTTCCTGTCCGTGTTTGTGAGCATCTTGATAATTCCCATGATCTATCGGCTCGGCTCGGTGTTCTGCGGTGCGAAAGTGGGGTGGTTGGCGGCCCTTCTGGGGTCCATCAATCCGTTTCTGATCTGGCACGGCCAAGACGTGCGGATGTATTCCATGCTGGCTTGCCTGGGTCTGGGATCGGTCTTGCTCTTCAGCTTGGCCCTGGAGCGGGGGAGCAAAAGCGGTGCGAAGAGGCTCTGGGAGGGCTACGTCATTCTCACTGTTGGAGCCCTCTACGTCCACTACTTCGGCCTTTTCATCCTGGCCATAGAGAATTTGACTTTTCTCTGCTTGTATCTCCTCCCTGGTTGGAGGACAAGAAAGGAAACGAATGAGAGCTCCGCAGATCTGGCAGGTATAGAAACCTGCCCTACAGATGTGGAGCCTGGCTCAAAGCAGCGTCCCAGGTCTGCAGAGGGAAGGCAGAGGCATCTGCTGGGACGTTGGTGTGTGACTCAAGCCATCATCGCTGCTCTGTATGTGCCCTGGCTCTTCTATGTGGGTAGGTTTATGCTGGGCCACACCAAAGACTGGATCGAGCCGACGGGCCTTTTATCCTTCTTGAGAAGGTTCTTTGTTATCTACAGTCTAAGCACGACCATTCCCCAGGATCGCGCTATCCTGTTGGTATGGGCTTTTGTGATCGCCTTCTTGCTGGGTTGCTATAGCCTCCTACGTCTGCCCAGAGAGAGGGCCCTCACTTTGGGTATGTATCTGTTTGTGCCTACCGCTGGCATCTGGCTGATTTCATTGTTCCGACCTATTTTCGACGAGAGGTACCTCATCATCGTCGCACCGGCCTATTGCATTTTCCTGGCTCTGGGGCTGGGTATTTTGTTGCAGGGGCAGCGCCCTGAGCCTTGTCCTGGGTCCCGTGGAAGGACTGTCGAAGGGATGGACGAGTTGCCGGGTAGGATGACCCCAAGCTTTGTTTCTGTAGTGGCAGGGGGGTCGCTTCTGGCGCTCATGTTCGCCTCGTCTGGCTACTCGCTGTTCAACTATTTTTACGCCCCGGCTTACGCCAAGAGCCCCGATTGGCGTGTCCTTGTGGCCACCCTCCGCCAGCAAAAAGCACCGGGTGATCTGGTCATCCACAACTATCCTGACCCTGCTTTGCAGTATTACCTTCAGGACGCTTTGCCCTTGGTCATCCTGCCCACCAGTTCGCCAGTTGATCCTATGGCTACGGCTGAGGCGCTGAATAAGCTGGCTGCGGAGCGTCAGCGGCTCTGGTTAGTGCCCCAGCCCTCCGCGCTTTGGGACGCCGATGGCTTTGTCGAGAATTGGCTGGATCGCCACTGCGACAAGGTCTATCAGGAGGCGTTCGGATCGCTGTTATTGAACCTCTACCTTACACCACCGACTTTCCTGGAACAGATGACACCTGTCAACGCCCGCTTTGGTGACAAGGTGGAACTGGTAGGCTACAAGCTGGCTACCGATGTCGTGAGCTCCCAATCTGGCGTCCTGACCACAGCATCGAATACTGCCTTGCGTCTGACACTGTACTGGCGTGCTCTGGCTCCTATGGAGATCCGTTACACCGTCTTCACCCACTTGCTCGACACCAAGGGCCAGTTGTGGGCGCAGAAGGACAACCCTCCTGTGCGGGGTTCCTATCCGACCACCGAGTGGAGGGTTGGCGAAACGATTGTGGACAAGTATGGTATCGTTATTCCCCCCGATGCGCCTGCAGGTCAGTATGAGTTGGAGGTAGGGCTGTATGATGCGACGACAGGCCAGCGATTGCCACTATTGGACCAGATGGCGCAAAGACAAGATGAGCGAGTTTTGCTATCCGACAGAATAGTGGTAAAATAGACCTTTACCGAGGTAATGAATTGCGACGTGACGTGAGAGAAAGACCTGTTAACGCGAGGGCGACAACGGTCCTGATACTATTACTGACCATCCTATCCTTTGCGCTGAGAGTATATCAACTGGATGCCAAAAGTATCTGGTTCGATGAGAGCCATAGCCTCAATCGAGCCAGTCTCGATCTCGCTTCCATTGCTTCCGGCAAGCAAATCTGGGGGGACAGGGTCGTCTGGGATAGAACCCACGTTCCTTTCTACTTCTTTTTACTTCATTTCCTGATAAAGCTGGCCGGAGACAGCGATTTCACCATGCGTTTTCTTTCGGTCATGTTCGGGGTGTTGACTGTACCGTTGATTTATCTCATGGGTAAGAAGCTTGGTCACCCCCGCGTTGGTTTGTGGGCCGCTTTGTGGGCTACCCTCTCCCCCCTTTACCTCTGGTACTCCCAGGAAGCGAGGATGTATACCTTACTCGTCTTTCTGGGGCTTCTCTCAGTTTACTGTCTGTTGCGGGCGATCGGTGAAGACAAATTAGGCTGGTATGCCACCTATGCCGTGACTGCAACAGCCATGCTCTACACCAGCCTGTTCTCCTTCGAACTACTTACTTTTGAGGGCATCCTGGGTCTCCTGGCTGCCTGGAAGCGTCGCCGCTGGGTTATATTGGCCGTTTTCGTCATCGTCGTCCTGGCTTTCCTGCCCGGCGTGTGGCGCTATCTGATGTGGCTGGGACCCGACCGACCACAGGCACAAGACTACAACTACTGGCCTTTAATCCTGTTGGATGTTCTGAACTCTCTCAACTTCGGTCTTTCCCTTGATCCTACCAGACTCACATGGCTCAATCTGGCCCTGCTGACGCTCTTTGTCATCGGCCTCCTCTCCTTTGGTTGGAACAAGTCCCAACGGCGATGGGACAGTAGCCTCCTCCTTCTGGGATATCTCTCTATTCCCATCATCAGCCTGTATCTGGTCTCATTGCTGCAGCCGCTCTATCGGGGTAGCCGCTATCTGATAATCATCAGCCCAGCCTATTATCTCGGCCTGGGAGCCGGATTGGTGACCATTAAACGGAGGACCAAGCCAATCTTCCTGCTGTGTCTGAGCCTGATCTTGGGGGGAATGTTGTTGTCCGATTACAACTACTTCTTCAGCCCGGATTATCGCAAGGAGGACTATCGTTCCGTTGCAGGTTACGTTGAGGAACACTCTCAGGTCGGTGATGTGATCATTGGAGCCATTTTCGACAGTTGGGCCTTTCCCCACTATTATCGGGGCCACCTTCCTATGGTCTGGATACCCAGGCAAGGCAAGGACATGCTCACGGATGTGCAAGAGCTGACGCGCCAGTACGATCGAATTTGGTTGCTCACTGATCGCCTTTTCGAGCACGACCCCCAAGGACGGGTCAGGGAGTGGCTGGACGACCATTTCTTCAAGACGACCTCTCTGGTCTTTCATAGCTACGGCTCCAGCCCCACCTTGCTGGCTTACTTGACCAGTTCCCCGCTCCTTGATCGCTTGCCTGCGGTCCAGCATCCCCTGGAAGCCAGTTTTGGCGGGAAGATAGCCTTGCGGGGTTACGATTTGCCTCTTGGGGTCCCACCAGTGGGAGAGTGCCTACGCCTGACTCTGTACTTGCAGGCTGAGCAGCCCACGGGGGAGAACTATAAGATTTCGGTGCGTCTCGTTGACGACGAAGGGCACCTCTGGGGGCAATACGACAACCTGCCTCTCAACGGCGCCTTCCCCACCTCACATTGGTCGCCTGGGACCATCGTCCGGGAATGGTGCGATGTAGCCATTCAATCGGGGACGCCACCAGGAAGCTACTGGCTGGAGGTGCGGATGTACCAGCCAGGCACAGCTGAGAACCTGGGGGTCTTTGTAGGAGGAGGGTTGCAGGGGGAGGCCATCACTCTGGGGCCAGTTGAGGTCTCTGAACCAACCTCGTCGACCCACCTAGCAAAAGTTCCCATCGAGCATCGTCTGAAGGCCAATTGGGATGGTGGCCTGAAGCTGTTGGGCTATGACTTTGCCGCTCAAACAGTCCAACCTGGCGATGGGCTGACTCTGTCCCTGTACTATCAAGCTGCCAGCCCTCCGACAAAGGACTACCTTCTTCGCTTGCAGTTGGTAGACAGGACAGGGACGGTCATAGCTGAGAGCCTCCTCCCTCCAGGACGAGAGGCCTATCCGACCAGTCAGTGGGAAGAAGGGGTGATGATCAAGAGCCAACATGGCCTGACCATACCGCCAAATGCTTCAGGTGGCAAACTGAAGCTCCGAGTGAGTTTGGTTGGCTTGGAGGGTGAGCCCTTGCCGGTTCGACGTCCTCCGTGGAGCTTTTGGGCCAGGAAGTACCTGGATTTGACCACTATCCGGGTCTCCGAAAGGGAGCACTCCTACCAATTGTCTTCTATCGAACATGTCGTGCGCGCCGACCTGGGGGACCAAGTCGAGTTCCACGGTTACGGTCTGGAGTCGACCCAGATTGAGACAGGTGACGTCCTTCGCCTGACCCTATACTGGCGGGCCCGACAACGCATGGCGGTCAGTTACACCGTTTTTACCCATCTCCTGGGCACAGATGGGGGCGTCTGGGGCCAGAAGGACAACATCCCGATGAAGGGCGCTTACCCCACGACGGGCTGGGTGGAGGGCGAGGTCATCACTGACGAGTATGAGATCACCGTCAAATCGGAGGCACCCCCCGGAGAATATCAGATCGAGGTCGGCATGTACGATGCGGCCACTGGGCAACGCCTGCCCGTCTTCGACGAGGATGGGACCCCACTGCCAGGAGACCGCATCCTGCTAGATCAGATTATAACCGTTCGGTGAGCACTTTGCACAACAGCTCACCAGGGCATACAAGTTGTGCTAAACTATCGCTGCTACAAGCCCTGTTGATGAGGGCTGTGTCAACGGCGCAGGAGGTGCATTATGCAAAGAGGCACTGGCTGTCAAATTGGTGCCAACGTCAGTCTATCGCCGGATACGGTGCTTGGGGACAATGTAATAATCGGCAATAACGTTACCATTTATCCCAAGGTCAGTATCGGAGATGGCTGCCGTATCCTCGACGGAGCTGTCATTGGCCGTCTGCCGATCTCTGCTGGCAACATAGTTCTGCCTCTGCCGACAGAGTACTTGCCTGTTCAGATCGGGCCGGGATGTGTCATCGGCTGCAACAGCGTCTTGTACACTAATGTGACTCTGGGCGAGCGGGTCCTCATCGGCGACCTAGCCGCAGCGCGCGAGGGCGTCGTGTTAGAGGATCTAGTTGTGATAGGGCAGAGTACTAAGATCCATCGCGATCTGCGCATTGGGAAGAGAACTCATATCTCGTATCTGAGCGTCATCGGGGCCATGGTCGAGGCGGATGTGTTCATCAGCCCAGGAATTAGTGCAACTGACGATAACAATGTCTACTTGACACGCTTTGGCTTGCAAGATATTCAGCGCCGGCCTCCCATCATTCGCCGTTTTGCTGTGATAGGTCTTAATGCGACACTGGTTCCGGGTGTAGAGATCGGGAAAGGAGCTTTCGTCACTGCAGGCGCTGTCGTGACCAAAGATGTCCCTCCGTGGACGATGGTGGCTGGCGTCCCAGCACGATATTTTCGCGATATCCCTGTTGAGTGGAAGGAAAAGATATTGAGCTTGCGGCGTTAAGCCTGACCCAGAAGAAGAGTAGGGGGTGCATTTTGAAAACGGTTTCCATCGTTGTTCCGGTGTACTACAACGAACTGAACCTGCCACATCTTTTCCCGCGCCTCTTTGGGCTGGCGGATGCCAACCCGCAGTATGACTTTGAGTATGTCTTCGTAGACGATGGTTCAGGGGACAACTCTTTCCAAACCCTGGCAGAGATGGCCCAAAGAGACCCCCGGATTCGCGCGGTGAAGCTATCCAGGAACTTTGGCTCAAACGCGGCTACCCTGGCAGGGCTCCACTATGTGTCGGGAGACTGTGTCGCCATGATCGCAGCCGATCTTCAGGATCCTCCCGAGTTGATCACCACCATGTTGCAAAGATGGGAAGCAGGAAAGAAGGTAGTGCTTGCGGCCAGGGAAACCAGGGGAGACCCCCTGGCAGAACGGCTTGTGTCCGGTGCTTTCTATTGGCTCTTCAGGCGTCTCGCGATCAAGGAAATGCCCGCCAATGGGTGCGATTTTGCGCTCATTGATAGAAGGGTTGTGGATATCCTGGTGCAAATCGGTGAAAAGAACCTCTATCTTTTCGGGCTTATCCTGTGGTTAGGATTTGAGCGCGACGTAGTGTACTATACACGGCAGAAGAGGGAACTGGGAAAGTCGAAGTGGACCCTTGACAAGAAGGTGAAGTACTTTATTGACGCCCTGGTATCCTTCACTTACGTACCCATGCGTCTCGTCTCGGCGTTGGGTATGGCACTGGCACTGGCCGGGTTCGGGTGGGCCGTGGTTGTGGTTCTCAATAGGATACTGGCTGGTGTCCCCGTGCAGGGGTGGGCCTCTTTGATGACCGTGGTGTTGGTCGTTTCGGGGGTGCAGTTGCTCACGTTGGGCATCTTTGGAGAGTACCTGTGGCGAAATTTCGAGGAGACAAGGAAGAGGCCTTCTTTTGTAGTAGACCAGTTGGTAGGGATGACGAATCAGCGAATCAGCAAGTCGGCAAATCGCCGAGTCAGCGAATGGGCGAATGGGCGAATCGGTGGAATGGAGTATGAGGGAGAGGACTGATGAGGAGTCAAGGCTGGGAAAACGGGCAGAAGGCAAGCCTTCAGACGATCTTTGTCACAAATGAGCGCTGGTTGATCCTCCTAGCCATAGTGGGCCTTTGCATTTTGATCGGGCTGATCGGGGGAGCCTACATTGCTTTCCTCACTCCCCTATTGGCTACACTGGTATTGATCGCCCTGGTGGGTGGATTCTTGATGTTGCGTGACATTCAGTGGGGGCTATTCGCTCTGGTGGGTATCATCTATCTGTTGCCCTTTGCAGCTCTGCCGATCAACATTGGCTTCTCTCCTACCTTTCTCGACTTGGTTTTGGCTGTCATCTTCTTAGTCTGGGTCACATCTCTGGCCACGCGCAAACAGGAAGAGTTTGTAGCCTCCCCCCTGGCCATGCCCATCTTGATCTTTATCCTACTGGCTTTTGCCTCTTTCGTCGCTGGCCTGGCCCACGCCCGCCTTTCGGCCAACGTGCTGCGCCACTTTGTCGAGATCATCATGTGCATTGCTCTCTTCTTCGTGGTCGCCAACCATGTGCGAACCCAGAAACAACTGGAGCAGGTGGTGACGCTCCTTATCCTGGCGGGCTTTGCAGCGGCTCTCACTGGTGTGGTACTGAACGTGCTGCCCGAAGCATGGACTGTCCGCCTGCTGTCCGTTTTGGGACGGGTCCGCTACCCGACGGGCTGGGGAGTTCTGCGGTTCATCGAGGACGATCCTACCCTGGCCCGCCGAGCCACTTCTACCTCAGTTGACCCCAACGTCCTGGGAGGGATGCTGATCTTTGTGGGAGCCTTGACGGCCTCCCAACTGTTTGCTCAGAAGCCACTATTGCGACGCGTCTTCGTCGCGCCCATGCTGGCGGTCATGGCCCTCTGCCTGTACATGACGTACTCCCGGAGTTCCCTCCTGGGTTTAGTTACGGCTTTGCTCCTTCTAGGGGCGGCCAGGTATCGTCGGCTTCTTCTGGTGATGCTGATCATGGGGGTGATTGCTCTCCTAATACCTCAAACCCAGGTGGGAGTACAGCGCCTTCAGGAGGGGTGGCGCTGGGAGGATCGGGCCAGCCAAATGCGCCTTGGGGAATACAAGGACGCCTTCATCCTCATCTCCCGTTACCCGTGGTTGGGAGTGGGCTTTGCTGGCACCCCGGACATTGACATCTACATTGGAGTCTCCAACGTCTATCTCCTCATAGCCGAGCAAATGGGCCTGGTGGGTCTATTCGTCTTTCTGGTTATCATGTCCATCTTTTTCGTCCACGCCGGGCGGGCCTGGTGGAGGATGCGAAAGGATACTCGTTTGGAATCTATCCTGTTGGGGCTCGTGGCTGCCCTGGCTGGGGCGATGGTGGCAGGCGTCCTTGATCACTATCTGTTCAATCTGAACTTTCCGCACGCCGTCGCTTTGCTCTGGCTGTATCTGGGGCTGGCGGTGGCGGCGACTATGGTGAAGGGAAAGACGGGGGACACCCCCGCACCCCCGCCCTGACGGGCTTCCCCCACTGTGACTGGACTCAGGGTCGCAGATAGCCTTCTGCCACCAGCAACTCGGCGTTCAGGATAGACCCTCCGGCTGCCCCGCGAACCGTATTGTGCCCCAGGACCACGAATTTGTAGTCCAGAACGGGGCACTCCCGCACCCGACCCACGACCACGGCCATGCCTCTCTCCTCATCACGGTCGTAGCGAGGCTGAGGGCGGTCTACCTCCTCTCGCACGACGATGGGTCGCCGGGGAGCGCTGGGCAGTTCCAGCACCTGAGGCAGAGCCGTGAAGCTCCGCAGAGCTTCCACCACAGCGTCCACTTCCACCTCTCGCGCCAGACGCACCGACACGGCCTGCAGATGCCCTTCCACGGTGTTCACGCGGTTGCACTGGGCACTGATAGCGATGGAAGCCTGCTGGAATTCATCGCTATCCAGACGGCCCAACAGCTTGAGGGGTTCCGTCTCTACCTTCTCCTCCTCGCCTCCAATGTGGGGGATGACATTTTCCAGAATGTCCCAGGACGGCAGACCCGGATAACCTGCTCCCGATATGGCCTGCATCGTCGTGACCATCACCATGGTCAGGCCAAAGCTGTCTTGGAGAGGCTTTAGGGCCAGGACCAATTGGGTCACGGAACAGTTGGGGCTGGTGACGATGAAACCCCGCCCCCAACCACGCCGGCGTCGCTGATGTTCGATGACCGGGATGTGATCGGGATTCACCTCAGGGATCAACAGGGGTACGTCGGGGTCCAGGCGATGGTTTTTGGCGTTGCTAGAGACAAAGTAGCCAGCCTCGGCTAGATCCTCTTCGATAGGACCAGCTACCTCGCCGGGCAGAGCCGAGAAGACCAACTCACAGTCCAGACCCGGCGCGCACTCCTCCAGCGTCATATCCCTGACCAATGGAGGCATCTCGGATGAGACCTTCCAACGGCAGACCTCTCCATAAGACCGACCCGCCGAAGCAGTCGAGGCCGCCAGCGCGGTGATCTCAAACCAGGGATGGCCTTGCAGGAGCTGCACGAAACGTTGTCCTACTGTGCCTGTAGCTCCCAGGATGCCGACTTTGATCTTGTTCATAACCCTCCCAACTCAAACTCTTGATGAATGTACCTGACCGCATCATCCACGTCCTTCTGATCTACGACCAGGGAGATGTTGTATTCCGATGAGCCCTGGGCCACAGAGATGACGTTGATCGCGTTCCGACCTAATGCTCCGAAGACCTTAGCTCCGATACCTGGCGTACCCTTCATACCTGCCCCCACCACAGCCACGATGGCCACATCTCCCTGTGCCCAGATGCGGTCAATGTTGTGGCGGGCCAGCTCCAGCTCGAACTCGTCCTCCAGGGCCCGCAAGGCCCGCCCGTTGGCTGCCTGCTGAACGACGAAACAAATGTTCTGCTCCGATGACGACTGGGAAATCATCAAGACGCTGATGCCCTCCCTGGCCACCGCTGAAAAGACCTTAGCTGCTACGCCGGGTACTCCGATCATCCCTCGGCCCTCCACGGTGATCAGGCTCAGGGCCTTGATAGCGGTGATGGCTTTTACAGCTTTCCCCGTCGGCTTAGCCTCAGCCACTACCAGAGTGCCCGGGTGATCAGGGTTAAAGGTGCTCACAATCCTGATGGGGATGTCCTTTTCCAGGGCGGGCAAGATGGTTTTGGAATAGAGTACTTTGGCCCCGAAGTAGGACAACTCGGCTGCTTCGGCGTAGGAGATCTCTGGCAGGGTCCTGGCCTCCGGCACCACCTGGGGGTTGGCTGTCATGATCCCTTCCACATCGGTCCAGATCCAGATTTCCTGGCTGTCCAGGCAATTGCCCAGGATGGCTGCTGTGTAGTCACTCCCCCCGCGCCCCAAGGTGGTGACAATCCCGGTTCGGGTAGCGCCGATGAAGCCCATCACCACTGGCGTGATGCCCTCAGCCAGGAGAGGCAGCAGGTGGATCTGCACCCTGGCGCGTGTCTCATCCATAAGGGGAGTAGCGCTTCCATAGTTGTCGTCGGTGACAATGAGGGTGGTGGCGTCTAGGGGTCTGGCTTCCACCCCCAGGCTCCGCAGAGCCTCGGCAAAGATCCTGACCAGCAACCTCTCCCCCAGCGAGGAGACGGCATCCAGCCCTCTGGTAGTCAACTCCCCCAGGATGTAGATGCTCTGGCAGAGGCTCTCGAATTCGTGCAACAGGGCTTCGATCTCGCCCAGCAAGGCTGAGCGGGCCTCGCCATCTCCCACGATAGCCTCGACGACCGTCCTATGTCTGTCGAGGAGGGATTCCTTCACCTGCCGGAAGGTCTGATCATCGCGGTTGGCGGCCGAGGTGGCGGCCTTGACCAGAGAGTCAGTCACTCCACTCATGGCCGAGACCACAACAACGACAGGCTGGGGAGACTCGAAAGCCTGGCCCATTCCGCCCAGCCTGGCAGACTTGCCTGTCACCGCTCCACGTACGATCTGGGTTGCCTGGGCAATCGGCTCAACGTCGCCTACTGATGTACCACCAAACTTCATGACGATCATAGCTTCTCCTCCATTGTCTTTCTACACCCCGTTGCCTCAATGATCAGAAATCGGTTGGAATGGTGACTAACAAAAAATCGCCTGCTTTCAGCAGACGACTTTGTCAAGCTGGTCAAAACGTAAAAGACTCCATCAGTAGCGGCTCAGTAGGGCCCGCATCTCCGGGTCATCGGTGAAATCCGGCGTTAGGGAGACAGCGGTCCATTGGTGGCTATTTGTCCGCCCCTGGCTGTCAATCTGCAACCTGGCGAGGCCTATCGTCCGCCCCGCGTGCCCAGGACTGGGCATTTCCGCCTGGACGATGAGGGTCCCCGAGGTCTCGTTCTGGACGGCCTGCCCCAGGAATATCTGCCCGGTCCCACTTACAATGAGGTCAATGCCCTCTACCTCTTCAGCCAGCTTTATGTTTTCTTCCACACCTATGTGAGAGAGAACGATGATAATGCTTGCCTCGGAACTGACCTCAGCCACGTAGCGGCGAGCGGTCTCGATGGGATCAAGGACCACGACATCTCCCTGGACCGCATCGGCGGCTTGCGGTTCTGTAAGACCGACGATGGCTACCCTATGGTCCCCCATCTCCTTGATGATGTACGGTTCGGTCAGAAGCGATTCGGTTCCGCTCAGGACCACGTTAGCCGAAAGGAAAGGAAACTTTGCTTCGGCCATGCGCTGGCGCAGCGTATCGAGGCCAAGGCGCATGTCCCCCCCGCCCAGGGCCATAGCATCATATCCTAGCAGGTTCATGGCCTCCACGACACCTTTGCCTTGGGTCTGCTGGCCCAAAGACCTGTCCCCGAAGAGCGAATTCCCCGCGTCGAGCAGCAAAAGATAGGACGAGGTTTGCCGTTCCTGTTTCACCACGGTGGCTCGCCGAGCCAATCCCCCTACGGGTGGCCGTCAGCCACACGGCTCACTGTAGCCCCAGGTATCATTGGTGTGTAACAATGTCAACTCGATAGGTCGGGGCGTAGGGGTGGGCGTGGGGGTGGACGTCGGAATAGGAGTAGCGGTCTTGGTCGGCGTGAAAGTCGGCATCGGGGTAGGAGTAGACAGGACCCCACTGCATCCAAACAAAGCTAACCCTGCCAATATGAAAAAGCTAGTCGGAAACCAACCTCTTCTTTTGAGCAATATGACTCCTTCTGACCTAGAAATCAGGCTAATCCTCTAGTCTTTCTGTGAGCTACCTGTCCGTCCGCTCCTCCATAGCCACGCCATCAACCCGACCATGACAGCCGCCCCGCCGAAGGAAGCGAAACCAGCGAACAGGAAGATGTACGGTACCAGGTCTCTCTGGGACCGAGACTCCGGTGCAGGGGCCGCTCTGGGCCCTGCCGTTGCCTTTGGCCTGGGTGCGGGGATGTTGGCCAGGGCCACAGCCGTCGCCGGTGGGGTGGGCGTGTGGGTGGGTGTAGCTGTAGACTCCGGAGTTGGCGTGTCCGTTGGCAACGGCGTGTCGGTGGGTGGCACAGGGGTATCCGTCGGTGGGACAGGCGTATCGGTGGGCGGCACAGGGGTATCCGTCGGTGGGACGGGGGTATCCGTGGGTGGAATAGGGGTATCGGTCGGCGGGGGCTGGTTGGGATCGGGCCTCAAGCCAACTGCGTCCAGGAATGCCTGTTCTACACCGTGGCTCTGGCCAACCCGCACCCGCGCAAAGACAGTGATAGTGGTGTTCTGAGCTACAGCCGAGACGGACAAGTCTGGCGCACGGCTTTTGCCGGAATACACCGGCCCCCAGACGATATTGGGGGAAGTTGAATCGGTACCCCCAAGAGGGTCTATGCCTAACATACGCTCGATGTAACCTTCCTGCCTCTCCCAGTTGGTCGTGGCAGGTGCCCAGCCAATAGCGGCTATATAGGCTGTGCCGGGCGTGACGTTGGGCACCTGTTGATAGATGCCAGAGGTGAAGGGCACCCAATCGGACCAAATCCGCAGGGAAGTTCCGTCGAATGGAGTGTCACCCGATTGGTCGAAAGCAGGATTGCCAGCCTCATCAAATCGGGCCCATCCCTCAGGGACCCCTCCTGGGAAGGACTTGTTGAATTGACAGTTAAAGGTCAAGTTGTTGGGATCCTCACAAGGATCTCCCTCACCTTGAGCTGGGACTCCTGGAATGATCGCCAGCAGTGCCACTGCTGCCAACAGTGCCTTTATCCAGATTCCCCCTTTTCTACTTGCAGTTTCTCGAAGCCTACTGACACCAAGGAAATGACAAACTTTGCCTAACATAGGTCACCATTATAAAGAGTTAGGATGGGGTCTTTGCTCATCGGAAATCGCTCTTTGTCCAACATGGCCGTAAGTATAGCCCAGGGCTGGCAAAAAGTCAAGACTTTCAAGCGCCTTTTCGCCGGGGTGGCCAAAAGAGCAACGTACCTATGACAGCCACTGCCAGCAGAGATCCCAAACCACCATAGAGCAGGACGTTCGGCCAGGTCTCTGTTTCATACCAGGCTGGCAATGGTGTGGCCGTTGGAATAGGCGTGAAGGTCGGCGTGGCAGCAGAGGTAGTGGTCACGGTGGGCGTGCGGGTAGCCGTTGGCGTCTCTGTTGGCGTCGGGGTATCTGTAGGCGTTGCTGTCGGTGTAGGAGTGTTGGTGGAGGTTGAGGACATTGTTGGCGTCAGGGGCGGCGGC
>Ga0180437_10007080_pt1 | contig 14737 bp, 14 predicted proteins | sample SS_ome_4_FD_132410 | JGI IMG/M metagenome (GOLD analysis project Ga0180437, IMG submission 132410) | Hypersaline lake sediment archaeal communities from the Salton Sea, California, USA - SS_3_D_1 metaG | ecosystem: Environmental > Aquatic > Non-marine Saline and Alkaline > Hypersaline >...
CTGGATGATGACCGACGATCGCGCGTCATACGCCGTCGCGGGATCGGCCTCTCCCGGCTCTCCGTAGAACAGATAGATGAGCTTGTCGTCCTGCGCAGCGACGCCGACTGCCGCTGAGCAGAGGGCGACCAGCGCAAGACCCAGAACACACCATTTCGCGTACCTCTTCATTCTTCGCCTCCTAGTCACGCACACTCGAACGTGTCGACTCACCAAGAGCCTGCTTGCGACCACCTCCTCTGCAGAGTGATATCAGTTGTATGACAGAGTACGCCTCGAACAGGACCTCGTCAACCTCGCGAGAACTGAGATCAATACGTCAGATTCGAGGATGCGCGGCACCGGTCCACACCTTCCAGGGTCCCGACTCCCTTCCTCCCGGCCGGCCGTTGCGGCATCGTCGCCCGGCACCTTGAGCCGCCCGCTGCTTCCGCGGCAAGACGATCGAGATCGAGGTCGCGAACCCGTACGGCATCTGCGGGGGCGTTAAGGCCCTCACCTTCAACGGCGAAGCGCTTCCCGACAACCTCGTCCCGGCGAACCGACTCGATGTGTACAACCGGGTCGAGGTCGTGCTGGGATCGGCACACGACTGAGAGGACGAGCGTGGTGAGTGCGGCAGCGTTTCGCGGTGATGTCCCTACCAGTCGATGTGGAAGCCGAAGGTGAGGGAGTCGACGCCGGTGGGAAGCGTGTCCGTCGCCAGCGTGAACGTGAACGACTTCGCGAGAGGGATCGCCGCTTCGACGTGGGTCATCGCCCAATCGAACAGGCTGGTCGACGCCTCGTCGAAGTAGACGTTGGCAACGAACGTGAACTCCCCGCCGCAGCACCCGTCGCCGCGATAGGCGATCGACAGCAGCTCCCAGTAGTCGGGGTAGACGTCGTGGCCTTCCTCGATCGCGTCGACGAGCCGCTCGACGACGGACCCGTACGCCTCGGTCGTGATCGCGTAGCGGTCGAGATCGAACACCGCGACATCGCGCAGCGTCACCAGGCCGAGCGTGCAGGCCAGCTCGATCCCGTAGATCCCAATCCCGTCGATCGATCGGGACGCCGCGTCCCAGTCCAGCTCGGCGTACAGCTCGATGCAGGCGACCTCGCCCAGCGACAGCCCCGGCTCGAGCGACAGGCTCTTCTCCTCGATCTCGAACCTGACCTCCACGTCGAACGCCAGCCACGGGAGGCGCTCGACATCGATCCCGCTCACCCCGAACGACACGTACTGGAAGCCCTCGCAGGTGAGGTACAGGGTGGCGTCGAGATCGGCGCAGCAGAAATCGAAGTGCCGAAGGGAGATCTTCTGACCGGTGAACCCCTGGCCGGGAACGAGCGGATCGGTGGCGTAGTGCCGCTCCTCGCCCGTCGCGGCGTGGACGATCGTGATCCCGTCGAAGCCGTCGTCCTCGATCCGCGCCCCGAACTCGGTGATCGAGGTGAGGTCCAACGCGCCGACGCTCGCCGCGACGCGCACCGCCCACCCGTCGGCCGGGCCGCCGAGCACCGCGTCGGAGAGCTGCGCCGCGTGCCACGCCGTGTCGATCCCGGCGATCGACAGCTCGACGATCGCCTCGGCGTACAGGTAGTCGGCGGTCGACGGGCCGAACAGGACGTTCGTCGTCAATGCATACCCGCCGATCCGTCCGACGGCGGAGAGCCCCTGCCACACCCACGTCCCGGGAAAGACGATCAGCCCGTCGGTCGACAGCACGGCCTCGCCGAGGGTGTAGTCGACCTCGAACCCGAGGTCGAGCGCGTCGAACGCTCCGGCCATCGGGTCGAACTCGATCCACAGCGACGTGGCACCCGACAGCGCCCCCGCCGCTTGAACACCGAACCCGAGGCCCGTCATCGCCACGAGCAGCACAACGCATCCTCGGGACGTCATCGGTCTCCTCCCTACCTCGCGTAGTAGGCCGGCGTCTTCCAGTCGGTGATGAAGGTGTACGCGTCGCTGACCAGGGTGATCCTGTCGGCCAGAAGCTGCACGTCGCCGTCGTTGACGTTGCCGTGCGCGGTGAACGTCAACTTCGCCACCGGACCGGCCTCCACCCCCGACAGGTTGACCATCAGGAATCCCCCTTCCCCGTCGGCGAACTGGCTGTTGGTCACGACGAAGCCGCTGCACCCCTCGACCGTCAGGGCGGAGAGCTTCTCGGGGTCGTAGAGCAGGCCGTCGATCTCCACATGGATGGCGGCCACCCCACCGTCGGGCATTCCGGCAACCCAGATCGTCAGCGTGCCTTGTTCCCCCGTGATCTCGGGCTCTCCCAGGTAGAGCGTCGTGGAGACCGACACCCCAGGCCATGGCCCGATGCATCCGGCCAAGCTCACGAGGGTCAGAACGACCAGTACTCCCCGAATCCAGCGTCGTTCGCTCACGCCGCCTCCTTCATCGGACAAACACCCGGTCGGCCAACGCCTGGGCGTCGTCCTCGTCCACATCGCCGTCGTCATCGATGTCGGCCCGCGCTTGCTGGCACCCGTCGAACCCCAGTCCGTCGTGCACATGCCGATACAACATCAGGACGTCGATCAGGTCCACGAGGTCATCGCCGTTGAGGTCTCCCCGCAGGTAGACGCGGACAACTTGGCTCGTCTCGTCGGTCGCTCCGCCGTCGTCGGTCACCCGCAGCGTCACCGTGTAACTGTCGCACGAAGCGAAGCGGTGCGACGGATGCTGCTCGGAGGACGTCGAGCCGTCCCCGAAGTCCCACGCCCACGCCACCACCGCCCCGTCGTCGGTCGACGCGTCGGTGAACGCGATCACCGACCCGGCGATCGCACACCCCGGGGCGTAGGCGAAGTCGGCCACAGGCGCAGACACGGGCGTCGTCGCGCACGCCTCGTTCGAATAGCAGCTCTCCCCGCACGCGTTGGTCGCCCGGACCCGATAGCAGTACGTGGCCAGGCTGGTCAGCCCGGTGTCGGAGTAGAGGCTGACATCGGGCCCCACCGTGGCGATCTCGCTGTAGGCCCCTCCCTCTTCGTTGCGCTCGATCCTGAACCCGTCTTCGTGGACAACGCTGGCAGCGGCCCACTGCAGGTCGATCCGCGTCGAGGAGCCGGCGGTTGCAGTCAGACTGGCCGGTCCACACTGTGGTTCGTAACACAGGGCGACCCCTCGATCGAGAAGCGTTTGGATATCACTCCTGTCCTCGGACCCGGCGGCGAGACAGAGCCAGTTGTACCAGATTCCGACCTCGTCTCCGGCACCGATTCCCGGATTGGCTACCAAGGGGCCGATGTCGCTGATCTGGTTGTTGCCAAGACCTAGGTACCAGAGCCTCTCCATCCCCTCCACCACGCTGATGTCACAGATCTCATTGCCGTTCAGGTCCAGCTCATAGAGTTTCGTCATTGCCGATAGCACACCGATGTCGCTGATGCGGTTGCCTCCGAGACCGAGGCTCTCCAGGTCCGTCATTCCCGACAGCGCACTGATGTCGGTGATCTGGTTGTAGCCCAGTTCGAGATCTCGAAGGGTTGTGCGTCCCGACAGCACACTGATGTCGCCGATCTGATTGTGCTTCAGGTTCAGGTAGGTAAGCTTCGTCATTCCCGACAGCGCGCTGATGTCGCTGATCAGCTGAGTGTTGAAGAAGCTGAGATCCTCCAGGTTAGCTAATCCAGACAACGGGCCGATGTCGCTGATTTGGTTGTTCCCGAGGAAGAGAGTCACCAGGCTCGTCAAGCCAGACAACGGGCTGACGTCGTTGATCCGGTTGATTGACAGGCTGAGGTACTCGAGCCTAGCCAAGCCCGACAACGGGCTGATGTCACTGATCTGGTTTCTGTGCAGGTGGAGATCCGTGAGATTCACGCAATGCTCCATGCCTTCGAGATTCACGATGCCCTTGCCCGATGCTTTGAGCTCCGTCAGGGGAGCAAGATCGCTTTCGTGGATATCTCCGGATGGCTTGACAATGGCCTCTCGGATCGCTCGCTCCAGGTTGAGGTCCGGGAAGATGACGACGGGGTCGGCGGCCGATCCAACGACGGAGAGCAACAGAACCACCAGCACGGCAAATGTTGCTGCAGAAAACGCCGCATCCTTCTTCATTGCATTGCCTTATTTCTGGCAGTATCCCACAATTAGAGTACATGATAATGCATAAACAAGCGCTTGCCAACCATGAATGGCCTATTGTGGCGATGCGCGCCCGGAATCCGGTTGAGCGAAGGGCTGGGATTCAGCCGATGCCCCCCCTCAAAGGACAGCCGCGGCGTGAGGACTGTCACCCTCAACGGCGAGGCGCTTCCCGGCCGTCTCGTCCCGGCGGCCGACTCGTGGAGTACCACCGGGTCGAGGTCATGCGGAGACAGGCGCACGGCGGAGGCGTTTCCCTTTCGTCAGCCTATCCGCCGTCCTCCTGCAGTCTGACTTGGATCACGATCTCGCCCGTCGACTCGAGCCCGGCTCGGTCGGCCACTGCGTACGGGATCCGGTAGCTCTGCGGCAGATCCGGAATGTCGACTGCGACTTTCATTGAGCCGTCCGGAAGGAGCTCTATTGTCGCACGATGCGGATCATGATCTCGCCCGTTGCCTCGAGTCCGGACGGATCGGCCGCGGTGTACGGAATCTGGTAGCTCTTTGGCAGGTCCGGCACGTCGACCGGGATCTCCAGTGAGCCGTCCGGGGACCACTTCATCGTCGGTGGAGCCGGACCGAAGAAGATCAAGGTCAGCGGATCGTTGTCCGGGTCCGTGTCGTTCATCAGCACGCCGGGAGCCGGGATGGTGATGAGCACGCCGTCCTCTGCGAACGTGCCGTCCTTGGTCCATCCGATCTCCGGCACGTCGAGCGTCCACGTGCCCTCGTCCACTGAGACCGTGACGTCCATCACGTCATCGTTCGCTACCGGCGCGTCGTCCACCGGGGTCACGAGGATCGTCACCTCAGCCTCCGCCGAAAGCCCGCTCGGATCGCTCGCCTCGTAGGTGAACGAATCGACGCCGAAGAAGTCGGTTTCCGGGACGTAGGTAAACGTGCCGTCGGGGTCCAAGTCCACCATCCCATGTCGCGCGCCTTCGACCAAGGTCGCCGTGAGAGAGTCGCCGTCCGGGTCGAGATCGTTGCCGAACACCCCGGGCTCCTTCGCCTCAAGGGCGGAATCCTCGTTCATCGTACAGAAATCATTGTGGACATAGGGGGAGCGGTTGCCCGGACCGGCCATCTGGAAGGTGTGGTTGGCGCAGTGCTCCTCGCCGAGCCACAGCTCCGCGACGTACGTGCCAGCGGTCCCGAACGAGCCGGCATCGAGGCTCATCCAGCCGGAGCTGCTGTAACTGCTGAGGCAGTCCGTGTTGAAGTCCACCGGATCAAGTATGCTGGAGTCGGGGTACGCCAGGGTTCCATCCGGGCCGTAGACCCGCCAGTCGACCTGGAGGGGGTCGCACACGTCCTTCACTCTGTACCAGGGCTTGAGGACGTCCCCGGCCAAGAAGAGGCGGTTCGGGTCGGGGAGGACCGGCTGGCCTCCGACGACATCGAGAGCCAGAGCGGAATTGACGTACGTCGCGTGGGGAGACGTCGGCGGCTCGGAGACGTGGCAATCCGCGTTGGGATCGCCGAACGAGTAGCGCTCCGCGAAGCCCGGAGCGTCCGGTTCGACCATGGGATCCAACTGGAACACCGTGCCGACGAGGTACCGCATCCCCAGGCAACCGAACACCTGCGTCGCGGTCGGCCCGCCGAACGCCACGTTCGGATCCGGCGTGTAGCAGGGCGGCTCCTGCCAGCCGACCGTCACGCACTTGCCCGCCGCCAGGAGCTCGCTCACCTTCGCCTGTAGGGCATGGCAGTCGAACCCCGGGTAGACCATCACCAGGGCCTTGCCGTTCGAGCACTCGAGCTGCGTCTGGATCAGGCCTCCGGACGCGGACCACAGCAGCCACTCCTTCGCCCGCCGGGCGTCATCAATCGCGAGGTAGACCGAATACGGGTCAACGGCCCACCAGGGCAGCCCCAGCAACTCATCGGCTGCCAGAAGACCGTCGCGGATGTCGTACAGCGCAGCGAATACGACGGCGAACTGCAAGCCGGCCACCGGCATCTCCGCCAGAACGCTGTCGAACGACGCAAACGCTTCATCGAGCATCTCGGCCAACTCGCCGAACTTCAGGCTCCCGCTGCTCAACCCCTGGAGCATCTCGTCCAAGATCACGTTGAGTTCCTCCAGGCGTTGAATCGCTGTCTTTGGCACTGTGATCGTCTGCGTTGGTCCAAGGGCAACCACTGAGATCATCGCCAGGGAGAAGAGGACGATGAGGACCACTCCAGCTCGCTTCCGCATGGTGCACCTCCTGTCGAGTTCCAGTTCATGATGCCTTCTACGGGAGTGGGAGGCATGGCCTGCGATGTGCGAATCCGGCGGAGCCACTATAAACCACTGCGGTCAACAAGGCCAAGTGCATCAAGACACATCCAGATCCATTCCTTCCGACACCCCGTGCCCAACGGGAGGGGAGCCGGCGGAGATCGACCGTCCCGCGCTCGGGTCCCGAGCCTTCTTCGTTGGACTCACGGCGACTCCGATGCAGGAGGGCGCCGCTTGCGGAGGGACTCGAGACGGCGTTCCGACATCTCAGGTCGCCGTCGAGCCCGCCGGTCCTGGGACCGGCTCCGTTTCCGCGGCGCACACCGGAGGCAATGGAGACGGAGCGTGTCCGGAGATCGCCGCACGACGGTGACGTGCCCGGCCCCGTCGCCTATTGCCGTTTCGGTGGGTTGCATCGATGCCTCTTGCTGAAGTAGGTTGACGCACGCCCAGTCCGTCAACGGCGGGGGAGGTGATCGAGAGATGCCGAGGTTCATCGCCGCACACACGATGCCGATGTCCGAGGACCAGCTGCAGGCGCTGTCTCAGAAGCCGTCTCCTGCGGGTGTGCGTTGGATTCGCACCTTCTGCGGATTCGACGACAACAAGCACTTCTGTGAGTGGGAGGCCCCAGGCAAGGACTCCGTGAAGGAGGTCTTGGCGCAGGAGAGCATCCCCTACGATGGGATCTACCGCGTACAGATCTTCGACGTGGCATCCAGGACTCTGGAGGCCTAGTGAACGGGGTCCGCTGAGGCCGATTCCTCTTCCTTCGCAGGCGCATCGAGTGGGAGGGATCGGCGGCTCGATCCGAGTCGCCCCACTTTCGGGCGCTGGACGGCCCGACTGATGCGATCAGTGCCCGCTTGTGCGGTGCTGGGAGGTTCGGAGGGGAATCGTTCCATCTCATCGAGGTTGAAGGTCCTGCGTCGGGTTCCGGAGAGGTCATCCGAGTCCAGGTATGGGTGCACGAACGGGGCAATGCGTCCCTCGATCTGGTCGTGGGAGTAGCGTCCCGTCGAAAGGGATAGGAGGTGGTTTTGATGGTCCGAAGGGCTACGTGTGTTGTGTTGATGGCCGTTCTGGTGATCGCCGTGGTCGGCACCGTACAGACTGCGCAGGTCAGGACCCCCGGAACGTCCTCGGAGAAACAGGAGGACGGCTACTACCTGACCGGGAACTTCGAGACTCGAGAGGTGAGCTTCGAGACGCGTGAAGGGCGTCGGGAGGCCAAGACGTTCGGCACGATCGGCCTTCGCGTGTTCACGGGGGAGAAGGAGACGCTCCAGATCCAGCTCCAGACGCTGAACATCGTGAGCGAGGGGTTCAAGACGGAGCAGGGGGAGACGGGTGTTATCGGCCTCGGGCTGGCCGAGGCCGCAGGAGAGCTCCGGTACAACCCGCGGACCGGCGACCTCTCCGCGCCGCTGACGGGCGTCCTGCACTACGGTCTGATCGATCGGATCAAGGGATACAGGCCGCAGGAATGCAAGGGGGAATGCGATCGATTCGAGTCGTACGTCGAGACCGTCAAGGGAGAGCTTATCGGCAGGTTCCAGGAGCCGCTCAAGCCCGCTCCGGAGGGCAAGACCGTCCTCGAGTTCGAGGTGAACTACGAGCTCGCCGAGGAGGTCCTCGGCACCATCCGGCGGTTCTACGCGATCGTTGTCGTCGTCATCGACTGGTCGATCTTCCAATCGAGCGACGTGTTGAGGATTCAGCCGGTGTTCGTCGGCAGTGGGCCGTCGGATCCGAGCGCGACGGGCACGGCGTTCAACACGCTGATGAACCACTCGCACGACATGTGGAACCGCTGCGCCTCAGTGCGCTGCATCAAGTTCGTCGTCAACGATCCGATCTACGTCAACAACAACGCCTATCGGGTGCTCGACAACGAAGCGGAGGCGATTGCGTTCAAGGGGACGGTCGACGTGGCGAACGCCGTCGAGGTGTTCGTGGCGGAACGGATGTCGACAAGTCTGGCCTGCAGTTGGGGCGGTGGCGCCTGCTTCTCCGGAGGGACGGCCTCTTCGAAGGTCGTGAGCTGCGACCAACAGATGGCGGTGCCTTGCCCCTGTCCGTCGGCATGTACGAGCTACTGCCCGTGCGGCTCCTGCCTGTGCGGCGCGATCAACCCGTACCATCTGGCGCACGAGCTCGGCCACGCGCTCGACCTGCCGCATCCGTCGGGATCGTGGTCCACCAGCACCTTGACCTCGATCATGGAGCCGAGCGGATTCTGCTGCGACAACCCGAACGTTCAGAGCGCGAAGAACTGCCGCAACGCGACGAATCCGCTGATGTACTCTTCCCTGAGCATCTGCTCGGGAAGCCCGGACATCAACGACTAGGAAGGGGCGGGGAGGCTCGGAGCCCGTGGCTTGAACGTGTGCGAACGCAAGCGCTCCGGGGCACCTCGAGCCTCCCCGATCGTCGCAGGTAGGGTCGACGCTGCGTCGAGGCAACACAGGACGTCTCGGACAACGACCGGTTGCTTGGCAGAGACGCTGTACGCCGCCTCGATCGCTTCGAGGCGCTCGGCATCGTCAGCCGCGATCGGCGCGTCGGCGATCTCATCGTCGCGCCGCTTGCCGACGGGTTGCCGCCGGCCGGCGCTGCCGCGCTAGCCGCTTCCGAGCGCCTCGCTCAGTCCGGGGACGAACTCGGCGCCGGCCTTCACCTGCATGCTGGCCCCGGCCGAGTCATCGCCGAACGGCTCGGCTCGGCCGCCGAGCACCTCCGCCAGGAATGCCTCCGCAACCGCCAGGAACGACACGCGGTTCTGCGGGCGGGCGAACCCGTGGCCCTCATCCGGGTACACCACGTACGTCACCGGGATGCCCCGTTCCTGCATCGCGTCGACGATCTGATCGGACTCGGTCTGCTTCACCCGGGGATCGTTCGCTCCCTGGCCGATCAGCAGAGGCTTGCGGATCCGATCGACCCGGGAGAGCGGCGAGCGTTCGAGCAGCATCGCGCGCCCCTCTTCGGTCTCCGGATCCCCGACGCGCTGCGTGAGCATCGGAAGGATCGGCACCCAGTAGGGCGGGACGTTCCGCAGGAGCGTGACCAGGTTCGATGGGCCGACGATGTCGACGCCGCAGGCGAACGAGTCCGGGGTGAACGTCAGCCCGACCAGCGTCGAATAGCCGCCGTAGCTGCCGCCGGCGATCGCCACCCGCTCCGGATCGGCGATCCTTGCCTCGACCGCCCAGCCGACCGCGTCGATCAGGTCTTGGTGCATCTTTCCGGCCCATTCGTGATTCCCGGCGTTGATGAACCCCTTCCCGAACCCGGTCGACCCGCGGAAGTTGACGCTGAGCACCGCGTAGCCGCGGTTGGCGAGCCACTGATGGAACGGATCGTATCCCCACACGTCGCGGCCCCACGGGCCGCCGTGTACCCACAGGACCATCGGAAGCGGTGTCTCGGGCACCCCGTCGCCGTCCGGATCGCTGTCCGCGGGCAGCGTCAAGTAGCTGACCAGCGCGAGGTCGTCGCCGGAGCGAACGACGCGCGGATGCATCGGCGCGAGCGGCTTGCCTTCGAGCGCGTCACGGTTGGTGAATAGGAACCGTACCTCGCCGGCGTCGCGATCGTAGAGGTCATAGCGGATCGGGCCGCGGTCGACCGTGTAGGCGACGATCCACCGCCGGTCCGACAGGCTCCGGCTGGTCACCTCCGGTTCGCCGTCGGCCGCGGCCTCCAGCCGCTCGAGATCCGCGCGAACGCTTTCGTCGATCACGTGCCAGCGGCGACGCTCGTAGTTGAACCCGACCGCCTGGATGGCCCGGGTCTCCGGGTGGATCCAGAAGCCGTCCGCGTCGACCTTCGGGTCTTCGGCCAGGATCCGTCTTTCTCCTGACTCCAAGTCCCAGGCGATGAGCGCCGCCGTGTCTCGCTCGCGGCTGTCGGTCAGGTACAAGGTCTTGCCTGAGGCGTGCAGCCCCACTGGGCTCGTCGTGAGGGTATCCTCGGCCGGGATCGCGGCGAACGGCGTCCAGTCGTCGCCGTCGCGGGCGAGCACCTCGGCCGACCCCTCGGGCGTCAGCCGCAGCGCGAACCGCACCGCGTAGTCTTCGTCGGTCAGAAACTCCGCGAAGCCATCATTGATCAGAACCAGATCGCGCTTGCCGGTCGTTATCTCCACCCGATACAGATCGTGAAGGCGCGGGTCGCGATCGTTCAGGGCGATCAGGACCTCGTGCGGGAAGCGAGGGCTCAGGTGCTGCAGCCGCGCCTGCACGCCGAGCTCGGGTGTGAGGTCCGTGACCTCGGCGGTTTCCAGGGCGACGCAGTAGGCGCGCCAGTTTTCGTCGCCGCCGGCGTCCTGGAGGTAGAGGATGTGGTCGTTGGTGTATGCCCAGGAGAAGACGCGAATGCCCCGGCCCGTGTCTTGGGTCACCGACCGCGCCTCCTGCGGCGCGGCGACCGGCGCCACCCACACGTTCAGCACTCCGTCGCGCGGGGCCAAGTACGCCAGATTCTCGCCGTCCGGACTGATCCTGACGGACATCCGGTCCGGGTTGCCGAACAGAACCGAACGCGGAATCAACTCGGTATGGGTCATTGCTCTGCTCCCTTCCTGTCTCTTGTCTCGGCGCGGTCGCTCCCATGAGCGGCCGCTAAAGGTACCCCATCCGCGGAGGCCCTCGCCAGCTGTGAGTGTCGAGCCGTTTGTCATCGGTTCACGCGGTTTCCCGGTCACCAAGACGCCACCGCAAATCGAGCACCGCACCCGAGAGGCGGCGCGGTCGAATCGCGCCGTCCGCACGCCTCGCTCTTCCCTTCTCGCCCTTCCCTACTCCCTAGTCCCTCCTCCCTATTCCCTGGGCTTTCCCTACCCCCTTGCCGTTCCCGCCACCTTGGTAGACAAAGTCTACGTATCATGCTAGAGTGTTCCGGAGGTCGAGATGGCGAGGATCACTGTGTCCACAAAGGTTCCTCAGGAGCTTCGCGATCAGATCGACGAGATCGCCAAAGCCGAGCGACGAACGCCGAGCAACGTTGTGCGGATGGCGATCGAGCAGTTCGTCAGCCAGTACACCGAGCTGCACCCGCACTTCAGGGCGGACATCCTTGAGGCGCTTGAACAGATGAAGGCCGGTGACGTGGTCCCCTACGAGTACGGCTGAGGGTCATGCCGTACACGCCAGTCTCTGTTCGCAACTTCGACCGCATCAAGAAGAAGCTGCCTACAGCCCTACGTTCCGAAGTCGACAAGCAGGTCCGGGCGATCTGCGAGGATCCTTCGCTCGGTGAGAAGAAACGAAGCGACCTGAGCGGCGTCTTCGTTCACAAGTTCAGGCTTTCCGGACAGCTTTACCTTCTCGCGTACTGGGCTGACGAAAGGGAGAAGACGGTCACGCTCCTCGCCTTGGGCGGCCACGAGAACTTCTATCGCGATCTCAAGCGGTATCTTGCGTAGGGGATAGGGAGTGGGGGGCCAGGCGCGGAGAACGGCCTACTTCGCTCGGCCGTGGAGAGCGGCGATCAAGGTTGAGAGCATCCGGCCGACCTCGTCGGCGAGTGCACCACAGTCATCGGCTGCTGTCCCGCCGAAGTAGCCCAATCCGTTGCCAATGAGGATCCGGGTGTCGAGTTCCTTGAGCGACCCGCGGGCGATGCCGAAGAACTGCCGGTACTCGCTCGTCGTCAGTCTTCCATGCCCCTTGTGCATGAGACAACGCTTTGCGTTGGTTCGAGTTTTCGGCGTTGCCGAAACGTCGAACTCCGAGCGGAAGTCGTCGGATGGGAGAGAAGGCCGGAGCGTTCAGCCTGTGGAAACGCGGCCGTTGCCTCATACATGGCGACACAGAGCTCCATGGCTTGCTGCCAGACGATCCGATCCCGATAGCTCTTGACCGGCCTCCGTTCATCCATCCTCCGTTCCCACAGCCTCCCTATCCCCCACTCCCTCTCCCCCGGCCGTTCCCGCTCTGTCCATGTGCCAGTCGATCCGGTAGATGTACGCCGGCTTGCCCTTCATCATCGGAGGACGGACGGTGATCAAGGCATCCTCCGCCTCGTGGACGCCGGCATCGCCGGTCAGTCCCGCGGTCAGGCTCACCGTGTACGTCCCCGCCGCGCGGTAGACGCGGACGGGCAACGGATCGTCCGACGTCTCGCCGTCGCCGAACGTCCGGGCGTACGAGCCGATCGGTTCATCGCACACCGGAGTGGACTGCGCCGCCAACGGATTCGGGCCCTCCGCCGTCGATGCGGAGAAGTCGATCGACGGGCCCAAGCACGCGGTGCACCCCGTCAGGAGCCCGAGGGGGGCGCGACGACGATGCTCGCCGGCTCTTCTCCTCGTGATCTCCTCTTCTCCTGGTCCTACTGTACCCTTCAGCCCTCCGGAGGGTTGCTGACGACGTTCGGCTCGAACGTCTGCATCCGCCAGAGCTCTGCATCGGTGAGCTCCGGGAAGACGACGAACGTGCCGCGGAGGATCTCATCGCGACGGGCCTCGACTTCGCGCTGTACCGCCTCGGGGACGAGGTCGGTCATTGGAGCGAGCGTGACGCAGCCCTCGGGGAGGCCGTACCACCATCCCGCGTCGGCCTTCTCGCTCCACGTCCCGTCTCGAACGGAAGCGACGACGTCGGCGAACAGCGGCATCCAGTTCCAGTCGAGGGCGGTTAGGTAGACCGACGGCGAGTACGCCTGCATCCCCTGGTCGTGACTGGCGATGTACAGTGCGCCGCCCTCCTCGGCCGCCTCAGCGCTGGCGAACGAATCGGAGTCGTGCGTCACCACGTCGCACCCCTTCGCGATCAGATCCGCGATCGCCTGCGCCTCACGGTCCGGGGCGTACCATTCGTTCACCCACGCGATTTCGACCGTTGCCTCCGGGTTCGTCGCCGCCACCCCGCGCGCGAACGCGTTGACCCCGGCGATCACTCGTGGGAGCGGATACGAGGGCGCGTAGCCGATCAGGCACGACTCGGTCATCCGCCCGGCGACCATCCCGGCGAGGTAGCGAGCCTCGTGGGTCCGGCCGTAGTAGGTGCCGACGTTCGGCGCCAAGCGGCCGTGTGCGCCGCCGCATAGGAAGACGGCTTTGGGATAGTCGGATGCGATCTCGGGAAGCAGGTCGCTTCCCCACCCGTGGGTGAAGATCAGATCGAATCCCGCTTCGGCGTACTGACGTATCACGTTCTCTCCGCCGAGCGTTGGCGCGTCCTCGACCTCCTCCAGCTCGACCCAGCCGAATTCCCGATCCAGCGCCTCCGCTGCCACGTGTCCCTGATACGTCCATCCGGCGTCCTCGATCGGACCGTAGTGGAGCATCGCCACGCGAACCACCTGCGAAACCGCCGGGCACTGGAGCCGCTCGACGATCGCCGGCCCGACGCCGAACCCGAGGATGAAGCCTACCACCGTTGCCCAGATGAGTACTCGAGTCATTCGCCCATCCCCCTTTGTCACCGGCTGGCTCCGCGTCTCGCCGCACGGCGGGCAGCCGGCACGCGTTGCACAGGACCATCACGTCCCCCCCGATTGAAGCAGATCGCCGCTCACTCGGGCAAACCCTCTTCCCGGCCGTGGACGGTGAGCCGCGGGCCGCCGACCGGCTCTCACCCAACGACGTCCGGGCGTGCCCTCATCCCTCACCCCCGCTTCCCGCCACGATGGTCTTGCGACGATCGGGACGGGAGGGCCGTTGAGGATCAGCGTGGTGACTGCGTTTCCGCCCGTGCTCTGATCGCCGCGGGGCGCGGCGTGCACCGCCCCTGGCGAAGGGCGCGTCCGACGAGTCCGGTGACAGCGACGGGGCCCGCCCGTTCTCGGGATCGGCCGACGGGATCGACCGGACCCTGGACGGCACCTGCGGGAGCAACACGCTGTGCGTGGCCTATCGCTTGGTCATGAAGTGGAGGAAGGGGGGGGCGCCGACCGGACTTGGCTTCTAGGCACAAGGCCACCGCCTGCCTGCAGGCACGCCGGAGACCAGGGCGTTCATCGGTGTCGTCGCCTGGACGAGGACGGAGAGGAGAGACACCAGCAGAATCATGAGGATCAGGGGCCGTCGCTGTATCATCGGGCACCCGCCTCCTTGGTGTAGTACTCAGCACCGGTTTCGAGATCCCATCCGGCAATCCACGTCGGGATGTCGTTGGCCAGCCAGATGCGGGTATCGTCCAGCGTCACCGCGGGGGCCCCGGCCGCGTCGAACGTCAGCTTGAGCACCGGGCCGGACTCGATCGGTGTACCCCCGTACACGGCGACCAGACACCCACGTGCCGGAGGCCCCGCAGTGTAGTCCACCGCCGTCACCCGGAACCCGCTTAGCCCCTCCGCGACGATCGTTGCAACGTCGACGTTGGCGAATGCGATCGCTGGCAGGGCGACCGTGCCGAGCTGGATCCCGGCGACGCCCCCGTCGGGCATGTCGGCGACCGAGATCAGCAC
>Ga0180437_10007081_pt1 | contig 14736 bp, 11 predicted proteins | sample SS_ome_4_FD_132410 | JGI IMG/M metagenome (GOLD analysis project Ga0180437, IMG submission 132410) | Hypersaline lake sediment archaeal communities from the Salton Sea, California, USA - SS_3_D_1 metaG | ecosystem: Environmental > Aquatic > Non-marine Saline and Alkaline > Hypersaline >...
CGTACCGATTTGCCCGTGAATTTCAAGTTCGTTGTGGAGGGGGAAGAGGAAATTGGGAGTGTGCACCTCCCTCAATACACAGAGAAAAACACAGAATTTATCACTGCTGATGGCGGGATTTGGGAGTTTGGGGGAGCAGGGATAGATGGGAAACAGGAGGCATGGCTAGGTCTAAAGGGCATTCTCTTCGTGGAGCTTGAGGTTGAACGGCTCTCAAGAAACATGCACTCAAGCACAGCTTGTATCCTCCCATCAGCTGCAAGTCGACTAATCTGGGCTATAGACTCCTTGAAAGACCAGTCAAGCAGAATTCTCATAGATGGATTCTATGATGATATCAAACCTCTCAGCCATGTAGAGCTCGAGGCAATAAGAAAGATCGATATGCATGAGGAACAACTCAAAGAAGTATATGGTATCGAGGAGTATCTAAATGGACTAACAGGAGATGACCTAAAACAAGCATATTATGGAAACCCAACATGCAATATCTGCGGCTTGACCAGTGGCTATCAGGGGAAAGGTTCAATGACTGTTCTCCCTGCAAAGGCATCCTGCAAGATTGACTTCAGACTTGTAGAAGGAATGCATTCTGATGACATATACAGAAAGTTGAGGACGCATCTGAATAACAAGGGATTCGGTGATGTCCAGATTCCCAAACATGACGGATATCCTGCAGCCAAAACTCCTGTTGACCATCCCTTTGTGAAACTGGTAGAGAGGGCAAACCAACGTATCTTTGGAGAGATGATCATACATCCAACAAGTCCGGGTTCTGGACCTCTCTACCTCTTTAACGAACATGTGCCCATGGTTTCGATAGGGTGTGGAGACTATGAGTCAAAAGCGCACTCTCCTAATGAGAGCATCATTATTGAGAATTTCCGACTGACAATGCACAGGTTAGTTGCACTCATTGATGAGATGAGTAGGTGGTAACATCCATCACCAAACTGATTATGGGAGTGGAGGTCTGATTCTGACATCCTTCTCCCATTCTACATTGTAGGAGTAGGTGACTTTTATCTCAGCACCTGCATCAATCTTAGTTTCCCATTCTATGACTCCCAGCTCCATCTTCCTTGGGGGGACGCTCGGATCAAGTAACTCAACGGTGATTTTCTCAGAATTACTATGAGGGATGACATCAACCACTCTTATTGTGATGTTTCGTTTTGAAAAATTCTTTAGCTCCAGTGCATACTTGTATCCTCTTTTCTGCTTTCCACGGGTGATTCCAGCCTTTTCGGTGTCCTTCTCAATCAGTTTCTTCTCTGCTTTCATATCATAGGCAACTCTGGTCCCGAGTCTGAATTTCTCTCTAGGTGCCTGCAGACTAAGATATGTTTCACCAATGAAGTCGCCAGCGGCATAGACCTTTACATTCCCCGGTAGGAGAACAGCATCACCATTTGTGATCTCGTCTTGGGCCACTACTTCAGCCATGGCTGAGGCATTCCAGTAATACAGTCTCCGTGAATCGAACTCCTCAAGTGTCAAGGTGACTGGATGCGGGTCATTGTCTGCAGGGATAGAAACCTCTCCAGGCACCTTATAGACGGTGATTCCACCGAGGGTTTCAGAGGTTTCTGCATAGTCCTCAATGATATCAGGCATTGCCTCCTCTTCTGCCTCCATCAGCATCATCTCATCTGCGTCAGCAGCCATTGCTTTCTCTTTCTTCATCATAGCCTTCGGTGATGGTGCCATCCTTGAGGCTACTACGCCCAAGTCTCGAGGCGAATAGACATCAATATAAAACGGATTTGGCTGTACTGCTTCAACTGGTTGAGCTGAAGCTGTGGAAACTGTAAGATCTATCATGTCCCAATCTTCAAGAGTCTGGTTCTTCACGACTGCGATTCTCTTGACTGACGATCTTTCATCTCCGATGTCCACATCATACGTTGGTTGCCAAGCTGCCATCCGTAACTGATAGGTGATTTCTAGCTCGAGAGGAGTACTCTCCCTCACATCTAGACTAACATAAACCTCATTCACTGTTTCAGTTCTTCTCTGTCCCTGAATCCTATTGATGTTGTTCTGGACTGCGGATATCTCAGTGTCAATCTTCTCGAGTTCATTCTCTAATTCCCGTGTTGTCTGCTTTGATTCTCGGAGCAAATCTCCAGCTGTCTTGTCCATCTTAGTCATAAGGTCCATTGAAGACTCCCCAACTGAGAACCATTTGCCAAACTCAGAACTAAATTGATTCATTACAACGTTCAGTCTCTCTCCTCTGGTTTGTTGAAGTTGTATCCTGTCCTCGATGGCATCATGCTCCTTCTGAAGGGTTTTGAGCTTCTCATAGAGCTCTTTGACATCACCCTCTGGTTCATATGTTCTGGTGACTTGCTTCACATCAATCCCTCGAAGTACTGCCTTTCCCTTCCCTTTCACACGGAAGCTATCAGGTTCAGCGTACCGAGTGATACCTGAGATTTTGATTGTCTGTTCTCCAACAGTTAACTCAGTTTTTCCGTTCCGGACAATGCGAGCGCCATCTCGAAAGACAGTCACCGCTGAAATCTGTGTCTTTATCTCTTTCATCTTTCAACCTCCTCAAGGTAGTGATGGACTTATCGTCACGTCCTTCTCCCAAAGCACCTCATAGGCATACTCGATTGTTTTTTTCTCGTTTGACTCAAGGCTCCTATGCCACTCGATAACCCCAAGCTCATGCTCCTTTGCGGCTAGCTTCTCCCAGTCTATCTTAACCTCAATCTGAGTACTCACACTGTGAGGTACTCTATCAAACACCTCAATCTCTATCTTCCGCTTTGAGAAGCTCTGTATTTCTAGCCTGTATTTGTATGATCTCCTGAGTTTACCACGAAGGACACCAGCCTTCTCCATCTCACGTTCAACAAGTTTCTTTTCTGCCTTCACATCATGTGCAACACGTGTACCGATCTTGAATTCCTCTCTTGGGGAAATTTGACCAATGGACGTTTCACCAATGTAATCTCCGTCAGAAAACACCTTCATCTTTCCAGGTAGAATGACGCTTTCATTGTTAACGACCTTATCTTGTGCTACAACCTCAGCCATACCTTCAGCATACCAGTAATGGACTGTTGATGACTCTAGGCCCTCTTCAATCAGAGTTACAGGGTGTTTTTCACTATCAGAGGGAATTGTCATCTTCTTTGGCAGCTCATAAACTGCAATCCCAGAAACTGTTTCAGCCGCCTCTGCAAACTCCTCCTCAATCTCTGGAGGCGGTGCTGGAGGTGCAAGCCCTGCTACTCCAGGCGCCATCGATGGTCTAGGAACTCCTTCTGCTGTTCTGGCTCTTCCATAATCCATCTTCACTGCACCTGGGTCATACGCAGTGATGAAAAATGGTTTGCCCTCGATAGCTTCTACAGGTCGTGCAGTTGCAGTAGAAATAGTGAGGTCTACTTCTGACCAGTCCTCATCTGTTTGATTGTTCACCATGGCTATTCTTCGAAGGTTTGCCATTGATGGTTTGAGATCCACATCATATCTTGGAGTCCATGATGCGCCTCTTGTCTGATAGGTCACATCCAATTCAATATTGGAGGCTGAAGTTACCTCTAAGGCCACTTCTACGTTGAAAGACGATACTGTCCTTCTCTCTGCATTGATGCGACCTATGTTATTCCTCAGTATCTGTATCTTGTCGTCTAACTCCTCAAGCTCCTGAGTCAATCTTCGGATCTCTTTTTGAATATCCTCTGCCAGCTTTGTTGATTTCTTGTCCATGTCTGTGAGTGATTTCATATCTCCCTCATTGGCCGCGTACACCAAACCGAAGTGATTTGTAAATTCTGTAACCATATTATTGACCTGGATCAATCTCTTTTGTTGGTACTCAATCTCATCTTGAATTTCTAATCGTGTCCTTCCGAGCTCCTTGAGTTCATCATAGAGAGGTTTGATGTCTGCTGAGGGTTCAAAAATCTCGGTAGCAGTCTGGACATCTATACTAGAGAGCTTTGCGGGTCCACGTCCCTTTACTCTAAAGCTGTCAGATTCAGCATTACTCGTAATGCCAATAATTATGAGCTTATGTGGTCCTGGTTCGAGCTTCACCTTTCCTGTTCTTGTCACTCGAGCAGCATCTCGGAATACTGTCACTTTGGATATTGCAGTCTGAAGAGTTGTCACGTCGTTTCTCCCTTCTCCTCGTTCAGCACCAGGCCATTTATTCTTTCGTGGAATAAGCTAGTAGGATTAATCACTTAGGTGCCATTGTCAATTGGTAGTTTGATTAGGAAACAACACCCTGATTGGTCATCTGACACAAGCTCAATGGACCCGTTCTCTGATTCTATGATGGTCTTAGTTAAATAAAGTCCTAATCCTTTTCCCTCTGGTCCAGTTGAGGTACCCTTCTCGAAAAGATTCTCTCTAATTGAGGGATCAATCCCTGGACCATCATCTTTGAAAATTACCTCGAGGTGTCTTTCTGACTGTGACATACTAATCTGAACGTTAGGATCATGTCCAGCATGCTGAGATGCATTACGGAGGAGATTCTCAAACGCTAGTGCTACAAGTCTCCCATATTTTGGTGGCTTCTGTCGAACTTCATCTGTAACATTAATCGATACGAGCATCCCCTTAAAGGCAATCTCTGCACGTTTTCCTATCTTCTCCAAGACTGTGACAAGGTCCGTATCAAGCTCAACATCAGTCATTGAGAAGATATGAAGGAGACTCCTCATCCTCTGCGCAGCTGCATAGGTCGACTCCAGAAAGGCCACTTGCCGTGGTTCTCCATTAGCCATCTGTGAGAGCTCAATTCCACCAAGTATCATCTGAAGATCGTTGCCAAGATCATGTCTAAGCAGGCTTGTGTATATCTCCAGTTCCTTTCTTCTGGACTCAAGAGCCTTGTTGCTTCTCTCTAAGCCTTTCGCATAATAATCTTGGTTCCAAGAGGTGAACATCAATAATACACCAATGGCGAAAAATACAGATACTGACTCGATTGCATCACCAATAAAGATGCCCGGATGTAGTATTGCTAGAACTATCAGAGCAAAAGACATGCCCCCTGTTAATAGAGCCTGTTCCCTAATCGAACTCAGCTGAGTAGCTAGGAGTACTGAAAGTACTGGCCAAGTTAAGATCTGAAATGCTAACCCACCCTTTGTCCATGCCTGCTGCAGTGTTATAGATACAAAAGGGATGCAAGCAGCACAGATTATCGCAAGAGCTGACGCCAATCTAATATGCGTCGTGCCACTCAGAAGATAGATACACACTGCGAAAACTGTCAGAACCGAATAGAAGGGTACTCCCTGTACTGGATCGCTCGTAATTTGAAGGATGGGAAACACACAGACTGCTGTGAAAAGTCCAGTTCTTAGAAATCTGGCTCTCCGTCTTTGTCCTCCCTCTTTGATTGCAGAAGCTGGCCTTGTGAGAGTTCTTGGAAGGTCGACTATTCTCTTGACTAAACCTCTCACCCTTTGCGGATTCTTTCGTGCATCCCTCAATGCCATATGCTCCGTCTATGTGCGAATATCCTGATCATCTTACCATCTGGTTTGCGCGTGCGTTTCGTGCCAAACTCCAGTGGAAGGCTTTGACGATCTTGAAATCCTGTTCTAGACATAATAGTCTAGACATCATTATTATTTATGCATATGTATTATAATATATCATATTAGATTAATTTATAATATAGTATGTTATTAATACGGTGTGCATACAATCCTAGTATAGGAGTATAATAGGATGAGCAGAGACAGTACGACGATGGCTGGTGATAATAGCATATCCTGGGGAGATGCGGGTCGATCAATGAATAGCGGAAACTCTCTCGCTTTCATGGAGATCAGACTTCGCTCCATTGGAAAAGCAATCGATGAGGTCAAGACAAAACGAGTACGTCTGGAACAGGCACTCCGACATGGTCATGTTCCTGAGTCTGAGTATGCCAGCTCACTCTTGAAACTAATAGTGGAAGGAAATACACTTTCCAAGGAGAAGGAAGAGCTAGCTGAGAGAGTAAAGCTACTAAGAAACAAGGGTCTGAGCCAAGGTTAGTTGTCATACAAGTGACAAGCAACCTGTCGTCCATTCCCTAGGTCTCGTAGCTCAGGCTCTTCATTTGGACATTTTTCAAAAGCCATCGGACATCGAGGATGAAACCTACATCCACTTGGCGGATTGATCGGACTCGGGATTTCACCTCTCGGAACCGCCTCTGCTTTCTTTGCTTTTGGATCTGGAATAGGGATTGCATTCATTAGACCTACAGCATATGGATGCAATGGATCTTCATAGATGCGGTCCCTATCAGCCACCTCAACTATCTTTCCAAGATACATTATTGCAATTCGATCACAGACATGTCTTGAGGTTGCAAGGTCATGGGAGATGAAGAGATAGGTGAGATCGAGTTCTCTCTTGAGGTCCATCATTAGATCAAGAATCTGTGCCTTGATTGAAACATCAACCATCGCAACTGGTTCATCAGTGACCACAAATTCTGGATTGAGAATTATTGCTCTTCCAAATACGACTCTCTGTTTTTGTCCTCCCGATAGTTGATGAGGGAGCCTGTTGTAGAAAGAGCTCGCTGGTGATAGACCGACACGCTCGAGTATCTCATCAGTGCGTCCTCTTCGTTCATCAGCAGAACCTATTCCTTGGAGTTTCAGGGCATCGCTAATGGCATCACCGATTTTGAGTCTAGGATTCAGTGAAGATGTAGGGTCTTGGAAGGTGAACTGGATGCGTCTTCGCATACGACGTAATTCCTTCCCTTTCATTGTGGCAATGTCCTTCCCGTTGTATATTATTTCACCTTCAGTGGGTCGGAGCAACCTGACACATAGTCTTCCAGTTGTTGTTTTGCCTGACCCACTTTCGCCAGCAAGTCCCAGAACCTCTCCCTTCTCAATCTCGAATGAGATGCCATCAACTGCTCTGACATAAGTGGCTTCCCGTGTCATCAATGATTCTACGATTCCTTTTGTCACTGAGAAATATTTCTTGACATTCCTTACTTCCACAAGTGCCATTTGCTAGTCCCCCCTGAAAAGATGACAGGCTACAAGCCTCCCTCCATCAACAGTGATTAAGTCTGGGATGGTCGTCTTACAGATGTCCATGGCATGTGGACACCTAGGATTGTACATGCAACCTGGTATTGGATGTATCAGGTCTGGAGGTGCTCCAGGAATCCAGGATAGCTTTTTCTCAGGGTGTTGAACATCAGGGACTGATTCAAGGAGTGCTTTTGCATATGGATGGAGTGGGTCCTCGAATAATAATTCTGTTGGAGACTGTTCCATTATCCTCCCAGTGTACATTATCGCAATATCATCTGCAGTCTGAGCCAGGACACCTAGATTGTGCGTGATGAGAATCATTGTGAGGTTGAATAATTCCTTGAGCTCTGCTATCTCTTCGAGTATCTGTGCTTCGACAATCACATCAAGTGATGTTGTTGGTTCATCAGCTATCAATAGTTTCGGACGTAGAGCTAGTCCTAGTCCAATCATAACTCGTTGGCGCATTCCACCACTAAACTGATGGGGGTAGTCGGAAATTCTCTCTGGTGAGATTCCCAGACCATCTAATATTTCGTAAGCTCTTCCACGAATCTCTTCTTCCTCGATTTCAGGGTCATGGGCTTTCATTATCTCCTGGAAGTGTTTATCGACCTTGATCATTGGATTCAGAGAAGTCATTGGATCTTGGAAGATGTACGCAATCTCTTTTCCCCTTAATGCTCTTATTTCGTCTTCATTGAGGTCCAAGATGTTGACAATGCCCTTAGATATAACTCCCTTAGGATATGGGACATCATGGTGTAGGTGCATCAAAATCTTGCCACCTACGACTTCACCTGGATATGGAACCAGTCTCATTATTGATCTTCCTAAAGTGCTCTTCCCGCAACCGCTCTCCCCAGCTAAACCAAGGGTCTTGTTCTCTTCAAGATTAAGATTTACATTGTCAACTCCCCGAGCAGTCCCTCTCCTTGTTTTGTATTCAACAGTCAAATTTTGAATTTCGAGAAGGTTTGCCATAACGATCACTCCTTCAACTTAGGTGTGAGAATCTCATTCAATCCCTCACCCGCGAGTGTGAATCCAAGGGCAAGAATTACAATCATAAGTCCTGGATATGTGATAACCCACCATTTGCCTGCGATTAATTGATGAGAGCCGAATGTAAGGTCCCATCCCCAATCCGGTACACTGACTGGTAGGCCTAATCCAACAAAGGTCAGTCCTGCGGCGGTTAATATTGCATCTGCAAAGTTGATTGACATCACAACAACTGCTGAGGGAAGCACATTTGGTAGTACGTATCTAAACAATATGTCTCTATCTCGTGCTCCAAGTACAATAGCTGCTTCCACGTAGGGAAGTTCTTTGACAGTGAGAACTTGACTACGAATTACTCTGAAATATGATGGAATATACACAACTGCTATAGCTAGCGCCATGTTTACTACTCCTGGACCAAGCATTGCTGCGATGGCAATGGCCAGGACTAGCCCCGGAAACGCAAAGATACTGTCCATGACTAATGATGTTGCTTTGTCAGCAACTCCTCCCCTATATGACGCTGCAAGACCTAATGGAACTCCAACCGAAAAACATACGAGAACTGACAATACTGCTACTTGGAGCATTATACCCCCTCCAGCAATAGTCCGGCTCAATAGGTCTTGTCCGAGTGATGTTGTACCAAGCGGAAACTGGACTGATGGTGCACTAATATAGGGTCCAACATCTAGGTCCCTTGGATCATAAGGTACAACCCACCATGATACTGCTGTCATGTAGACCATGGCAAACACAATTAGGAGACCTGCCATTGCAACATATCCAGCAGACCCTCTCTCCTCAAGTATCGGGTAACCATCATAAAGGAGTATTACAACAACACCAAGAACTGTTCCTCCCAAAACTAAAGCTGATGACAGACTACCTTCACTCTCTGGAACCCAAAAGAGGCCTACTACTACAGATACGAACCCTAGTATAATGAATATTGCACTAAGGAACAACCAGCCCGTACGTGGGGTCATATGTTTCTCTTGTATTCTATACTTCCGATAAGCATCTGAGATAAGCACAACGAATGCACAAAGAATTGTGTAAACAATGACATAGATACCTATTCCGCTATTGGAACGTAATGCAAGCCCAATGAAGGCACTAATAATCGCTAATGAGCCAATTACGACTACTGCAAGTCCTATGAGAAAACTACGTGAACGTTCTTTCCAGTCTCCAGTTCTTGGGATTAGATAATAGAAAACGCCACTAATTGCTGTTTCTTGTTGCGACATTCGTTTCTCACCTCATAGTCGGATTCGTGGGTCTAGGTATGCATACAAAATATCTAGAATGAGTGTCACAATGGACACAAGTATCCCAAAGAAGACAACAACTCCCTGAATTGCTGTATAATCTCTGTGTGCTATCCGTTGGACCAAATATGTCCCTAAACCCGGCCAGCTAAATGTAGTTTCAGTAAGAACAGCTCCAGCTAAAAGCGCAGCAAATTGGAGGCCAATCATCGTTAGAATAGGCAGAAAGGCATTTTTCAAGGCATATGTGTATGTGATTTTGCCAGAGGAGAGTCCACGTGCCTCAGCTGCAACAACGAAGTCTTGGCGTAGGGTTTCAAGCATATTGGTTCGCGTAAGTCTGATGAAAATACCACATAGAATTGTCCCAAGAGTAATTGTTGGTAATATCAAATACCTCAATGATACAACGAATCCTGTAATATTGCCTGTGAGCAAACTGTCAATGGTGTACATTCCCGTGATTGTTGTGGGTGTAGCATAGTGAGGATCAAACCGTGTTCCAGTTGGCAAAAGATGAAGCCAGATTGAGAATATGATTTGAAGAATCATGCCCAGGAAGAAGACAGGAATCGCATATGTGACAATTCCAAACATTCTGATTCCATGGTCTTGGGTTTTGTCATAATTCTTTGCAGATTTGACACCCAATGCAACGCCAAGAAGAACAGCATATATCATGGAGTAGATTGTCAACTCCAAGGTGGCTGGAAATCTAACAACAATATGCTCACTAATTGGAGTGAAGTCTTGCATAGATAGCCCAAAGTCACCTGCTGGAAGTCCAATTAGGTAGTTGAAATATTGTTGAAGGATTGGTACATCCAGTCCCAGTGTTTGCCTGAATGCTTCAAGGGTTTCTGGGTCCACATGCCTTTCAAAGTGGAGAAGAGCTGGGTCGCCTGGCAAAATTCGTACAATGATGAAGACGAAAGTTAGAAGAAGCATTATCATTGGTATTGTCATCAAGACTCGAGTGACCACATATGACTTCAATGACATTTTTTCTCACCATGAATACTCATGTGCGAATTGCATTCTCTTTCTTAAGCTTGTCTACTAGAGTAAATATCCCAACTCCAATATTAATAAAAAGAGAAAGAGAAAGGTAGGCAAAGAAGCCTACCAAATCTCTGTTTTAGACTGAATCGAATTTTCTGGCATTATGTCATAAAGACTAACCAGTGCCGCCAGTTGACAGTGATGTCGAGAATGATCCCGCCAACGTTAAGTTTGGAGACTGCTACTGTGTTGCTCTGCCAGAGTGGCACTACTGAACACTCTTCAGCTTGGAGTTGCTGAAGCTCAAGATAGGCTGCCTCTCTCGCGGCATTGGTTGTAGCACTCCTACCTTCCTGCCATAGATCGTTTTGAGCTATTCCGCCAGCTGGATATGTGGCATTATAACCTAGATTGAGCCAACTTGCGAAGGGCAAGAACTCGTAGTTGTCAGGATCTATAAAGTCTGGATACCAGCCATAGATGAAGACAGGCATAGTTCCTGCATTTCTTGCGAGTCTGAATGTTGGCCACTCAAGCCCTGTGAGAGTCACATCAATAACTCCACTTGCTTCCCAGTCAGCCTCATAGACTAAAGCTTGCTCTTGGCTCTGTGGATAGTGCCCAGAGCTCTCATAGTACAGCTCAAGCTCAAGCTTGTGAGTTGAATTATAGCCATATGGCGCAAGCATTGCTTGCGTGTAGGAGTAATTGGCGTCTCCGTACACTTCGAATGTTGGGTCATGATATGCCATTCCTGCGGGAATCATGCTGTATAACTCTTCGAATGTCCCAAGGAACGCTGACTCGACAACGTGAGTCCTGTTCAAGGCAGCTGTGATACCTCTACGGATATCGGTTACGTTGTATGGATAGATATCTTGCTGGAAGCAGAGATATTGTATCTGAGCTCCAATACCTTCCCACACCTTTACAGCGGTGTTCTCCTTAAATGAAGCAATCTGTGTTGCAGTGAGTTGACGATAGGCAATGTCAATCTCACCCGATGTTATAGCTGCTGCCAGAGCACTATCACTTGCATACATCTTGATTGTGACATTGTTTGTCCTTGGTAGACCTGCAGCGGCATCGAAATAATCAGGGTTCCTAACAAGTCTAATCTCCTCGTCACTTCCACCAACACGGGTCCAAGAAGCTAGAAGATATGGTCCCAATGCACATGGAGTAAGTGGGTCTCCTGCTGTGTTATATGAAACGAGTTCATCCATAGGTGCAACAGCTCTGTCCACCATGTAAGATGCAGCACAAGACAATAATTGAAGGAATGGTGAGAATGAAATTTGCAAGTTGAATCTCACGACATATTCACTGACAATTTCTACATTATCAATGATTCCTCCCTCTCCAGCGTAACCCATGTTAAGCTGCGGACCATCAAGCTCAAACAGACCATCACCTGTTAAATTACAGTTTCTATCAAAAGTATATTTGACATCGGTGGCGTTGAACTCTCTACCGTCAGGGAATTTTACTCCTTGACGCAGTGTGAAATCCCATGTTTTTCCATCCGAACTCGTCGTCCACGACGTAGCTAACGCGGGTATTATATCGTCTACACCGGCTTGTGATCCGGGTTCTATATCCACCAAGCCTGAGCTTAGGGAAATGATCATCTCCCAACCAAAGTAGTCGTATGACTGGGCCATGTCAAGACTAGACTCAACCGAGTCAGTCGTACCGACAATGATCAAATCTGCATACGGTGGTGGTGCAAGAAAGATCATATACCCAGCTACACCGCCTACAATGACTATGATGACCACTATAGCGATGATTTGGTTTCTTTCCAAGATTTAATTTCCTCCTCCTTTACCGCGCGGTAGTTATCCACGGCGGAAGAAGTGATATTGCCTTGTACACTTGTGTATATAAAGGAACACCTCTGCGTAGAAAATGTGAGTTTTGTAACACATTCACAGGGTGCTGACTCGTAATTTCCTTCTTGAAAATCAGAAGTCAAGAATCTCTCTGACTTTCTTTTCAAGCTCTTCTGGCGTTACGATTGTTAGAAAATCTGCCGCTTCTCCCAAGAGGCTCTTTCCTGCTTTCTGATAGTCTTTTGGAACTACTACAAGCACTGGAATGCTGTATGCCTTTGCGGGATATAGCAAGTCAATTGGGCGAAACCCTCTTTGTATATCAACACCCATCGGAGATGTCTTTGCCCTTTCATCTTCACATTCTCTGAGAGGGGGAAGCAGTTTGTGTAGGTGACCAATAATGAGGTCGACATCACCGGGTTCGATATGAGACGCATTTTTCCCATGTCCATCCCATTCATTTGCCAAAGGCAGCGTACAGAAACCACTAGCTACAATTTTCGTTAGTAGATTGGAATCTGTTCCTTCAAAATATCCAACTATTTTCAATTTCTTACCTCCACTACATATAGAAACTCGGAACTAATAATTCTTCTACCAAGGGCACATGGGACATTATTCGAGCAGTTGTTGTAATAAAATGAGAAAGGCTCCTTGTATCTATAGGACCGACATGAACTCATTCCAACTCAGTATTTTGATTCCGAGTTTCTCAGCCTTTTCGACCTTACTGCTCCCTGGTTTTTCACCTAGAATCAATGTGTCTAATTTGGCACTGATGGAGCTTGACCACTTATATCCCTTTGACTCAACAAAACTCTGAACCTCTTCCTTGGTCATTCCTTCGACCTTCCCAGTGACATACACATGTTTTTTGATTTTGATTGACCTTTCTTCATCAGTCGTTGGAAATGCTGTAGTTTGTTCATCAATAATGCTAACCCCTCTTTCCAAGATAGTTTTTGGAGTGGCACTGTTAACACCTTCCACTATGTTCTGTGCTGTCACATTTGAGATTCCCTCTAGCTGACAGAGTTGAGGGATTGTTGTCTTCTGAAGTTCTTGTAATGATGAGAAATGACGTGAGAGAACCTTACTCATCCTGCTTCCCACCGTGGGAATCCCCAGTGCAGCAATGAAGACACGCAAGGGTATCTGCCTTGTAGATTCGATACTCTCCTTTATCTTCAGACCGTTCTTCCCAAGCACTTCTACTAGTCGCTGTTCTGTGAGACTTGCATTATAGAGGTCGGCAGGTTCCCTGACCAAATCATCGTCGTACAGCTTACGGACACTTTCTGGACCAAGTCCCTTGATGTCTACACTTCTGATCCAGTGCATGATTGTCTGAAGGTTACGATCAGGACATGAGTCCGATGCACAGACAATGTTCACTCCCTCCCTCTTGAGAGGACCGTTGCAGGATGGACACGCATCAGGCAAAATGGCTGATTCCCATCCCTTCTCTATGATATCTATAATCCTCGGTATGACATCCCCTGAGCGGACAATTGAAACTGTATCACCCACCGCTACATCCATAGCTAAGAGAAAGTCTGCGTTGTGGAGTGTTGCTCTACTTATAGTCGCACCAGCTACATCCACTGGGTCCAGTTCAGCCACTGGGGTGAGGGCTCCAGTCCTACCAACCTGCCATGTAATACCTAAAACCTTTGTAGACTCGCCCTTGCTCTCGAACTTGAGTGCTATCTGCCATTTGGGGTGATGCTCTGTTTCCCCAGCATTTGTTCTGTCCTGTGGATCATCGTACTTGAACACGAGACCATCAATCTCGAAGTCCAGTTCGTTATCGCGCTTTCTGGCTATCTCCTGAAAGAACTCTGCCAGATTATCCTTCGCTGGGATTGGAATTGCTTTGAAGTCTGCTGGCTCAAAACCCCACTCTCGAAGAATATTGGTGCTCTGTTCAGTTGTGAGAGCTGGGTCCAGACCGATTACATCGAATGATCTGAAATCGAGTTGGCGCTCAAGAAGTAGGGAGGGCTCCTTCTGCCTTAAAGTACCCACAGCAAGGTTTCTGGGACTACTATATTTCTCCTCCTCCTCAAGATTGCGATTAACCCTCTCGAACTCCGACAGCGGCATGAACAGCTCCCCACGGACATTTACTTGAGCAGAGTGTGGAATCATCTTGGGGATTTTGGCTATGTTCATGACACTGATTGTCACATCATCACCTGCCACACCGTTCCCTCTTGTTGCAGCCTGCTTCAGTCTTCCATCTATATATGTCAGAGAGAGGGAGAGGCCATCGAGCTTGTATCCCGCATAGAGTGGTTTCCCCTGCGCCCACTTGACCACTTCTTCTACATCTAGCGCCTTCTGGCAGGAGAGCATGGGTATGTTGTGTCTGACTTTCCCACCCTCTGGCGTTCCAACGATATGCAGCACAGGGTTCTCAGGATCGAGTTTTCGGAGTTGTTGCTCGAGTGCATCATACTCAGCATCAGAAATCAATGGTTCTCCGTCATAATATCGCCTCTTGTGGAGGAGTATTTGCTGCTCAAGTTCATGAATATGTTCTTTTGTCATCGTACGTTCCACGGTTTATGACAGTGA
>Ga0180437_10007082_pt1 | contig 14736 bp, 13 predicted proteins | sample SS_ome_4_FD_132410 | JGI IMG/M metagenome (GOLD analysis project Ga0180437, IMG submission 132410) | Hypersaline lake sediment archaeal communities from the Salton Sea, California, USA - SS_3_D_1 metaG | ecosystem: Environmental > Aquatic > Non-marine Saline and Alkaline > Hypersaline >...
GAAGCCGAACCTGGTCGAGCCGACGCGCGACGCCCCGCACATGACCACCCATCCGGCCGTGGTCCTGGCGGCGGTCGAGGTGTTTCGCGCCTGGGGTGCCGAGGTTGCCGTGGGCGAGGCCCCGGGCCACGTGCGCGACACCGAGCAGGCCCTGGTCGAGTCGGGCTTGGGCGAGGCGCTGTGCAGCGAGCGCGTCGAGTTCGTGGATCTCAACTACGCCGAGGTGCAGCGGGTGCCGAACCGCGGCGGGGTGAGCGAGCTGGCCGAGTTCCAGTTCCCCACGGCGGTCGCCACGGCGGAGCTGATCGTTTCCATGCCCAAGCTCAAGACCCACCACTGGGTCGGATTGACCGCGTCGATGAAGAACCTCTACGGCACGCTGCCCGGGCTGGTCTACGGCTGGCCGAAGAACGTGCTGCACTTCGCCGGCATCCCCCAGACCGTGATCGACATCAACGCCTCGCTCCCCGAGCGGATCGCCATCGTCGACGGCATCCTCTGCATGGAGGGAGACGGCCCGATCATGGGCACGCCCAAGCCCATGGGGCTCTTGGCCGTGGGCCTAAACCCCACCGCCACCGACGCCACCCTGGCCCGAATCGTCGGCCTCGACCCCGCCCGCGTCCCCTACCTCAAGATGGCCGACGGCCGCCTGGGCCCCGTCGACCCGGCCAGAATACCCCAGCGCGGCGAGCCGTGGGAGCGGCTCGCCGATCCGTTCGAGATCCTCGACGAGCCGCATCTTCAAGAGATGCGAGCGGGGTAGTAGTTTGTCAACCGGTGGATTTCGAGCAGGGTGGCATGGGCGGCTTGCCCGCCCTTGGGCATCAGGGGCAGGCAAGCTGCCCCTGGCACCCGAAACTGACGCGTTGACAAAGCGCTAGAGGCCCTCCTTTGCGGGAAGGGGGTAGCGCTTCATCTGCCCGTACCACTCCTTCCAGGCGGCGAGGTACTTTTCCGGGTCCTCGCCGTCCTCGGGCGCCGGGGGAACGCCGCGGTCGCGGTTGAAGGCGGCGGCGCGGGCACGGAGCCCTTCCAGGGCGGCTTTGCGTTTCTCGGGACCGCTGCTCGCCGCGCACAAGAGGGCGCGGACCGGCTCCTCGGGCGGGCCAAAGTCGCGGATCGCGACAATCCCGGGCAGCGGCTTCGCTCCCTGGTTCAGCTCGGCCGCGCCCAGCTCGGCGTCGAGGTCGGTCTTGACATTCTCCACGAGCACCTTTTCCAGGCTCGGCTCGTATTCGTCGCGGATCGTTGCCCGCAGCGTGCCGGATCGCTTCGCCGTGCCGACGACGATGGTGATCGCGTCGCCCCGGTCGAGGTAGGAGACGGGCAGCGACGTGAGCAATTGGACGGCGGAGCGGAGGTCTCGCCGCTGTTGTTCCTCGGCGCCGTCGGCCAGGGCATCGGCGACGTGACGGGCCAGCTCGCTGAGGCCCTTGGCCTTTTCTCGGGCCCACTCGCCGGGATGCACGGGGATGGTCACGCGGATGGCCTGGCCGTCGAGCGCGGCCCACTGGTGGCCCTGTCGGGCGGCGGCGCGGATCCGCTGGCGGGTTCGCGCCAGCGAACTGCCCTCGGCAATGGCCGTGGCGTTTCGGAGCAACTCGCGGTTGATTAGCCCGTTGAGCTTGCCGAGGAACTCGGAGACCTTGGGGATCGTGATCAACTGGGCCGCGCCCACGCGCCCGTCGGGCTCGCGGTAGTGGCCCACCGGCTCGACCTTGATCGAGGTGATCAGCCGGGCCCAGTCGCGATCGAGTTCGGGGACGCTGGGATCGTCCAGCTTCTTCTGCTCGTCGTCCATATTGATGTGTCCGTACCAATCCAAGAGCATCACGTCGCCGTCGGCCACGAACTTGGGTATCTGCTCCGCACCGTTGGGCTGGGTGTTGTTGGCCGACTCGTGCACGCCGTCGTAGAAGAGCAGGATCCTAAGCTCGTCCTTTGCCACGTCGTGGAACCAGGCGATGCGCTGCCCGGTCAGCTCGACGCAGCCCGAGACGGCCGCCAGCAGCAACAGGCACGCGGTCCGGGCCCTAAGAGTCGTTTTGCGCATGGCGATTCTCCTCCGCGGTCTCACGCTCTCGTGCTCCACCCCTCCGCGGGCTGCCGCCCGCGGCTATCAACGTATCAACTCTTTACGCGACTCCCTCCGAGCATTCAACAATCATCATTCATACTTCATCATTCATCGTTCCCCTACCCCTTCCGCCCCAGCATCCGGTCCAGTGCGTCGGACGTCTGGTAGACCAGCGACTCCGGCCAGTTGGGGAAGGGATTGAAGTACTCGAATGTGAGGTACCCGCGGTAGCCCACGCGGTCGAATGCCTCGATCACGGCCGGCCAGTCGGTGGTGCCGTCCAAGAGCGGGCGGAACGTGTGCAGATTGAACAGGCCCACGTGCTTCGAGAACTCCTTGAGGTGTACGTTCTGAATCCGCTTCCCCAGCAGCGGGATCCAGTGCTCGGGAAAGTGGTACATCATGATGTTGCCCGTATCGAAGTGGACCCGAACGTGCTCCGAATCGAAGCTCTCCACAAAGGCGTTCATCTCTTGCGGGCTGTGCAGGTAGCCGTTGGCGAAGATGTTCTCGATGTTCAGGTACACGCCGGCCTTCTCCGCGGCGGGCAGCAGCCGGCGCACCGCCTCCTTGGCCCGGCGGTCGCAGACGTCGTGCGGCACGGGCGGCAGGTCCTCGATCCAGGGCACGTACACCGCGCCGGGCACCACCAGCAGGTTCGGCGTTTCCAGCAGCCGGGCCGCCCGGATCATGCGCTCGGCCAGCTCGAGGCCCTTGGCCCTCCGCTCGGGGTCCTCGGCGGTGAGCGAATAGGGCCAGAACAGAAACGAGCAGACGCCGCTGATGTCGATGCCGATCCGCCGCGCCATGGCGCCCACGGCGCGGATATCGGCTTCGGACGCCTCGGGCGACAGGTCGCCCTCCAGCGCGTAGTTCACCTCCACGGCGTCGAACCCCGCGTCCTTGCAGAGCTGGAAGCACTCCTTCAGTGACATCTTCTGCGGATAGGGCAAGGCCCAGAGGTTGATCGACTTCTTCATCGGGTACTGCTTGCGCGGGCCGGAGGCGGCCGGCTTGGGCTCGGCCCGTGAGGCTTCGGCGGCGGGCTCCGCGGCAAGGCCCTGCGCGGCCATGAAGCTGCTGCCGAACGCGGCCGTGTAGGCCAACAGCTCGCGACGGCTCAGCGGCGGGTGTTCTTCTCGCGACGGGCGGGTCATGGGGGGGCTCTCCTCTGGCGGATGGGACGGCTCGGACCATGCCGATCTTGCGATGCCCAGACCGGGCGATTTCCACACCCATTCTAGACCCGCCCCAGCTCCACGGTCAAAGAAGCTACGTGCGCAGGGCCTCGAGCTCCGCCAGGCGCTCGGCGACCCGGCTCTCGTCGGGGATCGCCCCTCGGCGGAGGTTCCCCTCGTACTCGGCCTCCAGCTCGGCCAGCTTGTCCCGGACCTCCAGCTTGCTGCTCTCGCCGAGCCGGTCGACGAACAGGACGCCGTCGAGGTGGTCGGCCTCGTGCTGGGCGGCCCGGGCAAACAGGCCCGAAAGCTCGCAGGTCTGCTCCCGGCCCTCGAGGTTGTAGGCCGAGACGACGACCTTCTCCGGGCGGCGGACCGGGGCGTAGATCTCTGGGAAGCTGAGGCACCCCTCTTCCGACTCAGCAGTTCCCCCGCTTGGTCGGGATATCACCGGGTTGATGAAGACGAACTCCTCCCCCTCTTTTGGGTCGGCCTGGAGGTTCAGCACGAACAGCCGGTAGGGCAGGTCGACCTGGTTGGCGGCCAGCCCGATCCCCTTGTGCTCATACATCAGGTCGAACATCCCGCGCACCAGCTTCTTCAGCTCGCCATCGACCCGGCGAAGCGGTTTGGACTTGTGGCGCAGCGTGGGGTGAGGGTATTTGACGATCCGCACGGGCCTCGGCTCCGTAGTAAGCTGGGCAAGATGGCGCTTATCAGCTCAAATTATAGGGGACCACACGGCGGGGGCGAGGGGAGGCAAGCGTCGGCCGAACCCCACTGAGGTGGTATTCTGGAGTCGCGTTGACTCGGGCCGGGCCGCGTCCTAGAATGCGGTCATTTGTCGTAAGTGGCTTTGCTGGAAACACTTTAGCCCGCTGGGGAAAAGGGGACGGGGCTAATTTGCCGGAACGGCCCGAAGGGTGCTTCGCACAAATTAGCCCCGTCCCCTTTTCCCCCTTGCACCCGAGTCCTCATGTCCCAGCCCCACGATCTGCCGCCGCCGTCGGAGCGCTTTGCCGACCTGCCCCGGCGTCGGGCGGTCCTGCCGAGCTGGCTCCTGTCGCTGGTGTTCCACCTCGGGGTGATGGTCCTGCTGGGGGTGACACTCCGGCTGAGTCCCGACGCCGGGGCCGCCGCCGAGCGGATCGCCGAGGTGGGCATCGTGGAGAAGCACACCGAGGGGGGCGAGGAGTTCTTCGACAGCCCGCTGGAGCCGGGGGACACCGACGCCGCGCCTGCCCCCGACACGGCCGAGCCCTCGCTCGACGAGGTCCTGAGCGACCGTCCGGCGCCGGATCTGAGCGACGTGCTGCCGGCCGGCCTCCAGGTCATCGGCCCGGGGCCACTGGAGGGAGGCGAGGCGGGCGTTGCGCACGAGCCAGTCGCACGCCCCGGCGGGCCGGGTCGCGGGATGGGTGGCCTGGGCCAGGGCGTGACCCAGGTCTTCGGCATCCCGGGCGAGGGGACCAAGTTCGTCTATGTGTTCGACCGCAGCTACAGCATGGGCGGGCCGGCCCCCCGCCCGCTCGACGCGGCCAAGGCCGAGCTGATCGCCAGCCTCAAGAGCCTGGACAAGATCCACCAGTTCCAGATCATCTTCTACAACGACCACCCCGAGCGCTTCCAGGAGCGCCAGCAGCCCAACAAGCTCTTCTTCGCCACGGAGCAGAACAAGCGCGAGGCCGAGAGGTTCGTCCGGGGCATCACGGCCCTGGGGGGCACGCAGCACGAGGACGCGCTGCTGCTGGCCATCCGGCTGCAGCCCGACGTGATCTTCTTCCTGACCGACGCCGACAAGCCGATCCTCTGGCCCGGGCAGCTCGCCAAGATCAAACACCGGGCGGCGGGGATCACCATCAACGCCATCGAGTTCGGCTTCGGGCCACCGGGCGAGCGCGACAACTTCCTCAAGCAGCTCGCCCGTCAGAACGGAGGCCGCCACGGCTACGTCAACGTGGCGCGGCTGCGTGGGGGGCCGTGAGGGGTTGAAGAAGAATGTCGAATATCGCATGTCGAATATCGAATGTCGAAGTAGAAGAAGAGGGCACGGGATGCGGCGGTCGCATGGGCTTCCGAGAAAAGCATGACCACCGGGCTCTTCCCGCTCGATATTCGACATTCGACATTCGACATTCGATATTCTCTTCGCTCCCGCGCCTCCTCACCGCCGCTGTTCTCGCCTTGTCCGTTTCCCCTGCAATGGCGCAGGACCGCGTCCACGTGGCCGGGGCCACGGGGGGCAGGCGGGTAATGACCGGCCGGGTGCTCGAGTACACGGGCCGGAGTCTCGAGTTCGAGCACGCCGGCGGGCGGCGGGAGACCGTGCTCGGCGAGAAGGTCTTGCAGATCGAGACCCGGAAGGTGCCAACGCACCAAGAGGCCGACGCCGCCTTTGACCAGCGGCGCTTCGAGGAGGCCCTGGCCCTGTACGCCCGGGCAGGCAACGAGGAGCCCCGGGCCTGGGTGCGGCGGGAGATCCTCGCCCGGAAGGTCGGCTGCTATCGGGCCATCGGGCGGCTCGACCTGGCCGGAAGCGAGTTTCTCCTCTTGGTGCAAAGCGACCCGGAGACGCCCCGGTTCGACCGCATTCCGCTGGCCTGGGTGCCCGAGCAGCCCTCGCCCGCGCTGGAACAGGCGGCCCGGGGGTGGCTCGAAAGCCAGCAGCCGGCCGCGGTGCTCATGGGCGCAAGCCACCTGTTGGCCACCGCGGCGCGCACGGATGCGATGGCCCGACTCCGGCAGCTCGCGGTCGCCCCCGACCGGCGGATCGCGCTTCTGGCCACGGCCCAGCAGTGGCGCGCCGTGGTGACCACGTCCGACGCGGGCCAGCTCGACGCCTGGGAGCGCGCCGCGGAGCAGATGCCCGAGCCGCTTCGGGCCGGACCCTATTTCGTGCTGGGGCAGGCCCGGGCGCAACAAGGGCAATGGGAAGGGGCCGCCTTGGCGTTGCTTAGGGCCCCGATCCTGTATCCCGACGACCGGCGGCTGGGCGCCGCGGCCTTGGTCGAGGCGGGCCGGGCGCTTGCGCAGCTCGGGCGCCCCCGACAAGCCGCCCGGCTGTACCGCGAGGTCTTCGAGACGTATCCTGAGCAGGACCGGGCCGTCGTCGAGGCCCGCCACCGTCTGCAAACCTTGAGCCGGGAGTAGCCGCCATGGGCGCGAAGAGCGTGTTGCCGGCGTTGTGGGACGTGCCCCAGGAGTTCCGCGACCGGCTGGGTCGCAAGGCCGGGCGACAGCGGGCCATGATGACCGACGGGCACCTGCTCTTGGTGTTCCATCACCCGCCGGGGCCCGAGGACGTCCACCGCACCGGCCGGTTCCTCTGGCGCCAGCCCGACGGCACCTGGAACTCGAGCGACTTGGGCGCCGGACCCCAGGCCCTCGAGCGCCACATCAGCGAGTACGCCGATCTCCTGGAGCGTTATGACCGCCAGGTCGAGGCGGCGGCCACGGCCGACGAGCTGTTCGCCGTGCTGCACGCGCTGGCCCCTTTACACCGATCGGCCATGCACATGCACCACGTGCTCCAGGAAGCCCGCGAGATGTGCCCCGAGGATCGTGACGTGCTCGTGTATCGCGACCTGGCCTACGAGACCGAGCGGACCGCGGAGCTGCTCTACAACGAGGCCCGCAACACGCTCGATTTCGCGATTGCCAAGCGGGCCGAGGAGCAGTCGCACAGCGCCGACCGGATGGCGGCCTCGGCCCATCGCCTGAACCTGCTCGTGGCCTTCTTTTTCCCGATCGCGACGCTGGCCACCGTTTTTGGTGCGAATTTGGCGAACGGCGTGGAGCACTTCGCAGGCCCGGCTCCGCTGCTGACCATGGTCAGCGTGGGCTTTGTCTTTGGCATCTTGCTGTTGTCGTTTGTCAGTCGCGGGTTGCGTTTGCCCAACCGACCGACGACGCCGCTGCGTGCCGGGACGCCCACCGGACGCGGCCGCCGCGCACCGGAGTTGAAGCAGCCCAAACGACGTGCCGAGCCGGAACGGGCCGAACTGCGTACGGAGACCCCTCGGACCGGGAGATGACCTTGCGAAGACACGTTGTTCATACGGCGGCGCTGGTGGCCCTGGCCATGTCCGTGGCATGGATCGTCGCGAGTCTTTCGTCCCAAGCGGCGCCCGCCCCGGCGCCCCCGGCGGATGGCGCACCTCCCGGTCCGGCCGCGCCCGGGCCCGCGCCCACCACGCCGGATGCCACATCGGCCGAGAAGGATTCGGACAGCCAGGCCCCCAGCGGGCTGGGCGAGATCCTCTCGGCCGGGGGCGTGATCGGCCTTGTGATCCTGTTGCTCTCCGTGGCCGCCGTGGCCCTGGTGATCGAGCACGCGGTGACCATCCGCGAGTCGGTCTTGATGCCGCCGGGACTGGCCGACGACGTGCGCGCGGCGTTGTCCGAGGGGAACCTCGCCCTGGCCATGCGGCGATGCCACGAGCAGCCCAGCGTGCTGGCCTTCGTGCTCCAGGCCGGGCTGGCCGAGGCCGACGACGGATACCCGGCCGTGGAAAAGGCCAGCGAAGACGCCATGGCCGACCAGTCGGCCCGGCTGTTCCGCAAGATCGAGTACCTCTCGGTGATCGGCAACATCGCGCCGATGCTGGGGCTTTTGGGCACGGTGATCGGCATGATCTTCGCCTTCCGCGAGGTGGCCGACACCCAAGGTGCGGCCCGGGCCGCCGACCTGGCCGAGGGGATTTACCTGGCGCTCGTGACCACGGTCGAGGGGCTGATCGTGGCCATCCCGTCGCTGGCGGTGTTTGCCGTGTTTCGCTCGCGCGTCGATCAACTCGTGGCCGAGACGTCGTACGCGGCCCAACATGCGTTTGCCCCGGTGAAGCGGGGTCGAGCGGGGCGGGCCGCGGGGGGACCGGCGCCGCCGGCCACGCCGTCGGCAAAGCCGCCTGCTGCGCCGCCCACTCCGCCGCCGCGAGGAGGCCGCTGATGCGCGCGCCCAGCCACCCCGGCCGAGGTGCCATCGGATTGAACATGACGCCGATGATCGACGTGGTGTTCCTGTTGATCATCTTCTTCCTGGTTTCCAGCCACTTGGCCCGCCAGGAGGTCGAGCTTCAGCTCGATCTGCCCGAGGCCGGCACGGGCGAGCGGCCCGCCGAGGACGACACGCGGCGGGTGATCGTCAACGTGCTTCCGCCGGCGGAGCCGTGGGGACGGCTCATGGGCGGCGGCGCGGCGGCGCCGCCAGAGGAGCTAAGGCGACAGATCGGTTTTCCGTGGACCGGGCCGGGCGCACGCCTCATGGTCGGCGGCCGGGCCATGCGGCCCGACGAGCTGGCAAGCCTGATCGCTTTCGAGGCCCGACAGACCGAGGGCCCGCTGGAGGTCCGCATCCGCACCGATCGCCGCGCGCCCTACCGCCTGATCGAGCCGATCATGCTGGCCTGCGCCGATGCGGGCGTGTGGCGGGTGGCTTTCGCCGTAATAGAGAAGTAACGAATGACCCGAAACGAATGATGAGTGATGAATGATGAAGTATGAATGAAGTCTTTTTGCTGACACCCATTCACCATTCATCATTCATCATTCAGCCTTCATCATTCCCATGCGTCGCCCCTCTCCCTACCGCGACGGTCAACAGCGCCTGGACGTCAAGATGACGCCCATGATCGACGTCATCTTCCTGCTGTTGGTGTTTTTCGTGGCCACGGCCAGCTTCCACGCCATCGAGGAGGTGCTGCCCACGCGGTTCACGTTGCCCGGGACGGCCGCGAGCCAGGCGCCGATCGACCCGGAAATCATCGACCTCGACGAGATCGTGATCGACGTCGGGTGGCGGGCCGGGCGCCCGGCGTGGGAGATCGCCGGCCGGCAATACGCCTCGCTGGCCGAGCTGGGCGCGGTGCTCTCGGCCACGCGCGAGCTGAAGCCCGACCTGCCCGTGATCCTCGACGTGGAGGGCCCGGTGCCCATGGAGCACGTGATCGACGTGTACGATCTCTGCCGGGCCGTGGGGCTCGAGCGGATCCAGTTCGCGGCGTCGAGGGAGAGTTGAGGGACGGAGAGAAGGAGGGACTGAGGGACGGAGAGGAGAGAGGGTGAGGGGTGAGGGGGGAGAGGGGAAAGGGGAGAAAGGGAAAACGAAGAGGAAGTTTGTTTGCTTGTCGCCATGAGTTGTTTGGTCACATGTTGTAGGTCGACGTATCATAAAGCCGCGACCGGTGGTCGCGCCCGGGGAGCCGCGACCGGTGGCCGCGGTCCGCTCTTGTATTCAGGATGGATCGTCGTTGCGTCGCTGGTCGCGTTCTCCGCCGCGATCGAGCCCGCGGCCGGCGCCGACGCCCCTTCCACCGACCGGCGGTTCCTGGCCGGGCTCCGCGAGCGCGGACTTTACGAACTAGCGGAAAAACACTGCACGAAGCGTCTCGCCGACCCGGCCCTGACGGAAACCGAGCGTGCCGAGCTAACCGCCGAGCTGGCCCGGGCGCTGGCCGAGCAGGCCGCCAGCTCGCCGCCCGACGAGCGGGGGCCGCTTTGGGAGCGGGCCGGCCGGGTCACCGAGCAGTTCATCGAGCAAAACCCCCAAAGCTCGCGTCTGCTGTTGGTTCGGCTCCAGGCGGCGCTAACGCTCCTGGACCGGGGTGAGCTCGCCCGACAGGAGGCCGAACTGCTGGGCGGCGACCCGGCACGCTTCGAAGCGGCGAAGGCGCATCTCCGTGCGGCCGTGGGCCGGCTCAAGACGCTGGATCAGGAAGTCGAGGAGCAAATCCGCCGCGGACCGGCGCCGCGGCCTTCAGAGGGCGACCCGCTCTCGCCCGACCAGCTCCAGTCGCTCCGCAACACGATCCAGTACCAGTTGGCCCGGGCCTACCGCAACCAGGCGATGTCCTACCCGGCCCAGAGCCCCGACCGGGCCAACTCGCTGGTCAAGGCGACCCGGCTGCTCGAGTTCCTGGCCAAGCTTCCCACGGCCGACCCGCTTTCGTACCGGAGTGCGATTGCCCTGGTCCGTTGCACGCGGCTCTTGGGCGAGCACGAGAAGGCACAGCGCTATATCGAGCTGTTGCTCCGCGACGAGGTGCCGCCGGCCATGCGGCTCAGCGCCCGAGCCGAGGCGATCGAGCTTTTGTTGGCCACCGACCGGCTCGACCAAGCGCTCAAGGTCGCGTCGCAGCCGCGCGCGCCGGGTGACCCCGCCTCGCCCGAGCTCGACTACGCGGCGCTGGAGGCGTTCCTCGCCGCTTGGCACGCCGCGGTGGAGGCCAAGGACGACGACAACACCCGGGCGTGGCAGGACCGCGCGACCCGGCAGGTCCAAACCATCGAGAGCCTCCACGGTCCCTACTGGGGGCGCCGGGCCGAGCTGCGCCTGGCCGGGTACGTGCGCGGGGCCCCGGTCGACGCCAACCTGGACATGCTCGTGCGCGCGGCCGAGAGCGCCTATCGCAGCGGCAACCTCGACGAGGCCCTGGCCGCCTACGACCGCGCCCAAGCCGCTGCCCGACAACAGGGAGCGGCCGACCGTGCATTCGAGCTGGGCTATACCGCAGCGGCCGTCGAGCACCAACGCGGGCATCACAACCGGTCCCTGGGGCGTTTCCGTCATCTCGCCAAATCGAACGTGCAGCACGCCAAGGCGCCGCAGGCCCACCTGCTTGCAGTCCACCACGCGGCCCAGCTTGCACGCGAGGAATCGCCCGGCGCGCTCGACTTGTACGTGACGCTGCTCCGGGAGCACCTCGACACCTGGCCGCGCGGGCCGACCGCCGACGAGGCCCGCCGGCGCCTGGCCCGGCTCCGCGAGCACCAGCGCGACTGGCAGGGCGCGATTGCGGCCTACACGGCGATCTCGCCCGCGGCCGAGGACTACGAAGAGGCAGTCGGCGGCGCGGCCCGCTGCTACCGTGCGTGGCTCGACCAGCGCAAGGCGGCGGGGCAGCCAACCGAAGCGGTCGCCGGGGAGGCCGCCGCGTGGTTCGAGTCACTCGTGGCCGACGCCCAGGGCCGGCCGCCCGAGCGGTGGAGCCCGTTGCAGCGCCGCGCCGCACTGGAAGCGGCTCGGCTCCGGCTCGGCTACACACAAAGCAGCTACGCGCGTGCCGAGGGCGTGCTGGCCGCGGCGCTGGGCGGGGCGGCCGACGCCCCCGACGACTGGAAATCGGACGCCCGCGCCCTGTTGATCCTCTCGCTGGCGGGCCAGGGTAAACGCACCGAGGCGGCCGAGATGCTCGATCAGATCTCCTCGGGTCCGCCCGAAGCCCTGCTGACCATGCTCGACGGACTGGGCCGGATCGCGGCCGAGGCCCCGCCCGATGTCCGCCGCGAGCTGGCCGAGCTGCAGCTACGCACCATGGGACTGCTCGAACGCGGCGAGCAGGCACCCAGCGCATTGCAGCGGCGGGCCCTGGAGCGCCTGCGTGCCCGGGCCCTGGCCGACGCCGGGCGCACGGCCGAGGCGCGAGCCGCCTACCGGGCCCTGGCCGATGCCTTTCCGCGCGACGGGGAGATCCAGGAGGCTTATGCCGAGCTGCTCTCGGCGGGAGAGGATCGGGCCTCGCTCGAAGGGGCTCTCGAGCGATGGCGCGAGCTGGAGCGGAAGTCGCCGGCAAGGAGCCCGCGATGGTTCCGCGCCAAGTACTCCCTGGCATTTTTGCACTACCGGCTGGGCAGCGCGGAGCAGGCCGCCAAGATCATCACGCTCCTGAAGGTGCTGCACCCGGACCTCGGCGGCCCGGAGATGCAGGCCAAGTTCGAAGACCTCCTGGCCCGCTGCCAGCCATAGGCGAAAGAGGGACCAGGTGTGTTTTGTGCGGAGCACCTTTCGGGCCGTTCCGGCAAGATATACCTGGTCCCTTTTTTCGCCTACGAGCTCGCCGGAAACGGGCGGATCGCCACGGCCGCAGCCAGGAGCACGACGGGCAGAGCCCCCACCGTGATTTGAAGGATCGCGACGCTCATCGGCTCGACCTCCGCATGGACAATGGGCTTCAACACCATGCGGAGAGAGCAATCCGCGCGCCCCAGATCGCCGCGGCAGCCAACCGGAAGTTGCTAAGTTGCTGCGATCAAAGACTTTACGTCAACTGCTACCCGGCGGGGCACGGGACGAAAGGGCGGCGGCGCGCCATCAGAATGATCCAGAGAGGAATCCGTGTCGCGACCAGGAGACGAAGCTGAAGAGCGCGCCGAAAAACAGGGTAGCCCGAGCAGTGGGCTACCCTGATTGACAAGGAGCCTGGTGGCTATTCGATCGGCCGGACCCGCGGTCACCAGGGGCCGCGAACGTAGTAGGCGCCGAATTGCTCGGTGTCGCTCGGCCAGGCGGGCGTGGGCCGGAGCTGGCTTCGGGTGTAGTTGCCCGGGCCTGGCCAACCCCGCTCAAACTGGGGGCAAATCGGGGTGACTCGGGTGTTCCCCACGCCCCAGCCCCAGTTGGTTTGCAGCTCGGCCGTGGGGGGCACGACCACGGCGACGGGCACGCCCCACGCGGTATGGTAGTAGCCGCCGTGCCAGGGCTGGGCCCAGGCCGTGCAGCGGCACGACCAGGCCCCCTTGCCGAACGGCCCGGCCCGGCCCACGTTCGTGCCGGCCACGACCAGCAGCACGGCGACCAGTAGCAAGAAGGTGATGCGTATCATTTCTACCTCGTTTCTTTCTGTTGCCATGGAGTCGGCGAGTCCTAACGCAGGTTCCAGGGACTGAACTGCTCCCACTTCAGGCCGGCCACGGTCATCCGTTGGGGGCGGGGCGGCTGGAGGATCAGGCCGGGGTTCAGCAGGTTGTTGCCCCAGGACACGGTGGTCTTTGTCCAGCCGGCCCCCGGGTTGCGGCGGTAGTAGGTCCGGTGGTGGTGGTAGAGGAACTCGTGGGGCATCAAGGGCTGGTATGTGACGTAAGTGTGGCCGACCAGGACCGGCGTGGGCCGGGGAGCCGGGTACAGGGCAGCGCCCACGCCCGGGCAGCCGGCCGGTGCCACGTAGTAGTTGTAGAACAGATCGGGCGCGGTCCGCCGCTCGGCCGAGGCGGCCTCCCCGGCGGCGATCGACATCAACAGGCCCGCGCCCAGCACGGCCCCGAGGCCGAGCCGGAGCGGTAGTATTCGCTGAAGCATGGTGGAACTCCTGGGTAACGCGGCAGGAAGTCGGGGATCGCTGGGGACCGAAGGGCTGGGGCAACGAAAGGGGGACGGGGCTAATTTGCCGGCACGGCCCGGAGGGTGCTTCGCACAAATTAGCCCCGTCCCCTTTTCGCTGGCGTGCGGCGCCACCCCACACGGGGGTGCCGGTCGAACACGGGTGTGCCCATTAACAGGTCTCGGCTTACAGCGGTCTTGAGGGTGAGTCTTTGTCTGCCGGATGTCGCAAAGGCGCGAAGTGTGCCGGCGGGCCGCCGAAACCCGCCTGGAGAGAGGCCGTCAGAACCGGTATAATCCCTATACATTCGCACCCTTCCCCCTCCCCTCGCAAGGAGCTATCCGCATTGGCAGCGAAGCGTTCTCGAAGGGCTTCCTCGCGCCGCAGGGCGTCGGGCGGGGGCTCGGCCGCGGCCTCGGCCAACGGGTCGCCTGAGGGTCGGGCGGCCCGGCGAAAGCCGCGTCGGGCCACGGCCCAGTCGATGGCCGCCGCCCAGCGCGACATCTCCGTCAGCGAGTTCTTCGCCAAGAACCGCCACCTCTTGGGGTTCGACAACCCCCGTAAGGCCCTATTGACCACCGTCAAGGAGGCCGTGGACAACGCCATCGACGCCTGCGAGGAGGCCGGCATCCTGCCCGAAATCTGGGTCCACATCCAGCGCACCACGAACGGCAACGGCCAGGACCGCTTCAAGGTCGGAGTGCAGGACAACGGCCCGGGGATCCTCAAGAAGCAGATCCCGCTGATCTTCGGCAAGCTGCTTTACGGCTCGAAGTTCCACCGGCTCAGGATGAGCCGCGGCCAGCAGGGCATCGGCATCTCGGCCGCGGGGATGTACGGGCTGCTGACCACAGGCAAGCCCGTGAAGATCATGTCGAAGGTCTCCAAGCGCAAGCCGGCCCATTACTACGAAATCCAGATCGACACCAAGCGGAACCGGCCGGAGATCATCAACGGGCGCGGCGAGGGCGTCGACGTGGCGGCCGGCGAGCGCGGGCGAAAGATCATCGAGAAGCACGGCATCGAGTGGATCGAGGCCGACCACGGCACCCGGGTGACCATCGAGCTGGAGGCCAAGTACCAGCGCGGCCGGGGGAGCGTCGAGGAGTACCTCGAGCAGACGGCCATCGCCAACCCGCACGTGGCGATCCACTACCTCGATCCCGACGACAACGAGAAGCGCTACGCCGCGGTGGCCGAGACCCTGCCGCCGGAACCCAAAGAGATCAAGCCCCACCCCTACGGCATCGAGCTGGGGACGCTGATCCAGATGCTCCACGACACCAAGGCCCGAAACGTCAAGACCTGCCTGCAGGGCGATTTCTCCCGCGTGAGCGAGCGCAACGCGAAGGAGATCTGTAAGAAGGCCGGCATCCGCCTGCGC
>Ga0180437_10007083_pt1 | contig 14734 bp, 6 predicted proteins | sample SS_ome_4_FD_132410 | JGI IMG/M metagenome (GOLD analysis project Ga0180437, IMG submission 132410) | Hypersaline lake sediment archaeal communities from the Salton Sea, California, USA - SS_3_D_1 metaG | ecosystem: Environmental > Aquatic > Non-marine Saline and Alkaline > Hypersaline > Sediment...
GAAATTCGCTCTGCCGCGGCTGAGTATGTCAGTGAGTATTTACCTGGTCCCGTCCTGAATTGGGACCCCGCTAATCCCACCGTTGCCGGTGTGCCCGATGATCCCAATCTGGAAAAAAATCGTATTTACAAAATCAGATGGGATTCGAATCTGGATCTGGCACGCGAAGCCTTCACCAGTGAATCCGAATATACGGCTTATTTAGAATGCCGTCAGGATTATCTGGATTGGCCAGTGGAAGAAGGAGCACCCGTTGATGAAAACGGGAATCCCTTAATGATTGGGGATCAGGTGATGTGGTATGTCTGTAATGATCTCGATCCGAATGGCCATCAATTGTGGGCAACCCCACCATTGGGTTTAGAAGTGCAGGTAACAATATGGGGTTATCGCCGTGCCGACCAGCTTGGTGATATGATGTTCGCCAAATTTATCATTATCAACAAGGGCGGCAATCAAATCGATAGTACCTATCTTTCTATTTTCGATGATGTCGATTTAGGTGATGCCAATGATGACTATGTGGCCTGCGACACCAGTTTGAGTCTGGGTTATAACTGGAACGCCGGTCAGGATGCGGAATATGGGGTGGTGGCGCCATCAATTGGGATTGACTTCTTCCAGGGACCGATTGTCGCATCAGAAGGTGATACGGCTTATGTTTCCGGCCGTTTGGTCCCCGGTTACAAAAATCTTCCCATGACGTCCTTTGCCAAATATATTCGTGGTGGTGGTAATGATTATGGCGATCCTGAAACTGCCCCCGAAGCCTATTTTTATATGCAGGGCTTTAACCGCGTCGGCAATACTCAAATCGATCCTTTAACTGGCAAAGCCACCAAGTTCGTACATCCGGGTGATCCTGTAACCGGTGTGGGCTGGATTGACCCCATTAGCCATGCTGCCTCTGACCGTCGTTTTCTGATGTCAACCGGGCCGATCACGTTTGCCCCGGGTGATACCCAGGAAGTTGTTATATGCTGTCTTATTGCCCAGGGTGCGGATGCGAAGACCAGTGTTACCGCCCTGAAATTCGCCGACCGCCTGGCTCAATATGCTTATGATGTCAATTTTGATCTGCCCAAGCCACCCGTTCAACCGAAAGTAAAAATTATTGAACTGGATCAAAAAATCGTCCTGAACTGGGAAGCCAATGCCCCTGAGGTGGAAGCTTATGATGCGAAAGGTTATAAGTTCCAGGGATATAATATTTATCAGGGTGAATCAACGTTGGGTCCGTGGCGACTCATTGAAACTTTTGACATTATAGACAATAACCTGTTAATTTTTGATGATCAACTTGATCCCGAAATGGGCGTGGTGATCAATCAACCGGTGGCATTCGGAAAAGATAATGGGCTTCAACGTTATATCGAAATCACCGATGATGCTCTGAATCAGGGGATTGCCTTAAGAAACTGGCGGCGTTACTATTTTGCGGTCACGGCTTATGGTTTTGGCCCGGAAAACACGCCGAAGATTTTAGAAAATGCTGCTGATTCATTGGTGTGTGTACCGCATCCACCGACTTCAGGAACCGCTTTTTCCAACGCTTTCGGCGATACGCTGGGTCAGGCCATGGATACCGGTCTCACTGCTGCGGTGCACGCCAAAGGGAAAGCGGATGCCGTGGTTTACCCCATTGTCATTGATCCCACTGTCCTCACCGGCAATGCCTATAAAGTTACCTTCGGTACCGATACCTCCTGGGTGGATGATACCACTTATGTGGCGACCAATTACTGGAACCTGTTGAATACCACCACGGGCAAAATGTTGGTCTCTAAACATACCAACCTCACCGGTGACGAAGATTACCCCATTATCGATGGCATTCAATTCAAGGTTTTGGGCAGCTTCGATCCCCCGATTGATTATTACTCAATTACCTATACTCCGGCCGACAATGCCGATAATTACGAGATTGATAGTTACTTAGATCATGACTGGGCTACAACGGCGCGCGCCATCGACGCTTATGGTGCCGGGACCACCGATGTTAATATTTTACAACAGGATTATGAACTTCGGTTTACCGGTGAATATGAAGATCCAAATGCCGCCGTGGTCTATGTGAAAGAAGGTACCGGTTCGCTTGCCACCTTCACCGGGTCACGTAATTGGGCAACGGGTGATCATCCCATGAATCCCAATCCTGGGTCGGATGAATATTTCACGGTTCGCATTCCGTTTGAAGTCTGGAATGTCGATAAAAATGAGCAGGTCAATATGATTATCTTTGACCGAATGCAAGCCCTGGATGTCGAACACTTCTACGCCTTTAATCCGGCCGATCGGATGTACTGCCACATTATGGATAAGCCGTATCAGGAAACCGTGTTGGATCCGGATGGTGCCGATGGACAGTATCTCACCTGGAACCTGATTTTTTGGACGATGGATTGGCAAAAAGGGGATGTCGTGAGTGTCGTCTATCCGAACCCGATTATTGCCGGCGTCGATGAATTTACGGTTGAAACCACTGCACCTAAAAGCGGTGATATGGAGCTGGCGAAAAAACAAGCGGAAAGAATTAATGTTTTTCCAAACCCGTACTTTGGCCAGAATGTGATGGAACGTATTCCCACCAGTCGTTTTATCACCTTTACGCACTTACCGGACAAAGCTACGATTCGTGTTTTCAATCTGGCGGGTGAATTTATCCGCATCATCGAGCATGAGAGCGGAAACACCGAACGCTGGGATTTGCGTAATGATGCCGGCATTCCCGTTGCCAGCGGTATCTACATTGTCCATATTGAAATGGAAGATATAGGAAATAAAGTGCTGAAAATTGCGGTGATGATGCCGGAAGAACGACTGGATGTCTGGTAATAACTTGATGCAGGTTGGCCATCTTTTGGACATTTTCTCAAATGATGGACTCCTAAAATCAAATAGGGAACAAGTTCTTATTCAAAATTAAAAAGGAGATCTAAAATATGAATAAACATAAATCTCTCATCTGGCTGAGTATGATGATATTGTGCATGCTCATCCTGGTCACCCAATCTTTGGCAGGTATCGGACTCAGACGGGGAACCGCCTCTGCCTCTGAATTGTTAATCCCGGTTGGGTCACGGGGTACCGCCATGTCCGGTGCTGTCACAGCTAATATTTCCGGAGCCGAAGCCATTTATTGGAATCCGGCCGGAATGGCGGCGGCTTCAAGTCGTTCCGAAGTGGTCGTTTCGCACCTGAATTGGTTGGCCGGTATTAGTGTCGATTTTGCGGCGGCGTACGCCAATTTTGGTGGCTTTGGTGCCTTTGGTGTCAGTTTCAAAACCATTGGATTTGGTGACATTGCCGTAACCACAACCAATAGCCCAGACGGCACCGGTGAAATGTTTTCACCAGCCTTCGTCACCTTCGGCCTTACCTATTCACGAGCAATGACCGACCGGATTATGGCTGGTGCTAATATCAAAATTATCTCCGAAAAAATCCTGCGCGAAAATGCGACCGGCATGGCGTTTGATCTGGGACTTCAATATCTCAGTCCAGCGGGAATTCGTATTGGCGTGGTGTTGAGTAACCTGGGCCCGGATATGCAATTTAGTGGTTCGGATACCGAGCATCTGGTAAGTTTGCCCGGCACTGAAGCTGGTACCCGTGCCGAAAGACTGCGGATTCCACTGGCCCGGTTCGAATTGCCGACCACCCTGGAAATTGGAGTCTCGTATGAATTGAAAGTCGCTGAAAAGAATATGGTTACCGTCTCAGGCGCCTTTTTAAACAATAACTTCGGTCTTGATAATTATAAGCTGGCTTTTGAGTATGGTTTTCAAAATATGGTCTTCCTGCGCGGCGGCTATAGCCTGGCTTATAATACCGATAATGGTGGTTTCTATCAAGCCGATGATGACAATTATCTTTTCGGGCCAACCCTGGGAGGCGGTCTGAATTACAGTATTACCAGCGGCATGAAGCTTGGAGTTGATTACGCCTGGCGTCAAACCCGGCTGTTTGATGATAACCAATGGATTACCCTGACACTCAGATTCTAATCATCAGCTAAACCAAACCAAAAAGGGTCAGCTCTTATGAGTTGACCCTTTTTTATTAGTGACCGAACGGAAATGTAAATATTTTTAATCTACAAAAACGGAAATTAACTTGATTTTTATGGCTGGATATGTTATAAATAGGATGTCAAAATTAAAAAAAGGTAATCAATGAGTCCGTTGATTTACCTCGTTTCACCCTTACGAAGGTTTGGAAATTTTCTCTATACTCGTTAAGGTTTATTTTGTAACATTAAAACCTCGGATACCTCGAAAGATTTTTACCCTCACCCCAACCCTCTCCCAAAGGGAGAGGGTTGGGGTGAGGGTAAAAAGTAATTCGAATCCACACGAGACATCCTTTTTATCTAGATTAATTGAATGTTAAATTTTAACCTTCAATGAGTATATGTTTTTTAATAAAAATATCGAATTCATAGATCTTAAATTTATCATCAAATCGAACCTTCGCAAGGGTATTCAATCAAAAGTATCATCGATGTTCAATATTCCGGGGGGAACGTAACACTACAACTGTTAAAACCGGGAGGCTAAAAATGGTTACCACAACGCGAAGAGAATTTTTTCACCTGGCCGGAACAAGTGCGGCCATTTTATCCCTGTCCGGCGGACTTACTGCTGGCGCCTGGTCAACGACGGAAGAAAAAAAATCACTCAAGAAGTTGACCGACAAAATGAGCCGCCTCTCGTTGGGAATGGCTTCATACACTTTTCGCAAATTTGATCTGGACAAAACACTGGAAATGACCAGTCGATTAAATTTAAAACACATTGCTTTCAAAAGCTTTCACCTGGCATTGAATAGCACCATCGACGAAATCAAAGCGGTCGCGGCCAAAGTTAAAGCCGCGGGACTTGACCTGTACGGCTGTGGCGTGGTTTACATGAAAAATGAAGCCGAAGTCAATCAGGCGTTTGACTATGCCCAGGCCGCCGGGATGCGTGTGATTATTGGAGTCCCTGAACATAATCTGCTGGCACTGGTGAATAAAAAGGTTCAGGAATATGACATTAAACTCGCCATTCATAATCACGGGCCAGTTGATGAGCGTTATCCCAGCCCCGAAAGCGCTTACGAAAAGATTAAAGACCTGGACCCACGAATGGGCCTCTGTATTGATATTGGGCATACCCAGCGAATTGGCATTGATCCCGCTGAAGACGCCGAAAAGTATGCCGACCGTCTCCACGATATTCACATTAAAGACGTTTCGGCAGCGGCGAAGGAAGGAACCACCGTGGAAATCGGTCGCGGAGTGATTGACATTCCGAAATTTTTGCAAACCCTGCTGAAAATTAAATATCAGGGAATTGTTTCCCTGGAATATGAAAAAGATGAAACCGATCCCCTGCCCGGCTCGGCTGAATCCATTGGGTACGTCAGAGGCGTTTTATCAGTAATTTAACGTCTATGGAATTCGACCAAAACGTAAGTGAGGAAATTAAAATGAAATCAATACTTTTTTTAATTGTATTTTCACTGGTGCTGTTCATTTTCGGTTGTGATACGGTTAAGGAGCAAAAAATGAATTTTACAGGCGCGAAAGGTGAAGTTAAAATCATCACGGTTGATCCCGGCCATTTCCACGCCGCCCTCGTGCAGAAAGTAATGTATGATCAAGTCAATCCGGTAGTGCATGTTTACGCGCCGGAAGGTTCGGACGTGGCCGATCACTTGCACCGAATCGAGGGCTTTAATACTCGCGAAAACGATCCAACGAATTGGGAAGAAAAAGTCTCTACCGGCCCTGATTTTCTTGAAAAAATGCTTCAGGAAAAACCGGGAAACCTGGTCGTGCTTTCGGGAAATAATCGTAAAAAAACCGAATACATTAAAGCGGCAGTGGATGCCGGATTAAATGTCCTGGCCGACAAACCGATGTGTATCAATAAACAGGGATTTGAGCTTTTAAAACAGGCCTTTCTATCCGCTCAAAACAATGACGTGCTGCTTTACGATATTATGACCGAGCGCTATGAAATTACGACTATTCTCCAAAAAGAATTAGCAAATATGCCCGAAGTCTTCGGAACGTTACAAACCGGCTCACCGGACGAACCAGCCGTTACCAAAGAAAGTGTTCATCATTTCTTTAAATTTGTGGCGGGTAATCCCATCAAGCGTCCGGCCTGGTATTTTGACGTTTCACAACAGGGAGAAGGCCTGGTTGATGTCACTACCCATCTGGTTGACCTCATTCAGTGGGAATGCTTTCCGGAACAGATCATAGACTATACAACGGACATTGAAATGCTGCGTGCCCGCCACTGGCCGACCTTAATTACCCCTGCGCAATTTGAAAAAGTCACCCGCCTGGCGCAATATCCGGATTATTTAAAACCTTATCTCAATGCTGACGGGATTCTGGAAACGTATGCCAATGGCGAAATGATTTATAAAATCAAGGGGATTCACGCCAAAGTGTCGGTGATCTGGGACTACCAGGCACCGGAAGGCGGTGGGGATACGCATTTTTCCATCATGCGCGGAACCAGGTCTGATATTGTAATAAAACAGGGTCAGGCACAAAATTATCGACCGGAACTTTATGTCAGTGTGTCGGATCCTCAGAACAAAGTCCTGGTAGAAGCCGCTTTGAAAAAGGCAATCACTCAATTGCAGCAACAATATCCCGGCATCTCACTCCAACCGGAAGGTGACCTTTGGCACGTTCTGATTCCGGACAAATTCCGAATCGGTCATGAAGCCCATTTCGGCCAGGTGACCGAGAAATATCTTGGATTTTTAGTTAAGGGTCAACTACCGGAATGGGAAACTCCCAATATGATTGCCAAATATTTTACCACCACCACAGCCTTAGAATTCGCTTTAAAAAAACAAAATTAAGTTAGGAGGAATCAAATGGAAGGTAAAAAAGAACTCTCGCGACGAGAGTTTTTATCGCGCGGCGCCAAGACGGCCGCCGGTTTAGCCGCTGCCAGTAGCATTATGACAGCAGTCAAGCCCGAACGCGTCCTCGGCGCTAATGATCGCATCAATATGGCGGTCGTCGGTATTCGAAGTCGGGGGCGTCAACATGCTGAAGAATGGATGAAAATACCAAACGTGCACGTGAAAGTCCTCTGTGATGTGGATGAAAAGCTTTTCCCCGCCCGCGTCCAGGAAGTCACTGAAAAACAGGGCCGGCCTCCCAAAACTGAGGTTGATTTGCGTCGGGTCCTCGAGGACAAAGACATTGACGCGATTTCGATTGCTTCCTGTGATCACTGGCATGCCTTGCAAACCATCTGGGCTTGTCAAGCAGGTAAACATGTTTATGTAGAAAAGCCGTCCTCACACAATATCTGGGAAGGTCAGAAAATGATTGAAGCCGCTCGCCGATATAATCGCGTGGTCCAGTGCGGAATGCAAAACCGGAGCATTAGCGCCGTTCGGAAAGCGATTGAATATTTGCACAGCGGTGAATTGGGTGACATTTATATGGCTAAAGGACTTTGCTTCAAACCGCGTGATTCCATCGGCCGGAAAGCGGATGGCCCCGTACCGGAAGGTCTCCACTACGATTTATGGTTGGGGCCGGCCCAGTGGCGTCCGTTTAATCCTAATTACGTCCATTACAATTGGCACTGGTTTTGGGATTTTGGATGTGCGGATATTGGTAACCAGGGACCGCACCAGATGGACATTGCCCGCTGGGGTATGAACAAAAAAGAGCATCCTCACAAAATTAAGTGTGTCGGTGGCTACTATGCCTTTGACTCCGATCAGGAAACGCCCAATACTCAATTTGCTACCTTCGAATATAAAGACGGTAAAGTCATTCTGTTTGAAGTGCGGGGCTTGTACACCAATGACGAAGACGGCATTACCATCGGTAATCTCTTTTTTGGCTCCAAGGGTTGGATGCACCTGAACGGGACCGAATGGAAGACATTTTTTGGCCGACAAAATGAACCGGGACCAGCCTATTCCGGTGAAGCTGAAGCCGCAGCCGATCCGAATAATCTGGCGGGCGCTGGCGGATCGGCCCATTTTATGAACTTCATCGATGCGGTCCGTGCCAATGATTTTACCAAATTAACCGGCGATATTATTGAAGGACACCTGTCTACGGCAATGTGTCATCTGGCAAATGTCTCTTATCGACTCGGTCGTGAATTGACCTTTGATTCGCATTCGGAAACCTTTATTGGCGATGATATTGCCAACAAATATCTCACCCGTAAATATCGACATCCGTTTGTCGTACCGGAAAAGGTGTAAATGCTTCTCAGACCTTCGAAGTTTACATTTACCAAATCTCTGAGATTTGGTAAATGTGTATCTCTGCGATTTGGTAAATGGATTTATGCATCTTCGAGGTTTTTCTACTAGAACTCCCACTTTATCTGAAGCCGCAGCAACTTAATAATCCAAACCTCAAATTCATTTCATTTTAAAAATCTCTCCTGGCGATTGTGTGAAAATTTATGCACAGTGCTGCTTTTATGCGTATGATCAAAATTCCGATTCATATATCAGCTATTCAAGAACCAAAAAGATCTAGCGATAAGTCAAATACTTATAAATGTATAAAATTCATTTAATTTTTATAATAATACAAAAATTATGTCTGGTTTACCCTTCATTATTACCTAAATATTTATCCCCAGTTCACACGCTTCAATGTTTTCCCTCCTACGGATTCTACCGTTTCATGTGCTTGTCATATGGGCCTGAAATCGCTTCGTAGGTTATTTATAAGAAATTAAAAAATAGATGCTTATTAATAAATAGGAGCGCCGGAGAACCTTTATATGAAGACCAATTTATTCATTCAGGTCAATGTCCGGAGAATGCAAATTATGGTGCGAGGTGAAATATGTTGCATAGAATTTTTAATTAGAGATAAGTTTTTTTAGGCAATTTTCTTTCATCTCAATCTTTATAACCTATTAAATTTATAATGCTTAAATTTAATTAAAAAATTATATCGGTCAATGTTAAAATTATGGCATAAATGTTGTATATGTTTAATGATGATTAATAATTATAAACTGTTTTTCACTCAATTTAAAAGACGCAATCCGAAATGAGATCAAAATAAAATATTATGATTGATTATCATTATTTAAAATAATAAATAATTATAACTTATTAAAATCGCTTGTATTAAAGATAACATATAAATAAAAAATTTGGTGGGTTATTATTTTTTTAAGGAAATGTTTAGTTTTTTAGCCATCGAACTGAACAATCTTCCTCCTCTATGGCGGAGTCGAATTTCAACAAAGTTCGACTCCGCTGGTATTTTTTTTACGCTCAATTTTTTTCACTTAACACACACAGAAAAAATGGCAATCTGCAAATAAATCATGTTCTACCTACTTATATAAATAGTTAACGCACACGTTTCTACTGACACTACATTTCATTCGATTGTTTTATGTTCTATTTTCTCTTATTGCCATCTCAATGAAGAGAATAGCTGCTTTTTCAATCATTTTTTCAAGTTAAACTGCATGGCCGTCACCGGAATGGTGACGGTCATGCCCTATTAAGTAAATCAGGGGGCAGAGGTTTGCTAACCGACTCAAAACGGATGACATAAAAAATAAAATCGTTAAATTGAAATGATGGAACAACCTGCAATTGAGCGGCTCTTTTATTTCCTCAAATATTGGAGCGGATTACCGATTTTACCTGTTGTTTAGAAAGGAGGGAGCAAAGTAATCGTTTTTTTATTACTCAATTTAAACTAAAAATTTAAACAACTGAATGGAGGTAGTATGAAAAAGCTGTACAAATTTTTCAGCTTGTTGTTTATTTTATTGCTATGTATCCCGGCATGGGCTGCAAAAATTAAAGGGAAGGTCATTGATGCCGAAACCGGTGAAGCGATGGCGGGTGCGAATGTATTTGTGAAAAATACCAATACCGGAAGTGCCACGAGCAGTGACGGTTCCTTTTCTTTTGATTATGATGCCAGTAAGGATTTTACACTGGTGGTTAGTTTTATGGGATACAAAAGAGTAGAACTAGAACTGTCTCCAGGCGATGATTTGTCGAATTTAGACATTAAATTAGAAACGGATTTATTTCGGGCCGAGGAAATTGTCGTTACGGGGATTGCCTCAAAAACTTCAAAATCGGTCGCCGAAGTCGCTGTTTCCCGGGTCGCCGCCAATGAATTAACGGAAATGAATTCTTACCAGGACCTGTCACAACTCGTATCCGGTAAAGTGGCGGGTGTTAAAGTGGAACCCGTAACCGGAAATGTTGGAGGTGGCATTCGGTTTAATATGCGGTCTGGTGGAGGGATTAATGGGGATGAACAACCCGTTATTATTGTCGATGGTGTACGCATAGACAACACCGAAATTGGTACCTGGGACCCGGTCAACGGAAGTTTGCTTAGTGTCGGTGGACAGGGTGTTGGAACACTTTCCGACCTTAATCCGGAAGATATTGAAAGTATTGAAGTATTGAAAGGTCCCGCCGGCGCTGCCTCCTACGGTACCAACGGTTCGAATGGGGTGGTGCTCATTAACACTCGCCGCGGACATTTTGTACCGGGAAGGGCGAAAGGCATTTCAATTGATTATAAATTTGTCTCCGGCTTTAATACCCAGGCAACGAAATATACCGAAGATGATTTCATTTCCTACAAAAGTATTAATAAGGTTTTTCAAACCGGTCCGATTTATCAACACACCTTAAGTGCCTTTGGAGGTAGTAATTTGATGAAGTATTATCTCGGCCTGGATCGGCGCAATGAAGATGGTATTATTCCGAATAATTTTATGGAACGAACTTCACTGAGAGCCAATCTGGATGTCTTTCCTACGGACAATGTCATCCTTAACGTAAGTACCAATTACATCTTAAATGAGAATCGACGTCCGAATAACGATAACAACATTTTTGGATTTTTAGGGAATACGATTTTAACCCCTGAGCCCTGGAAAGTAACCGATAGTTCCGCCGTTTATGCTTATGAAAATTTAACGCGTTCGAATCGGTTCATCGGTTCTTTTCGTGGCCAATACATTCCTTTCAAAAATTTTGAGATTCAAGCCAGTGTAGGGCTGGATGAAGGCAATATGCGCATCGATCAAACATTCCCCGCCAATTATGTCTATCTGTTTTATCCCGCCGGTGAACGCGGCATTTTTACCCGGCACAATCGGCAATTAACTTTCACCGCCGATGCCCGCTATTCCTATACGCCACTGTCGGATTTAAAAATTACCTCCATTGTGGGAACTCAGATTTTTAATCGACAACGAAAAAATTTCTTTATGAACAAAGAAGATTTTCTTTCGGAGTTAATGACCAATATTGGGGCCGGGGAGACATTGACTTCTGGCGATGAAGTTTATCTGCATGTGCGTGAGGCCGGAATCTTTACCGATCATTCTTTAAATTATAAAGATCAGTATTTCCTCTCACTTGCCTTACGACAGGATTATGCCAGTGTTATTGGGGTGGAGGCACCCACCATTTTTTACCCCCGCGCAAGTCTCGCGATACGGTTGGATCGCTATAGCTTTATGCCGTCGCTTTTCAAACTGTTAAAACTGCGGGCGGCCTATGGTGAAACCGGTCAATTACCCACCGTGACTGCCGGCATTCCACTGCTCTGGGCGGCTGAACCGTCGGGATTTGGTGTCGGAGCGGTGCTGTCTGAAGTTGGAAACAGTGAAATCAAACCAGAACGAATTCAGGAACTCGAGCTGGGCTTTGAAACAGAATTTTTTAATAATTATGCCATTGAATTTACTTACTATAAACAAAAAGCCAAAGACTCGATTATTCCTTTCCGAAATGCACCGTCCACTGGTAGAACCGCTTCATCCGTTCCCATAAACATTGGTGCCATTGACGGTTGGGGCCTTGAATCCCTGTTACAGGCCAAATACGCCATTGGTAATAATCTTCGATTGAATTTTAATCTGGTTAATAATTATCAAACCAATGAAGTGAAAGACCTGGGTGGTGGCCAACCCATCTATGATGGAAATGGGTTGAATATTATTAAAGAAGGATTGTCTAAACATGCGTTTTTTTCGGAAAAGGTAACGGGAGCCCTTTTTAATGACGATGGTACTTATGCGGGACCTGACGTGGAGGATGAAAAAAGTTATCTGGGGACACCCATTCCCGAATTTACCGGCTCTTTCTCCACTAATATTAATCTTTTCAAGAATTTTAACTTGTATATTCTGTCCGATTGGGCAACCGGGCATTCCATTTTTAATATGACCAAACTGTTTGCAATTTATTATGCGCGCCGTCATGGTGGTCCCAATGTGAAGCGCTATCGCGAGTTAGAAGAATTATTGGGACAGCAGGATTATGCTGATATGGATATCCAGGCCTTGACGCCGGGCACCGCCGAATATAAAGCCGCGGCGGACGAATATGCCAAAATGGATTGGCACTATGATGGTAACTTCATCGAAAAAGCGGACTATTTTAAGCTCCGGGAAATAAGTATTAGTTATAGTCTTAAGGATCTCATTCCGAAATATCTTCACACATCCTTGCTCTCGGATTTCGTGGTGGGATTTTCCGCACGAAATCTCTGGACAACTTCAAAATACAGTGGTGTCGATGTTGAAATCAATTACAACGGGGCCCGCAGTTTAACCCGTGGTCAGGATTTTCTGACGTCGCAACAACCACGAGTCTATAATTTTTGGTTTCGAGTATCCTTATAATATATAGGAGGTTTTTAATGAGAAAACAGACATTACCTATTCTATTGTTGCTAGTTAGCCTGGCAATGATGTTTGGAGCTTGCGAAGATTTTACCAGTTCGGTTGATCCCTTCATTGATCGCGTTGAAGATGAACGCCTTACCAGTGAATCTCAGGTTGAATTTTTAATCAATGGGGTTCAGACACGATTCTCTACGGCAATCGATCAAATTCTGGTTCCGGTGGAATTGCTGTCAGATGGGATGTATTTTAATACCAATTTACCCGGTGCAACTTATGAAACCTTCGCCGAAATCGATGAAGGGGATATCCCTATCGATAATAGTTCCGTTCATAATCCAACGCTGGACCTGGGTGAATTACGCTATTTTGCGGATTACCTGGTTGAACGCGTTGGAACCATTGATTTTACGGATGCCGCCCTCAAAGAAAGAGCCTTATATACCGGCTATTTATACGGCGGTGTCGCCCGTTTTTTTATTGCCAGCTATTTCGGCTTAACCCAGGAAGAGGGTGGTGGTCCCATTGAAAATGGCCCCTTTATCCCCTCCAGTGAGATGTACCAACTCGCAATTGATCGATTTACTTCAGCCGCCCAGCATACTCCAGATGAGGCGGAAAAACGGATTGCCCATTCGATGGCCGCCCGCTGTTATCTGTTCCTGGGTGATTATGCCAATGCCCGAACCCATGCCGAACAAGGAATGGTTGATGGTGATGAGCCATTTCAATCATTAAATTCGCCAGAAAGTGACAATTACTTCTGGCAACAGGCCGGGGCCGGGCGTACGCAGGCAGGTGCTGATCATCGATATAAAGTCTATATTGATGAAGACCCGGCTGAAGCGGGAAGGGTACTCATTGCTCCGGTCACCGGGAATGATGATAGTACCTATTACCGTCAGGATAAATACCCGATTGATGCCTCGCCCATTTCGCATATCACCTGGCAGGAAAATGAATTAATGCTGGCCGAACTTGATCTGCGCGCCGGTAATGCCGCTGGTGCGTTATCACGAATCAATGCGGTTCGGGCGTCGCATGGAATTGGTGACCTGGCTGCCGTCGATATGCAAACAATCATTGTCGAACGGGACAAAGAGCTCTGCTTTTCCGGTATTCGACTGATTGACCAGCGTCGTTTTGATGCCGAATATGGTACCTGGCATCTTGGTCCGGGCTCCTGGAAGTATTTGCCCATTGTCGAACGCGAACGGAACATTAATCCTTATATCGATTAAGATTATTTTCTTTCTTGTTTGAATAAGATTACATTTCGCTTCTTCCATTTTATTTGATTTATGAGTTAAGGGCACAAATGCCTTTTGATTATCAAAGGTATTTGTGCCTTTTTTTAAAGTTAAAGAATTCGCTTTAACCTGAATAATTCATATGCCACCAAGACTCTAAGGCTCAAAGATAAAAAAAGAATTGAACCACGAATTGCACAAATTTACACGAATTGTTTTTAACCTGAATTATTCATAAATTATAGCCACGAAGGCACTAAGACACAAAGAAAATATATAATTACAAAGAATCCACAAATCAAACTTTATTTTGGAAGTTCAGGTTAAAAAAAATAATTTTAAACGGGTTTTTTGGTAACAAGAGATTTTTTCAATGGTTAACTGCTTTAAAAACAATTCGTGACTATTCGTGTCATTCGTGGTTTAGTTTTTTCTTTTCTTAGTGCCTTTGGGTCTTTGTGGTTTATGAATTATTCAGGTACCACCATTTTTCATTTTCAGATTTCTAAAGCGGGTGAACTGATTTATGGTTCATAAAAATTTCAGTTATACGCTCTTCATTGCTACCATCATTAGCGGTTTGCTCCTGTCGGTCTTTCAGCGGGCGGAACCTTCCGAATTAACTTTGAATGAAACAAATAGTATTGAACAAAAATATTTTTCAGCGATTGATACGGTGGACGAATCTGTTTTTAAACGTGAGTATGAATATCCGTTTCTGGAGGTATTGAATCCGAATCAATTCGATCATTACCGGAAACTAGAATCATTGGTTTCACGAAAATTTTTCTTGAA
>Ga0180437_10007084_pt1 | contig 14734 bp, 14 predicted proteins | sample SS_ome_4_FD_132410 | JGI IMG/M metagenome (GOLD analysis project Ga0180437, IMG submission 132410) | Hypersaline lake sediment archaeal communities from the Salton Sea, California, USA - SS_3_D_1 metaG | ecosystem: Environmental > Aquatic > Non-marine Saline and Alkaline > Hypersaline >...
GCGTTGAAATCATGCCCCCCCATTCGCCAAAGTGGTCGCTCTGGCGATTAATTTATTGATATTTTCCGCGGTTTTCTCTAATATCTGCACCCAGCAAGCGAGTTGTAGGCTGTGTTTTGGGCTACGCTCCGCGGCCGGGTATCTGACCAGGTGACTGTGGCAGAACCGGCCTTAAACGAGGATTTTTCAGAGGCTCCGTTTACGGGGCCTTTTTGTTAGCCCCGACAAAAATCGGGCGGATTGGTGAGTTGAGCTGTGATACGCCGCAACCTGGCACAGTTATGGGACCTGTTGGAGCCGGTTGTGGCAGGTATGGGCTACGAACTGGTCGAGATCGAGTACAACCCCAGTGCCAGACACGGCCTGCTGAGGCTTTACATCGACCACGAGGACGGCATACAGCTGGACGATTGCACCGATGTCAGCAACCAGGTCAGCGCGCTGCTCGATGTCGAAGATCCGATACCGGGGCACTATAACCTGGAAGTCTCGTCGCCAGGGCTGGACAGGCCGCTGCGCGACATCCGGGATTACGAACGATTTGCCGGTGAAAACGTCAAAATCAGGACGGGCATGGCGATTGACGGGCGACGCAATTTCAAGGGAAGGCTTTGCGGTATCGAGGGAGATGAAATCAGTATCGAATGCGATGGGCAGCAGTATACTTTGCCGCTGGCCGCGATAGAAAAGGCCAGGCTTGTGCCTGATTTTGGCAAAAGCCGAACAAAAGATTAACGGGAGTAAGTACATGAACAAAGATATTCTCTACGTAGCTGACGCTGTATCGAACGAAAAAGGCGTTGATAAAGAGATTATCTTCGAGGCTATCGAAGCCGCCCTGGCGACTGCAACGCGCAAGAAGAACGGCAAGGATATCGAGGTGCGCGTTGATATCGACCGTGAAACCGGCGACTACGAGACGTTCCGCCGGTGGCTGGTGGTCGAGGACACCGGCGAGGGCCTTGAAAACCCGCTGGCCGAAATCACGCTGGATGCGGCTGTTATCGACGACCCGGACATTCAGCCGGGCGATTACATAGAAGAACAGATCGAATCAGTCGAGTTTGGCCGTATCGCTGCGCAGACAGCGAAACAGGTGATCGTACAGAAGGTGCGTGAAGCCGAGCGCGCGCGCGTGATCGAGGCCTTCCAGGGCCGCGAAGGCGAACTGGTCATGGGCACCGTCAAGCGCGTCGAGCGCGGCAATGTTTATCTCGATCTCGGCGATAATGTCGAGGCCTTCATTCCGCGCGAGGACATGATACCGCGAGAAGCTGTCCGCACCGGCGACAGGCTGCGCGGTTATCTGAAAGAAGTTCGGGCCGAAACCCGCGGACCGCAGCTGTTCGTGAGCCGCACGGCGCCGGAGTTCCTGGTCGAGCTTTTCAAGCTCGAGGTGCCCGAAGTCGACCAGGGTCTGCTCAGGATCATCGGCGGTGCCCGCGATCCGAGCTCGCGGGCGAAAATCTCGGTTGAATCGCTCGACGCGCGCCTTGATCCCGTTGGTGCCTGTGTCGGTATGCGCGGCTCGCGCGTACAGTCCGTTTCCAACGAACTGGCGGGTGAACGCGTCGATATTATCCTGTGGGACGAGAATCCGGCCCAGTTCGTGATCAACGCAATGTCGCCGGCCGAGGTCACATCGATCGTGGTCGATGAAGATACCCATACGATGAACATTGCCGTGGAAGAGGACAAACTCGCAATGGCGATCGGCCGCGGCGGGCAGAACGTTCGCCTGGCTTCAGAACTTACCGGCTGGGAACTGAACGTGATGACCGAGAAGGAAGCCGAGGAACGCAGCGACGAGGAGAACCAGAAGCTGCTCGCAGAATTCAAGGACAAGCTGGATGTCGATGAAGAAGTCGCCGGCATACTTGTTGCCGAGGGGTTCTCAACCATTGAAGAAGTTGCCTACGTGCCCGAGGCCGAACTGGACTCGATCGAGGAGTTCGATGCAGACATCGTGAATGAGCTGCGCAATCGTGCGCGCGACTATCTGCTGACCCAGGCGATCATGCAGGAAGAGGTGCTGGAGGCCGGCCCGCCGGCCGAAGATCTGCTGCAGATGGAAGGCATGGACGAGGAAACCGCCCTGCTGCTGGCTTCCAGGGGCGTGTGCACCATGGAAGACCTGGCCGAGCAGTCGGTTGACGAGCTGATGGAAATCGAAGGCATGAACGAGCAGCGTGCTTCAGCACTGATCATGACGGCGCGTGAACCCTGGTTTGCGGCAGAGGAACAATAAGACGGGAACGAGAAATAATGGCAGAAGTTACAGTAAAACAACTAGCTGACGTCGTCGGTACGCCTGTCGAGCGTTTACTTGAGCAGATCAAGGACGCCGGTCTCGCGGCTGACAATGCGGATGCGCGTATATCGGACGAGGACAAGATGCAGTTGCTGAGCTACCTGCGCAGCCAGCACGGGAAGCGCAAGGCCAGCATTACGACATCAGACAAGGCTGCCGGCAAGATCACTCTCAAGCGCAGGTCTGTCAGCGAGCTGAAGGTCAAGGGCGGGAGCACCGCCAGCGGCAGGGGGAAAACCGTCGCCATTGAAGTAAGGAAGAAACGCAGTCTTGGTATGCAGCCGCCTTCTGCCGAGCAGCAGCTTGAGGACCGCAAGCCCGAAGCCCTGGAAGAGCTGGAAAAGCTGCGGGCAGAACAGCAGCGACGCGAACTCGAGAGAGAGCGTGAACTGAAGACGAGGCAGGAGCGTGCAGAGCAGCGCGAGCTGGAGCGCAAGCAGGAAGAAGAACGGAGAGCCGCGGCGCTGGCCAAAAAGCAGGCCGAGCAGGAAGAGCTCAGGCAGAAGCAGGCAAAGGAACCCGGCAAGGACAAACCCTCGAGCATTGCAGAAATCGAACTGGCCGAAGCGCGCGCCGACAAAACCGGCGGCAAGCGCACCAAGCATGGCAAGCACAAACCGGACACCGAGGATACGCGCTATGGCCGTAAAGAGTTGCACGTGGCCAGCGAAAAGAGCGGCAAGCGCAAGAAAGGCAAGATAAAGAGAGACGCGCCGCTTGTGGCGGAGACCAAGCACGGTTTTGAAAAACCGGTCGCACCGATCGTTCACGATGTCGTTATCCCTGAAACCATAAGCGTTGATGAGCTCGCCAAACGCATGACCATGAAGGCGGCGGAACTTATCAAGGCGCTGATGAAAATGGGCGTGATGGCGACCATCAACCAGGTGATTGACCAGGATACGGCAACCCTGGTGGTGGAAGAGCTGGGTCACAACCCGGTACCGGTCAGCGCCGATGACCTGGAAAAAAACCTTTTGTCGAGAGGCGCCCAGGACTACGAAAAGACGCTGCGTCCGCCTGTTGTAACGATCATGGGTCACGTAGACCACGGCAAAACATCGCTGCTCGATTATATCCGGCGTTCGAAAATCACTTCCGGCGAAGCGGGCGGCATCACCCAGCATATCGGCGCCTACCATGTTGAGACAGACAAGGGCGTGATTACTTTTGTCGATACGCCGGGCCACGCCGCGTTTACCAGCATGCGCGAGCGGGGGGCGATGGCCACAGACATCGTGATCCTCGTGGTTGCCGCAGACGACGGCGTCATGCCGCAGACCATCGAGGCCATACAGCATTCAAAAGCTGCCGGCGTACCCATCATCGTTGCAGTCAACAAGATCGACAAGGAAGATGCGGAACCCGATCGCGTCAAAACCGAGCTTGGCAACCACGAGGTCATCCCCGAGGAATGGGGTGGAGAGAACATGTTCGTCAACGTTTCGGCTCTGAGCGGGCAGGGCGTCGAGGAATTACTGGATGCGATTTTGCTCCAGGCGGAACTGCTGGAGTTGACGGCTGCGACCGAGGGCATGGCCAAAGGCGTTGTGCTGGAATCCTCGCTGGACAAGGGGCGCGGTGTCACAACGACAGTGCTGGTTCAGGAAGGCACCTTGAACAAGGGCGACATCATGCTGGCGGGTGAAGAATTCGGCCGCGTACGCGCGATGTTCGATGAGAACGGCAAGCCGGCAGAAACTGCCGGGCCATCGATACCGGTTGCAGTCATCGGTCTTTCCGGAACGCCGAGCGCGGGTGACGAAGTGCTGGTAGTGGAAGACGAACGTACTGCACGAGAGGTTGCCACGGACCGCCGCAACAAGGAACGCGACAAACGACTGGCCAGTCAGCAGCAGGCCAAGCTGGAGTCGTTGTTCGACCAGATGAAGTCGGGCGAAGTCAGTACCCTGAACGTGCTGCTTAAAGCCGATGTCCAGGGTACGCTCGAAGCGATCAGGGATGCATTGACCAAGCTCGCGGCTGACAACGATGAGGTCAACGTCAACATTGTCGGTTCCGGCGTTGGCGGCATCAACGAAACCGATATCAGTCTTGCGGCGGCGTCCAATGCGATCGTGATCGGCTTTAATGTACGCGCAGATGCTTCGGCCAGGCGTTCCGCGTCAGAGCGTGGCGTCGAGCTGAATTATTACAGCATCATCTACGAGCTCATCGACGAAGTTAAACGCGCACTCGTTGGTATGCTCGCGCCGGAGTTCCGCGAGCACATCATCGGCCTTGCGGAAGTCAAGGAAGTATTCAAGTCACCCCAGTTCGGAGCAGTTGCCGGATCGATCGTTACCGAGGGTGTAATCAAGCGCAACCAGCCGATACGCGTGTTGCGCGACAATGTCGTGATATACGAGGGTGAGCTTGAATCGCTGAGACGCTTCAAGGACGACGTGCAGGAGGTCAAAAGCGGCACCGAGTGCGGTATCGCGGTGAAGAACTACAACGACGTGAAAGTGGGCGACCAGATCGAGGTGTACGAACGCGTTCAACAGGAGCGCACCTTGTAGCGAGAAAAGTTTTCGTTGCGTCGCAGGATCGAATGTTCCTGGCTTCGATTTAAACAATGCACGGACCGTTATTCTCGCCAAGGCGCAAAGCACGCAAATAAAACTCAGATAATGTTGTTATCCCACGAGTAAAACATTGGTTACCTTTGCGTGCTTTGCGCCTTGGCGAGAGCAAAATATTTGAAGTTAGTTAAAAGTAGATGCCCAGAGAGTTTTCCCGTAGCCAGCGCATGGCGGAGCAGATTCGCCGCGAACTGTCCGAGATTGTTCGCGATGAACTCAAGGACCCGCGCATGGGGCTGTGTTCCTTCACCGCCGTAAAGCTCAGCCGTGATCTGGGTCATGCGGTCGTGTTTTGTACATTTCTGGATGACACTCACCGCGATGAATCCATTGAAACCCTGAACAGGGCCGCGGGCTTTATTCGCAGCCAGATTGCAGCGCGCATACGTGCTCGCAGTGTACCCCAGTTGAAGTTTGTCAATGACGACAGTGTCGAACGCGGCGCCGCGATGGAAGAGCTGATTAACAAGGCCCTGAACGCCGACAAGCTTCACCACAATGAAAACGAGAGTTCATCATAATGGCCAGACGCAAACGCAAGGGTCGCGCAGTCAATGGTGTACTGCTGCTGGACAAGGCTGCCGGGATTACTTCCAACAAGGCCCTGCAGGAAGTGAAGCACCTGTACCGCGCCGCCAAGGCGGGACACACGGGCAGCCTGGACCCGCTGGCAACCGGCATGCTGCCGATATGCCTGGGCGAGGCAACCAAGATTTCCGCGTTCCTGCTCGATGCGGACAAGCGTTACCGCGTACTGTGCCGGCTCGGGATCACAACGACCACCGGTGATGCCGACGGCGATGTCGTGCAGTCCCGGGATGCCTCAGGGGTTACGATGAAGCAGGTAGAGCAACTGGTGCCCGATTTCAGCGGAAGTATTTCGCAGGTGCCGCCGATGTATTCAGCGGTCAAGCACCAGGGGCAGCGATTGTACGCGCTGGCGCGTGAAGGCATCGAGGTCGAGCGCAAGCCGCGCACCGTGCAGATACACGAACTGCTGCTGCATTCACTGCGCGAGGGTCTGCTCGATCTGGAGGTTTCCTGCTCGAAAGGAACCTACGTACGCACCCTGGTCGAGGATATCGGCGAGGCCCTGGGCTGCGGCGCGCACGTGGTGGAGCTGCGGCGCTTGAGCGTGGGTCCGTTCGAGGGCGACATGGTTACGGTCGAGCAGCTGCGCGCCGCGCTCGAGGCCGATGAGGCGGGAGACTTCAGCTCGATCGACCGTTTTCTGAAGCCGATCGACAGCGGCATTTCGGACTGGCCGGACGTGCACCTGGACCCCGACGCGGCGTTCTACATGCGTCAGGGGCAGCCGATCCAGGTGCCGCACGCGCCCACTGAAGGCTGGGTTCGGATCTACGATCAGTCCCGTTTTCTGGGTGTCGGCGAAATCCAGGATGACGGCCGCGTCGCGCCGCGCAGAATGATACAGGCAAGTGCCTGAAAAAATGAAAAGTTTTGCTTTTGACCGCCTGCAATTACGTGATAAAATCGCACCCCTTTTGGATTGAGTGCTAGCAAAGAATTCGGAGACAGTATGTCGTTAACGACCGCAGACAAGTCTGGAATAATCGAAAAATATCAGCGTGGACAAGGAGATACAGGTTCACCCGAAGTGCAGGTTGCGCTGCTGACGGCTCGAATTACCCAGCTGACAGAACATTTTCAAACCCACAAACACGACCACCATTCGCGTCGTGGATTATTACGTCTGGTGAACCAGCGCCGCAAACTGCTGGATTACCTCAAGGGCAAGAGCCAGGATCGCTACAAGGATCTGATCTCAAGCCTTGGCTTGCGTAGATAATTAACCACTAAGGCAAACAAAGATCAGGTATCGGGAAAAGTAACGTGACACCAACAGCAATCAAGAAAACATTTCAGTACGGCGACCACACAGTAACCCTTGAATCTGGTGAGATCGCACGCCAGGCATCTGGTGCAGTAATGGTAAGCGTTGCAGATACCGTCGTATTTGTAACAGCCGTTGCCCTCAAGGAATCCGACCCGGGCAAGGACTTTTTCCCGATGACGGTCAATTACCAGGAGCGTACCTACGCTGCCGGTAAAATACCTGGCGGCTTCTTCCGCAGGGAAGGCAGGCCATCAGAGGCGGAAACATTAACCTGCCGCCTGATCGACCGTCCGATCAGGCCGCTGTTTCCCAAAGGCTTTACCAATGACACGCAGATCATCGCTACCGTGGTTTCTGTCAGCGACGAGATCGATCCGGAGATTCCCGCGATCATCGGTGCGTCGGCTGCACTGGCGATTTCGGGGCTGCCTTTCAATGGCCCGCTGGGTGCTGCGCGCGTCGGTTACAAGGACGGCGAATATTTGCTCAACCCGTCGAAAGCCGCGCTTGAAACCTCCGATCTGGACCTGGTTGTAGCCGGAACGCATAAAGCCGTGCTGATGGTCGAATCGGAAGCGAAGATGCTGCCCGAAGATGTGATGCTGGGCGCGGTCATGTTTGGCCACGAACAGATGCAGGCCGTGATCAACGCGATCAACGAATTTGCTGCCGAGGTCGGTGTGCAGTCATGGGACTGGTCTGCGCCCGAGGCTGATGAAGCCCTGGCCGGCAAGATCGCCGAAGATTATTCTGCTGCCCTGACCGATGCCTACCAGATCGCTGACAAGCTGCAGCGCCAGGACGCGGTCAGGGCGGTGCGCAACGCCGCGGTCGAAACACTGGCTGCCGGTGAAGGGGAAGAAGGCTGGAGCGAACAGTCGGTACTCGATGCCTTCGGCAAGCTGGAGAAGAAAATTGTCCGTGGTCGCATCATCGCGGGTGAAAAGCGCATCGATGGCCGCAGCAACGACGACGTGCGCCAGATTACCGTGCGTACCGGCGTGCTTCCCAGGACGCACGGTTCCGCACTGTTCACCCGTGGCGAGACCCAGGCCCTGGTGGTGACCACGCTGGGCACCTCGCGTGATGCGCAGATCATTGACGCGCTTGGAGGTTCGTACCGTGAACCCTTCATGCTGCACTACAACTTTCCGCCTTACTGCGTCGGCGAGACCGGCATGGTTGGCAGCCCCAAGCGTCGCGAGATCGGTCACGGCCGCCTGGCCAAGCGCGGCGTGCTTGGCGTGATGCCCACAGAAGACGAATTCCCGTACACCATCCGCGTGGTTTCCGAGATCACCGAGTCCAACGGCTCCAGTTCCATGGCGTCGGTATGCGGCACCAGCCTTTCGCTGATGGATGCCGGCGTACCGCTCAAGGCGCCGGTTGCCGGCATAGCCATGGGCCTGATCAAGGAAGGCGATGATTTTGCGGTTTTGAGCGACATCCTCGGTGACGAGGACCATCTCGGCGACATGGATTTCAAGGTGGCCGGCAGCGCTGATGGTATTTGTGCGCTGCAAATGGACATCAAGATTGACGGCATCACCCGTGAGATCATGGAGCAGGCGCTGGCCCAGGCCAAAAACGGTCGCCTGCATATTCTCGGCGAAATGAACAAGGTGATTTCCGAAACGCGACCCGAGATGTCCCAGTATGCGCCGCGCTACCTGTCACTGAAGATCCACCCCGACAAGATACGCGATGTAATCGGCAAGGGCGGTGCGGTGATTCGTGCGCTCACGGAAGAAACCGGTGCGATGATCGATATCGACGACGAAGGAAACGTAAAAATCGCCTCCAGCGATCTTGCGGCCGCCGAAGATGCGAAAACCCGCATCGAGCAGATAACCTCCGACGCCGAGGTCGGCGCTGTCTATGACGGCACCGTGAAGAAGATCATGGATTTTGGCGCATTTGTCGAGATACTTCCCGGCAAGGACGGACTGGTTCATATTTCGCAGATCAGCGAAGAGCGCGTCGAGAAAGTTACCGACAAGCTGGCCGAGGGCGATGTGGTCAAGGTCAAGGTGCTGGAAATCGACCGTCAGGGACGTATTCGTCTGAGCATGAAAGCGATCGAGGATGCTGTCGCCTGACAAGCGTCCGGACATCGGTTTTACACGGAAAAAGGAGCCCTGGGCTCCTTTTTTCGTTTACTTAAGTACACAGAATTTTTGCTGTGTTTTTTTTCAGTTGGGCTACACTTGTTAACAGGTTTATTCGATGGAGAGGACAGTGAAAATAACAATAAAACCAATTCAGGCCATCCTGTTCAGTAATATTCTGATTGTCGGGCTGACAGCATGCTCCTCCGAGCCGGCGCCCTGGACGCGACCGGACGAGTCGCCCTGGAGTGAAAAGCACGCGAAGGCGGACGCCAGCGTAGAGGACGTTGCCGTTATTGAGGAGCCGATCATGATCGTCGAGCCCGAGCCTATGCCGGAGCCGAGCCGCTTCGAGGACCCGGAGCCCATCGTGGCTGCAATCGCGGTTCCTGAACCCGAGCCGGTGCCGATGACGCCGGAAGAGCAGATCATGTCCATGGATTCCGGTTATGCGGTACAGATTTTTGCCGCCAAGAACCTGAACAGCATGGACAAGTTCAAGTCCAGCAATGGTCTCGATGACATGCTCTCGGTCAGAACCGACCGCGAGGGCTCGGTCGTATACGTTCTGGTGAGTACCCATCCCGACCGGGCAAGTGCGAACCTGGTTGCAGAAGAGCTGGAACAGCGGACCGGCACCAAGCCCTGGGTGCGCTCGATCCTGGGCCTGCAGAAGGTCGTCTATCAGTAGCAAAATCCTGACTTTTATGAACGCGAGGGGCCGGATTTTCCGGCCCCTTTTTGTGATGGCCGGGCCAAAACTCGAGTGGCATTTCACAGTCAAAAACCTGTAAGATTTACACCCCTGGCCCGCGTTCACAGCCTCAATAATCAACAGCAAATACCCCTATCGTATGTTCGTATTTCTTCAAGGTACCAGAGCTGCAGGCGTTTTATTCGTAATAATGGCTTTGTCCGGCTGCGGGCAGCTGGTTTCAAACGCCAAGAAAGAATTCGCCGAAGACCTGTCGGCCACCATGCTGGAGCAAAACGATCCCGAGACGGTAAAACAGGCAGTGCCCGCCTACCTGATACTGGTCAGCAGCATGATCAAGGGGGATCCGGACAACGTTGAATTGCTCGTGTCCGCTTCGACGCTGTATGGCGCTTACGCATCGGTTTTCGTTGAAGACAGGATCCGGCAGAAGCGGTTATCGACCGTATCGTTCGATTATGCGCACAAGGCATTCTGTCTGCACAAGCCGGCGGCCTGTAATATCCGCGAGCTGTCGTATTATGAATTCGAGCAGTCCCTGCAGCAGTTCACCAGGGACGATGTTCCGGTGCTGTTTGCGCTTGGCAGTGCGTGGGCGGGCTGGCTTCAGGCCAATAGCGCCGACTGGAACGCCGTGGCCGAACTACCTAGAATAAAAGCCATTATTGCACGCGTGCTCGAACTCGAACCCGGGTACAACAATGGCGATGCCTATCTGTACATGGCTGTAATGCAGTCCTTTTTGCCTCCCGCGATGGGTGGCAAGCCCGAACTGGCAAAGAAGAATTTCACGAAGGCCATCGAAATCTCGGACGGGACAAACCTGATGGCCAAGCTGTTGTTCGCGGAAAAGTACGCGCGCCTGGTTTTTGACAAGGAACTGCACGACAGGCTGCTCAAGGAAGTGATCGATGCGAAAGTCGAGAACGATGAATCGACCTTGATCAACAGCATTGCGCAGCACAGGGCCGAATTGCTGCTCGCGCAGTCCGATGAATACTTCTAGACACAGGCAGGGGGAGGGAGTTATGAAACCAGCGCATTTAATACTGGCGGCGGTCGCGATGCTGCTGAATGCGGCGATAGCGGATGCCAGAACCTTCAAAATTGCTTCTATTTCACCTGACGGCACTTTCTGGATGCAGGAGATGCGTGCAGCGGCCGAGCGGATCGAGAAGGAGTCGCAGGGCCGGGTGAAGTTCAAGTTTTATCCCGGCGGCGTTATGGGCAATGATGAAAACGTGCTGCGCAAAATCAGGATAGGGCAGTTGCAGGGCGGCGCAGTCACCGCAGGCAGCCTGGTTGCGATTGATCCCGACATCTCGATCTATGAATTGCCCTATCTGTTCGGTTCGCTTGAACAGGTCGATTACGTGCGTTCAAGAATGGATGCGGACCTGCTCGACAAGCTGGAAAACAAGGGGTTCGTGAGTTTCGGCCTGGCTGAGGGCGGTTTTTCCTTCATGATGTCAGACCAGGAACTGCAGTCAATCGCGGATGTTCGAAATAAAAAGGTCTGGCTGCCGTCGAACCACACCGTTGGTGAAGCCGTTTTCGAGAGCGCGGATGTTGCCGCGGTTCCATTGCCGATTTCGGATGTGATGACTGCGCTTCAAACCGGTTTGATCGACACCGTTATTACGTCACCGATAGCCGCGATTGCATTGCAGTGGCACACAAAGATACAGTACGTGATGGACGAGCCCCTGACCTATTTTTCCGCATTACTGGTGATCGACAAAAAAGCGTTCAACAGGCTCAAGGAAGAAGACCGGGAACTGGTGCGTACCCACATGGGCCAGGCTTTCGCCAGGATAGATGAGCAGAACAGGAAGGACAACGTTGCAGCCAGGGACGCGCTGTTGAATCAGGGCATCAGGTTTGTCGAACTGACGCCGGCTTCGAGGCAGGAATGGCGCAAGGCCGGTGAGAAGGCATTGAAGAAGCTCGAGAAGCAGAACAGCTACAGTGACGAGGTCTACAATACGCTGATGAAATACCTGGATGAGGCTGGCAAAACGCCGTCCAACTAATTAATGGATAAGCGGCATATCCTGCGTCTGGTCAGGGCAGTAAACAGGATAGAGGACTGGCTGCTGGTCATCATGCTGGCAGTTATGGTCGTGCTGGCCGTGACGCAGATCGCTTACCGTAATATCGCCGGCGGCGGCGTCGTCTGGATAGACCCGACCCTCAGGATGCTGGTGCTCTGGGTAGCGCTGTCGGGTGCGGTCATCGCATCTCGAACCGACAATCATATTCGCATCGACTTTTTTGCCAAGTATGTTGCCGGCAGGTATTACTTCTATATCAAGCGCGTTGTACACGCCTATTGCGTAATCATCTGCGCCCTGATCGCCTGGTATTCCGTCAGTTTCGTGCGTATGGATTACGAGTACGGCACCGAGGCTTTTGCCGGCATGCCGGCCTGGGTAACGCAGTTGATCATACCGATCGCCTTCGGCCTGATGGCATTCAGGTATTTCCTGCTGTTCCTTTCACCGCCGAGGTCCAACAAGCGATGATCGCGGCGGTTCTGCTGGCGGTACTCGTGATACTCGGGGCGCCGTTGTTCATCATTATCGCTACGAGCGCGCTCTACGGCTTCCACAGCATCGACATCGATCTTTCCGTTATTGCGATAGAGATCTACCGGATAACCGACACGCCTGTTCTGGTTGCCATTCCGCTGTTCACGCTTGCCGGTTACGTGCTTGGCGAGAGCAAGGCGTCGGAGCGGCTGGTAAGGGTGACTGATGCACTGCTCGGCTGGTTTCCCGGCGGCCTTGCGGTCGTCTCACTGTTTGCCTGTGCGTTTTTTACCGCACTCACGGGTGCTTCGGGTGCGACCATCATTGCGCTGGGGGCGATACTTTATCCGGCGATGAAGCAGGCCGGCTATGCTGAAAAGTTCAACCTGGGTCTGATCACTTCCTCCGGCAGCCTGGGCCTTCTTTTTCCACCGTCGATCGCCCTGATTCTGTACGGCGTGATCGCACAACAGATGGATGTCGGTCAGAACGTTGCAATCGATGACCTGTTTCTCGCGGGCCTGCTGCCGGGCCTGTTCATGCTGCTGCTGTTGACCCTCTGGAGCATGTACAAGAGCAATGGCATGCATATCAGGCGTTCGGAATTTCAGTGGCCAAAGCTGGCTTCGGCGCTGCGGGAATCGATCTGGGAACTGCCGATGCCGTTCGTGCTGATCGGCGGTATCTATTCGGGTTACTTTGCGATATCCGAGGCGGCCGCGGTGGCGGTGCTCTATGTGTTGATCGTGGAGGTGCTTATCCTGCGCGAAGTGCCGTTCAGCAAGCTTCCCGGCATCATGCGCGATTCGATGGTGCTGGTCGGCGGCGTGCTGATCATTCTGGCGGTATCGCTGGCATCGACGAATTACCTGATCGACACCGAGGTACCGGTAAGGCTGTTCGAGTTCGTAAAATCCAAGATCGACAGCCAGCTTACTTTTCTGATGCTGCTGAACATATTCCTGCTGATGCTGGGCATGGTGCTGGACGTGTTCTCCGCTCTCGTGATCATGATTCCGCTGATATTGCCGATGGCGGTGGGTTACGGCATCCATCCGATCCATCTCGGCATTATCTTCCTGGCAAACATGCAGATCGGCTATTTCACGCCTCCCGTGGGCATGAATCTGTTTATCGCCAGCTACCGCTTCCACAAGCCTGTCACCATGCTGTACGCATCGACCATACCTTTCATGTTTATCCTGATGGCCGCCGTGCTCGTAATAACCTACTGGCCCGAACTCACGATGTACCTGGTGAACAACAGGAGCGGGTGACGCAGTGCCGCTTTTGACAGAAACAGTTCGTATCTACTGTCCTTATTGCGGCGAGTCCATCGATATCGTGGTTGACGCCTCGCTGGCCCAGCAGCACTATGTGGAAGACTGTTCTGTGTGCTGCCGGCCGATGGAGCTGTCGGTCAGTGTGGATTCCGGGCAGGTCTCGGTCGAAGCCAGGCGGGATGATGACTGATCGCCTTACTTTCGCCTGTCCTCGTTTTCCGGCTGGAGCTCGAGTCCCATGTCGTGCGCTCGTCTTCGCCACATGCGCCGCGCATATTGCTGCATGTCGGCGGTCTTATCGCTTTCATCCATGATCTCGAGCCCAAGCAGGGTTTCCAGAATGTCTTCCATGGTGATGATCCCTTCCATGCCGCCGTATTCATCGACGATCATCATGATATGTGCGCGCTGGTGCAGGACCTCCTCGAAAGCATCCGACAGCGACGTGGTATCGGGCAGGGCGGGCAGCTCGCGGCGATAGTTCTCCAGTGTCTTGTCTGTATTGTTGCGAGCCTGCGCGAGCAACAGGTCGTCCTTCAGCACAAAACCCGTGAGCTGTTCACGGTCGCCGGCATACACGGGGATGCGTGAAAACCGCGAGTCATAATGGTTGTCGAAGTATTCCGACACCGTGAGCGATTCAGGCAGCGAAAACACCACCGGCCGGGGCGTCATCGCATCGGTGACCCGGGTTTCGTGGAGCAGGAACATGTTCTTCAAAATGCGCGACTCGCGTTCCTCGAGCTGGCCTTCCTGCTCACCGAGTTCGGCCATGGCGGCGAATTCCGCGCGACTGAAACCCTCGATTTCGCGTCCGCGCGAAAGGCCCCTGGTCAGGAATTCAGACAGCAGCACGAAAGGGTACAGCACCCACACCAGCAGCTTCAGTCCGTGGGCGGTTACACCTGCCAGTGAGCGCCAGTAGGTTGCGCCCAGCGTCTTCGGGATGATCTCGGAAAATACCAGTATCATCAATGTCAGAACGGCCGAGGCGGCGCCCACCCAGGCGCTGCCGAATACAACAGCCGCCTGCGCCCCGGCCCCCGCGGCACCCACCGTGTGGGCAATCGTGTTCAGGGTGAGTATCGCCGCCAGCGGCTTGTTGATGTCGCTCTTGAGTTCGCGCAGCAGTTCGCCCGCACGGCTGCCCTCCTGCTCCATCACGGAGATGTGGGCCGTTGTCGTGCTGAGCAGAACAGCTTCAGCAATTGAGCACAGGAAGGAAAACACCAGGGCCACGGAGGCGTAAACGATAAGCAGGGTCATAACACTATTATAAACGTAGGAGCGGCTTTAGCCGCGAATGTCACTTCGAGCAAAAAAAAAAGATTGTCCGCGAAAAA
>Ga0180437_10007086_pt1 | contig 14733 bp, 11 predicted proteins | sample SS_ome_4_FD_132410 | JGI IMG/M metagenome (GOLD analysis project Ga0180437, IMG submission 132410) | Hypersaline lake sediment archaeal communities from the Salton Sea, California, USA - SS_3_D_1 metaG | ecosystem: Environmental > Aquatic > Non-marine Saline and Alkaline > Hypersaline >...
GTGCGCGAGTGCCCTATGGCTATCATCAAGCTCAAGGATAGAGAGGGGTTTCCGGAAATCGTACCGGGCGGCGAAGACATGTGCAACGACTGCGGGCATTGCATCGCGATTTGCCCTTACGGTGCCCTTGACCATGCCCAGGTGCCGAGAAAAAACAGCCCGCTGATTGAAAAAGATCTGAAGATCAGTGAAAACCAGGCCGTGCAGTTCCTGCGCTCACGTCGATCCATACGCTTCTTCAAGGACCTGTCTGTTGAAAGGGAGAAACTACAGAGGCTTATTGAGATCGGTCGCTACGCACCGACCGGGGGAAATCGACAATTGGTTGAGTGGATGGTATTCACAGATCCTGACACGATCAAGGGAGTTACGGAAATGACCGTGGAGTGGATGCGGAAGGCTCTTGAGAAGTATCCTCAATTAGTCCCCCAGTACTTCCCGCTCATCGTGCGCGCCTGGGACAAGGGTTACAACTCCGTGACGTGGAGCGCCCCTGCACTGGTTATGGCTTCAGCGCCAAAGGAAGCGACTTCCGGAATGGTGGACGTGTCACTTGCACTTTGCTACTTTGAATTGGCGGCCCCAAAGCTGGGCTTAGGAACGTGCTGGGCCGGCCTTGTAAACGGTGCCATGAAGGAATCCGCAGCGGTCAGGGACGCAATGGGGCTCCCTGAAGGGCACCCGCACTACTACTCCATGATGGTCGGGTATCCCAAGCGGAAATACAGCCGCCTTCCAGAGCGGAAACCACCTAAGATCACCTGGAAATGACCGCAAAATGGAAAAAAATGGAAAAATGGGGTCAAGTCTGCTCTTGACTCATAAGAATAAATATAATAAATAATTCCTATGTCAAGACCATTGAGGATCCAATATCCAGATGCATGGTACCATGTGATGAACCGGGGTAGACGGGGTGAGGATATCTTTTCAGAAAAAAAGGATTGCCTCGTGTTCATTGATCTTTTATGCGAAGCTATTACTATGTGGAGAGTCAAAATTGCAGCCTACTGCTTGATGCCAAATCATTATCATTTGATGATTCAGACTCCAGATGCTAATCTTTCCCGCTGTATGAGGCACCTAAATGGAATCTACACACAGCGATTCAATCGATACCACCACTGTGATGGACACCTCTTTCGGGGGCGATATAAATCGATACTCATAGAGGCAGACAGGTACCTTTTAGAACTCGTGAGATACATACACAGAAATCCATTAAGGGCTGGATTGGTTGATAGACTGGATCAATATTTGTGGAGCAGCCATAAAGGATATGTATCGGATTCTAAAAAATGGAGCTGGCTATATAAAGACCTCCCTCTTTCATTACTCTCAAAAGATAAAACGGAAAGTAAGAAAAGATACAAGCAATTTGTTTCCATGGAAGACTCTGAAGATATTAACGAGATTTATTCCAGGAAGAATTTACCCTCTGTGATAGGCAGTGATAGCTTTATGGATTGGGTGAAAGGGAAATTTTACAGAGAAAAAAAACATGAAGAAATTCCGGACTCAAAACTATTAGCCACAAGCCTGGAGAATATAAAGAAAGCTGTATGTGAGCGCTATCATGTGGATAAGGAAGATCTCCTCCTTAGCAGAAGAGGGATAAGCAATGAACCGAGGAAGATGGTAATATATCTAATGAGAATGCTTAGAGGCGAGAAGTTGGACAATATTGGCAAGGAAGTCGATATGGATACCTACAGCTCGGTAAGCAGCGTTATCGAAAGGATGAAAAGCCAAATAAATAGTGATCGCAGATTAAGAAAATGGGTTGAAGAAATTACAGACCAGTTATTAATGAGTCAAGAGCAGACTTGACCCCTTTATTTTTCAAAGGAGGCTTGAACATGTCATTTCGTATATCCCCTGTATGGTGGCCAGTTTTGGCTGTGGCTTCCCCGGTTATTGTCCCTTGGCTACTTACCAGAAACCGCCACTTCCAGGAAGACCGCGTCCGGGCTTCTAAACTCAACCAGGAACGCATAAGCCAGGCTGAGCCCCTTGAGATGCCCGAACTTGATTACGTGGAGCTGACGGTGCTGGTGGAATTGAAAACGAAGGAAGGATTCATGGGCGATGCTGGAGTGTCCTATTGGTTCAAAACCGAATTAGGCTCGATGCTGTATGATGTCGGTTTTGGCTCAACCCACCCGGCTCTAACTCACAACGCTGCGAAGCTTGGCTTCAATCTGGATCAGATAGAGGCCTTGACCATCTCGCACCTTCACTGTGACCACATGGGAGGGATCCCTGCCCAGCGATCTCGGCAAGTGACAGTGGCTGATGAACTAATGTCGTCGGAGCTAAAGCTCTGCTTTCTGCCTGATAGAGCTGAGGCCAAAGGATTCAAGGCCGGGTTGGTCGAAAGGCCCCAGATGCTTGCTGCCGGTATCGCTTCCACTGGTCCTTTGGCCCGGAGTCTGTTTATGCTTGGCTTTACGGAGGAACAGGCGCTGCTGGCTCGTGTCAAAGACAAAGGTCTGGTGGTCTTTACTGGCTGTGGCCACCCGACTATTGAGGTTATTCTGGAGATGGTGAGACGTCTATCCAATGAGCCTCTCTACGCCTTTGGTGGCGGGCTTCACTTCCCTGTGACTGGCGGGAGAGGCAACCGCGCTGGCATCCAGTTGCAGATGATGATCGGCACAGGCAAGCCTGCCTGGCAACGGATTACCGACGAGGACTTGAGCCGAACCATTGCTGCCGTCAATAGTGCTGGCCCCAAGAGAGTCTATCTTTCGGGGCACGACACCTGTGACCATGCCCTCGGCCGCATGATGAGAGAACTCGATGCCGAGACTGAGGTGCTTACGGCAGGGGCGACTTACCGTTTTTGATTCAGGCTCACAGCTTCTTCCAGTCATCGATGGCGACTGACAAGTCGCTGAACCTGACGTGGCTATCGATAGTTTTTCAAGATGCGTTTTGCGTTTGCCGTCGTTTTAGTGCTTGCGGAGCACAGCGTTTCAGCCGTCACGCAACTTAGCTCCAGCCATTAAGCACGCTAAAACTTACTGAGGAGAATGTTATAAAAAGAATTGTAGTTCATGTGGATGACTATGCGGTGATGAGAGAAATTATAGAGATGACACTGATATCAGATGGTTACTAAATTTTTCTCACCTGAATTTTTCTATAGCACTTTCCACCATAGCTCTAATCTCTTCAAGCCTTTCTTTGGATTGTGCCTCAAATCTTAAGACAAGTGCGGGCTGGGTATTAGAGGCTCTCACCAATCCCCACCCATCATCAAAGACAACCCTGACGCCATCAACATCAATTATTGTATATCGTGTGCTGAATTCATCTTTGAGCTTATCGACAAGCTCAAATTTTTTATGATCAGGGCATTCCACTCTAATTTCAGGCGTTGTATATGCTTGAGGGACATCCGCTAAAAGTTCTTGTAATGATTCCCCTGTTGTGGAGAGTATCTCCAAAAGCCTGCATGATGCGTAGATAGCATCATCATAGCCATAATACCTATCTGCGAAAAACATATGGCCACTCATCTCTCCTGCCAAAAGTGCCTTGCTCTCCTTCATTTTACTCTTTATCAAAGAATGCCCTGTCTTCCACATAATGGCATTTCCGCCGTGGGCCTCGATGTCTTTATACATCCTATCCGAACATTTAACCTCAGAAATAATTGTTGCTCCGGGATGATTGCTTAAAATATCTCGTGCAAACAGAAGCAACAACATATCCCCAAATACAATATTACCCGAGCTATCTACCACGCCAATCCTGTCTCCATCTCCATCGACTCCGATACCCACATTAAGGCTATGCTCTCTCACCTCTTTAATCAGATCTCTCATATTATCCAGCACAGTGGGGTCTGGTTCATGATTGGGAAAGGAGCCATCCATATCACAATACAGATCGTGAAGCTCACAGCCGAGTGATTGTAAAATTGTTACTCCTACCGGCCCTGCTGTTCCATTTCCAGCATCAAAACCGACTTTGATTCCCGGGGTGACGGTAACATCCCCTGTAATCCTCTCTATGTACGCCTCGGTGATTTCATGAGACGAATATGTTCCCTTTCCGCTTACAAAATCTGCCTTTTCGATAATCTGTCGTACTTTTTGAATTTCTTCCCCGTAAATAGTATCAAAACCGCTGCATATCTTAAAGCCGTTGTAATCAGGGGGATTATGACTTGCAGTAATCATAATCCCTCCATCAACCTTGAGGTGCCGGAGGGCAAAATAAAGGATCGGAGTAGGGCAAATGCCTATATCGACAACATTACAGCCACTGTTTATAAGGCCTTCGGTCACCTCATCTCGTATTGTGGGTGAACTCAGCCGACAATCCCTTCCTATAACAATCGTCTTTTCCCCTACCTGGTTGAAATAGGTGCCAAAACCCCTTCCCAATATAACAAATTCATCCTCGCCAATATCTTCACCGATTATGCCCCGTATGTCGTATTCTCTGTAAATCTCCGGGTTCATATACCCTCCATCAAAGTGTTGTCAGTAGATCGTTGTCCGTTGTCCGTGGAAACTTCCTGCAATTATGTGCGGACAGTCTTATTTCTGAAAGGCGATAGTGTAAAAAAATTCTACTCAAATATGACTAACTCGTAAAAAGTCTTTTATGAGCGATTTTGGCCACTTTTGGGAAACAATTCATATAATGCTGAGTGTTACAAACGCCATACTATGTGAGGAGCATGTGTATGTCTTTTTTTGTCAAATGCCCAAAACAAAAGCCCGTTCAGGGCCGTTTCAAAAAGGTGCAGATGTACGGAGCAATAGAAGAAAAGGACATGGTGCTTTGCACCATTTTGAAACGGCCCACTACTGTGAATATATAGGGCATTATAAAAAAAGACATACACATGCTCCTTTCCAAATCCGTAGGTCAAATTTTTGGAATTGAGCGAAGCATTTCATGAATCCCAAAATGATCATCATGAGCAAGTAAAAGGACTTTTTACAAAACTATCAAATATATAGTAACCAAAAATGCCAATAATTTATATATTTTCCAATGGTCCAAAACTGCAACTGATCAATAACGACTGACTACGGACACTCTCTATTTTTTGAGAGTTACAAAATCTCATCCCTCCCTTTTGATTTCAGCATCTCAACGAGCTTTTTCACATCCTGAGCCCGTTCTTTCTTGCAGACCAACAGGGCATCTTCATCTTCTACAATGACCAGATCCTTTACACCCAATAGTGCAACCGGTTTTTTGGGGCTATACACGATACATTCAGACGAATCAAGGCTAATCACATCCCCTATGAAGGAGTGTTTATTGCTATCCTTCGGCCAATATTGAGCTGCGGACGGCCATGATCCCACATCATTCCAACCAAAATTCCCCTGTATCATGAACACATGACCTGATTTTTCTATAACACCATAGTCAATAGAGATAGCTTCCATCTCCTTGTAAACGTCGTTAATCACACCTGATTCTTTGTCCGTACCAAGGGATGCCCTTATTTTCATAAGCCCTTGATAATTATGGGGAAGGTACTCCTCGATTTCTTTAAGCATGGTCGAGGTTCTCGCAATAAAGATACCGCTATTCCAAAAAAAGGTGCCCTGCTTAATAAACCGCCTGGCCGTGTGAATGTCAGGTTTCTCATGAAAGGATGTAACAGCATATATACCATTTGTGGCATCTGTTACCTCACCTGCCTCTATATACCCATACCCGGTTTCCGGTCCCCGTGGAGGAATCCCTATGGTAACGATACAATCCTCTTGCGAGGCCTGAGCGGCACCTGTCATTATGGTCTGATGAAACGTTTTTGTATCCTCAATATAGTGATCTGCAGGCAGAACGACCATAACGGCATCCTTAGCATCTCTTTGGATGAAAAGGGTAGAAATACCGATTGCAGGGGCAGTATTTTTTCCAACGGGTTCTAGTATGATATTTTCTTTCGGTATCTGGGGAACCGTGTTTTTGACGGAATCTGCCTGGAGTAAGGTAGTTACTATCTTGATCCTGCTGACAGGTACAATGGGGGTAATAAGTTCAATTGTTTTTTTGAGAAGAATCTCATCCCCGGTTATGTTAAGGAGTTGCTTCGGCCTGTTTTTTCGGCTTCGTGGCCAGAACCTTGTTCCACTTCCCCCGGCCATTATAACCGCAAATAGGGAGCTATCATTTCGTGAGCTAGTGATCATACAATCACTCCATCTATTTCTCTCGTGGGATATGAGTGCTTTTCTGAAGTGACTGGTGAGAGGGCGCCGTCTTTTCGTGGCTTATCAGTGGGGGAAATCCCGCCGGAAGCGGGAAGGGGGAAAGACTCCCCCGGAGATAAGTCGCTGAAAAGACCAGCCTGGGAACCTTGGAACTGAAGAAAAGAACTCGTATCACAATCTACATCATAATCATTTACCTTCGTGATGCAATGATTTAAAGTGCCCTCATCCATTCCGGCCTGAGGCTAACCTTCCCCTGAAGGGCCATATCTATTAAATGAAGAGCCTGCTCTTTCCCTTCTGGGTACCTGATCTTCACCGGCAAATAGTTTGATGCATGATTTGAAAAGAAAAGGCCTCTGGATAGGTGAGTGGAAGCTATCATTTCTCTTAGCTCCATGAGCAAGCCAGAATTATCAGGAAGTTCAAATTGACCAGTTGAAAGATCATTCGCCAGAGGTGTCCCTGGCATTATCATTAATGTCAGGGCACCAACATAGTCGGGATCAATTGCACTAAGCAGCTCTCCTGTTGCCTTTGCATGGATAAGTGACCTTTCTTTGCCGGCAATCCCTAAAAGAACGGTAACAGAAAGTTTAATCCCTGCTTGTTTCACCTTTTTGCCCATATCTATAATTCTTTGTGCATCGGCCCCTTTTCTGATAGCTGCCAGTGTTCGATCATCGCCTGTCTCTATACCCATATAGATAATTCCCAGGCCCATTTCCCTCAAATGAATCAATTCTTCCTGACTCTTCATCTTTATGCCTTTGGTGTTCGCATAAACGCCAATCCTTGTAACCCATGGGAGATGCTCCTTTATTGTATCAAAAATCCACGTCAAACGGCGATACGGAATGATCAAGGCATCGCCATCCATGATAAAAAGTCTTTTTGTATCCCGCATATACCGTGATGCAAAAAGGATATCGCTCAAGATGATATCATTATCCTTGATTCGAAATCGTTTATCCTTGTATGAGCCACAAAAGCTGCACTTGTTATGGGAACACCCAACGGTAGCCTGAAGCAGAATGCTATGTGCCTCACTTGGAGGTCGAATACACATTCCCTCGTAGTGCATGCCGTCACTTAGGGTAGTATAACTCATAAAAAATACTCCGTACTGGTTCCTCAATTAAAGCGCTAACATAATACCACATGAATCCTTACACAAGAGATAGCGGTTTTGTGCATAATCCATACATTAAAGGGTTTTCACAGCAACAGCACATACCTTTAACTCTGGTATTTTAGCGATCGGATCAAGTGCAGGATTCGTCAACCTATTTGCCGGCCCCTCAGCAAAATGAAAGGGCATAAAGAGGGTCTTGGGGGGAACTCTGTTCGTAAACCGTGCTCTGGTCTGTATTTTTCCTCTCCGTGAGATCACTTCTACTACCTCCTTATCCTGTATGCCTAACTCCCGTGCATCATCCGGGTTGATCTCTACAAATCCTTCCGGTTCAATAGCACTGAGTGGTTTGGAATGTCTGGTCATGGTAGCAGTATGGAAGTGATAGAGGAGCCTTCCTGTGGTAAGTGTAAATGGATACTCTTTGTCTGGCAACTCCACTGGTGGTTTATATTCTACACCGGTAAATAATCCCTTTCCTCTGGTGAATGTTCCCTTGTGTAGAATAGGTGTGCCTGAGTGCTCCGAATCTAAGCACGGCCATTGTAATCCTTCATCTTCCAGCCTTTCGTAATGCATACCACCATACGAAGGTGTAAGAGAGGCGATTTCCTCCATTATCTCTTTTGGCGAAGCATAGTTCATGCCACAGCCCATTCTCTTGCTCACTTCACAGATGATCTCCCAGTCCTGCTTGCTTTCCCCCGGAGGATTCACTGCTTGATGCAGGAGCTGGACCCGTCGTCCGGTATTGGTAAATGTTCCATCTTTCTCGGCAAAGCAGCAGCCGGGTAACACAACATCAGCGAGTTGGGCTGTCTCTGTTAAAAAGATATCCTGCACAACTAAGAATTCCAGATTTTTTAATCCTTCCTCTACATGACGGATATCAGGGTCACTCAGCATGGGATTTTCACCCATAATATACATGCCCTTTACCTTCCCCTCGCTCGCTGCACCTATCATCTCCACCAGAGTCAGCCCTCCATTCGAAGGAAGTTTCACGCCCCATGCCCTCTCAAATTTTTCTCGTACCTCAGAAACAGAAACTATCTGATAGCCAGGCAGGGTTGGGGGCAAGGCACCCATGTCACAAGCGCCCTGAACGTTGTTCTGTCCACGCAGAGGATTAACGCCGGTTCCTTCTTTTCCCGCATTACCTGTGAGCATAGCCAAATTTGCGACAGACAACACATTATCTGTTCCTGTTGTATGCTGGGTAATACCCATAGAATAAAGAATGGAAGCCCTGTCTGCCTGTGCATACAGTCTCGCTGCCGTGATAATTGTTTCCTTTGAAACACCGGTAACCTCTTCTGTTGTTTCTGGGGTGTAGGCAGAGACCACCTTTTTCAATTCTTCAAAGTTTTCTGTGCGATTCTCTACAAATTCATGGTCATAAAGATCTTCATTTAGGATGACATTCATAAGCCCGTTGAGCAACGCAACATCAGTGCCGCATTTGTGTTGTAACCAAATATTCGCATATTCTGCCAACTCTATCTTTCGTGGGTCTGCTACAATAAGCTTTGTGCCATCATATTCGACCGCATGTTTGATGAGGTAGCCCATCACCGGATGCTGTTCGGTGGTATTGGAGCCAATAACCAGGATAACATCTGCCTTTTCTATACAATCTCGTACAGAATTTGTCATTGCTCCGCTGCCAAAGGCCTTTGCAAGTCCAGCTACTGTGGAAGCATGGCACAGCCTCGCACAGTGATCAACACTGTTAGTACCAAAACAGGTGCGAATAAACTTCTGAAACAGGTAATTTTCCTCATTACTACACTTCGCAGAGGAAAGGCCTGTCAATGAATCGCCACCGTATGTATCGCGTAATTTGTTAAATTTATCAGCAACCAGATTCAGCGCCTCATCCCAGCTCGCTTCTTCAAATTTTCCCTTTCGCTTGATCAAAGGGGTGGTCAAGCGGTCTGGATGGTCAACAAAATCAAGCCCAAATCTTCCCTTAACACACAACACACCCCTATTGTCAGGCCCATCTTCACACCCATATACCCTGATAATCCTGTTGTCTTTAACCCATACCTCCATCTGGCAGCCCACACCGCAATATGGACACGTCGTGCGCGTTTTCTCAAATTCCCATGATCTCCCCTGAAAACGGGCCAGTTTTTCCGTTATTGCACCTGTTGGACATGCTTGCACACAGGCCCCACAAGCAATACAGTCCGTCTCTGACAAAGGCTGTTCAAATCCGGCGATGAGATTCATCTTGGGTGAGAAATCATCAATCCCGCCTCGGCCATAGAAGTGTAACACCTTCTGCACACTCGTCTCGTAACAGGCACGCACACATCGTCCGCAGAGTATACATTTATTGAGGTCTCGTATAATTACCTCGCTGGAATCATCAACGGGCTCGGTATATTCCGGGTTGGGAAAACGCACATTTTTTGGATCCACACCACACTGATAGGCATACTTCTGCAGGTCACAGGCACCGCTCGATTCACAGACCATACAGTCATGTTTATTTTGTGCCAAAAGCATCTCTATGATTAATCGCCGTGCCTTATCGAGGTCCTCATCATATGCTACAACCTCCATCCCTTCTTCTACCTTTGTTGTACAGGCAGTCACATGCATTGACTGTGGGGCATGCCCTTGCTTGTTAAGCCAGCGATCTCCGATTTTAACCTTCACCCCACACAGCCGACAAGCGCCGGAGCTGGTTAGTCCCTTTTGATAACAGAGATGAGGCATATCAATGCCATTTTCCAAGACCGCCTCCAGGATTGTCAAACCCTCTCGTGCCCTGAGTTCTTTGCCGTCTATTGTTAACGTGATTTCCTTCACCGCTTTCTCCTGGGTTTTCTTTCTCTGATAGCCCTCGCTTCAATAAGAGGGGACGGGGGTACGGGACGACCTGAAATCTTTTCCACTGCGGAAAAGCGTTATGGACAAACATCAAAACAGATTCCGCACTTGATGCACTTGTCTTGGTCTATGACATGTATCTGTTTTTTACCCCCGGTAATTGCACCAGAGGGGCAGTTTTTGAGGCAGATACCGCAGGCCTTGCATCTATCCGGCTGAATATAATATGAGATGAGTGCCTTACATACCCCAGCCGGGCAACGTTTCTCTGTAATATGTGCCTCGTACTCGTCCCTAAAATAGGTAAGGGTAGTCAGCGGGGTTTTCCCCAATGTTTGCCCCAGTCCACACAGAGAACTATCTATGACAATTTCTGACATCTCTTTTAAAAGAGGTATATCTTCTGGTTTTCCTTCCCCGTTACATATTCTATTGAGAATTCTGTACATCTGTTTGGTGCCTTCACGGCAGGGTGTACATTGACCGCAGGACTCACTTTGCGTAAATTCTAAAAAGTATCGTGCCATATCTACCATACAGGTTCTGTCATCCATTGCAACCAATCCACCGGAACCCATAATAGTCCCTAATGCAGTTAATGTTTCATAATCGACCGGGGTATCGCCCAAATAATAAGGAATGCTTCCTCCAGAGGGGCCACCTGTCTGTACGGCCTTGAATTCAGCATTATCCTGCATGCCACCACCGATTTCATAGACAATTTCATTAATGGTGATGCCCATAGGAACCTCTATGAGCCCTGTGCGTTGTACCTTCCCGGTGAGAGAGAGCGTTTTTGTGCCCTTGCTTTTTTCCGTACCGTACGAGGCAAATGCATCGGCACCATGTCGTAAAACCCATGGAACATTGCCCCATGTTTCCACATTGTTAATATTAGTAGGTTTACCAAACAATCCAGATTCTGCTGGAAATGGCGGACGAGGACGAGGACGACCTGCCTTTCCCATAATGGAATTTATCAGGGCCGTTTCTTCGCCACAGACAAATGCCCCTGCTCCTAAAAATAAATGAAACTGAAAGTTAAAATCACTTCCCAGAATAGTATCACCAACAAGACCATCTTTTTTCATCTGATCTATGGCATTTCTAATCAATTCTACAGCCAACGGATATTCTGCCCTACAATAGATATACCCCTCGGATGCACCAATGGCATATCCTCCAATCAACATTCCTTCTAATACACGATAACAATCACCTTCTAATACAGACCGGTCCATAAATGCCCCAGGGTCTCCCTCATCGGCATTACATATCAGGTATTTAGGCGAACCGTGTGCTTTGCGGCAGAAATCCCATTTTAACCCCGTGGGAAACCCTGCACCACCGCGCCCCCTGAGGCCTGATGTCTTTACTGCCGCTATTACCTCTTCGGGTTTCATAGACAATGCCTTGTTTAGACCCTCAAAACCGCCATTGGCAATATATTGGTCTATGTCTCTGGGATCGATAGTGCCGCAATTTTCAGTGATAAGCCGGACTTGAGGCTTATAGTATGGTAAGTCAAAAAAGGTGGGAATATCATCAACCTCTCCATTGCCAATAGTGCCCATTGCCAGGTCAGAGCGTGGGTTATTATCAACGAAATAATCTGTGATTATCTCTTTTGCAGTATCTGGTGTAACGTTCCCATACATTATTCGTGGTTTTCCAGGTTTTTTGATGTCAACGAGAGGTTCAGCATAACAGCAGCCAATACACCCTACATGGAGTATGGTTACATCTTCGTCTAATTTATCTACCTCCTTTTCTATTGCCTCTATTACCTCTGCTGCACCTGCTGCCAGACCACATGTTGCTGTACCAACACGAATTAATGAACGAGGGCCCTCTTCTATTGCTTTCCATTTTTCTTTAGCCCTCTGTTGTAATTCTTCAATAGTCATAGTTCCCTCATGTTAAACAGCCTGCGCAGCTTCTTTAGTACTTGTTCCTTTGATCGAATCAATCAGGTCCCCTGCCTTCACCTTTGACATGTATCCATGAACCTTTCTTCCTGGTACGCCTAATGTTTCTATCACTGCTATCGGTGCTCGAGCGCAGGCGCCAAAGCAGGCTACTGTCTGCAATGTAAACTCTCTCTTTTCGTCTGTTTCACCTGCACATATCCCGAGTATTCTTTCAAGCTCCCCTACGATACCTAAACTACCACTTACATGACAGGCAGTCCCTCTGCATACGGTGATAATATGTTTCCCTATTGGTTTTAAACGGAACTGGGCATAGAAGGTAGCCACTCCGTACACTTCCCCAGCAGGCAAACCTAAGGTCTGAGCAACATCTTCTATTGCTTCTTTCGGCAAATACCCTAATTTTTCTTGCACTGCCTGAAGTGCCGGTATTGTATGCTGTGATTTTCTCTTGAATGGCACAAGAATTTCTTCTAATTCTTTCATGATACCCCTTTCTCCTTCTCACTATGATAATAGTATACATTAAAGGGATGTTTTTTTATATTTTACATTTAAACTTGTGTCAAGGGTTTCCACTTTTCAAGGGAACGCTGCATGGCAATACGGTGAATTTCCTTAATCGCATAAAAAATTATGTTTAAAGACAATTATCTATATGATATACATAATAAATATTAGGGTAGGAAGTGTGTTTAATTATTATAGTTAAAGGGAGATAATTATGGCCCAAATTGATGCCTTTTTTAAGCTCATGAATGATCAAAAAGCCTCAGACCTTCATCTGGCAGCCGGTCAACAACCCGTTTTGAGAATCAGGGGGGACCTGGAAAGGGTAAAATACAAGGAATTGGATGACGATAACCTCAAGACCATGCTCTACGAAATAGCCCCTGAGCACAAGATCAAGGTATTTGAAGAGACAGGAGATGTTGACTTTGCCTATGAGATACCGGGATTAGCTCGGTACAGGGCAAATTTCTTTCGACAGAAAAACGGTGTTGGTGCAGTGTTTAGAGAGATACCTGATAAAATCCTTACCTGCGAAGACCTTGGCCTTCCACCAGTTATTCGACAGCTTGCAACCCTTCCCAGAGGGCTTGTCCTGGTAACAGGCCCAACCGGGTGTGGAAAGTCAACTACGCTTGCAGCCATAATCAATGAGGCCAACAAGAATAGAAAGGATCATATCATTACTGTTGAGGATCCAATCGAGTTCGTTCATGTAAGTCAAAAGGCCGTAATAAATCACAGAGAGGTCGGAATTCATACACGATCATTTTCCGCTGCATTACGGGGAGCACTTCGGGAGGATCCGGATATTATACTGGTTGGCGAGATGAGAGACCTGGAGACAATCGAGCTTGCAATCGAGGCCTCCTCAACAGGCCACCTCGTCTTTTCTACACTCCATACTTCCTCTGCTGCTAAGACAGTGGACAGGATGATAGATGTGTTTCCTAACGATCAACAGGAGCAGATACGAAGTACCTTATCAGATGGACTCAGGGCTGTCGTATGCCAGAGTCTGTTTCGAAGGATAGATACAGCAGGCATAGATTCGATGGGTCGGGTTGCAGCACTCGAGATTATGATTGCCACCCCTGCAGTGAGAAACCTGATACGGGAGAGAAAGACATTTCAGATCCCATCTGCTATACAGACTGGAAAGAAACACGGAATGCAATCATTAGATGACTCTATAATGGAGCATTTAAGCAAAAAGAGGATCAGCGCAGAAGAGGCATATGCAAAATGTAACGACAAGGCAAAATTTCTTCCATTTCTCAAAAAACCTCCTGAAGATTTTACCGAGGTTTAAACATAAAGGAGCATAGAAATGAGAAAACAACAGATAGATCATATCCTGGGGGCTATGCTGGAGGCATATGAAAATGTCTCCGATCTGAATATCACAGTAGACAAACCATTTCAGGTAGAATCATCCGGAGAATTAAAGCCTGTTTCTCTTAAGCCTCCTGTTGCCCGATTAGCTCCCTTTCAGGCAGAAACATTTGCTCTTAACATGATTAATAATGACAGAAGGCTCACCAAATCCCTTCTCACAGAAGGCTCCTGTGACTTATCATACCAGTTGGCTGGAAAGGCACGTTTCAGGGTAAATGTATTTTCTCAAAAAGGATACTATTCTGTGGTGATGAGACAATTAGCAACCAGAGTGCCAACTATTGAAGAAATGAAACTTCCTCATGCCTTCTATAAAATGACAGAGGTATTGAATGGCATAATCCTTGTTACCGGAGCTACCGGAAGCGGAAAGACGACATCTCTTGCTGCCTTTTTAAATGAGATAAACGAAAAAAGATCAGCCCATGTTGTTACGTTAGAGGATCCAGTTGAGTACATCCATTCCCAGAAAACTGCCACATTTAACCAGAGAGAAATGGGTACCGACTTTGATGAATTCGCCTCCGGACTAAGGGCTGCCCTGCGTCAGGCACCAAAGATCATTCTGGTAGGTGAGATGAGGGACAGGGAGACAGTAGAGATAGCCCTGTCTGCCGCCGAGACCGGGCATCTTGTCTTGAGCACCCTTCATACAGTGGATGCAGGGCAAACAATAAACAGGATTATCGGTATGTTTGACACGGATGAGGAAAAACAGATA
>Ga0180437_10007087_pt1 | contig 14733 bp, 11 predicted proteins | sample SS_ome_4_FD_132410 | JGI IMG/M metagenome (GOLD analysis project Ga0180437, IMG submission 132410) | Hypersaline lake sediment archaeal communities from the Salton Sea, California, USA - SS_3_D_1 metaG | ecosystem: Environmental > Aquatic > Non-marine Saline and Alkaline > Hypersaline >...
AAACGCTCGTGCCGGTGAGCACGTACTGCTGGGCGGAAAGCACCGCCTATCCCCGCCGCTACTGGTTCGGCGAGCTCAAGGACCCCGCCGCGCTGGCCACCGGCGAAGAGCCGGTCGAGCGCCACAAGGGCTTCCTGATGCCCTACATCGAGCGAAACACCGAGGTGATGCAGTGCCCTGACTTTGTGGGCATCAAGGAGCGGTATGGCAGGGCCACGTCGGGCTACGCGTACAATTACACCTACTGCGGTCCCTGGGTGGAGTACGACCCGGTGACCTGGGCCCCCAAGTGGCCGATCACCAAGAAGCTCTCCGACTTCCCCTCAACCAACGCGACCGTCGCCTTCGCCGACGCGGCGGCCGTGGCCGACTGGCCCGCCCCCGACGGCGCCTACGACACGGGCGACCTCTACGAGACGTTTTATCTTGAGCCTCCCAGCGGGCAGTACCCTTCGGTCCATTTCCGCCACAGCGGGGTGGCCAACGTCCTCTTCCTCGACGGCCACGTAAGGCCGATGAAGTTGACCAGAAACCCGATGGGCCCCTGGACGACCGCTGCCGTCGAAGAGATCCGCATCGCCACGCACGTCGCCGACATCGGCGAGTGGGATGCCGACAAAGAGATCGCCGACAAATGGTGGCACGGCCGGGGGATCGTCGAAGAATGAGCACCGAGACTCCCCCCGCAATCGCCGCCGCGCTGCTGCTGGCCCTGGTGGTCGGCTGCGGATCGTCGGAGCCGGCGACACCGCCGCCTGCCGGCGGCGGCGAAGTGGCCGACGTGCCCCCGGCCCAGATGCGGAAGTACCTCGAAGGGCTCGCCTCCGACGATCCCCGCACGCAGTTCTACTCGCTCAAGGCGCTCGGCGACCATCCCTCGGTCGCCAGGACCTACCGCCAACACATCGAGCGGCTCCAACAGCAAACCACCGACGACCAGGTCCGCCGCAAGGCGACCGAGCTGCTCCAGTCGCTCGGCGAGCCGGCAGAGCAAGCCAAGAGCGAGTGAAAGCCCGGCGCTGGAGCGCCGCATACCAACCCGAAGCGCAAGCGAGGCGAACGCGAAGCGCGAGCGAGGCGAACGCGGGGCGCAAGCGATGCGGACCCGTCGCGCGGCGCTCGCTGGCGCTTCGGGTTAGTATTGAGGCACGAACAACGCGAGTTGGCCGTCAACCGCACACGGCTCAATCGGGCAAGCATCAGGCGATCGCTTTCCCGGCTTTTCACGCCTCCCGCCGCACCCGCACCAGCCGATAGCCCGCCACGCGCACGACCGCAAGCGTCGCAAGAAGCCAGGCGTTCTGGAGCAAAGCAATGATGAGTAGAGAATCCAGAGGTGCGTCAAGCAGGTACCCGAGGCCGACAAACAACACAATGGGGGGCCCCAATAGGATGAGTCGCTTGATCGGCCTTCCCCTGCCGAGTGCCGCCCAGAGGGCTGCCAGGGAAATCGCAGCGCCGCCAGCACTAACAGTGACAAGCGGAGCCCATTCCGCGCGAAGCGCAGGCAGAACGAGGTCGTATCGGAGCGCCGTCGGTACAAGGCCAAGGATCAAGGCGACAGCGGTGACCCACGAGATCAGGTAGCCGAGCGAGAACTGAAATGGGCGTCGGCGGCCATCATTGCCTTGCGGGCAGGTTTTGCAGTTCACCAGGCGGATCTTCACACCCGCTAACGTTGTCACGCCAATTCCGGCAAAAATCCACATCGCGTCCAAAACCAAGAGCACTGTTATTTGTGTCGAAGCGTCTTCGGAGGCCTTGATGCACAACGGGTAGACGGACGCCCAGAAGACGATGGTGCCGAACAGGCCGACGGTGAGCCAGGGAGCCCACTTGCCGCTGTAAGCGGCCCAAATCGTCATCAGGCCGACCTGGGCGAGCATAAGAGAAAAGAGGGCGAAAAGAAGGGGAGTGGGGTGTGATGGCGGCTCGCCAATTCCCGCCGCCGAGCACACCACCGCGTCGACCAGTACGGTGGCCAGGACCAACAGCGCAAGCAGCAATCGCGGGCGTCGCATAGCCTATTCTGTCTTGCCGCCGGCCGCCGTGCCAACCCGGCAGTGCTTCTGGGGGAGATGTTGCAAGGAACTTCACGGCAGGCGAGAATACGGCAAAACCAGCTTCCGCCCTCAAAGTTGGCGGTTCCGGCTTCGGCCGCCCGGCGGCACCCGGGAACGCCGTCGGAAGGCAGAACTACCAGCTTCGGGTCCGGTTCTAGAGAAGGGGTCTCGCCATCGTGTCCTCCTCCGTCCAACCTGTGCTGGCACTGCTTGGCCATTCACTCGGGGGCAACCCTACCCAGTACATGGTCGAAAAGGCCCTGGAACACCACGAGCTGGACTGGCGGTTTCTTTCCCTCGAGGTCGCCCCGGAAGATCTGGGGGCCGCGATTGGCGGGATGAGGGCGATGGGCTTCTCGGGCGGCAACTGCGCCCGCCCCCACAAGCAGGCCGTGGTGGCCTTCCTCGACGGCCTCAGCGAGACCGCCGAGCTGATCGGGGCCGCCAATTGCCTGCTCCGCCGGGAGGGCCGCTTGCTGGGCGAAAACACCGAGGGAAAGGCGCTGGTGCAGGCAATTCGCGAGCGGATCGATCCGGCCGGCAAGCGGGTAGTGCTCTTGGGGGCTGGATCGGTCGCCCGCGCGGTGGGTGTCGAGCTTGCGCTGGCCCACGCCGCCGAGATCACGGTCGTCAACCGCAGCGAGGAGCCGGGCCGCCGGCTGGTCGAGCTCGTCGAAGGCCGCCTGCAAGTGCCCGCCGCGTTCGTTCTCTGGGAGGAGCCGTATCGGGTGCCGCCTGAGACCGACGTGCTGCTGAGTGCCATCTCGATCGCGCCGGCCGAAGACGCCGCGCTGCCGCTGGTGCTCGACGAGCTGGCCCCAGAGGCGGTCGTGGCCGACGTCGCCTTCAACCCGCAGACCTGGCTTATCCGCCAGGCCGGACAGCGACAGCTGGCGGCCGTCGACGGCCTGGAAACGCTTGTCAGCCAGACGGCGATCAACCTCAAGCTCTGGACGGGCGTCGACGTCGACCAGGCCGTCATGCGCGAGGCCGTCGAGGAATTCCTGGAGCTCTAACCTGCCGGCCGCTCCTAAGGCTCATCGTAGTCGGTAAGCGGGCGGACCCAGATGTTGCGGTAGCGGATCGGGTTGCCGTGCGCCTGGAGCATCAGCGGGCGCTGGGGCTCGTGCGGCGAGTAGCTGGTGAGCACCTTGTGGCGCATCGGGCCCAGCATCTCCTTGCGATTGTGCACGACGATGCCGTTGTGGAAGACGGTCACGTAGGCCGGCTTGACGAGCTTGTCGCCGTCGAACTGCGGTGCCTCGAAGACGATGTCGTAGGTCTGCCACTGGCCCGGCTCGCGGCAGGCGTTCACCAGCGGCGGGTACTGCCCGTAGATCGACGCCGCCTGGCCGTCGGCGTAGGTGACGTTCTCGTAGGAGTCGAGCACCTGGATCTCGTAGAGGCTCATGATCAGCACGCCGCTGTTGCCGCGGCCCTGGCTGTCGCCTTGGACTTCGGCAGGCGTGGCCCACTCGATGTGGATCTGGCAGTCACCGAAGGCCTCGCGGCTGAAGATGCTGCCGGTGCCGGGGGCGACCTCGATGTAGCCGTGTTCAACTTTCCACTCGGCGGGGACGGTCTTGCCGCGATCGGCGCCGCGGCCCTGGGCCAGCCAGTTCGACAGGTCGGTGCCGTCGAAGAGCACGACGGCGTCGGAGGGCGGCCGGCCCGGCTCGTCCTCGGTGCTGGGCGTGGGCGGGGTGATCACGCGGGGGTGCGGCCGGGCGACGTCGTGCACCCGCCACTGATCTCCCGGCAGAAACGGCGTGTCGTCGTAGCCCACGTGCGGCGCCTTCTCGGCCTTCGCCGCCGGCTTGTCGGCCTTCTTTCCCTCCGGCTCGGCGGCCAGGGTGGCAGCGGCGATCGCCATGACCAACCCCAGACTACCGGCACCCAGCCAAACGCGCTTGAGCATTCCACCGCCAAAAGAAATCATCGCAGCATCTCCCAGGTTGTCTCGATCTCACGGACCCGCCACAGCAAGCCCCTATGTTAGGTTGCCCTTGCACCGGCTCAGGCCAGCTTCCAGCCCTCGCGATACTCGCAGCGGATGAAGCGGTCCGCCTCCGGGGCGTTGGTGGCCGAGAGCTTCTCGGGGTCCCACTGGAGCTTCTTGCCCGCCCGATAGGCCACGTTGCCGAGGTGGTTCGCCTCGGTGAGCCAGCCGGAGTATTCGAAATTGGCGCTCGACTCGGTGCCGCTCTTGCAGGCGTCGAGCCACTCCTTGTGGTGCGATTCGACTCTCGGCACAAAGGGCTCGGGCGGCTGGTAACCGGCGAACTCCTTTTCCGGCAGCAGGACGTACTTGCCGTAATCGGAAAGGAGCATCCCCTTGCTGCCGATGAAGAGGTGGCCGTTGCCCCACTGCGGAATGCCGCCTTCTTTCCAGATGGCGGGTTTCTCTTCGCCCTGGTACCAGGTCATGCGGACCGCCGGCAGATCGCCGCGGGGGCCGAACTCGTAGGCCGCCCACATCGACGCCGGCGCGATTTCCGCGTGCGGGGGCGAGCCGCCCGCCTCGATCGTGCGGGGGTAGTCGAGCTTCAGGGCCCAGAAGGGCAGATCGTTCCAGTGGCTGCCCAGATCGCTCATCGTGCCGTTGCCGAAATCCCACCAGCGGTACCATTTCGGCCCGGGGTAGTAGACCTCGTGAAACGGCCGATAGGGGGCCGGCCCGATCCAGAGATCCCAGTGCAGCCCCTCGGGCACGGGCATCGCCTCCGTGGGCCGCTCGGTGACGTAGACCCTGTCGCCGTTGCGCTGGGCGGCTTCCTCGCTCTGCCAGCCCCAGGCGCGGGAGACCCAGACGTGGGCCTCGCTCACCGCGCCGATCGCGCCCGACTGGATGATCTCCACGACGCGGCGGTAGTTTTCGCCGGCATGGATCTGGATGCCCATCTGCGTGGTGACGCCCGCCTCGGCGGCCGCCAGGCGGATCTGGCGGGCTTCCCAGACGTCGTGCGTCAGCGGCTTCTCGCAATAGACGTGCTTCTTGTGCCGCAGGGCCATCATCGTCGCCAGCGCGTGCGTGTGCTCGCAAGTGGACACGAGCACGGCGTCGAACTCTTGTGGGCGGTCGAAGAGCTTGCGGAAGTCGACCTCCTTGCGGGCTTGGGGGAAGGATTCGGCCGCCTGATCGAGCCGCTTTTCGTCGACGTCGCAGAGCGCGACGATGTTCTCCGACGCGCAGCCGCGGGTGTTGGCCCGGCCGCGTCCGCCAGCGGCGATCACGGCGATGTTCATCTTGTCGTTGAGGTTCTGGCCCCGCAGCAGCGCCGGGGCGGCAACCGCGCCGGCCGCCGCGCCGGCCAGCAGCTTGTGGAAGCGGCGGCGCGTGACGGCGTAACGCGCCCGGCTTGTAGACGCAACGACTGGACGGCTCATGTCAATTTCCTCCTGGCAGGCTGAGAGAGCGTGTCACGGCTCGGGTAGCGGAATTCTGTAGACGTGCACGGCCAGCGGCTCGAAGCGGTCGTTGATCGTCCCGGCCGCCGAGCGGATCGAGCGGCTTTCGTCGACGACCTCGACTTCCGTCCCGGCGGGGAGGCCTTCCAGCGCGATGGTCGCGTCGGCCGTCTTCAACTGCTCATCATAATTGACTGCGAAGACGTAAGTCGAGCCGCCGTGGTGCTTGGCAATGGCGGCCAGCTTCACGCCGCCGGCTGCGATCCGGACGGGAGCCGGCGGGCCGAGAATGGCCGGGGCAAGCCGCGTGATCTGGTCGTTGATCGCCCGCAGCGCCTCGCGGTTCTCTTGCGGCACGCCGAACGGATCGTAGGACGGCTTCCAGACGTGGGTGAAATAGCCGATCGCCGTCGCCCCGCCGCAGATCGCCATCCAGACCTCGGCACGGACGTGCTCGGGCGTGACCTCCTTCTGCCGCTCGAGATCTCCCGTCCACTGGCCCCCTTTGCTCGTCTCGATCCAGGCGTAGATCGGGCGAGGGTCGGCCAGCCGCGTGAGCAGCTCCGTCGCCTCGTAGACCAGGTGGATCCACTCCGGCTTGTTCCAGCCGTAGATCGGGTAGATGTCGTAGCCCACCACGTCCGCCGCCTCGATGTAGGCCGGGTAAAGACTCGCTCGCTGCTGGTCGTTCCACTTCTGGAAGTGCGGGTGGAAGTTGCCGGTGAAGGTCATGAAGACCGGCCTGGAGGGATCGGCCGCCTTGATCGCCCGGTACTCTTCAAGCACGGCCGGCGGCTCCGCCCGCGGCACGTTTCGAGGCGGCGAGAGGAGCACATTCTCGCCCGCCGCGTTGAATCCCTCGATCTCGCCGATCGATCCCCACACGTTGTTGCCGGGATACGCCGAGCGGACGGTCATTTTGAGCTCGCAGAACGTGGCCGGTGAGGCCAGCGGCACGTCCTGGCCGCCCTTTTCCGACTTCAGCACCGCCTCGGCGATCTTCTTGCCGTCGCCCTCGAACACGACGTCCTTGGCCACGGCCAGCCCCGACGAGACGGTGAGCCAGACAGCCAGTCGCTCGACGGTTACCGGCTGTTTCAAGCGGATTGTCACGGCAGCCCCATCCATCGGATCGAGCACCGACCAGCTATGCGTGACGCCGTCGACGATTTTCCACAACGGCGTGCTGCGGTTGATCCGCAGGTTCTCGGAGGGAATGACTTCGGCGTCGCTCTCCTGATGAGGCAAGTCGGGCTCGTCGCCGTGGATGTAGCCCAGCAGGCTCGGCCGGCCTTCGATCGCACGATTGAAAGGCATGACGCCGTAGAGGCCGGCCTTTTCTACCAGCGTCAGGTACTCGGCGACGTCCTTGGTGCCGCCGGAGCCGGGCCAGTAGCCGGCCGTGGCGTTCATGCCGCAGGCCTTCAGCGCGGGGAAGTCCTCGGGGGTCTGGAGCCAGGCCATGAGCGGAAAGAACGGCTCGCCGTTGACGGAAAAAGCGCGGCCCTCGCCAATCTGGACGGTGCGGATCGGCGGCCGAGCGTCGTCCGCCCCGCACGACTGGCCCGCGTAGCCCCAGGCAAGCAGCGCGATGAATGCAAGCAACAGCGTACGCATGGTTTGCTCCTTCCCCTCCGGCAGAAGTCTTGCCGCAAATCCGCGTCGGACTGTGCCAGATCATCTTGCTTTTCTAACCGCGGCAATTACGTTCCAAACGATAGTCGCGATCCCACCGATCACCAGACCGACCAATCCTCCAAGACCCGCGCCTGCTCCAAGACCATCGCCAATCGAGTATCCGAATGGATCCACAATAGGTGCAAGAAGAAGGCCCGCTATTACTCCGACAAACGTGGCGATCAAGACCCACCGGATATCAGCGCGACTTACCTTGCGAGAAGGACCGGCGTCTGGGGCAACTTTCAAGTCGGTCTTAGGAGACTGGTAGGGGTTCATCTCGTCCATTGGCTCGAAGACGTCACTCTCTACCGCCGAACGACCCGTTTATTGGTCCTCAGAAAAGCAATCCAACATCCGTTTAGCGGCCGACGGCACGTCGGCCCGATTTTCACCGCACGCCGCCGTTCCGGCGGCTGCTAAACATGTTGCATTACTTTCCTGACGGTCAATAAACGGTCGATCCCTGGTTGTCGTCTTCTTCCTGCGACTATAGCTCCGTCCACTCGCCGGGGCTGGGGACGGGGTAACGGCCCTCGGCGTCGGGCAGCACTGGCGGGAGCGTGTTGTCGTTCATCTCGTCCAAGCCGGGGCACCACTGGAACGTCGAGGCGTAGGCCTCCTCCCAAGTGACGATCTTACCGGAGTGGATCGCCGCTCGCCCCATGATGTCGGCGATGTTCGAAAGCGCGGCCCGGCGGGCCTCGTTGTGCGGCCGGTCCTCGCGAATCGCCGCGATGAGGTTGTTCCACTCGGCCTGGTGGGGCGTATAAGGATCCTCCTCCGCCTCCCAGTCGAGGTTGTCGTCCTCGATCCGCTGGTCCTTGTAGGTCCGCACCGTCGGGGCGTGGATGTTGCCGGAAAACTGCGCCGCCCGCCTCGTCCCGTGCACGTAGGTGGCAAACTCGTTGTGGCAGCCTCGCAGGTAGCGGGCGTTGAAGATCGCCTTGGTGCCGTCGGCGAAGGTGTACTCGACGTGGTGCGAGTCGAGGTTCTGCGACGGATCCGCGTTGCTCGGCGCGCGGCCGCCAATGCCGTGCGCTCGTACGGGCAGCGCGTCCTTGATCCAGCAGATCTCGTCGATCTGGTGGATGTCCATCTCCGCGTACAAACCCCCGGAGACCCAGAAGAACTTGGTGAAATTGCGGATCTGCCAGTGGAGCTCCTTGACGTCGTCGGGCCTGGGCCGCATCGATCCGACCGGCTGCATGCGGTAGCCGCGGATGAGCATCAGGTCGCCCAGCTCGCCGTCGCGGATGCGGCGGACCAGTTCATGCCGGGCGGGGGAGTGGCGGCACATCAGGCCGGCGGCGATTTTGAGGTTTCTCTTCTCGGCCGCTTCACCCGCCGCGATTACTCGCCGGGCCCCCGGCAAGTCGCAGGCGAAGGACTTCTCCATGAAGACGTGGATTCCTTTTTCGACCGCGTATTCCAGTTGCACCGGCCGCCAGGCGGCGTAGCCGGTGAGCATGGCCACGTCACCCGGTCGCAGGCCGTCGATCGCCTGCTTGTAGGCGTCGAACCCGAGGAGTTGCCGTTCGGGTGCGACGTCGACCTTGTCGCCGAATTGTTCGCTGAGCAGTTTGTGCGACCGGGCCAGGCGGTCCTCGAAGAGGTCGGCCATCACGAAGAGCTTGACGGGGCCGCCGTCGGGCACGGAAAGCGCGTTGGCCGCGGCCCCGCTCCCCCGCCCGCCGCAGCCGATCAAGGCCAGGCGGATCGTGTTGTCCTCGGCGGCGTGCACGCGGGGCGCGGACATCGCCGCCACGGCGGTTCCGGCAGCCGCCGTTCCGCCGCTGACGAGGAAATCACGGCGGGATGGGCCTGTTGGTGGCTTCATCGCGGTCTCTCCCTTGCTTCGCGTTCTTAGTCGGCCAGTTTCCGCAGCTCGACCTTGCGAAATTCCAGCGGATGGCTCTCGGCCTGGAGCGAGATCGAGCCGCCCTGGAGCATCTTTTCGCCGCCGGCGGCGATCAGCTTCTTGGCCTGCGGATCGGATTCGTCAAGCTGCGGCTGGGAGTATTCCATCACGGTTTCGCCTTCCACGACGTGGCGGATCAGGCGGTTGCCGCGGACCTCGACTTCCACGGTCACCCATTGGTCGCCGTGGTAGGTCTTCGAGCTGGAGTCGTTGCAGTGGCGGGTGACGAGCTTGCCGTCGATGACGATGTGGGTGCCGGGCGTGCAGAGGTTGGCGGTGGGCCGCTCGCCCTCGCCGCCGCCGCCGAGCAACTGCACCTCGATCGAGACGGGGAAATTCTGGTCCTTCTCCATGGTCTCGGCCGGCTGGCCGTGGATCATGATGCCGCTGTTGCGGAAGGCCCAGCCGGGGCCCCCAGGGCACTGTTGGCCCACAAAGCGGTACTCAATGCGAAGCACGTAGCTGGACAGCGGCTCTTTATAGAAGAGGTGGCCGAATTTGCCGGCAAACTGGTCGTAGCCGTCGTAGCAGACCTTCAGCACGCCGTCTTCGACGCGGAAGGTGTCGGCGTGGTTGTCGCCCAGCTCGTAGCCCGTGATCTTCGGCGTCCAGCCGTCGAGGTTCTTGCCGTTGAACAGCGGGATCCACTCGCCCTGGCCCGCCTGGTCGGCGGCCTGGACGGTCGTGAGGAGCGCGAAGGCGAGGCACACGGCCGCAATCTGAGGCGATTTTCTCATTGGCATCTTCCTTTGGGCAAGGTGCGTCACTCGGCCTTCTTCTTCGGCTGCTTCTTCTGCCTGGCCGGTTTCTGGGCCGGATCCTTCTGCTTGATGTCCGGGGCGGGAGTGAACTGCACGCCCTGGGCCTTCTCGGTCTTCTCAGGCGCGAGGTCCTTGATCGTGATGTTCCGCCAGCGGACTTCGAAGGGGCCGCGGTCGCCGACGCCGTGGACCTGCAGCCCGATGAACCCGCATTGCGACGAAGCCTCGTCGGTGAGGTCTTCGACCGGAACGCCGTTGATGAAGGTCTGGATCCGCGGGCCGACGGCGACGACGCGGAACTGGTTCCACTGATCGTTTTTGTAGGCGTCTTTCTTATCCTGGTTGGGGCTGAGCCAGCCGCGTCCGGTGGCCTCGCCGTAGATGTAGCCCGACTCGCCCGGGGCGGTCTCGATCTCGACCTGCGGTCCGTGCACGCGCTCGTCGTTGTAGTCCTTGCTGCTGCGGGATCGGATCTGCACGCCCGAGTTCAAGCCCGGATCGACTTTCACCTCGAAGAGAAGCTCGAAGTCGCAATAGGCCTTGTCGGTGCAGAGGAAGGAGTTCGGGCTGCTTGCGGCGGTGCGGCCGACGACCGCGCCGTCGTCGACCCGATAGGTGGCCAGGCCGTTGCGCTGGGTCCAGCCGTCGAGCGTCTTGCCGTCGAAGAGCGAGACGAAGCCATCGTCGGCGCCCCAGGCGGCCGTGGCCGAGAGCGACAACACGAGGGCGGCGACGGCCCATTTCGTTCGTTTCATCACCGGGTCTCTCCTGTAGCTGCTGAATCATATTGCGCGGAGGCAACACACCGGCAACTGCGGCGAATTCCGCAGCCGGCTTCCACGACGGCCCCCATTGTAAGCCGCCGGATAGAGGCAATCCAGAAGTTTGCCGAGGAGAGTCGACCGGCGGGAATTCCCGCCGGCTATGACCGCGCCCAGCCCAGACCATTCATCCCGCCGGCGAGCTGGTAGCAGAGGGCCGCACACCAACCCGAAGCGCCAGCGAGGGCAACTCCTTACGCATCCCTCGCTTGCGCTTCGGGTTGGTATCGAGCCGGGAATGATCCGGGTCAGAGCCCGCGGGTCTGCAAGCCGGCCACCTCCGGTGCGGCGCCCGCGATCAATCGGCCGCCCCGGCGGGGGCCCCTTCGGCCTCAGGTGTGCCCCCTTCCGGCGAATCGAGGAAACCGGCGAGGCTCTTCGCGCAGGCTGGATCCTGGAGCTTCCTGAGCGCCGCCGTCTCGATCTGCCGCACCCGCTCCCGGCTGACCCTGAAAACCTTGCCGATGTCGGCCAGGGTGTAGCGGTGCCCGTCGGCCAGGCCGTAATGCATCCGGATGACTTCCCGTTCGCGCCGGGTAAGGCGCCCGAGGACGTCGCGGATGCGGGATTTCAACAGGTCCTGGTTGAGGCCGTCGAGGGTGTCGCGCTGGCGGTGGTCGGGCACGACGTCCGCAAAGCGGCCTTCGTCGCTGCCGCTCCACTCCTGGTCCAGCGAGGCGATCCGGCGGCCGGCCCGAATCGCGTCTCGCGCCTGGCCGAGCGTCAGCCCGGCCGCTTCGGCCGTCTCTTCGACGGTAGGAGCGCGGTTGTGGCGGTGGAGCCACTTTTGGGTGGCGGCGTCGATCCGCCCCAGCTTGTCGATCGTCGCCGTGGGGATGCGGACGGTGCGGGTCTGTTCGGCGACCGCACGCGTGATCGCCTGCCGGATCCACCACGTGGCGTAGGTGGCGAACTTGACGCCGCGGGCGTGGTCGTATTTGTCCACGGCGCGGACCAGCCCGGCGTTGCCCTCCTGGATCAGGTCGGCAAAGGGCAGGCCCATGCGGCAATATCGCTTGGCCACGGAGATGACCAGCCGCAGATTGGCGCCGGCCAGTTCCCGCCGGGCGGCGTCATACTTCACTTGGAGCGAGCGGATCCACGCCAGCCGCCGGCGGAGGCCCGTCGGAGTTTCGCGGGTGAGGCGGACCAATCGCCGCAGCTCGGCGGCCAGGTCGGCCGTGTCGCAAGCGCCGCTGCCGGCTTCACGCCGCTGGCGGATCGCCCGCTGGAGCGATTCCATCCGGCGGGTGATCGAATCGAGTTCTTCGAGCACGGCCAAGAGCGGCTCGCACCGAAACCGCATCCGGTCGAGCATCCACGCGGTGTGGTGGCGACGACGAACAAGCCGCCGACGCGCCGCGTCGCGGGTTTCTCGGCTCCCGCGGCGGTCGACGGCCGCCGAGAAGTCGCCGCCGTTGCGGTCGACGATCGATTCCAGCCGCGGCAGCACCCGGCCGAGCGTGTGGCGGACGATCCGCCGAGTGGCCTTGTCTTTGAGCGGTACGTCGAGCACGCCGTCCAACCGCGCCTCGCGGCGGAGCACTCTGCGGAGCGTCTCGATCATCGCCAGCACGACGTAGTCGGCCCCGAACAGCGCACGGCGAAACCGGGAGCGGGTCTCCGCGACCCGCCGTGCCGTGGCGAGCTCCTCGTCACGGCTCATCAGCGGGATAGCGCTGACCTGCTCCATGTAGACGCCAATCGGGTCCGCTTGGTTGGTCACCATCCGTTTCCTCCGTGGGCGGCGGCACCGCCCACAAGCCTCGTTCCTCTTTCTTGTTCCGATCCGAACGGTCATCCACGTCGGGTTGCCGGGGGCGGAGGCAGATCCACGCGCGACGAGTTCCGACGCTTTCGGCCACCGGAGTGGAGTCGGGCAGCGCTTCGTCAGGTCACCGGCAGCCCCCGTGTGGGGGCTCCTCGCAAGGCGCCGATGCTCCCTTCGATGGGGTAATCAGATATGCCCTTGCCGCGGGGAAGACGGCCTGCTTTGCCGCTCGCGATCGCCCCAGATCGAAAAGCGGTGCTCCGCCGGCCTCCGGGCCAGGAGCTTTCCGCTGCCGAGCCGGGCCGCGCCGCGCACCCGATCCGCCGCCTCCGCCCTACTTATAGTACGACAGCACCGTGGGGAGGTTCACTTCCAGCGGTCTTTTCCCAAGGGAATTTCCCACGACCGCGAACACGTACGGCAGCGTCGCCGGCGCGAAGCAAGCGGCGGCAACCGCTGCGCCCAGCGAAACAACCGGAATGACATCGGGGGAACGAGTCATCTCTCGAACTCGATCAGGTAGTAGGGCGTCTTGTCCACGGCGCCGTCGATCCCGAACGCTCCGCCGACTATCGGCAGCGTCTTTTGCGTGCGGCGGCCGTCGTGATCCAGCAGAATCACCCGCGCAGCGTCCGTTCGCCGCAGCCGGATAGCGGCCTTCACCGGCTCCAGGAGAACCGGCGCCTTGCCCTTGGCGACGAGCACGTCGCCGGCCTCGTTGTACTCCATGCCGGAGTTGCGGGCGCGGGCGAGGGCGACGACCAGCAGCCGCTTGGCACTGGCGATGGTCTCGTCTTTGCCCTGGGCGGTCACGTAGACGGCCGCATAGGGGCAGTCGCAGGTGATGTTCACGTCGGCCATGCGGCACGACTTTCCTTCGGCAAAGCCCACCACGGCCTGCGTGCCGGGCGTGTTCATGGTGAAGAAGCCGTCGGTCTTCGTTTGGCCCTCCTGCCAGCGAAGCTGCCCCGTGGAAGAGACGAGCACGCCGTCCTGCTCGAAGCGGTCGAGGTCGAAGGCCGGCGTCGGGCGGTACTCCGGCGTGAAATCGACCACCACGCGGGCGACGGCCAGCGCGCGGGCCGAAACCTTGCTGCTGTCGAGCTCCTTGTCGTCGTAGCCCTGCTTCACCTGGTCGTCGAAGCCCAGCTTGCCCTCAAACAACGACGGCACGTGGACGTTCCGCACCGCCGCAACGTCCGACTCCCGCACGTCGCCGCGATGCACCTGCCGGGCGACGGCCGGGAAGACGCCCAGCACCTGCGGGGCGGTGACGTCCCAGGTGCTGCCGCCGAGCTGCGGGCTGAACCCGCCCGAGTCGCCGTTCTGGAACATGTACGAGACGTCCCAGCCCTGCAGGCCCATGCCGTAGGCCCCGATCACCGCCGGGCCTTCGGCGTCCCATTCGTTGGGGAAGCAGTGGATCCACTCGGAGAGCATCAGCGGGCGGTCGACGATCTGTTGCATGCCGGAGCTGAGCGTGCCGGAGCCGGCGCGGCTCAGAAGCGAGGCGTTGTTGAACGATTTCTTGTCGTCACGGCGACCGCCGCCGAAATAGTTGTGGCGGTCGATCATGCCCACCTCGTAGTCGGTGTGCAGGTTGGCGTAGTGACTCAGGGCACGGCCGGCCTGCCAGTTGGAGCCGAGGATCTCGCCCTCGTAGCCGGCGGCGCGGACCGCCTCGACGAAGCGGCCGTACGCCTCGCGCTGGAGACCATAGAGGAATTCCAGCGTGTCCAGCAGCCGCCGGCGGCGAAAGGACTGGGAGCCGTCGAGCTGGGCGGGGTCCCAATACCAGGGATTGCCCAGCGGCAGGATGTTCCGCTTGTCGAGGCGCTCGCCGACCGGCTCGAAGCCGTCGCTGTTGAAGCTGTCGAAGGCCTTCTCGCTCCAGGCCTCGGCGAGCTTCTCGTGGCTGCCGTACTTGTCCTCAAGCCAGCCCGAAAAACGTTCGGCCACGTGCTTCCGCAGCGTGGGGCTCGCCTGGAGCGGGCCCATCGACGTGTAAAACAGCACGCTCTGCTCGTTGATGATCTCGATCACGGCCACGGCCGGGTCCTCGGCGTAGCTCAGCCCCGTGTAGGGATTGCGGTGCCTGAGGAGGTTGACCGTCTGGCGGGCGTGCAGATCTTGAAGCTCGGGCGAATAGAACAGCGCGCTGTGGGGGCAGGAGATGCGGTTCTTGCGGCCGTCGAAGCGGCCGAACTCCTCGGCATAGGACACGCCACGGACGTCGGCCGGGCCGATCTTGATCGTGCCGAAATGGGCCGAGAGCTTGACGAAGATGCCGGCCTCTTTGAATTTCGCCACC
>Ga0180437_10007089_pt1 | contig 14732 bp, 21 predicted proteins | sample SS_ome_4_FD_132410 | JGI IMG/M metagenome (GOLD analysis project Ga0180437, IMG submission 132410) | Hypersaline lake sediment archaeal communities from the Salton Sea, California, USA - SS_3_D_1 metaG | ecosystem: Environmental > Aquatic > Non-marine Saline and Alkaline > Hypersaline >...
CGTCCTGGCAGCAATTTCTTCCGGGGATCCAGGTGATGTTTCCGGCGCGCCGGGTTCCTCGGGTTTTTCTCCCCCCGGGGCCATTACTTCGGCCGGAAAATTCATGTCAATCCATTCTTGAAGCAACATGTCCCCCTCTTCACCTTCGATAACCGGGAATTCAAGGATCTCCATGGCTTGATTCACCGTCATCAATTGTGAACCCGTTAGGACCGTGTTAATGTCAAGATTAAGTTTATTGGACTTTCCCTTCTTGTCCATTTTTATATCAAAGTCCCAATCTATTTCATAGACTTTTCCTTCAAGGGAATCCGTTCTTAACCCGGCCCGGTCAAGCCGGTCGATTATTTCATAAAACTTTTTCATGTATTTCTCGGAAGATTCCTGAATGACCGAGTAAACTTCCGCGGCATTATCCTGATCCACCTCGGAACCCGTGACCGTGCCGGTTTGTACCCCCCGCATGCGCATTTGGGGGTTGCCCGTCCCGGCAGCCGTGTCTTCATAATACGCATTTTGGGTATTGTTGTAGTCATAACCGGCACTTATGCCCGCTTCAACGCTCATGAGCATTTCAGGGCTGGTTACAACCACGGAATCGTTAATCATGGTCTTATAGGCTTCGGCCCATTTCAACGCGTCGGATCTATCAACTATGTCGGGAATTGTAATGTGCAATTGTCCAAGACCCTTCTGGCTGACCAATTCCGCGAAGTTATTCGCGATGGATTCAGATCGCTTGATGGTTCTAAAAACTGCCAGGTGTTCCATGTAGCCTTCTTCGGCATTCCCGAACAGATCCGGGGTATTTACCCAAAGGACGGCTTCATCCAGGGGAATATCGAATTGTTGAAGCCCGTTTCCAACCCGGATAATGGGGTTATACCCGATCCGGTTACCGTCGTTATCCCGTTTTATGTAGGTTTCCCAAAGTGGGGTTACTCTTATCTCATAATGCGGGAGCATTCCCACGGGATTAACCTGGCGCACAAACATTAAGGATCTTCCAAAAATGGCCGCGCATGACTTAGCCACCGCGAACCATATTTTTAGATCATATTTATTTGTCAGGTCAACAAGCCGTTGGTGCAACCGGGGGGGTAATGGCTTCCGTTTCTTTAATTCTTCAACAAACTTCCAGCCCTGGCGAAAGGCGTTTCTAATAGCAACCCATGTGATATACCGGCCCTTGGGAGTTAATGCCGAAGCGTATAATTGCTCCCGGCTTAACATTTGCTCCGCCGGGATTAACAGGCCAATATGATCGGGAAGCCGTTCATCCAACCCTTCATCATTCAGGCTTAACCACCTGGTGCCCGGGTACCAGGATCCCGTATCCCCGCGCGCGGGGCGGGAACCCAGGTTGCCCTTGGAATCACGGGTTATTTTCCCGGAAAAGGGTTTCAATTGCCCGTTCGGGCTATAGGACTGAAAAACTTGTTGAGATAAAGCCATTATGGTTTCCAACCGAGTTTATCAATTAATGCTTTATTTAAGGTTTTTACAAGCGAGTTATTGCCAGGGGGGTTTTTACAATACTTTTTAAGGATATCCGGGATATAATCTGAATCAAAAAACGTGAAATAACCCGTTTTTGTAACCCCGTTATCAACAAATTCCGAGTTAATCATCCCGAACGGGATAATATCAAACAAGGTATCCCGGATTATGTTGTAATCATCATACCCGTTGGATAACGGGACTTGAATCATCCGGGGCATTTTAATCCTTGTTTTCCTTTTTTCTCCCGTCAGGTTTCTCGAAGAATAAATACGGGACACCACGGGGGGGAATCATCATGTGAAGCAATTGGTATTTTTGTTGCTTCTGTTCGTTAAGAACCTTGGGGACATATCGAAGATCGGAAACGATTACAAGCCGGAAAAGCCCTTCATCCACGGGTTCTTCAAGATACCCGGATTCCATGCGTTTTTGTTGCTCTAAATCCCGCTTCCGTTGCTCTTCTTGTGCTTTCTTTGCTAATTCCGTTCTTTTTTTCATCAATTGCTTCTGTAGATCGGCTAATTCTGCAATTTCTTCTTTAGAAGCATTACTATCCAAGCCGGAAAGATCCATCAAGCCAGGATCTTCAACCCCGGTAAACTTGGGGTTTTCTATGCAGGTTTCAATATGCTCGTTCATTTTTTCCTTGGAATTGAAGGGATCACCACAATACGGGCATATTTCTTTAAACCGGGAATTCTTTTTGCTATCGGTTGCCATGTTTTTACACCGCGTCTAAATGCAGTAAACTACATTCTCATAATCCCCTAATTTGTATTTAAAACTTCTTATAAGGCATTGGTGTAAAGGCTTTAGAAACGCCATGAAGTATTTCTATTGCATACAGCATGATTAATAAGCCATAATTGATTTACATTACACATGATGGAAATCATCATGAACGTGGATCTTTCTGAACGCGTGTTTCAGGACTACTTGGTTTATTCCAGCCAGGCCTTGAACAGGGTACCCCGGGATCCCGACAATTACCTTTTTGACTTCTGGGAAACCCGCCGGGACGGGGAACGAAAACCGGCCCGATCCGGGAGCAACCCCGATCCGGCACCTGCAATAGTACCGATCCGGGAATTCACCGTGTTCAACATCAACGGGGAACGGGTTGTTGCCGATTCCCGCCGGGAAGCCGTGGAAACCTACCGGGAGATTAAACGAATAGAACGGGTTGAAAAGGCAATTAAAAAAGCCGAAGCCCGTCAAAAAATGTCAAACTGGAAGATCCCCCTGCGGGAATTGCTTTCCCCGGCTGAATATGATCAATACATGACCTGGTTAATCGAACAGCCAGAATTTGACCTGGGGGATGATCTTGCCTAAATACACCTCGGTTCAAGTTTTTCCCGGCACGAATACCCGGCTGGGGTTATATTGTGCCGCGTTCGGCATGAGCCGGGATGAAATGCTCAACTGGCTCATGGATAGAACAGCCGGGGAATTTCAGGAGCAATTAGAAGACATGCGGTTCAATTCTTCTAAATGCAGCAATTGCGGGAAGCATTACAGCATTAAACTGATCGGGGTAACCCGTTATCAAATGCTTTCCGATAAAATGCACCATATCCGTCATGGCAACCATTGCTATGCCGTGGAATTGGAAACGGGGATCCCGAAGCGGATCCCGGCAAGGAAGTGACTAACATGTCTTACACCTACCAGATGGAAAGGGACTTGTATCCGGGTGATGAAGATTGCTCCGTTCTTAACTCGGATTATTGTCCTGAATGCCCGTTGGATGAATGTTGTTTTAATCCGGGCAACAATACCAAGAAATTCGATCCCATGAAATGCCTGGATTATCTCATTCCATACCACTGCATTAATTATTGCAGTTATTATGATGAATGTAATAATCCTTGGAAGGATTCAGAATAAGAAGTGAAAACGCCATGCCAGCAATACAACCCATGACTAAAGAGCAAGTCCAGGACCTATACGCATATCTCATGGCCGCGTATGATCTGATCGAGCAACCCCTTGAAGTGCATTCCATGATAGATGCATTTCAAGACTTGATGGAAAAGATCAATAACCCGGCTAATGAGATCCCCGTCAGTCCCGGGATCGATGGTTTATGCTATCGAAAGCGGGATAAAACCTTTAGGGATTTAATTCAGGAAAAGAAGGATAAATATACCTGTTAAATCGTTATTTTCCTGCATTATGCAAGAATGCATCACTTTTATGCAAGAATGCATCACTTTTATGCAGAAATGCATCTTTTATTTTTTTTAACTTTTGATTACAATTGTCGAGATTAAATAGTATTTCAAGGCACCCGGATTTAACCGCGGAATTATTGCTATTTTCTGTAATTTGCATCAATAATTCCATTAACGTGTCCATTAAATCCATCAAAATTGAAAGCCGGGATTCATTATCATTACAAATGGTAGTCACAATTATAACATTCCCCCGTCATGTTGATTAATTGATATTTATAATATTTGTAATAAACCACCATGTCTTCCCGGCATTCAGGACACATTTCTAAAACCCGTTCGATTACCGTTTCATCCGGCTTTGCTTTTACCAGCCAGGTTTCTAAACGTTTCATGCGGTTGCCCATATCGGTTCACTCGCCATTCCCACTAAATGGTTATCCGCGGAAACGATGGAATCTAAAATATCATATTCATGCTTCGCGGAAGGTTTCAGGTCTAAACCAAATTCGCTTATCTCCCGGTCAAATTGCCCGTAGTCATGTGCCCGGGTGTTTACATAGAAGGATTCCGGCATTCCTTCGATTCCCAGCATTAAACTCATTCCCTCCCGGATCCTCTGGATTTTATCCCCGACATTATTCCGGATCCTAGGGGGACGGTAAAGGTACCCTTTATTCCTGTTATTTAGAATGGTCCTTAATTGCCGGGACATTACATGCCCGAATGCTTCGGCTTGCAGGAAGTTACCTTCAACCCCCCATATATTCACCTTCCATTTTTCCATCAAGTCAGCCAGGGCAACCGTGGCATTCAAGATCCCGGCCCGTGCTACCACCATGTCTAATATAAACCAATTCCCGTTCCACTTTGCAATTACAACCATGGTGATCCCGTGCTTTGATTTCCCGCCGGGGTCGATCCAAAGGTATGTCGGGATATGGCGCCGGCGAGCAAATTCCCAGAAGGATTTTAGATCGTGAAATTCCTTGAAGGGCATGTTTTCCATGGGCTTTACCCGGTCCTTCTTGAAAAACCGGCCCTTCTCATTACTGGGAATAAGAAGATATTCACAATAAAAGGTATCAGCCTTCCCCCCTTTTGCTAATTCAAGGTATTTTTCCATTAAATCTTCTATCTGGTATCTTTCCGGGTAAAGCACCTTATATTTTCTTCTATTTTTAACCGTGACTTCAAATTTCTTTTTCCACTTTGTCCGGCCCTTATAATCCTTCTTTACCCGGCCGTCTTCAATTACCTTTACCCGTTTTATCTCATAGGATATGTCCCCTAATGGGGGAATGATCGCGCCCTGGGTTGCAGGGTATTTATACAAGTCAAAAGTGGGTTTATTTTGAAGCCACAAGTAGCCGTCGTTTGTTTCATCATGGCCCTTGTGGGTTCCGGTAACTATAAGCCTTCCTTTCTTTCCAACGGCCGGGAGCAACTTTTTATCAATAATCCGTTGAAATTTTTCCATTAGGGCTTCTGAAAGGGGTTCATCTTGTACGTCATCTAACATTACTAAATGGGGATGCAACCCGGTAATGCTCCCGTGCCGGAAACCAACCGTCTTGAACCCGGGACGGGAACCCTTCGGCTGGAAGGTAAAATATTTCAGGTCATTCCTGTTAGGCCGGTCTTCATCAATAAGATAGCCATAAAAGTCAAGGATAAGCGGGTTATTCTCAAGGTTGTTTGAAACGCTTATCATGTTAGCCAGGGCCAGTGATTTATCCCAGGCTATGTTGAGAATTCCCGTCCAATGATCGCTTGAACGGGCATGCTCGCATATATTATAACCAATATACCCGTTATTGATAAAACTACTCTTGAAATGGTCACGGGGACAAAGGAAAATTAACTTCCGGGTACCCGTGTCCAATATTGCTCCCCATTCCCGGTGGCATTCCCCTATGGGAGAATAAGTTGGATAGTTGAATTCATTAAGCCAGAAAACTTCATACCAGTGAGCATAGGAAGTATTCGGATTCTTTGGAAGGTACCATTCCAATTCCCCGGCCTGGTTGTAGCGGTAATGCTCCCCTTTCCATTCCCGGCCTGTCATGGCTGGCCGGTCATCTTGGTCCCAGGCTTGCAAGGGCTTCCTGGAATTCTCTTTTTGGGGGATCTTTATGTCCCCTGGCAACGCGTCTTTTACACCCCATAACCCGCGCGTGTCTTCATTATGCTCTAAACGCCATTTCTGTAATTCCATTTGTTTTATAACCTTCGATTTACTGAACCGAAGGGTTTCTGGCTTCGCGTCGGGAAACATGGCGTACAATTGCTCGTTTGTTGCTTCCGGGAAAACCTGGTAAAATTCCCGTACCCGATCAAGAAGGGTTTTAGAAGGATAGCCAGATAAATCGGATCCTACTTGATCAGCCTTTTTAGAAGCCATATCATGTAAAAATAGAAGAAGAAGTATATAAGGTTAAACCCGGGTTAAACTTGAGTATATGCAAAAACTTCCCCGGTATCTTTATTAATATATGCGATAGCAACATGATCGTTAAAATCCGGTATTTTTTTTATTTCTTTGATAGTATAAAGAATCCATTCATGATTTACAAGCATATTTTCCAATTTTTTTATGTTTAATGCACCTTTTACCCCATATTGATACAAGGGATGAAGGAAAAAGATGATATTTTTTAAGCCATTAAACCATGACGGGGCATTACCCGTTTTAATTAATTCACTTAAGCGGGATCCCTTATCTTCAACCCTAATGCCGTCGGTTAATCCAAGTCCCAAGTCATGGCCCGCGAAGCAATTTTTTTTAACCAGTTTTGTCATGTGATCACCTTCAAAATAGCCTGGCTTGTACCCGTTTCCGCTTCTTTTTGCTTGGACGGGGTTCATATCCTTTACAATTCAAGGCCGGGTCGTTATAATTCACGTATTTATCCCGGTGTAAAAAATAATCTAATTTACAATAAGAAGAAGTATATTCACATTTATATTGCCCGTTTTCTTCATTAAAAAGGGAAAAATGGATACAAGACAAGCATTTATTGCTCATGTTAATCATCTTATTATGCGGTATAGATATTCCCGTTGGTGTGACATTATGCTGGATCCCGTCCAGCCATAAGACCGGGCAATTAGATTCCTGGGAAAGTCCTGTTCTTCATACTTGGTGAATCCAACTACTTGATGGTCTTCTAATTTACAATACGGGACTATCCAAGCCAGGAATTCTTGGATCTCGTTTTCATAATCCTTTAAATTCGCGTGGAATATTTCTAAATGCGAAAAATCATGCTTGTCAACCATTCTAAAATTGATTGCCCGCGGTTTTTTCCAGAAAGGATGGTCTATAAGCGGGGTATCATCCAACTTGTCGGGATCCTTCAACCATTCCAAGGCTTTTAACACCTTGGAAGGTAAATCGTCCTTCAATTCCACGACAAGCACCATTTCAGTATAATGTCCCATGTAATTGAACCTCTATGCTTTTTCTCCATTCTTGATAATTATCCAGGTACTTTTCTTTATATTCCCGGCGTTTTTTTTCACTGATCCGGGGATGTTGATCCGCGCATGGCGTGGAACAGGAAAGGATCAGCCGCCTTTGACCGTCAACAAACAATTCCCCGCATACAATGCAGGGCCGGATCTTGTAACGCCAGGGGTATTTCCGGGCGAGTTTAAAAATATGCTCGCTTTTCCGGTCCGTTGTAATCATTAACCCGTCAACCCCCGGCATGAAGGACCAAGGGTTATCCGTTCGGGTACCCCGTCGATTACACAAAAGAATGAAGCCCAGCCATTACACCTTTCCACCAAGGCCTTGATTACATTCTTGTCATCCTCGTATACTTCCACCCGGGCCGGTCTTCTGTATAAATGACATTGACAAATCTGGCTGGCAATCTGCCACGTCTTCCGCCGGACATAATCATGATAGGATTCCGTCCTGGACTCGTAGGTATCATTCCATTCCGTGTTTGTAATATCTGAATGATAAACCTTGATCCCGGCGCGGTTATACAACCATTCATGCGTGATCTGGTTCCACGCGGCCAGCCTTCCAGTGATTACATAGATGGACGCGTATTGATTCCAGTCATGCTGGGTTACCCATGGGAAAGGTACCACGGATTTTAACTTCTGGATGAATCCGGGGTTTTCCAACTGGCTATTGTCGTTATGCTTTATGTTCTTGAACGGGGAATCCCCCAGGGTCCCGTCCACATCCAAGATGCACATGAGCATGGGATCGAGATCCTGGGGATTCCGAAGGTAGGAATTTTTTCTTGATTTTTCTATCATTTTTGCTTCGCTTCTTTCATGGTTTTAAAAGGTTTTAGAAATGTGATGAATTCCCGTCCCGGCACGGTTTACCGGCTGGCACAAATGCGTTAAAAGGTAAAACCAAGTCAGGAGAGTGTTTAGGAAATAAGAGGAAAACTAAAATGAACGCGTGGCCAGGATCGACGGGAATTTCATTCACGTTAAAACACCGTTATAATGCAGCCCCGGCCCGTGTTGGATATTCCGAGTGGATGCGCGATGATTGTCGAGCCGGATTGTATTATACATAGTATAACGAGTTTAAATATTTTTTGCAATATTCCCGTTTTTGGATAACAAGGGTTGTAAAAGACGGGTTTAAAGAAGTAGCATCGGGCCTCCCCCCGGGTTGGAATCCGGGGATCATGGGCCCTTTTTTTGGTTGATCGGGATAGGTGAATTACCCGTCATTGTAACCCGGGACGGGCACCGGGGATTCTAAAAGGTGAGGTGGTTGAGAGTCTGGAAAGCGCTGGGTTCGTCAATGAATATATTTTCCCGGTGGAATATTTATGCTTCATGTACTTTTGAAACAATATCACCATGGCAGGAATTACATATATCCACCAGGATATTCTCAACATGTTCCCCGCATTTTTTGCAAGGATGGAAGGAACGGCCTAATCGCTTTATGGTGTCATCAGACGGCATTCTTGCAAGGGAATCAAATAGATTTCTACTCATGTCACCCATTTTTACCAGGTAATATCTCAATTCCTGTTCATACTTCTTGCAGTATTCATGATCATCCTTGCATTCCCGTGAAACGTGGGTTTCTGGATGACCAACCACGGGTCTTTGAATAAAAGAAGTAAAATTATCAAAAACCTTTCTAAATGCCATTAATTCCTGGAATTCTCCCTGATCAAGGGAAATCAGGTATTCAACGTTTTTATCAATTATCATCATGTTTCACCTCCTTTCTTTCACGTGTTTAATAATTGCAGGTGGTGGAATCGAACCACCTTCTCGCGGTTTCTCTCGGGAAAAACCAGGGGAACCCGGCTTATCACCGGGGGAACCTGGTTATAGATCCCGTTTCCCCCCGCCCCGATCAAACCCGGGGGAAGCCGGGGACCGGGACGGGCCATGAGCCGCGTGGGTACACCATTACCCTAACCTGCATTATAACGGATAACTATCCCCCCAGGTCCTTTCACGGGGGGAATTTTTTTCTTTCTCTTTTTCTTTTTTCTCGTTTATCATCTCTTGAACCCGGGAAAGAATTTCTTTAATCACTTTTCTATAGGTTTCAATTGATATTTCTTCCATGATTTCAGATCCGGTTTCAAGGCCTAATAGGAAGCCTTCAAGGGCTATTATTTTATCTTCCATGATTTCTCACTTTAAATCCTTGGAATTGCACAAGCCTGGCAGATCGGGACATGAGTAATTCCATCTTCTTTTATTTCTTCGGGTTTTAACTGCCGGAACATGTGACCACCCTGGATATTAATGTTGACCTTTTTCCCGCAATCATGGCAGGTATATTCAAGAAGATCAAGGTACTTGTCAAGAAGATTCTTTTCCATATTTATCACCTGGGGAATTGTAGGGACTTACACCGGTTAGGATGCCCGGCGGGTCCATTGGGAGCCTTTTGTCGCGGGATGCACCATGATTCACCTGGGCAGGGGGGGTAGGACGGGTAAACGTTTTTTTTGTGCCGGGGAACGTTTTTAGAAACCCCGGGGATGGTAACCTTCCTTCCCAGGATCCCGGGGGAGCCGGCTATTGTACCCGCTTGTACCATCTCGGGAAAAGAACCCGGTACCCATTAGAAGGGAACCGGGGATTCCCGCTTCAACGGGCTTTACCCGGGGTCCTATTACACGGGAAGGTTAAGGTTATGTTATACAACCCGGGAAGGCTATTTATACTTCATGTGTTGGTTGAATATTCCAGGTTACCTGGATTCCCCGTGCGCACCGCGCGCTTTCGAAACGGGACCCTCCCGCACCCGGGCACCACCATGGGGGATCTAAGCGGGAACGGCGGGAATGATTTTTCCGGTTTCTCACGGGTTACCCGTTATTGTTGTAACAACCCGGTCCCCGCAAGTGAACCCTGGCACCCGAAAACGGGGTTTGGATGGAAATATATCCATACTAAAACGGGTAAAATGGTTTCTCTGGAATTGTAAAATATCCCCGGAATTCTCCTGAAATGTTGAAATAATCCAGGAAATAGAAGATAAAACGGGACCATTTTTACATGACATTGCTGGCAATCCTGTACATTATAAAACGGGAAAACGGGAAAAGACGGGAAAAGACGGGATACAGGCTGGGACTGGTTTGGATGGTCTAATTAACAAGGGGGCCAGTTGCGTAAATTAGGTGCACGATCTCCCCTCCTGCGCCCGAGAACGTGATCCAAACCTAACTTTAGGGGGGTCCCCGGAGGCTGTTAGAAAGGCTCTCGTAGAAGGCTTCTCGCTGGCGCCGGTGCCCGCCCCGGTCCTTCTGCTTAGAATGGTTAAGAGTTAGGCGTTCTAATTAGAACCCGCCTTGATGGCTTGTACGGGCCCGGGAGCCTGTAATTTAGATCAATTCTAATTAGACTGCTTATCTTATGGCCAGCCTAAGCAACACACACACCACGGAGAATGGCTCCAAGGAAACCAGCCCTGCCAGGCCCTGCCTAAGAAGAAGCCCTGCCGTGGCCCTGGATTGATAGTAGATTCCAATATTCACAGCCTATCTAATTATAAGGCTTTATGCAGGATGGATATTATTAGAAGCCTTTATAGTTACCCGCCCTGGCCTGCATTCACGCCAGCCCGGGGGGATCTAAGGATAAGGCCCGTCTTAGATGCATTCTCCCGGGAATGTAATATTTACAGCCTACCTAAGGAGAAGGCTGGAAACAATACAGCATGCAGGCTACAGGCTGTATAGTAGGGACAGCCTAAAAAATGGGAATTCTAAGAAGCCTTCTAATTATACCCCTTTTCCATTAGGGCTCATAGTCCCGTCCTAATGGGTCCTTAGCGGGTCTAATTAGAAGCCCTAATTTTCAGGCTCCCCCAGGAAAACGATTCTTAGATCGGGTATCATTTATCGTGAAGGAGATTCACCGGATTGGCAAACGGATCTCGGGGTCCGGCGGGGTTCTCGTGGGCTCTACCTTCAAAATTAATATTGTCGGGATCCACTTGGGGTAATTCCGGTTAATTTCCTGCAGGCTAATTTTTCCGGGAAAAGGATTAACTTAGAAGCCATCTAATTAGAATCTGTAAAAAATAAGGCTCCTGGCTGGCACCGGTACCCGTCAAACAGGCTCTGCTAAGAAGCCCTAATTCTCGGGCCTTAACACGAGAAGCCCCGGGGCGGGTACTGGCGGGCACCAGGCGGGTTGTCTATTAGGCAGGCTGGTTAGAGCCGGTCTAAGATAGCCAGCCTAAGCACCATTCAGGGCCTTCACAGGGGCTGTAAGCAAATGGCCGGAACGGGCACCCGGCTGGCGTTTCCGGGCTTCTAGTAGAGCCTGTCTAGTGGCCACAGGAGGGCAGGAGAAGGCCTAAAAATTAGAACGGCTCTAATGCCCATCTTCGGGGCCGCAGGGTCCCGGGACATCCCCCTTCCCGGAGAACGGGGGATATGAAATATGTCGGGACATAGAATCATTCTTAAAACTGGCCCCACTTGTAACTAAACCTTCTCTAATACCCGTTTTCTGTATAATCCCGTTAGAACCATTCTACTACCCGACAAATTAGGTTACACCGTGTAACCCCAATGTAACCCGAAATGTAACCTGCTATTTCTTCTTAAACTTCAATAGAGTTACATTAGAAACAATATTATTATGAGGTTACATAGTTACATTTTTTTATGCATGTGTGTACGTACGCGCGCGCGCGCGCGCGCGCGCGCACGCGCATGTGGGGGTAGAAAAAGTGTAACTTTGTAACCTTGATTTTTTTTTCGCCACCGGTCCCGCCGGGGAGGGGGGAAACGCCATTTTTCACGGGTTACATTTTTTTTGTCGAATTTTTCGTCAAAAGTCCCGCCGGGCCAGGGGAAACCCGCCCTACCCGTCAAATCCTTGAGGTTACATTTTTTGTAACCCCCGTTTTGACCTGGTTACAAAAAGGTAACTTCGCCATTTTTCCAGGGGAAACAAGTCCAGGACGCGGTTCCCGTTTTCCCGCCGGGAGGAAATGTAACCCGAAATGTAACCTGCCGTCCAGGCGGGTTCTAATACAAGAATAAGAAAAAGAAAAAAGAAAAATGCAATAAAACGGGGTTTAAGCCCACATGGTCCCCGTTGACGCGTTGGGCCGGGAAGGATCGATCCCGCCTTCCCCGTCCGGGTCCCGCTTCCCCTGGGTTCCCGTGGGTTCCTGGGGTTCCGAGGGTTCCGGGCCAGGTTCCGGCTCGGGATCCGTGGTAAATACCCCCGCGATCATGGCCGGGTTGTACAATTCCACGGAGTTAATCCACGGCTGGGAGGGAACCTTCGGATCTATGTCCCGGATCCGGGTTTCTATGCAAAGCATGGTATCCCGGGTTATTGCACAAGCCCGGAACGTTATATCAACTACCATGCTATCCGGGGAATTGTAATCGAAGGATTCCCCGTTTGACAATAAAAGCGTGAAGGGCCGGGCCTTGAAATATTCCCGATCCAGGTACCCGGGGGGAGGGGAAGGGGTTTTAGGCCAGGCTTGTTTTTTGTCACTCATGACGATCACCTGCATTTTTGTTTGAATTGCCCCGGGGGGGAGATCCGGGGCGTGAAAATGTTATTATTCCCGTCATGCGGGATCCGTCCCCCGTCCCGGTAAACCCGGGCCGGAAAAGGAAGGATAAAGGGAAAAGATGGTAAATATTAATAGGTAACGTGATAGGTTGTAAAATGTATTTCTTTTTCTATCATGTCGATTGCGATCAACAAGAAATGCGAGAAATTCCACGAGAACCCGTTTGACCGGCTTTTATTAACGTGTTCCGCCGGCTTGTAGTTCACTTCATAATACCGGATCCCGTTAAATGACTTCCCGGCTCTAAATACCCGCATTTGTGCCGCGTGTTCATTCGAGAGGGGATGTGCCAGGTCTTCTTCCCGCATTTCCCGCAAATTATCGAGTGATTCGAGCACGGGGGCTTCCTTGCGGGACCAATCCCAGGCATCCTTGATGATCGCGTTCACTTCTTGAACCGCGCGTTCTTCCCAGGGGGGATAGTCCCCCGAGAAGGCCATTAAATCTTCTGGTAGGAGGTAATCCGGCCTCCATTCCAGATCCGTCCATTCGTTTTCGTTTTCATGTGTCATGTGTTTCACCTGTTTTAAAAAAAGTTTACAAAAACTGGCCATTATCGAAAACCGGCCAGCCGTCTTCATCAAATACCATCCCGTCATTCTTGGGGGGATGGTTATCCATCCATTTCATCCAATTTTCAACCGAGGCCAGCCTTAATGGCAGGTGGCCACAATCCGAGCAACCAAATTTCACGTTGCACTTCTGGCAGGGGACCGGGTACATGCTCGGTTCCCGTTCGGGCCTGGGAATAACCACGTGGTACCCGCCATGGTTGCTTTCATAAACGTTCCCGTCAAAAAGCCTGGCGAACGTTTCTGCATTAACCCGGCTGGAAAATTCGATGACCAGGTTAATGCCCGTTTCAAGAAGATCGTTTCCAAAAACGTTAATGATGATTGACTTCATGGTGGTTCAATACTATCTATACTTTACACAATATAAATCCTTTGTATAACATAACCACTATAGGGATTGGAATGTTCATGATGGTTTCCGGGATTTTTACAATTATCACGATAATTATACTATACACAAGATTTATATTATCTATGCTCTAATTTAGTAGTGTAATTCTCGATCAGGTGCATCAACATGACTACCCCCGACAAAAAAACAGAAACCCGCAAGGAAACCGCGAATTTCATGGCATATAGACGGTGGGAAATGGAAAGATCATTAACCCGCGAGCAAGAAGAGATGGTCCTGGCGATCATCCATCCCCCACGCGATCCTAATGACGTGGATCTCGATGAAGACGGGCTCTGGTAAAAACTAAAAACTACAAAAACGAGAGAATGGTAAAAATGGTACAAAACGAGTATTCTGTAATGCAAGAACATCTCCTTTCCCTTGACGGGGACACGGAGAAAACCCGCTGGGTGGCTGATTTTAACGCCATCGCTGTGGAAATTGAAGAAGGGATCCAGGCGGATCCCGTGTGGAATGATGACCAGGTTTCCCTTCCCCCCTGGGAGGCCCGCGTCGAGTCGAACAGCATTTATTTGTATACCCCGCCCCTGGTATACAAACCAAAAGGCAAACGCGCTTTCATGGCCATGCGCCTCAAGCTCAACGCGCTTAAACCCGTTTCCGGGGATCATGTTAATTGTAAAGCGGTCCCCGTTGGCGATGATTTTAAAATCACGGATCGGGAGCATTTCTCATGCATCATCATCAATACAAATGCAGAAGACATAGAAACAGCGCCCTTGGTGGCTGTTTGGTTCCTTTGGGATTCCATAGCACGCGTTGGTATTACCCGCGGGCTCAAAACCGGTCTGATCACCGAGGGCTGGGTTAATAATGTTTTCAGGAATGCCGGAAAATGCGGGGGAGAATACCCCCACGCTTATTATCAACGGAACGGTAAACAGAATGAATACTTGCAGGTTTTATATCGCACATGCGAAGCGCGCGGTATTACCCAAGACATGCTCCACGGGGAGGGCCGGATCGAGTTTACAAGCAAGCCAGGTCGGGAC
>Ga0180437_10007090_pt1 | contig 14731 bp, 13 predicted proteins | sample SS_ome_4_FD_132410 | JGI IMG/M metagenome (GOLD analysis project Ga0180437, IMG submission 132410) | Hypersaline lake sediment archaeal communities from the Salton Sea, California, USA - SS_3_D_1 metaG | ecosystem: Environmental > Aquatic > Non-marine Saline and Alkaline > Hypersaline >...
GCATTTTCAGTCATTGTATTTTAATCAAATAGGCGCTGGTATTGAGTTTATCACGAGATGTTTTGATCTTACTTTAAATGGATATTTTCCCATTGATAGAAGCAGATTACTTCAACGATGTTGTTTTGATGATTATATAGGTAATTATTATTTCATTGAACACCATTATGAATCAGCCCTCACAGGGGGGAATTTACAATTGGGAATCCCCATCTGCTTTAATAGATGTAGCTACGCATATCTTTATTTTGGGCCTTATTACTATGATAGACAATGTGAGGATACTTTTGGTTTTAATGTAGGATTTGAAGCCACTTTTTGTGGATGGATTACATTTGAAGGGAATGCTAGTTACGATAAGCTCTTTAGAGCGAGAACAAATTTACAAGTGGGTATTACATTTCCGTTTCGGAGATGTAAACAGGGACTTATGACACAAAGGGTGCGTAGGCGTGAGATTATACCGCTAGATCAATACAGCAGATGGAGTAGTAATTTTTAAGGGGAATTTTTATGAAAAAGCAATATCGAGCAGGAATTGTTTTAGGTGTATGTATTTTTTTGATACTACCTGTATTTGCTAAATCTGCATGTTCAGTTTGTGGAAAATCTGCATGTTGTGTTCCTGAGCAAGGCCCTGCAGGCCCCCCAGGCCCTGCGGGGGATCCAGGTTCAACAGGGCCGCAGGGTTTGACAGGTCCTCAGGGAGCAACAGGCCCTCAAGGGGATACAGGTCCACAAGGTCTAGCAGGGGCAACGGGGCCGCAAGGTGCGACAGGTCCCCAAGGTAATGCGGGTCCCCAAGGTCCAACAGGAGCAACTGGGCCTCAGGGAGATACAGGTCCTCAAGGTTTAACAGGAGCAGATGGCCCAACAGGGCCTGAAGGGCCAGCAGAAGGATTAGGTGATTTTGGCTATGAATATTTAAAGTTTCCTAATGCATCAGATACTCAGGCAGTTGTTGATTATACAGATGTGGCAGCGGGGAGCCAATGGCAGCAAGTAAATTTTCGTGTACAAGATACATCTCCAGCATACCCACCTTATACTGAACAGGGCGATGCTTTTGAATTTATTACTGCGAGCCTTCCATGTGATTATTTAGTGGGTAACAAAGAATTTGCAACTACAGTGCAAATACAGGAAAATGGTTATTATCAAATTACATATACTGTATCTTCTGAATTTACAGATAGAGCAGTGGCATTACATGATGATCAGATAGGTACTCCACCTGCGGGATTAATAGATGGTTCTTCAATAGTGTCAGCATCGAGTAATCAAAGTATGACCCGCACTGTTATTTTTAGAATAAATGATATAGTAAGCGCTTCTGATTACCACAACATCCGATTAGTTAATATTTCAGGAACTGGCGTTATTTTTTCCATACAGCAAAAATTTGGAGGTTCAATACCTGCTGTAGAGGTAGCTTCTATCATGGTAAAAAAATTAGGAGAACTTTAGCTATAATCGTCTATCTATTTTGGGTTAGTAAGAGAGTTTATGAAAAACATACGCTGCTGTAGTATACTTATTCTAAGCATATTCCTGTCAATACAATCTCTATCTTTAGTTGCTAAATCTCCTTGTCGATCATGTGAAAAATTTTCTTGTTGTCCTCCAAAAATAGGTCCGCCGGGTCCGCCGGGGTCAAGAGGAGCAGATGGAGCTGCGGGCCCGCAAGGTTTAACGGGTGATCCAGGTGCGACAGGTGCTCAAGGGGCTGTAGGGGCAACGGGACCGCAGGGGTTAACAGGGGATTTGGGGGCGACAGGTGATCAAGGAGCGGCAGGCATTCAGGGTCCACAAGGAGATACAGGAGCACAAGGTTCTATAGGAGATCAAGGTGCAGTGGGCCAACAAGGTGTAGAGGGAGCTCAAGGCCCCGCAGGGGGGTTATCAGATTTTGGATATGTCTATTTAGAATTTCCCAATTCAACAGACACTCAAGTAGTTGTTGATTATACAGATGTAGCAGCAGGGACGCAGTGGCAACAAGTAAATTTTCGTGTACAAAATACAAATCCTGCCTTTCCACCTTATACAGCACAAGGAAGCTCATATACATTCACAACAGCAAGCCTCCCATCTGATTATTTAGGAGGGAATAGCTTATTTGTGACAGGTGTACAAATACAAGAAAATGGTTACTATCAAATTTCTTATAGTATCACAGATCAGGAGACAGATCGGGCTTTGGCATTACACGATGACCAGTTAGGCGTGCCGCCTTTGGGCTTGATAGATGGATCTTCTATAGCAGAAGGGGTGAATAATCAAAGTACGACCCGTTCAGTTGTTTTAAGAATTGGTGATATAGTAGATGCCTCTACTTATCATAATATTCGACTGGTTAACATTTCAGGAATAGGTATACCACTCACGATACAGCAAAGGCCCGCAATTAGTTTTCCAGTGACAGTGGGTACGTTTATGATTAAAAAACTAGGAGATCTTTAGTATATATAGTCATTTAGAAGCTTTTAGAAGCTCTGAAACGAAGTTGTTTTTTCACGAGGATAAGATTCATAGATAGCGATAGGTCTTCTAAAAGAGGAGGTTTTTCTTCTTCTTCAAAGTGGCGATCGGGGTTATAGGTGACTCCGGCTAAATAGGCAGATACGGGAGGATCACTTGAGGGTTCTAATTCAATTGTCCGCTCAGGGCAACAAGTGTTGATATTCTTTTCTTTAATTTGTTCTGTTACTGATGATTTTTTCTCTTCTTTTTTAGAGGCGTCAGGATTTTGCTCATTTGCAAAAAGAGAAAGACTGCATAGTAATAGGGTAAGACTTGGTAAAACAGATTTTATTTTCATTTTTTTCATCTTTTACTCTAAATAAAGGAGGGAGTTTAACGCAAAAGTGTGATTTTGTCAAATGATCTCAGAAGCTACGTCATCATAAAAAAGTTTACCTGTTTCTGTTAAAAAATATTTTGATTTAAAGGTGGCTAAAAAACCTTTTTTTACAAGGGTATTTAATGTATTGAGAGTGTCTTTTGGCAGAGAGGGAAAGTCATTAATATCTATTCCTTTGGCAACTCGAAGGCCAACGGCAATGAGTTCATGGATATTATCTGGATGGGGGAGAGTTTCTTGAAAATCGATTGGTAAGAGACCCATTTCAACTGATTTTTTCCATTTATTTAGATGACAGATATTGCGGAGGCGGCTTTGTTGATAATAGCTAAAGGCACTAGGTCCTAGCCCAACAAAAGGTCGTGCTGTCCAGTAGCCAATGTTGTGCTGGGAAATTTGTCCATTTTTACAAAAAGCGGAAATTTCATAGCGATCAAATCCACTTGTTTGTAGTGTTTTTACAGCGTAATTAAGCATCTCGATACTTAGTTCATCCTTTGGCATAAGTGGAGCTATCTGATCTCTATCCTTGTAGTATAAAGATCCAATTTCTAAAGTCATATTATATAAGGAGAGATGGGTAATGGGTAATTGAATTGCTTTATCGATTGTTTTTTTCCAGCAGAAAAATGTTTGATTTGGAAGGTCATACATGAGATCTATTGAAATATTTTCAATTCCTGCACGAAATGTATCTTCAATAGCTTTTACAGCCTTATTTGAGCTGTGATTGCGTCCTATGGTGTATAAAGTTGACTCATCTAAAGATTGAACTCCAATGCTCACTCGATTAATACCGAGTTTCCGATACTCTAGCATTTTTTGAAAAGAGACGTCTTCTGGATTTGCTTCGAGTGTAATTTCATCTGCTTTGGGAAAAAAGGAGAGGATAGATTCAATTTGTAGAGGGGTAAGGAGGGAAGGGGTTCCACCACCGAGATAGATTGAAACAATCTCATGTTCATCGAGTAGATGTTTTTTTAAATCCCACTCGAGTTCGATCCCTTCTAGAAAAGAAGCAACACCGTTTTCCTCATGTGGCATTACAAAAAAGTGGCAATAGGGACACTTTTTCTTGCAGAAAGGAATGTGGATGTAAATACTACCAGTTGTCGCTTTCTGGGTCGGTGATTTCCATGGAGCGCTTCCATCGGTTTTTATCTGAGTAGGGGTCATCTTCACTTTCATATTCTGAAGTAGCCTTTTCTTCTCCTGCCATCTCAATATCAAACAAGGTAGTGTGATCAGCTTCAAATGAACCTGTTTCCATTTCAAAGCTGGCTTCTGTCATCTCACTATTACTTTCATTTGTATTGACTTCAGGCATAGATTGGTGTTCGTAGAGTTGTTTTTGGGTAGATTTTTTTGGAAGGGAAAAATCCTCTACATCACCATTTTCTTTAAGAAAAATCAGCCTTTGTTTTTCTTCATCGATTTTAGCTGATAATCCTTCCATTTCCATTTTATGTTTTTCAATATCTTTTTTAGGAACAAGTCCTAAGTTGTGCCATTTTTGAAGATCTCGAAGTTCATTTTCCAATTTCTTCAATCTTTCACTCTTCATATACTTACTGCCCTTTTGTTATGACTGATTGCTGTCTTTTACGAAACATGCCATTTTTTTGAAAGATTTTTTTCACGAATTTGAAGGATCTTATCTTAATTACTCAAATTGTGGCAAGTAGAAAATCTCCTAGCAATTTAAATTTCCCTATGTAGGATCAAATTTATGAAAGAAAAACACTCTCCTGCAATTAACTTTTCCAATCAAAATTATGTTCTTAAAATGCATGCTATTTATCAAAATAATCCTCAAGATCTTGATAAAGAGTGGCTAGCTTTTTTTCAAGGGATGGAGTTTAGTGCACAAGATATTCAAAGTGAGGGGAAATCACCTGACCTTCAAATCAAATTTTTAATTGAAGCTTATAAAAAATATGGTCACCTGATAGCCGATACAAATCCCATGATCGCTCCTTTAAAAGATCTAAAAGCGCTGGAGCTTTCACATTTTGGTTTTAACAACAGTGATTTAGAGAAGGTTTACCCCACCTTAGGTCTTTTAAAAGAAGAAACAGCGCCACTTAAAGTGATTATCGAAAGATTAAAGGAAATCTATTGCGGTCAAATAAGTTATGAATGCTTTTCTATAGAAAATCAAGAGCTTGAAAAGTGGTTTCACAGTCAAATTATGAAACCTCAAGAGAATTTTTCTCCCAAAGACTACGAATTTATCATTTCAGAACTATACCGAGCAAAAGAGCTAGAAAATTTTCTTCAGAAAAAATTTTTAGGAGCCAAACGGTTTTCCATTGAGGGGGCTGAGACTTTCATGCCAATGCTCAAAGAGCTCTTTACCCTTGCAGCTAAAAATAAATACCAAAAAGGTGTTATTGGAATGGCCCATAGGGGACGCATTAATGTTTTAACGAATCTTTTGGCAAAGCCTTATGCCCAGCTCATTCACGAGTTTAATACCAAATCGTTTCCTTCAGAACAAGAAGGAATGGGGGATGTTAAATATCATAAAGGGTTTAAATCAGAACTGACAAGTAGATTTGGAGATTCGATTTCTCTTATTTTAGCTTCAAACCCTAGTCATTTAGAATCAGTTGATCCAGTGGTGATGGGGATGACAAAAGCCTTTGAGCAGTTAGCAAGTAATGGAAAAATTTTACCAGTATTGGTTCATGGAGATGCTTCATTAGCGGGTCAAGGTGTAGTGTATGAAACAATGCAACTTTGTAAAATTAAAGGCTATGAGGTGGGGGGGATTATACACATAGTCATAAATAACCAAGTGGGATTTACGGCCACATCTGAGCAATCCCGTTCAACGATGTATTGTACAGATATTGCAAAAGCTTTCGGATCTCCTGTAATTCATGTGAATGGAGAAAACCCCACAGAGTGTCTCAGAGCGATGCAATTGGCTTTTCAAGTGCGGGATCAATTTGGCCAAGACGTTTTCATCGATTTACAATGTCATAGATTTTGGGGGCATAATGAAGCAGATGAACCAATGTATACAAATCCAGAGCTTTATAAAAAAATTAAAGAAAAAGACCACATCTATAAAAGTTACTCAAAAAATCTATTAGAGAAAGGGTTTGTTACGCAAGAATTTATCAATCAAATGGAAAAAAGCTTCTCAGATGAATTAAATCAGGCCTATGAAGAAGCACAAAAATATGTCAATGAGGATTATGATGGTATTATTTCATCCAGCACTGATTTGGAAAAAGCAGAAGTAGAAGAATTTAAAAGTGAAATCAAACTCCCTTCGATAGAATCATTAAAACAGTTAGCTGAAAAAATTTCTTCGATCCCTAAAGATTTTAATGCCCATCCAAAAATTGTTAAGCTATTTGAGGAGAGGAGACAAAATTTAATCAATGAAGAGGATAAAAATATAGTTGATTGGGCCTCAGCTGAATTATTGGCTTATGCATATTTATTAGAGCAAAAAATTCATATTAGAATTTCAGGTCAGGATTCTATTAGAGGAACTTTTTCTCATAGACATGCACGAATTATTGATCAACAATGTGAATCTACCTACACACCTTTAGAGCATATTAGCCAAGATCAAGCCTCATTTACAGCATATAACTCGGCACTATCAGAGTTTGCTGTAATGGGATTTGAATTTGGCTATAGCATCTCCTATCCAAATAGTTTGGTTATCTGGGAGGGGCAATTTGGAGACTTTGCCAATGGTGCGCAAGTGATTATTGATCAATATTTATCAGGGTGTGAGACAAAGTGGGGGATGCATTGCCCTTTAACCTTGTTTTTGCCTCATGGATATGAAGGGATGGGATCAGAGCATAGCTCATGTCGCATTGAGCGTTTTTTACAATTGGCCGGCTTGCAAAATTGGCGTGTTTGCCACCCCTCGACACCTGCTCAGATGTTTCATTTATTGTGTAGCCAGGCACTAAAAGCAATAAAAAAGCCCCTCATTATAGCAACACCGAAAAGTATGTTGCGTCAAGTAGATACGTTTTCAAAGCTATCAGAATTGGCAAATGGGCAATTTGAAGAGATTTTAGATGATGAAAAAATTTATAAAAAGTCTAAAAAATTGATCATTTGTTCAGGGAAAATTGGCCAAGAACTCATTCGCAAACGCTTAGCTGAAAAAGAAGAAAAAGTTGCAATTATTCGGATAGAGCAACTCTATCCACTCAACATAGAAAAGCTTACGTCCATATTAGAAAGTTATAAAGATGTAGAAGAATTTCTCTATGTGCAAGAAGAGCCTCAAAATCAAGGTGCTTATACTTATTTAAAACCTTATCTAATAGAAATTCTTGGACAAAGTGTACAAATCAAGTATAAGGGGAGAATAAGAAATTCAATACCCGATACGGGATTTGTTGCATTATTTAAAAAACAACAAGAAGAAATCATTGAGAGTTCTATAAAGGGATAGAAAAATGCCGAAAAAAGAAGTTTTAATTCCAGCTCTAGGAGAATCTGTTTCTGAGGCAACCTTTGAAAAAATTATTGCCCCAGAAGGGAGTTATGTCAATGAAGATGACCCTATAGTAGAACTAGGCTCTGAAAAAGCATCAGTTGAGGTTCCAGCTGTTGCATCAGGTGTTATTTCTTACTCTGCAAATGTTGGCGATACCCTAAAAGTAGATGATGTAATAGCGCACATTGATACAGACGCTAAAAAAGAAGAAAAAGCACCTCCTGCACCTGAGGAAAAAAGAGAAGAATCAGTTTCAAAGCCTGTAGAGAAAGTAAAATCCGTACAAGAAGCTCCTAAAGACAAAATAGACGAGGATTCAACGGGTGTTCGTATTAGCCCTGATGAACATTTAGAAAGTCTCACTCGGGAAAAGCCCTCTGTTAAAGAACCTAAAAAAATACAAGTGGCTGAAGAAAAAATAGTAGAGCAAAGAAGAGAACCAATGACACGTTTGCGGAAAACCATAGCCAAGCGTCTTGTTCAAGTGAAAAATGAAACTGCAATGCTTACAACGTTTAATGAAGTTGATATGTCTGCGATCATGGCCATTCGCAGCCGAGAAAAAGAAGCTTTTTTGAAAAAGTATGGCGCAAAGCTCACATTTATGCCGTTTTTCATCAAAGCTTGTATCTCAGCCTTGAAAGAATATCCCGATGTAAATGCATTTATTGATGGTGAAGATATTGTGTATAATGAGGGGACGCATATTGGAATTGCAGTAAGTACCCCAAGTGGTCTTGTAGTTCCTGTAATGAAAAACGCAGATCAAATGACATTTCCTCAGATGACACAAAATTTAGTCGAACTTGCCACCAAAGCGCGTGATAGAAAGCTCTCTATTTCTGATATGTCAGGGGGGACTTTTACTATTACCAATGGAGGGGTTTTTGGATCAATGCTCTCAACACCTATCTTAAATCCACCCCAAAGTGCTATCTTGGGTATGCACAATATTGTTGAAAGGGCAGTAGTTATCGATGGAAAAATAGAGATTCGCCCCATCATGTACTTAGCCTTAAGTTATGACCATCGCATCATAGACGGCAAGGACTCTGTTACCTTTCTGGTCCATCTAAAAAACATGCTAGAAGATCCTACACGATTTCTCCTTCACGAATAGTATAGTGATTTAGCTTATGGGAGATGAATTTCGTCATCACTTTCTAAATTGCTAAGCATGTCTAAATAAGAAGGTTCATCGTATTGCACAGGATTTTCAAAAGAGTGAGAACCAGTTAACCAATGAAAGGAAGCGGATTCTACTTGGGTTAGAAAATTAAGATCCCTTTGGGTTAGTTCAGAGTTTTGATTTTGCTTCTTTTTGATAAGAAAGTAATTTAGGAGGTTGAAAATGAGGCATTTTTCTGCACTCTTATTTAAGTTAAGGTTCTTATCCATTATATAGCGCTTGATATGACCTCGTAATTCCCAAATAGGCGGATTTTCAGATAAATCGAAATTTTTAGCCCAATTGATTATGCAATGTGGTTTTCTGAGTCTTACTTGATTTAATGGGACAATAGGCGGACTTTCTGCTGTTTTATTTTTGTATACCATAGATGTTAAAATGATAGCTGCTAAGGTTTGGACAGCATAGGCAGTGTATTTTATCGTTGAATCTAGGCTTGGTATGAAAGCCTTCAGTAGAGAAGTTCCTACTTCGCAAATGATATGAACACTTGAAAGAGAAAGTAAAGCCCCTTCATAAGATTGCGTTGGGTTAAGTTCAGCTTTCATATGATTCCAGGCTTCTATTGTTTTTGTAGCTTCTCTTTTTAATTGAGGCGAGCTGCTATGAGCAAGATCCCATTGGGCGATTTTAGTTTTTGCATATAAAAGTAGGGCTCCTCCGCCATAACCTGCAACATCTGGAATTCCTGTAAATTTAGATAAAAATTTTACAATACTGAGAGTTGTCCCTGTAGGAGGAGATGTGTACAGGATAAGGGTGGGTAGCCATGAGGGGATTGAGTGTCCAAGACATGAGATAATGCTAATAATATCTTTAGCTGAAAATCCCAAATTAGAAAGAGCCTCGTTTAGATACTCAGTTGCCTCATCTGGATTTGAATTTAATGCACAAGCAAGAGTCCCTAGGAAATAAGCTACAGAAGCAACCATATGAACGGGAAGCTTCACTGTGGAAATTAAGGTGCCAATAACGCCCTTGATAAAATTTGCAATTTCAATATTAACAAATCCCATCCCTAAAAGCATAAGTCCATTAGCTAAATGTTTGCTAGCATCTGAGCCTTGGCCATAATACATGGAAGAGGCAAAATTTCTAAAAGAAGCCCCTGTTAATCCAGCATTTTTTTTAGAGGCGACAGCAAATTCTACAGACCATTGTTCTGTGACGAAGTCGTTACCTTGAGTAAAGGCAGAGGCAAAGGGGTCGCACCATGCCCAATCGTAGTTATCAGAGGTCCAAATTTCGCGCCCTTGGGAGTCCAATGAGATATCTGAATCAATAGGGTCAACTTGGGCTCTAAGGAGTGAAACTTCCATAATTAAATATACTTATTTAGTTTGTTTAGATAATTATAGTATAAGTGATTGATTAAAGTAAATACTTATACAAGTTAATTCAATACATCGGCTAGTGCTATATTTTTTTCTTGAAATTGGTTTGGTTACCATGATAGGAAATAAACTATGAGTGGAGAATATGATGTAGTAATAATAGGAAGTGGGCCAGCGGGGTATGTAGGGGCAATCAAGGCTGGGCAACTTGGACTTAAAGTCGCTTGCATTGAAAAACACTCAGCCCTAGGGGGAACCTGTCTAAATGTGGGATGTATACCCTCAAAAGCCCTCTTACACGCAAGTGAGCTAGTAGCAGCCATCGATCATCATGGTTTGGATATGGGGATAGATGCGACCATGCGAAAGATCGATTTTCAGCAGATGATGGTCTTTAAAGAACAAAGTATTAAGAAGCTAACAGCAGGGATTACCTATTTATTTAAGAAAAATAAAGTCGATCACATTAGGGGAGTGGGTAAGCTCCTTGATGGATCTACAGTGGAAGTAAATGGCAAAATGATTAAAGCCAAACACATTATCTTGGCCACAGGTTCAGAACCGATACCATTGCCCTTCCTCCCTTTCGATGAGACTAAAATTCTCTCCTCGACAGGAGCGCTTAACTTAAAAGAGATCCCAAAAAAAATGACAGTCATTGGAGGGGGAGTCATAGGTCTTGAGCTTGGTAGTGTATATGCAAGATTAGGGACTAAAATTGAAGTCGTTGAGCTTTTAGACCGAATTATCCCTGAATTTGATTTAGATCTTTCCAAAGCTTTTCAAAAAATTCTAGAATCTCAAGGGTTTACCTTTCATCTTAAAACAAAAGTAGAAGAAGGGCAAAGTTTTGATTCTGATGTCACGTTAGTTTCCATTGGACGTCGACCCTATACAGAAGGACTCAACCTGGAAAATTTAGGAGTAGAAAAAGACAATCAAGGGTTTATCAAAATTGACCGAAATTTTAGAACAAATCTCCCAAATGTCTATGCAATAGGCGACTGTGCAGGTCAACCCATGTTAGCCCACAAAGGTTCAGAAGAAGCCATTTGTCTCATTGAAACGCTTTTTGGCCATAATACCAAAATAAACTACGCAGCGATCCCCAACGTTATCTATACCTCTCCAGAAGTAGCCTCAGTAGGGTTTACCCAAAGTCAGCTCGATGAAAAAAACATCCCTTACAACCTTTCCAATTTCCCCCTAATAGGTAATTCCCGTTATCAAGCAATTGGAGGAAAAGACCCCTGTTTTATAAAGACCCTCTCTCATAAAACTACAAATCATCTCCTAGGTTGTCATATCATTGCGCCCAACGCCTCAGAGCTCATCGCTCAGCCCACACTCGCCATTCAAGCAAATATCACCCTAGATACCCTCGCAAACACCTGTTTTGCCCATCCAACCATCTCAGAAGCCCTCCACGAATCTTATCTTGGCCTTACATCCTCCTTCCTCCACCTCTAAACCCCAACAAAATTCCTCTAAAAAATAAACAAGCACAAAAAAAGGCGTAAGGAATGATCCCTACGCCTTTTAAGACTATCTCAATTTAGACATTGCAGCCCTATTAGCGTGCAACTAGTGCTTCCTCTACATGATCCCCTGGTCTTACTAAAAACTAATCTAAGTTGAAAGAACCATCATCATTCTCAGGGAGTTCTCTAGTAAAAGACCTGTTAGTTAAATCGGCATTAGGCTTAGATAATTCAAATAAGAGGTCATATTCTGCTTTATTTAGTTTTGGTGCATTATCAGCAGTTCTCGATCTGATTTCCAGTTGTTTAAGAGCAAGTCTTAAGTGAGTATTCTGTTCTAGATTTCTCCTGGCCGTCCTATTTCCGCCAGCTTCTGGTCGATTGGAATTTAATGGCATTACCTTATCTGTGTAAGAATACGCTGTGCTAGCCATCGCATTATCATCCATATCCAATAGGTCTCTTTCATATTGTTGGAGATTTGTATGTGCTGAAGACCAAGGATTGAGTGTAGCATTTACATCGTTTTTAAGGGCGCTAGCCGCATGAGAAAGTCCTTCTGTATATGTTGTTCTGTGTGCTTTTAATACTTTTCTGTCAAGCGCATCTCCGTGACTTTTAGCCCCTTCATAAGAAAGTTTTGCTATATCAGTTAGTATTTCTCTTCTCCCTGCATCTTCGATAGTATCTGAATTTAGGTGTGATTGTAGATTTATTTTTTGAAATAGCCTGTCTAATTCTGCTTTAGTTTTTCCAGTAAAACTCTTTACGATGCCGTCTCTTATAAGGCCTCCTAGTGCTGGCAATAGTTTGAGTAATTTAACTGCGATGTAAACTCCGCCTACGGTAGCACCGGCTGCTAATGCAGCGCCTCCTACGACAGCACCGGCTGTTAATGCGGCGCTTCCTATGACAGCGGCGCCAACTAAAGCTACAGTTACTGTTGTGCCTAAGGCTAGAAGTTTTGAGATTGCAAAGGCGGCTCCAGATACAAGCATTTGAGCACCATTTATCCCTTGAGAGGCAATCCAAACTATTAAATGTCCTATAGCGGTAAGCAGATGGCCTACGCTTTCTGATTTAAAACCACACGTTTTTAGCTTTAGAAAACTATTTCCAACATCTGAGATAGTTCCCACTTTGTCACTTATTGTTGAGGCTACAACTCCAGTTACACCAGCTAATCCACCTACAAAGGTGTTTGCTAAAAATTCTGTACCGAACCCAATTGATGAAAGTGCTTTTCTTGTCGTACATTCACCTTCATGGTGCTTAAACATATGATGCTTCTTTGCATGACCTTGTATCCAAATAGCTGCACTATTAGTCCATGATTGTGGTAGGGTTGGACGGTTTCCTCTAAGTGTTTGATTATCAGAGAATTCAAGTTCGAAATCATTCCGATTATCCGTAGATCCAACATTACGACCCCTAAGTCCATGTGAATGCTCGGTAGAATCCCTCTCCCAATTTTCGGGTGCTTGTGCTCCTGCTTCTGCTCCTGTTTGTAGCTCGGTCACTGCATCTTGTAGTCTTGGTGAATCGATTCCACTCATAATATTACTCCTTTGTCTTAATTAATTTTGTTATTATTAATATAATTATTATATCAAAAAAATAATTAATAATCAATAATTAAAGATTTAATTTTTGTATTAAAATTTAATTAACTGATTATCAGATAGTTGTGTGGTTTGGTTTTTGAAAAGGACTAATGTAATAGTAAAGTAGACAATGGTATAAATATGTTATTGGTTAATATAAATTAAGAGTTCTTGGTGTTTTAATAAATTGTTGATAATAAAGGGAAATCGTGTTATAATATATTTTACTAAGGGTATAATATAATAATTATAGAGGTAGAGGATGAAGTCAATGAACGATACACTTAAGCGACAGGTTGCTTCTTTAGAAAGCAAGTTAGATTTATTAGAGTCTGAACTAACAAATTTAGATGGAATTTTACGTAAATGCGGCTTTCCTAATGGGATATCTACCTTGAAATCAACTGTGGAAGAGTTAATTGCTGAGACAAAGCGTTATGATGAGTCAGATGAGACTTAAGTTCTACTAAGGATAATAAAGTCATTTAATCTGTTTTTGAAGAAATGTTATTTTTCAACATATTCAGAGTGTGAAAGCAACTTCAACTTTTGGAGTTGCTTTTTTTATGTATCTGGAAAATGAAATTTTTGTTACATGGGAGAAAAGTGGTGGATTTGTAAGAGATGTTCAAAAAAATTTCTGATAAACTTAAGGTTTTTTGGTCAGGTGATTACAATATTTTACTCCTTTTTTTAATTCTCCTTTTTGTTTTTCGTCCTTCGAATCAGGGCATATTTTATATAGTTTTTTGGCAATTGATTTTTGCAGGGGTGTTAATTTCGTCCATTTTCAATTGTCGTCATAGGATGATAACGAAAGTGCTTACAGCTCTTCTTGCTGTGCCAGCTGTATTATTTAACTGGATGGCTCTTACATTTGAAAGTTCTTTTGTAATTGGCTTGTTTTTGTTGTTTTCTTTTTTATTTATTTTAGTAATTGCAACATCTATTGTAAATGAGGTTATACTGCATGCTAAGGTGACATTATCAACTCTTCGAGGAGTTGTTTGTGCTTATTTTCTTCTAGGATTCTCATTTGCTTTTGGTTATTGTTTAATTGAATATTTTGTCCCAAATTCTTTTACGGCTCTTTTCCCTGAGCCTTTAGTTTTGGCCCATACGCACTACCTTTCAGAATTGATTTATTTTAGTTTTATCACCCTTTTAACCATTGGATATGGCGATATTACAGTGGTTTCAGAAATTGCTAGGTCTTTAGCAGTTGTCGAAGGCATTATTGGTCAATTTTATATAGCAATTTTAGTTGCTAGAATTGTTGCTGTTTACACATATTACTCTGAAAAAGAGGTTTTCCCTAAGGCTCCTCGAAGAAAAAGACGCTAAGGACTTATTTTGTATGGGCGTGTTGAAACAATCTGTGCAGGTCAAAATACGGCATTTTTTTTTGAAAAGTATATTTTGGGCCTGTTAAAAAAGTCCATACTGGTAAAAAACAGCATCTTTTTTCGAAAAACACGTTTTCTCTAAGCCCTTCATATTTAATAATATGGAACTTAGAATCAAAAGTGCTTTTCGAAAAAATCTGCAATTTTTTACAAAGTAGCGACTTTCTAAACAGGCCCATTTTCCAACACGTTTAGTAAATAATTTGCAAATATTTCAGAAATATTGTTTAATAGTTGGCTATGGCAAAGATTATATTTAATGATGAAGAAGAAGAGACAATCCCTGATGGGGCGCCTCTTAAAGAATTTTGTGAAGAAGCAGGTGTTCCATTTGCTTGTGAAGAGGGAATATGTGGAACCTGTGTGATTGA
>Ga0180437_10007091_pt1 | contig 14731 bp, 14 predicted proteins | sample SS_ome_4_FD_132410 | JGI IMG/M metagenome (GOLD analysis project Ga0180437, IMG submission 132410) | Hypersaline lake sediment archaeal communities from the Salton Sea, California, USA - SS_3_D_1 metaG | ecosystem: Environmental > Aquatic > Non-marine Saline and Alkaline > Hypersaline >...
CCGTCGAGGTAACGCAGCATGAGATCGTAAGCGAACCTGTCACCGACGAGTACCTCGGCAAACCCGATTAGCCAGGCGGCCTCGACGAACGTAGGCTGCACCCAGTAGAACATCTTGAGGAAGTTCTCTTCCTTGACGAGGTAGGCCGTGCTCCACACTTGCGGCGTGCGGCCCGGCTTCGTACACGACAGGTTCGGTGGCACCACGTTGTCGAGTGCGAGCCGCTCGATGCCGTTGGGGCTCTCCCTGTAGACACGGCGGCAGTTGACCTCGGGATGCTTTGGATACTCGGTCGTCATCTCAGCCCCAGTATTTGAAGAAGCCGTACTCGTCAGTGAGCTGCTTGGCCGCGTCAACCAGTATACCACCTCGGTTGATCCTTCCCAACGCTCCGCCCGTGTCGGCCTGGGCGACGAGAGCAATCAGCTCCTTCAGATCCTTCTTCATGTCCTCCTTGGTGGGCTGAAGCGGACCCGTGGGCAAGTATTCGATGATCCGCGTGTGATTCTGGATAGCATGCGGATCGTCCGGCGGTACGTCGACGACGTTCAGCGAGTCCTTGTCCGGGCACTCGCCCATGTCGTCGGTTGTCTCCCCGATGTCTCGCCACATCCATGTGACGGCGTTGTCGGGGCGTCCTGCGTCCATGCACTTCAGGGCAGCGTGAAGATGCGGCCCGTAGTAGAGCTGCCTAGTCGGTGTTCTCGGCATCGTCGTCTCCCGTTGGCATCCTTCGGAATTCGTTGAACGGGCACCTCGGTATCGGCCCGTACCAGTAGACAGGGACTTCTTCAACCCAGACGTGGCCCGTGCCTCGCAGGGCTCCCTCACCTAACTCGACACGAAGATGATCGATGTCGTTCGGCGGGCCGTTGACGACGTGGACGTGCTGCAACGGCAGCATCGAGCTGCGACCATCAATCATGTAGTCGCCAGGCTCGGTGGGGAACTCGATCCGCCACTCCAAGGTCGGAGGCAGGATGTGATCACCGTCCTCCAAGAGATCGGGCAGCTCCTTCTTGTCCCGATGGATGTCGATGTGGTTGCCAGCACAGGTGGTGACGGCGTTGGCCATCTTCCGCAGGGCACGACTGTTGAGGTCGTTGTTGCGTTGGGTCTGGTCACCGATACCAAAGTGGACGTTGCACTCGATCATCCGAAGGGCTTCCTTCAGATCCTCGATCTTCTTCTTCAACGTGCTGCTGTGGCCTCGACCCTTGTTGACCTGGTTTTGCAGATGGGTGACGTAGTTACGCACGGACTGGGGTGTGAGTCGCATCGACCGCTGGGACGGTGCGGGAGTTGGGCTGCCAGGCGGCAAGCTGTGATGCACACCGCAACGACCGCTCCGGCACCTGGGTTTGGGTTTGTCGGGTTTGGAATCATCAGTCGACATAATCATCTCTCCGCGTGAATACCGTCGTCGGTGCTCTTCACTGGCCGCCGAGGACGTTGCTGTTTGAACTCGATCCTCGCCAGGTTGGCGATGTCGAAGAGGATCTCCAGATCCCCGGTCTCCTCATAGAGCTGGGCACGGGCAATGATGCTCTGGACGTTCTTGAACGTCCGACCCGTGGCCATCTGGTACTCGAAGCTCCCGTAGCGGAAGCCACCCATGACCATGCGGTGCATGCACCCCTCGTCGAACTCCTCGGACCACTGCATCTCCCGGAGCTCTTCGAGGTCAGGGGTCTGCTCGAAGTGCCTGTCGACCCTGCCTACCAGGTGGTTGTAGGCGTGCTCGCGCAGGTAGTCTGCATAGTCCACCAGTCGGGGGTGTCCCTCATGTCCTGGCCTGGTCATCCATACCCTCCTCTATGTCGATCACCCGTAGCTGCTCCACCCCAGAGACGCCCTGGTCGACCATCCGAGCGGTGGAGTTGAAGTCGTTCTTCAGGGTCCGAAGCAGCTTGACAGCGGGCATGTTCTCGTACTCGATCGCCACGCCCTCCAAGGTCTCCATGAAGGCCACCAGGTCGCTTGCCCGCATGTAAATCTCGCCCTGGAACTGGAAGTAGGGCATCTGGAAGGGGCCGTGCTTCTTGTCGCTTGGGTCGGTCATTTTACTGTCACCACCTCCTGCCCCTCGGCTACGAGCTTCTCGATGGCCTTGAGGCACTTGGGGCAGTCCACGGGGCTGTCGGGAGCGTTCCACCAACCCGCCCGACCTCGCATGCTATGTGCCTTTGGGGAGCTGGGAGCGTAACCGCAAAGGGCACCCCACTTCCCGTCTGGCCGGGCATGGATCAACTGGCCCCCTTTGGGTCGACTGGGGCGGATGATGAGGGTGTCCGCACTGGCTAGCGGACGCTTCTGACGAGGCATGAAAGTCTCCTTTTCGGCACGGGGACAACTAGGGCAGTCGTCATAGACGCCAATCGAAAGGAGATCCTTCTCTCGGGGGGATAGAAATGTGCCGTTCGACGGTCACTATACCACTTCCGGTTGACTTTGTCCACGCCCATCTGATAACCTACCTACAACACTGTCAAACGAGTCGGCAGCAGGAGCCCACGGAGGGTAAAGATGCCATTCGTCAGCCAAGCTCAACGCCGGTATTTCTACGCAAACAGAGGCAAGCTCGAATCTCAAGGTGTGGACGTTGATGAATGGGAACGTGCCACAGGTGACAGAAAGCTACCTGAGAGAGCTAAAAAAAAGAAGCCCCGTGAGAAGGACGCCCTTCTCCGCGAGCTGAATCAGCTCATCAATCCATTTGGAAAAAACCGCACAACGTCTGAGTCTGGTTCCCTCCTGCACCAGGCTTCCAAAGCGATCCTGGGGCCGATAGGACATCAGCCCCAGGATTCTCTTACAAAGGTCTCGTCCGTGCTCGACGACGTGTCCAGTGACACAGAAAGTCTGTCACAAGTCGGTCAGACTGTGTCATACCTCTCCGCCAGGCGGAAAATGCACCTCCTGCCGCCGAGGATGGCCAAGGCGAGTCAACAGGCAGCTCCGATCTGGGAACGGCTCAAGCAGCCCTTCGGTAAACTGCCACCGCTCTCAGAGCTGCAACCCAAACAGCCGCCCCAGAAGCCACAACCGCCACAATCGCCTATTCGTAGCGTGCTGGAAGACATCTCATACCCCGATTGGGTGCCTAATCTCACGCCAGGCTACGCAGAGCGAGGCCCAGGAGCCGCGCAACCGCTCCCCAAGCAGCCACTGACCGAGGTTGTGCCGCGAGACGCGTCCCTGGAGAAGTATTGGCCCAGGCTAGGGCCGAAGCTCTACGGTCCCGGGCAGCAGGACCGCTTCCAGCACTATTTTGGCGACTACACGCTGACCAAGGAGAACGCGGAGAAGGCTTGTAGCTGGTTGAATGTGCTGGAAACCCCGCCACAGGGGGAGAAAATAGCGGTTTCTAATTACCGCCCACCGGTCTCGCCACGCGAGAATCCTGGAATGGAGAAAATCTCTCGCCGACTCGCGGATTTCTTCCGCCAGGCCACAAAGAAGCTCCCCAAGGCTACCAAACCCCGTGCTACACCACGAGTTACGACGACTACCAGGGCGCTGACGCCTCCCACAGCCCCTGCTCCCGCTCCCCGGGTGCGTACAGTGCCGCGTACAGCCCCGCAGCCTACCCCCCGACCGATGACGGCGCAGCAATTAGCCACCCAGCAGGCCAAGCAGCAGCAGGCCCAGGCTCGCGCACAGGGTACACAGCGGGCCAGAGAGGTTGTGGGCACTGTCGGACGCTACATGAAGGACACGGTGCTGCCAGCAGCGGGTAGGACGGCCCAACAGGGTGCTCAGGCGGTCGGTAGGGGCGCTCAGGCGACTGGGAGAGTGGCCAGACAGCAAGCCAGGGATGTCGTGGGAGCGCCGGAGGGAGCTGGGACGGTCGGATCTGCCGTTCGTTTCGTCACCCGGACGGACGCACAGCCGTTCTGGCGAGGTCAAACGCTCGGTCAGCGGGCCAAGAACATCTACAACACGGTCTGGAAGCCGAGAATCCCGTATCTGGACCGCCCGATGGGCCAGACGGCGGAGACTTCCAAGCGTGTGCTCGACAAGACACGGCAGTTCGGTGCTGGCGTCGCCCGGAAAGGCCCGCTCGCCATGTTGGCCGCGACTCCGTTCGTCGGTGCGGGTGCTGGCTACTACCAGGGACCGCGTGAGCTTGCTCATGTGACGCTCAATGCGACCAAGCCCGAGCTGTGGCAGAACTACAAGACGCTGAAACGCTTCGACACCACCGGAATGGATCCCGAGCGGCTGGCAGGGCACAAGCAGGATCTTGCAGCAGCGAAGGCTGCGTATGAAGAGGCACTGGGCAAGATCACGGATCGCATCCGACCGAATCTACCAGGGCACGTTGGCGGTGCTTACTTCGGTGACCCGTCGAACCCAGTCAATGCTGCCTTCCAGGAATACACGAACCGAACAGGCATGCAGGCACTCGGTCACGGCCTCCGTGGTGAGAGCCGAGGCGTGTTGGAAGGCACCGAGCCATTCCATGCCATGCGAAAGGGATGGCGTATCACGCCGGGGCACTGGCTGCTCTCGGGAGCGCAGTATGGCCTTGGGCAGCTCATCGGTGAAGAGTCGCAAGAGGAGATCCTCAAAGACCTTATACAGAAGTACGGGCCGCAGATCATAGAGAACCCTGACCTTGCTCGACAGTCCCCGCTGTACGATGTCTGGCAGGACATGGTGGGCTCGCAAGAGAACATTGCGCAGAAGGTGCCCGAGGTACTTGCGACTGCTGCTTCAGGTGTTGCCAAAGACAAGTCGATGAGGCACAAGACCACAGGGATGACGGACCCTGGCAACACCTACACGATGGATGTGCCTGTTTCACCAGCGGCTAAGCTCGGGCTCACGGCGCGTGACGTGCTGGAACCCATAGCTGGTAAAAAACGAGCCAGGCAGTGGGGCAAGAAGCTGATGCACACGCTCAAAGACCCCGAGACGTACCAACGGCACATTGCGCCGCACGTCGAAGGCTCGGCATCGCAGCTCGCTCAGTACATCCACGACCCCGTGAAAGCGATGGAGGACCACCCAGAGGTCGTCAAAAGCATCCAGCGGGCCGGGCATCGCCTTGGCCAAGAGGACTTTGACACCGAGTTGCTGGAGCAGTATGGCAGAGCAACGCTCGGCATGGACCCAAACTACAACCTCCCTTTGATCAACAGAGGCGACCCGGAGACACGAGCCGAGGTGCGAAAGGCAACCAGAGCGATTCAAGACATCGGCTCTGGCCTGGCGGTTGATCAAGCACGGCGACACGCAGCAGAGGCAGGCACGCCGCAAGCACAGGCGTTGGCCACGTTGGCAGAGCAAGCCAGTGCGGGCCTGGGCGAGTACCAGCAAGCAACAGAGCATGTTGGCCGCAGACAGACGGCGGGCGACTACTGGCGAGGCCGCCTGCACGGCGAGTGGGCTGACCGGGGTGAGGGCATGAAGCTCTACAAAGACCCGAACAGAGCCCAGCGGATCATGGCGGCAGCGAAAGATCGCCTGGCCTCCCCGGAGACACAAGCGGCGCTGGAGTCGTTGGGCCTGGGCGACGTCAAGTCAACTGCCGACACAATAGGACAGCAGCTTGTCGCCGGACAGAAAGCGTACGACAAGGAGAGGGCTGACGTGCTCAAGCGGCCTGGCTACGGATGGCAGCCGGTCGAAGGCATGACCGTCGAAGATTACGACCACATGCCTATCTTGGAGCGAATCGGACGCAACCTCTCCGTGAACCGCACCGACAATCAGGTCATTCAGTACGTCAAGCCCGAGCGTGAGCGCACCACCGCAGCCCGGGTTATTGGGCAGCGGCTCCGATCCCCCGAGGTGCGGGAGATGGCTACCGGCCTCGCCGTCGAGCATGGTGCTCCTGCTGCCCTCAATCTTGCAGCCAGCAAGTCCGGCCTGCCGGTCAAGGACATCCAGCAGGCCCTGACCGCAGCCAAAAACGCAGATATTGACGCTGTACCGCTCCGCGTCAAACTGTATGCTGGTGCTAAGGGCATTGAAGGTCTCAAGGCCCTCGGCATGAATCACTGGGACGCGATGAGGATCATGGCGTCATTACCGGCCAAGACGCAGAAGGCCAAACCCGCTATTGAACTAGCAAAACGATTAGGAATCTTTGCGAGCCGATGACCAAACTACTTTCAATCTGGATCATGTTGATAGCTAGCCTGACCGCTGCCCAAGAGTGGTCATGGCCTGGCTACCCCGACGAAGGTGCGCTCGGTCGCTACCTTCTTGCCAAAGGCTACACGATGGCCCAGCTCGAAGCCATGACGTTCGACGAGTGGCGAGAGCAACACAACAAAACGCAGAACGCCAACCAGGGCAAGTACATCACCAAGCACACGCCTGGCTGGGCACGCGGCTTCCGTTGCGGAGATCCCGGGTGCGTGATGTGCTATGGTCGTACGACCAGGGTGGCAGCGTGGGACAAGAGCTTGCGACAGGTTGCCTCATGGGACAACCTACAACCGAGCGAGCCACAAGAGCAAGCACCGACGCCCATGAAGGTGGTCGAGGAGATAATGAAGCTCCTCAACGTCAGCCACCACGACTACTTCGTTGACCTGGGCTGCGGAGACGGTCGAGTGATCATGCTCGCCGCTCGCAAGTACGCAGCTCGATGCGTCGGCGTGGAGATCGATCCGAAGAAGGCAGCCGAGGCTACCAAGTTGATGAAGCCGTTCAAGGAGCACAGCATCGTGCTCAACCAGGACGTGCTCGCACTGGAAGACCTCAGTCGAGCCACGATCGTCTACATGTATCTCTACGTGGATCTGATGGAGCAGCTCAAGCCGCAGCTCTCGACACTGACGCCGGGAGCCCGTGTGGTCACTTACCTACACCAGATACCAGGCGTGCAGCCTGACAAACACTACCGAGTCACCGACGAGAAGGGACGCAAGCGAAGCGTCTTCATCTACGTGGCCGGGAAGGACAAGTTCAAATGAGCCTACGAGGGGCGACAGATCCGAACACTGCGGCCATGGGCACGTCCATGAACGCAGATCCGCAGTCAGCACAAGCGCTGCTGACTTCGATGATTCACAAAGGCCCTGCTGTCGGAGCGGCGGGGACCAACAACCAACCACAGACACCAGGCGGCGAGATGGGAGGAGCCAACACGCCGACCACTAACCCGATCGGCATGATGTCTGGTCTGGGTGTAGATCCGGGAGGAGATAGCGTTATGGGTAATGCAGCCTTCGGTACACAGAACAACGTGATGAAGATCGCACAGTGGATCCAGAAGCGATCCGGTATGGCACCCGCCGTGCCCAAGCGATTCCCCAGCGAGTTCAAACCGCGTATCGGTGGCTTGCCTCCGAAGCCTGGACAGGTGCCGATGAGCCAAGCACCCAAGCCGCAGCCGCCGGGTCAGACTATCCGAGGCCCGTCGACGGCACCCAAGTACACGATGAAGAAGACGCCGCAGGGATGGCAACGAGTCGCCGTGCCTGCTGCCCAGTATCGCAGTGCCGTGGCCAATCAACCCACGCGACATCGAGGTGGCATGGCGATGGGGCCGCAGAAGCCAATGATGGCAGGACAGGGTGCTGGCCAGTACGATCCCGTGGCGGCACTGCAAGGTGCTCCCGAGATGCCACAGGGTATGACGCAGCATCAACAGCAAGTCTGGGCACAGCGCGGTGGAGATCCCGCCTGGGCTGCGAGAGCGAGAGCGTTCCTTGCCCAGCAACAGCAGCCGCAGCAGCAGCTTGCACAAGCACCTCAAAGAACCACGGCGAAGATCCCGGGGGCTGAATGGGCCAAGCAGCGGGAAGCATACCTCGCACAACAGGGCCACTCGCCGACGCAGGCCGCGAACCAGGCAGCGCGCCAAGGAGCGCCCGCGCCGCCGCCGATGGGCCAACAGTCGCCAATGCGGTCAGCATACCAGGGTTTACCCGCACTCGATCGTGCCCCGGCAGGACTGCGTGGTTTCATGGGTGCTGCTCTTGGCAACCAGATAAAAGCAGGCAGCGTCGGACACTGGATTGTGAAGCGAGCCATGCAAGGAGCCATGCCGCCGCCGCAGGCACCGGAGCAGCAGCAAGCCAAGACGCAGGCCCAGATCAACCGGGAGCTGACACAGCAGCCCAAGCAGAAGCCGAACCTTCCTCCGATCGTCAACGGACCAGCAGGCCCCGTCAAGAAGGCGGAGCAACTGATGGCCTTCATCCAAAGTCGCAAAGGGCGGTAATTAGAAACCGATTTCTATCATGCTCGACTGGCAACTACTAAAGCGGGCTGAGTCGCAGGCTCAGCAGATCGGCAGCTATAAGGGCGAAGACGTGTCGCACGACATGAACGCTCGCCCCGTGCTGGAGAACGGGCGGCAGGAGACGCCCAGCACCGACAAGCCCACGGGCGACAACCCTGGCCACGAGGGAATGGCTGCCATGCAAGGGCAAGCGAGTACGCAAGCGACCAAGAACGCTTCCGATGTCAAGACGCTCAAGCTGAACATACTCGGCAAGACGCCGCAGTGGAGCGTACGGCGGCCACCTAAAGGCACGGGCCTGAAGGTGCTGAAGAAGATGCTGACCAACAAACACGACTGGAAGATGACCGGCTACCAGGGCGGTGGTGCAGCACTCGGTACAGCGCTCGGGCTGCTCGGTGGACCGGCTGCACCAATCACGGCGCCACTCGGAGCCGCAGCAGGCATGGGCGTTGGCTCATACCTCGGCTACAGGGATCTGAAGGGAGCAGGGCGTAAGCAACGCCAGCAACTCCAGCAACGCAAGGACCAGGGCGAGCAGCTCAGCGAAGAGGACGAAGCCAACCTCACTGTGCTCGATGATCTCGAACAGCCTGTGCCCGACGACATGAAGGCAGAGCTGGCAGCCAAGACGGCGAGCCTGTTCAAGGAAGCCTCGGCCCACGATCTCATCAAGTTCGCCAGCGTCATGGAGGACATCCACGAGCGACACAAGGCCGTGACGACCGTACAACGCACCAGGGAGGAGATGCGAGAGAACCAGCGGCGGCTGAAGAGGCTCCGCAAGCGACGCAAGGAGGCCGAGGACAGCAAGGCCACGGGTGGCGTGGAGCGGCCAGGCGGGATGTCCATGGGATCCGCCCTGAAAGCCCCCAGTGTGACGCAATCCGTGCCCCAAACGCCCAGTCAGAAGGTCTTAAACACGCAAAAGATGACTGCACCGGCACTTCCTATCGATTCACACAGCAAGAATCGATATACTAGTGCGATGCGGTTCAATACCCTCACGAACCAAAATTTCTAAGCAGGAGGACACCGATGTCCGTAGCAGCAACCCTTGGCATCCGCGTCAAGCAGGCGGGGCCGATCCCAAACCCTTCCACGTACAAGCCTCGACCGCCGATGCAATTCGATGCTCCCGGGGCTCCTGGCGGTAAGCTCACCATGGTCGGAGCCGATGGCAAGCCCATGAAGCAACCGCTGCCTCCGAAGCCACCAGTCTCGCTGACGCAGCAAGCACAGAACACGTCGGACGCCTTGAGTGTCGGCCCGAAGCCCGTGCTCGGTGATCCGAAACCCGCAGCGCCCGGGAAACCGCCTGCCGAGTACGGTGCGGGCAAGATCGGTCCTCCGACCGGCGTGCCTCAAGTCGGCGCGAAGCGAGACCTCCCAGCCCCGATGCCGCCGGGTGCCGGACAAGGCCCTGTGGACTACACACGTCCGATGCCGGTGAGTCCGGTTGCCGACATCGAGGCCGGAGCACCTACTGACGTTGGCTCGCCAGGCCGAGGCACGACAGGAACGGCCGCGCCGACCAGTGCCAAGCAAGTCGATGATACGCCTGGTGGTGGTTCTGGCGAGAAGCCTCCTGCTGGTCCCTCTCGTCCGCCTGGCTCAGGGCAGCCCACTGTCCCTAGCGAGAAGCCAACGCAGGATCCCGAAGGCACGCAGATGGAAGTCGGTGCCCGACCTCGTCAAGGTTGGGGCGACGCCTGGTCGAACCTGACCCGAGGCAACCTCTCCGACGCATGGGGAGCGACGCCTGGCTACGGTAAGGCGCTGTTGGGTGCTGGCGGCGGTGCGTTGCTGATGATGCTCCTGTCGAAACTGTTCGGCAAGCAGGGCAGCTACACCACCGACCAGATCAAGCACACCCAGGACACCTTCGAGAAGCTCAGTGAGGTGGCCAAGATCCAGCTCTATGGCGAGACCATGGCCAACCCCGAGCTGATCGAGAAGATCGCGAGCTGCAAGGTCGTCCATGGCGGACGCTCCAAGCGAAAGAAGATGGCCTCGGCTGACCCTTTTGCGTGAAGTCCGGTGAAGACGTGCTGCATGGTGGACTCGCTGACCAGGACACCGATGCAGATCACTCGGACTCTGCACTCGACAAGGGTCAGAAGATCGAGATGGAGCACACAACAAGCCCCACGATTGCCAGAGAGATCGCTCGTGACCACCTGACAGAAGGTCAGGACTACTACGATCGCCTCGAAGATATGGAGGAAGAGATGGAGAAAGACAGCATGACCATCGAAGAGGCGCTTGGCGGTTGGATGCGCAAGCGGGCGGAGGATCCCAACAAGGTCGTCGAGGTGGAAGTCGAGCTCGAAGACGGCAAGATGGAAGTCGAGACCGAGACCGCAGCCGAAGAAGCGGCAGAGGAAGCCGAAGAGGAGATGGAGGAGAAGGAAGCTCACTGCGGCCACTGTGGCAAAGGCAAGGGACCGAAGAAGGCCAAGCGATACAGTCGCACCCACAAGGGTTGCAAGATGGGCGGCGGCTTTCAGCGCGGCAACCGGTTCCAGGGCGGCAAGGCTGCTGCCTACGGCGTGAAGATGGCTGCCGACGAGGACGACAAGGAGGACAAGGACGACAAGCCCAAGTCCAAGAAGAAGAAACCCGATCCCGATGCGAAGCTAGGGCCGATCCAGCACCAGTACGTCGCCGACGCCATGGGCGGCACGGCGCACGAACGGGCTGGCAAGACAATCCGGGAACGCTTCCAGGACGAGGACCAGGGCTTGTTCGATTCGTGGCTGACTGCCAACGCTCCCCTGCGAGAGATGATGGGCAAGCGGATCCGCCGGGGTGCGTCTCGGATGTCCGAGAACCCTGGTCTGCGATGGCTCAGCTATCTCGACCCGACCAAACAGGAAGGCCAACAGGAAGGTCTCGTGGGCTTGCTGGCGTCGGGTGGCAAGACGACCAAAGGTATCGAGGACACGGAGAACCTCGTCAAGGAGCGTTACGCCAAGAAGCTCAAGAAGCATCAGGATCCCGTCGATGACCCCGAGGGCGAGACCACCGAGCGAGAGACACCGTGGCACCTGGGCATGCAGGGATCGTTCGCGGACAAGGACAGCGACATCGCCGGGCATCGCTATATGCGGAAGGAGCGACCGTTCAACTACTGGCTGAATCCGCTCGATCGCAGTGGGCCGCTCATCGAGTTGGGTGATCGCATGATGCGTCGCCAGTTCTCCGGGCATGCTTTGCCTGAGTCCACCGGCGGGCGGTTCGCACATGGTGCGATCCCGTTCCTCTCTTTGTTCCGAGGCGGACACGCTGCCCAGAACAAACTCCGGCGGGCTGCCTTGAAGAACAAAATCTACGGTGACGAGGCTATGCCTACGCCCGCTGACTACGGTGGAGAGCTGGCCAAGGCCGCTATGGGTATTCCCATGGGTGGCGGCCTGCTTGATCGCATCGGGCAGTCATCGTCGGCAGCTCCTGCCAGCAGCCCGCCAAAGAAGTTGCCCAACCTGGCTGCCCCAGCGAGGATGGGTGGTGCTGCGTCAGCGCAGCCGACCGGTGGTGGGTTGCGTGAGGCTATCCATGGCACGCCGTCGCCAAGCCCGAGCGACTCCAACAGCCCGTACCTGAAGCAGTGGCGAGCGTCGCAGGCCCCGAAGCCTGCACCGAAGCCACCGAGTAGCATGTCTCGTTGGGCCAAACTACTCGCCGGTCCCGGGGCAGCGATTGCGGGCCAGGCCGCAAGCAGCGTCGGCAACTTCTTGCGGTAACAATGCGTTTTTGAGTAACCAGGAGATTTATAATGCCTAACAACGGACCCGAAACGCTTACGGAGACACCCGTAGCCATCTACGACAGTGAGGACGGCTGCACCTCGTACTCCGTAAGGGCTGCTTCGACCAATGGCTCCAACGTGCAAGTGCGTGTTCCACGGTTGCATGGCGAGGAATGGTTTCACATTCCTCCAGGGGCCGAGGAGATTTTCCGGGTCGCTGATCACGGGATAACCACGATCATGGCCCGCGCGGAGAGTGGGACAGTCGACATCCTCAAGGGAGTCGTTGCTCTGACCGAGTAGCGGTGCAGTTATGAGCGAAGATGGCCTGGGACTTGGACTGGGTGTACGCCGCCCGCCAGGGGCAGTGGTAGCCGCCGATGCGCCACCGGAGATCACCAACCTGTCCCCCAACAACGGTGCGATCGACGTGCCCGTGGACAGCAACCTCGTGATCACGTTCAACGAGGCCGTGGTCAAGGGTACGGGCAACATCGTCATCAAACTGTTGAGCACCGGTGTTGTGGTGGAGACGATCGACGTGACCTCCGGCGCTGTTGGTGTCGTTGGCCCTGTCGTGACCATTGACCCGTCCGATTTCGCCTCGGAGACGGGCCTCTACGTCGAGATCGACGCCGGAGCCTTCGAGGATGCGGGTGGTAACCCATTCGCCGGTATCACAGGCAGCGGGACGTGGGCCTTCACGACCGAGGACAACACGCCACCAACCATCGACACGCTGTTCCCAGCGAATGGCGCCGTCGACGTGGTCATCAACACCAACCTGACGATGACGTTCGACGAGGACGTCCAGAAGGGCACAGGCAACGTCGTCATCAAGCTGGTGAGCAACGACAGCGTCGTCCAGACCATCGACATCAACTCGGGTGCTGTGGGCATTGTAGGGGCCGTGGTCACAGTCAACCCTGCTGACCTCGCCTCGGAGACCGCTTTCTACGTCGAGGTCGATGCGGGAGCGATCGAGGATCTCTCGGGCAACCCGTTCGCCGGTATCAGCGGCAGCGGGACATGGAGCTTCACCACGGCAGATGTCACAGCACCAACGATCAGTAGCCTCAACCCGCTCAACGGTGCGATCGACGTTGCCATTGACGCCAACCTCGTGATCACGTTCAACGAGGACATGCAGAAGGGCACGGGCAACATCCGTATCCGCCTGGTGAGCAACGACAACATCGTACAAACCATCGACGTGACCTCCGGGGATGTCGTGATTGCCGGAGCCGTGGTAACGATCGATCCGCCTATGAGCCTGGCGAATGACACGGCGTTCTATGTCGAGATCGACGCAGGGGCGCTCGAAGACCTTGCTGGGCTCCCGTTCTCTGGTATTGCGGGCAATGGTACTTGGAGCTTCACGACGGTCGCCTCCGTGCTGCCGCCCGTGACAGCAGGCTTGGAAGCCTGGTACGACGGTCAAGACCCGACCACGCTCACGGTGATCGGCAACAACGTCACGCAGTGGGACGACAAGTCAGGCAACGCACACCATGTGTCGCAGGGCTCGGCCTCGCGACAGCCGATCGTGGGCACGCTGAACGGGTATGCTGCCCTGACGTTCAACAACGGCAAGCACCTCGACGGTGTCTCGTGGGCGCTGCAATCGCCGACCACGCTCTTTGTCGTGTATAAGTATGACAGCCCACTGGACAGCGGTGAGAACGTACTTGTTGCCAGCACGCTCGCAGACAGGATCCGCGTGGGCAAGCACCCAGGAGCAGGCCACGAGCGTTACATACACGAGGACAATGACCTCCTGGGAAGCGCCGAGGACACCAACGCCCACTACCTTACCGGCATTTATGACGGAGCATCCAGTTCAATACGCGTGGACGGGGCTGTCGACGTCACCGGCGACGTAGGCACCAAGACGCCATCCTCTGGCGGGCTGTCCATCGGTGCTCAACCCAATGCGGGCGACGACTTCCACGGTGCGATCGGCGAGATCCTCTGGTACGACGCCTTGCTGAACGCCACGCAGATCGGTCAGGTGGAAGCCTGGCTCAAGACCAAGTGGGGCTTGTAATGAGTGTAGTGCTCGCATACGTGTTCAACAGCGAGGCCGACGCCAACGTAGGCATGGCCGTTATCGAAGGAGCCATGCGCAACCTGGCGATGCAGCAGGGCTACACACTCGATGCCGAGGGCAACATCATTGGCCGGGACGCCCTGACCGGTGAACCGGATCCCGACGCCCAGCACGTCATCGAGTGGGGCGAGATCATGCCACTCTCCGATGGTCGCTATGGTATCCTGTCCTGGCGAGAGTATCTGTCCCGAGAGGTCAATGGCACGCCTCTGTGGGCCATCATCGACAGTTCAATCAGCGTGCCGTACACCCATGAGGACGTCACGGCGATCGCACCGATCCCAGAGGTTCCCTGATGCGATACACGGTCTTGTTCCTGCTATCCTTCACCCCCCTGATCGCGGCAGGCGAGACCGAAAGCGAGGCGTGCAAGCGTCTCGCTCCAAAATACCACACGGTTGCCATCGACGCGGTTCTCCCGGATGAGAGCCGCGTCGATCTTTTGTCCCCTACCCATGCCTGGGAAGTCGATTGGGCACACAAGTGGAGCGAAGGCGTTGGTCAATCGCTGCTCTACTCGATCTGGACAGGAAAGAAGCCAGGGCTTATACTGCTCGTGAAGGATCGGAGGAAAGAGAAGCACTTCATCCTCCGAGCGAAGCTCGTTTGCGAGAAGGTGGGAATTGAACTACGCACCGAGAAAGCCGATCTCGATCCCGTTCGA
>Ga0180437_10007092_pt1 | contig 14729 bp, 17 predicted proteins | sample SS_ome_4_FD_132410 | JGI IMG/M metagenome (GOLD analysis project Ga0180437, IMG submission 132410) | Hypersaline lake sediment archaeal communities from the Salton Sea, California, USA - SS_3_D_1 metaG | ecosystem: Environmental > Aquatic > Non-marine Saline and Alkaline > Hypersaline >...
CAGCCCGCAGATGGGTGTTGAACATGTGCACCACGAAGATGAAGCCCACCGCCAAGACAGCCTCGTCACTATGCATGATGTGGGCAATGTTGATCGCTATGCCCGGCAAAAACCGTGTGGCCACCTCTGGGAACCACAGGACCAATCCCGAAAGACCGATGATCAGCACTCCCCAGAACACGGCCCAATAGTCGAACTTCTCCCAGTACGTGAAGCGGTCGAACTTCGGTCGTGGCCGCCGGCCGACGAAATAGAGCAGGTGCTGCCACAGGTCGACTACATCACGGGGGTGTGGGAGCATCGAGGGACCGCGGAAGATGGAGCCCCTGCGTCGTATCACGTAGTAGATGATGTAGACGAAGTGCAGGAGGCAGTAGACGGCAATCACCACGGCCGACACCCGGTGGATCAAGGCCTCACCGGGCACGCCGCCCATCAGCTGCATCGCCACCCTGGCCCAGGGAGCGGTCCTGAACTTGAGAGACATTCCAGAGACGGCCGCACCCGCGAAGCTGACCATGACCAACACGTGAATGAAGCGGTGGAAGAGGTTCAGTCGCCAATACTGCGTCCTTGTCTCCGACATCTTCATCGCCTCCGCAGCTTCTCGTGAAGGCCACGCAGAAGCCAGAGGAAGGTGTGGCCATAGAAGAAAGCCAGCACGCTCACCGTCAACACAACGAAGAACAGTTGGACCCAAAAAAGCAACACGAACTCGCGAGCGTGCGGACTGCCGGCATCGGGGGAAAGGGTCTCCTCTGCGTGGATGAGGACTCCAGCCATGCTCTCGCTGGCATCCGGGTGGCACTTCTGACATGCCCGGACCGCTTCCGCCGGCTGATCGAGAGCTAAGACCTGGTGTGATCCGTGACAGTCTGCACAGGAGGCCGAATCCTCATAGTCCAAGTCCACCGCCGTCTTTCCATGGTAGTTCTCCAGGTAGCTCTCTAACTCCGGCTGGTGGCACTGTCCACAGATGTGGACTTGAGCATCCACCACTTCAAGACGTGACAGGACCTGGCGGTAGTGGGGATCGTGACAATGTCCGCACGTGGGAGCGGGATGCTCGCTCTCTGATTGTCTTGCCCCGCTCAACGCCTCGGCATGCACCCCACGCTGATAGAACTCATATTCCTGGGGGTGACAACTGGCGCAGACATCATAATCGAACAGCTCTACGGCGCTCTGGCTGAGGTTGTCGGGGTTGGGATGTTGGGCCAGATCGATCCCCACGTGGCAAACGGAGCAATCCGTCCCCCCATGGACACCCTGGTTGTAGCGCTGCACGTCAACGTACCAGGAACCGGGTTGCGGCTCCCCGACCGGCCGCCCTCGGATGGGCTGACCGCAGCTGGCGACCAGCGCCAAGAGGACAACTACGACCAGTACCGTTGCCAGGCGCAATGCGATTGCTGGCCTCTTCAACGATGCCACCCCTCTTGTTCTTGCCTAGACAGCAGACTACCCTGAGGCTTCTGCGCCCCAGGGCCGGAGACTACGCACCCCACCTTGCCAAACACGTAAGCAAGCGGGGGGATACACGCCCGAAGCAGACTATTCCCGACAATCCCTGGCGCCGCCCTCTCCGCACGATTGGCGCTGAGGACGGGCGATACACGGCAGCCTGCCGCGCCTACCCGAGGATGTCCTTGTACTTCTCTATCTCCGACTCTACGAAGGATTTGAACTCAGCATCGGAAGCCTTGTACAGATTGTCCAACTCGCCCAGTTCCGAGGCCTCGACCTTGGCCAGCCAACCCTCACCGAAGGGATCGTCATTGATAGGTGCAACGTCCCACTCCAGTTCCTCATTGGCCTCGGAGATCTTACCCGTGGCCATGGCCGCGATACGCCCGACCCACTTGCCCGACTCCATGGACATGAAAGTCTTGCCCTGTTCTACGGCGCGGCCAGACCTCGGCACCTCGACATAGACGATCTCTTTGGATATCTTCTGGGCGAACTCGGTCACTCCCTGGGTGACAGTGTTTCCCTCCACCGATGCCCAGCCGTGATTCTTGTCGTAGTACAGCCCGTCGGGAAAACTGTATCCACCGATATCCATGATCTCCATACCTCCTCTTCCGTTGTAGCAAGGCATTCTACCACAAATGCGTCAAATCATCAAGGTCAAGGCGCGTCGTCGAACCCCCCTGCTACCGCATCAATGCCAAAGCCAAGTGCAAGTGCGGTCCAATCCTCAGCAGTGCGACCAATCCGCCCCGAACCACCCACGGCGAGGAACGGGTTCGTTTGCAGTTTGTCAGAAGGGCGGCCCCTGCCTGGCTACTCTCTCCTCCTGACCTCGAACCTGTCCAAGTCCCTGGCGACGATAGTGTCAGGAAAAACAGATTCTGCCTCTCTCGCCACCTCCTGGGCCGAGTATCGCCGGGATACGTGATTGATGTACAAGATGCGTACGGCTGCCTCCCGGGCAAGGGTCGCAGCCTGCGTGACAGTCAGGTGCCCGTACTGTTCTGCCAGGTCCGCCTCTGCCCGTAGGTAGGTACCCTCGATGACCATGGCGTCGGCATCCTGGGCGTAGGGAACCAGATTGTCTACTCGAGCCGCATCGCCCACATACACGAGTTTCGTGCCTCTCCGTGGTGGTCCCAGCACCTGGTCTGGATGTATTGTAGTCCCATCGGCCAGACCTACCGTCTCCCCCTGGACGAGCAGCTTGCGCTCCTTCCCTGCGGGTACGCCCAGCCTCTCGGCCTCCTCGACCAGAAAAGGTCTCTTGGTGCGTTCTTCGAAAATGAACCCGAAGCAGCCCGGCCCGCGGTGTGTGACGGGGAACGCTGAGAGGGTGAAATCGCCATCCCCGAGCACCACCCCAGGTGACAGCTCGATGAACTGGAGCTCTATGGGTGGTCTGGCTCCGCGGAGAACGACTCCCAGTATCAGATCCTCCACCCTGTCCAGTGCCCAGCGGCCACCGTAGATCTCCAGAGATTCCACTGCCTCCCACCGGCTGAACGTGGAAACCACGCCACCCAAACCCAGGATATGATCCAGATGCCCATGGGTGAGAAGTATACGCCTCAGTCTCTTGAAGCCCAGCCCACTCTTCAGCAACTGCCGCTGAGTCCCCTCACCACAGTCGATAAGGAACCTATAGTTCTTGTGAAGCACCATACTGGAGCTCAAGCTTCTCGCCACCGAAGGGGCCGAAGCCGAGGTGCCCAGAAAGACAATCTCAAACATCTATGCGTCCTGTGATGATCACTTTCCCTCGCTTGCCCTCCTCTCCTTCCACCAGCACTTGTCTTCCCACGAGTCGTTCGGTGATCCAGATGTTGGTCAACAGGTGCTGCGTAACACAACTGGTGGAAAATGACGATTCTCCCTCCGCCATCGCCAGGAAGGGCACGACTTGATCGGCTAGATACCTATCGAGAGCAGCGCCACTCTCGCAGTACAATACGAAGTCCTTGCAGGCCTCTTCAGCCACCAGCTCCGCGGGTTTTCCCTTCCTACCGAGGGCGGTGAAACCCGCCCGGACATTCTCAAATTCGGCAACCAGAAAGAGCGCCGTTCCCTGGCCTGTGGCGGGCGCATTGATGATCTCAATCTCCGGTTCGAACCCCTCAGCGCGCAGTATGGTCTCCGCCCGCCGTTTCTGACGATGAGCGATAGTCAAGGGCAGATTGGAGAGTGCAGATATCCCAGATAGCCTTTCCAACCGACCGCGCTCCTGCATGTGGACACCTTGTCTCTCCGTGAAGGAGGCGCCACAACCGGCGATCTGGGCAGTCACCACGCCGCCCCCCTTGGGGTACCAACCCCAACGCTCAATGTCAACGCGTGCCTCGACACCCAGCTGGCGCAGCATGGGCAGGTAAACCGACTCCAGATAGTGGAAAGGCGGGCTCCAGGCGACGTGGGTGCCTCCCCCCAGAAAGAGCCGGGACTCGCCATCGGCGAAAACCAGACTCAGGAGCAAAGCCTGGAAGACGAGACTGGTTGCCCCGGCACTACCTCCCCTGCGCGCATCCGCCACATCCCACGAGTACTCCCCGCTCCGTGGCGAGGACTGCGGCCGGAAGGTTAAGGCAGAAGACCCGAGTTCAGCGCCGTCCAGCTTCGCACCACAGACCCTGGCCAGAGCACGAACCGCGGTCAGGTGCTGGGCCCGTAGACCAGGATTGGGGCGCCTGCTGCGGATGTTCTCGATCCTAGTCGGCTTACCGAGCACAGTAGAGAGAGATAGCGCGCTGCGCAGCACGGCCCCGCCTCCCTCACCGTGGGAGCCATCTATCACTATCATGACAAGTCCTCGCCCCCCGAGAGGCCCCCACTACACTCACCGGCGCAGCAGCGTTCCCTCCTTCGTTCCAGGATCGATCAAGACGTCCCTGATGACTCCATCCTTCAGCCCAGAGATGATACGTACAGTGAGAGTCGGCTTGGCCTCGATCATCTGGCACATGGTCCGCACCTTGGCCAGCATTCCCCCTGTCACATCGGTATCCGGAGAACCAGTGAGCCGCGCCTCCAGGTCGGAGAGAGAGGCTAGAGATATCTCCTCGACCAGCCGGGTACCTTTTTCTCGCAGAGGATCCGCTGTGAATACACCCTCCACGTGACCAGCCAGGACCACTCGCGACGCCTTGAGCAGGGGGGCAAGATAGGCAAAGATCTGCTCTGTGGAGATAATGGCACAGCCACGTGCCGTGTCGAAGGACACATCACCGTAAACCACGGGCACGAGGCTCCGCTGCAGGGCGCGCTCCACAGGAGTGGCATCGAGATGTACCAGCCTCCCGTCGTGGCAGCGAGCCGAGGCAGACGGCTGCAGTGGAACCGCCGGTATGCCACGCGCGAACAGCGCATCGGTGACCAGGCGGTTCAGGCGACCAGCGACGATGGCCGTTTCGGCATAGCCCCACCAATCATCGCTCCCCGCCAACCCCTCCTGGACACCGTACTTGCTGGCCGCGGGATGGCCAAACGAACCACTTCCGTGACCAACAACCAGTCCTAGGCTGGGAACCTCGTCGAGAGCCTCCCGTATCTCCCCAGCTATACGCGAGATAACGTCTTCCCTTGCAGTCTGAGGTGACCCCTTGTCGGTGATCAGAGATCCCCCCAGCTTGAGGAGCACCAAATCTCCCAAGGCCAAACCGTCCTATGCCAAGTACCAGGACTACTGCCCGCTCCCCTTGGTGACCAGCAGAACGACCGCGCTTTCGTCTGCGTGCGCACGGTAGGAAGTTCCCTTGGGCACCACCGTCATCTCGCCTCTTGTCAGGGTCACAGCCCCGAGGTCGGTTCCCAGAGTGAGACTGTCCTCCTGTACTAGAAAGAGTTCGCTACCCTCCCCGCAGAGGAACTCCTGGGCCTCACCTTCGTATCGGATCACCGATAGAACCAGGTCGTCGACCGTGGTCAGTTTGCGGGCCACAGAAGGCGCTTCCAAGTTCAGGGCCTCGGCACCGATGCTCACGGGCTTGATCTCTCCTGCCCCCTCGAGCACGAACAACCTACGTTGTCCGTTCTGTCTGTTGGAAAAGAATCGTCTTTCGAAGACCAACGCCGTAGTGCGCGCTGCCGAACCACAACGGTGAGTGACCGCTTTCGGAACCACGACCATCTCTCCGCTTCGCAGCACGGTGTTGCCCCATTCGCTTTCCACCACCAATTCGCCATCCAAGGAGAGAAAGAGCTGCTCCTGATCTATGTGTTTGTGCCAGGCAACCATTCCCTCGCTGATGAACAAACGAGCCGCGAAGTCGTCGACCTCGGCAAGGTCCACGACCAGAAAGGGCTGCACGAGGTTCTTGCCCTCCTCAAACACGTTGATCTTGACAATAGGCATCACACCTCCCGGGGCCTGCGCCACGTCAACTCACTCCGCCGTGGGTCTTCCTTGGCGCTGCACTGGACTCCAGACTGAGCGTCGACTACTTTCCCGGCAGAACCTCGGTCCGGATCACGCGCTGTGCTCCCGCTGACACTAGTTCTTGATGAAGGTTTTCGCCCTCTTCTGGAGAGACCAGGGCGATCACATTACCTCCCCGACCTGCCCCAGACAGCTTGGCTCCCAGTGCCCCCTGACGCCGGGCCGCCTCAACCAGGGCGTCTAGCCCGGGCGAGGACACACCCATCTCTTGGAGCAAGCGGTGGTTCTCATCCATGATACGTCCGACCTGTTCCAGGTCGCCCCTCTCTATGGCCCGGCGCGCCTGCTGTACCAGTGCACCTATCCTGTCGAACAGATCCTCGTAGCTGTCCTTCGATTGTTTCCAGGCCCGGCGTACCGCGTCCACCACCTCCTTGGTAGAGCTTGCCATACCAGTGTCCGCTATCACCAGCGCCAGTGTATGGCCCACCGCGAATGTCTCCGGCCTTTCGCCACGGACGAAGTACACAGGCCTTTCGCAGGCGATCACTGTGTTGTCTATGCCGCTGGGCGTGCCGTGATGAAGTCTCTCCACCTCGTATACCAGGCGGGAGACTTCATCCGCGGCTAGTTCCGTGGAGAAATGCCGCGCGACCGCCCTGGTGATTGCTGTGGACACAGCAGCGCCGCTGCCCAACCCCCGCGCTATGGGAATCGTGGATGTCACCGTGATCGTCAGGTCGTGCTCCATACCGAGGCCCAGGTACTCGAGAACGCCGGCGACGGTCACTTCCAGCGGATGGAGCGTCCCTTCCAGGTTTCTGCGCCCCATGGCAACAGTGAGTCCCAGGTCAGCGGCTACGATGACGATACCCTGCTCCTCATCGGCGTCCTCAACCGTGGCCTGGGCTCGCACTTGGCTCACGGGTAGGGCCACGGCCGGTCGGCCGTAGACCACTGCGTGCTCGCCGACGAGTATGACTTTCCCCGAAGCATGAGCCTCTGTCACACGGCGCGCACCTCCCTAGGCACCTCAGCTAGTATATCACAGGACGCGAAACCCTCACAAGCACTGGAGAGGCGGTGTCCTCCTTTCTGGGCTACCGCTCGACATCCCGTGTCCAGAGAACAGGCAGGTTCGCAGTTTCGGAGCGGCGGACGCCGGGACCCTCCCGCACCGCTACCGACCACGCCAATCAGCGCGTCCCTCAGCCCCAGGAGCTGAGCCAGCGAGGCTCCACCTCCCACCATCCCATCTGGCGGCAGGAGGCAGGACTGCACCTGCTCGAGGACTGAAAGCCCACACGGAGCGCAGGCGGCTTGACGCTAGCACAGCGGTAGTGGAGTTGGTATAATCTAGTTTGGGAGGTCCTTCTCGTGGGGGAAACTGTGCTCCCTGTAGGGGAGCCAAATACGATGGTCAGCGTGTTGATCCTCCTCATCAGCATGCTGATGGTAGCTTTCTTCTCCAGCTCCGAAGCCTCTTTGATTTCGGTAAGCAAGATCCGAATCCAGAGCCTGGCGCAACGAGGCAACCGTGCCGCCCAGGTGGCCAAGGATCTGTGGGACAACCACGACAAGCTCTTCGCCACCATTCTGCTGACCGAAAACGCCTTCATCATCTTCGCCTCTTCGGTGGGCACGACCCTGGCTTTGACACTCTTCGGAGAGCAAGGCTTGCTCGTGGCTAGCCTGGGCATGACCGTGCTCATCGTGCTCTTCGGAGAAATCACCCCCAAGACCTTCGCTGCACGCAACTCGGAGCGGATCTCGCTCCTTGTGGCCCGACCCATCAGCCTCATCGTCAAACTGCTCACCCCGGTGATCTACGTCTTCACGGCGATCGCCAACTTCCTCATCGGCTTGATGAGCAGGGGGCGTGAGCTCCAGTCTCCATTCGTCACCCCGGAGGAGATTCGTTTGCTGGCGACGATTGGAGAGCAGCAGGGCACCGTGCTGGAGATGGAACGAGAAATGGTGCACAAGGTATTCGAGTTTGGCCAGCGTCAGGCGCGCGAGGTCATGATTCCCCGGCCGGACATCGTGGGACTGGACATCGATACGAGTGTGAAGGATGTGCTGGAGACGTTCACCTGCTCCAGCCACTCGCGATTCCCTGTCTATAGCGGGGACTTGGATCATGTGGTTGGGTTTGTGTCCGTGAAGGATCTACTCTCCGCCATGGCCAACGAGGCCCTCATGGCAGGCTCCGATCTCCGCCTACTAGTTCGGCCCACGATCCTTGTGCCCGAGACCAAGTCAGTCGGCCAGTTGTTCCACGAGATGCGCACCCAGCGGATACAGATTGCCATCGTCATCGACGAGTATGGAGCCACCGCCGGGATGGTCACCCTAGAGGAACTCGCAGAGGAAATCGTGGGGCGACTGACAGACGAATGGGTGACAGAGCCTTGCCTGGTGAGGATCGACGAGAATACAGCCCAGATCGACGGCCTGATGCGCATCGACGAACTCAACAGGGAACTGGGGATCAGCCTACCGGAGGACGACAGCTACGACACCATTGCTGGATTCGTGCTCTGCCAGTTACGGCGCATCCCCGAGGAAGGCGAGAAACTCTCGCGGGCCAACTGCGAGCTTACCGTTCAAGAGATGAAGGGCCCCAAGATAGAGAAGCTACTCATCAAGAAAGGCTGACGGCCCGCTCTCGGATCTCGTCCATCCGCTCCCTCATCCGCTGCCAGTGAGTGCCTCTCCAGAACACCTTGTCGCACCTCGGACACCAAGTGAAGTCGCTGTGACGACGAAACACGTACGGAGGCACCCTCCCCTTCACAGTGTCTTTCCCGACCTCTTCGAGGATCGTATTGCAGTGCACGCAGCGGGGCAGCGGGCTCTCCACCTCAAGGTCCAGATCGCGTAGGAGCTGCTCCAACTGTTCCTCGAATACATCGCTCTCCACGAGAAGAGACCTGATCCCCCTACGCCTGATCAGGTCCCGATCCCTAGTGAGGAGCAAACGACCCTCGGCACGGGCCAGTCGTACCAGTTCCCGGTCTTCCGCGTACGGGAAGTACGCCGTATCGTGGCCCAAGATACGCAGCCACTTGGCCAAACGGCCCAGCATGGCATCTGCAAGGAATCTCATGGCGGGCACAGAGCTACTTGCGCATGCGCCATCGCCCGCGGTAGGCGCGCTGCATTTCGTGTACGGTGATGAAGGCGCTGTCGTCTACGCCGCTAGCTACGGCCGTGACGGAGGGCACCTCCCTTCTTCTGACCACTGTACGAATCATATCCACAATCCTTTCCTGACCTGCTCCCAGGAATTCGGTAGCCCCAAAGCCCTCCCGGCGCAATGCCTCCGCTATCTCTGACCCTCTGCCCATGGAGACAATGTTCACCTCAGCCAGTCCGATGGCAAGCTTCGTCTCGATCGTCATACCCACTATCGTGCCGACGGCAAAACCCGCTGCATACCCTAATACATTCCACCAGTTTCCGATGTTGGTAACCACCTGGCTGATGGCCACCAGGAAAATGGTGACTTCGAAGAAGCCTATCGCGCCCGCCAGCAGCCTGCGACCGCGCACCGCCATGAGAATCCTCACCGTTCCCATGGACACGTCTATGAGTCGTAAGCAGAAAATGAGCAACGCACCCAACAAGGGCTCCATGATCAAACCTCCACCCCGCTGCGGGTCGAACCTGCCACAGCACGCGACCTCTTGCCGCGGCACCAAGTAATCCGCACCGGTCTTCCATCCGGCGCCACGCACAGTACGTGCCCGCACCCGCCGGGTAGATCCATTTTATCCTTCTATCTGGTATTGTCAAGAATCACGCAATAATCCCGCGGCTGTACAGCAGCAGCAGGGCGCCGGCGTATCCCAGGACGATCAAGAGTGCGTCCAACTCAACAAACAATACTCGGCGTTCGACCTGGGCCACGGTGGCTATCAGCCCCAAGCTCGTGAGCAGCAATCCGGCCATGCCTGTCAACGTGAGGGCAGGGTCGACGCCTGCTAGGAACCGCCCCTGGAGATAGAAGACGTCGGTGGAGCCCAGCGCAAAGATATTGAAGATATTGCTGCCGAAAAGGTTGCCCACCGCCAAGTCGTGCGCACCGATACGGACAGCGGCCACGGCAGTCACTACCTCTGGAAGAGAGGTGACCAGGGCCACCAGACCAGCACCTACAAAGGCTGTGGTCAAACCCGTGATCTCAGCTATGCCAACGGCGCTGCGGACGAGCCAAGGTGTCACCATGACCAGAACCGCCGTAGCTCCTGAGAAACAGATCACGGCTGGCCCCAGCGCCATCACGCCATCCAGCTCAGCTGGTTCCGCCTCCTTCATGCTGGAGATCGCGCGGTTTCTGCTGAATATCAACCACATCCCCAACCAGTACATGCCCACCAGGACTATGCCGTCCAGCCCGATCCAACCTATCTGAACGCCAATATCCGCCAGGATGAAGAAGACCGCCAGACCAGTGAGAAGCACAGCTATGCCCGCGGTCAACGCATGATTGACCGCCACCCTGCGCAGGATTCTGGTCCGGGGGTTGGCCAAGTCCAGCACCGCCAACAGCAGCATATTGAACATGGTGCTGCCGAAGATGTTGCCCACCGCCAACTCCGGCACTCCTTGGTTGAGGGAGTTGAGTGTGGTGAACAACTCAGGTAGCGAAGTGGCCCCAGCCAGAAGCAAGGTACCGACGAACATGCCGCCCAATCTGGTGCGCAGCGCGATGGCGTCTGCACATTCGGCCAACTTGATGGCCGCCACCACCAGAAGTACGGCGCTGACCAGAAACTCAAGCCAGATCACTTCTCAGCCTCTTTGTCGTCAACCTGCTCCGGTACGCCCTTGGCCGACGTCAGCTGCCATGAAGCGAAGACGCCGGTGTTGGGTTCCGTCAGATCACCCACAATGCGCTCAGTAGCTTCAAGACAGAGATCTGCCGTTCCCTGGTCGGGCACAATGGCAAACAGGGTATACTGCGAACGCTCGGCACTCTCCGAGAGCCCCGAGAGGCCGAAAACGTAGCGGCCGGTCACTCGCCGCCTCGCACGCCGATAGGCTCCGATGGTCTCCATCATCGTGACGCCGCTCACTCCGATAGATTGCCAGGCCTCCACCACAGCATCCAGACGGTTGGGATCGTCGAGGACGAGCATTATCATCTGCATGGACTATTCCCTCCGAGGTGTCAAGCGGAGCATACGTGGGGCGGTGGCTACCAAGCCAAATGGACCACCCGGCGTGCGATAGGTCTGACGAGGGCCCGCGTGAAACGAGGGGACTACATCGCCATCTCGGTCACGCGGTGCTCCAGTTGCAGGTCGCCAGCGAGATCACTGGCAGACGACTCGCGCTTCTACTCCAGTCTCGGCCTCTATCTCCTGACCCACTCTCGGACCAGCTGTTGTGAGGTGCACCGTCGACGAGCTGTGTCGCGGATGCTGCTCATCTCATGCTAGGTGGTCACAAGTCGAAGTCTTGTCTCGATCCTAATCATAATATAGACTCCCCTGTAGGCCAAGTCTGCCATAGTCGCTCCCCCTGTTGGACGGGGTGCTCCCACTAGCCTTCTACCAGAGGATCACCGACCATGGCCAGCATTCTTGTTACCACCCGGCATCGATGTCTTTGCGCAACCACACGCTTGCGCCTGTCCTTCGGGTTGAACACGTGCTACAATTGCTCGCCAACCACAAACTTACCGATCCGCCCAGGTGACTCTATAAGTCCTGATCACTCATGCTATGAGCGCATTGGAGATTCCGGGCACCCAGAGATCATTCCCCAATCCACGGTTGACTTCTCCGCCCAGAGGGAGAAAGTTCTACATGGGCAGGGCCTTCAGGAACTCTGGCACTCCAGTCATCAAAAGGGCGAACCGGAATACAGCACACGGCCGACTGAGAAGTTGTTTCGGGGATGGTCTATGAGGCAGCGGATGCTTCACCCCAGGCATCGAGGCGTCGTTGTCCCAGGCTGGACGTTGTCGACACTTATCTCGGATTCCCACCCACACCCTGCTCCGCGGATCCCCAGCGCGGCCAGATTCGCCTGACCAGTGTTGCGCGTACGACCTAATCGCACACCGGCCTGGTAGAGAGGATTGATGATGATCACCGAGGCTACTTGTGGCGAGTGGATGAAACGGAAAGTTGTGACCGTGACCGCGTCCACCACCGTAGAGGAGGCGGCCCGTGTCGTGGTCCAAGAACGTGTGGGCACGCTCCCCGTGGTTGACAAAGAGGGCGTTCTGACCGGCGTAGTGCGCCTCCAGGATCTGTTGCGGATCTTCATGCCAGATTTCGTAGCCCTACTGGACAACATAGATTTCGTCCACGATTTCGGTCCACTGGAGCAATTGCTGCCACAACAGATGTCGCAGGCGGCGCAGCTCACAATGACTGACCTGGCAGCAACGCCCGTAGCCGTGGAGGAAGACTGCGGCCTGATGCATGCTCTGGTTACGATGGTGAAGCACCAACTCCAAGACCTACCCATCGTGGACAAGGCGGGCCGATTAGTCGGCATCGCCTCACGTGTCGATATCGCGCGCGCCTTCTTCGCCCCACGAGTCGGGGATGGTACCTCACCATGACCACCGCCCAAGTCGTCTCCATCGCCATCTTCCTCATTACTTTTGCGATGATCCTCCTGGATCGCGTCCATCGCACGATAGTGGGTATGGCCGGCGCGGCGATGATGCTGGCGGCGGGCATGGTGATGGGTTTCTATTCCCAGGAGCAGGCGCTCCACGCCATCGACTTCAACACTCTGGGACTGCTTCTGGGTATGATGATTCTAGTGCGAATCCTTGAGCAGACCGGGTTCTTTCAGTACGTGGCGATCCTGACAGCGAAAATCTCCCGCGGCAACCCCTGGTTCCTGCTGGTAATGCTAGGGACCACCACAACGGTCCTTTCCCTCTTTCTGGACAACGTGACCACTGTCGTTCTCATCGCGCCGGCGACCATCTTGATCGCCGAACTCCTTGGCATCAGCCCCATCCCCTTTCTGATCGCAGAGGCTTTGCTGTCCGATACTGGTGGCGCGGCGACACTGGTGGGCGATCCCCCCAACGTCATTATCGGGTCGGCGGCCGGCTTCACGTTCGGCGATTTTCTCACTCATACCGCCCCGGTGGTGCTCGTCGCCTGGCTAGCGACACTCCTCCTGTTACGTTTGCTGTTTCGCTCGGAGCTCGCCAAGCCACCCCGGAACATCGATGCTTTGATGCGTTTGGATGAGAATGAGGCCCTCCACGACCGTGCTAGCTTGGGCAAGACCATCATCGTACTGGGCGTGATCATCTTGCTGTTCTTTCTCCACGGCAAACTACACCTGACACCAGCCTACATTGCTCTGGGCGGGGCGGCGGCTGCACTCCTTTGGGTGCGCCCCGACGTGGACGAAACGCTGCCCCATGTGGAGTGGAGCGTCTTACTGTTCTTTGCTTCACTCTTCGTCGCCGTCGGCGGGCTGGAGGCCGCCGGCGTGCTGGGGTTGCTCGCCGGCGGCGTGGTGGGTTTGGCGCAGGCCAATCTACTGGCTGCCAGCCTCTTGGTTCTGTGGGTGGCTGCCATCGCGTCGGCGACGGTCGACAACATCCCCTTCACTATCGCCTTCGTTCCGGTGATCCAACAACTGGGCCATCTGGGTATCCCCACCTCTCCCCTTTGGTGGGCGCTGGCGTTGGGCGCGGGCTTCGGGGGGAATGCCACTCCCATCGGTTCGACAGCGAACATCATCGTCGTCACATTGAGCGAGAAGACGCGCACTCCGATCACCACGCGGATCTGGCTCAGCTCGGGCGTGCCGGTCATGATCGTGACCTGCATTGTGGGCAGCGTGCTATTCGCACTGTTCTTCGGTTGGATGAGCACGCCGTAGGGCCATGGCCGAGAAACCTGGCCGACCCCAATCTCGCCGCTAGCAAACAACGCGGGTTTCTATGCCCGTCTCGGCCTCTACCTCCTGAGCGAATCGGAGTAGACTCTCGGGCGCGAAGGCACAGGCAGGATCATCCGCGGCAGACTGACCCAGCACGACCATGGTCGCCTCTTCCTCCAGAGCGGCCGCCCCTATCTCCGCCTGTACACCTCCTTCGCGAAGCACGTATGCCGCATCCACCCCCTGGTTGTGCGCCCGCTCCTGAGCCATGCTCAGCAGGAATTCGCCCAAGTGCCTCATCTCCTCGGCCACGACATCCGGGCGCACTGCCCTCTCCGTCTTGTTCAGGAAATCCAGGTCCACCACATACAGGAATACCAGCTCGTCACCCCGTTCCTTGGCCATGGCGATAGCTGCATCCTGCGTTCGATAACTGCCTTCTCCACCCCGGGTGGGGCACAGGATTCTGCCCATGTTGTCCTCCGTCGCCTAGAACCGGATCAGTAGCCATATTGTGCCCATAGCTACGGTGATTATCGTGGCTGGTAAACCAACTTTCAGGAAAGCGACGTAGCTCACAGGATACCCCGCCCGCTCCGCAATACCGGCTGTAACCATGTTCGGCGAGGAGCCAATCAGAGTGCTGTTTCCGCCCATGGCTGAGCCAACGGACAGCCCGTAGAAGAGCACCTTGCTTGATGCCCCCGGTACGGTCCGAGTAAGGTACCCCACAACGGGCAGCATCGCCGCCGTGAAGGGGATATTGTCGATCACTCCAGAGAAAAGAGCCCCTGACCACACGATGACCAGCAACGCGAGATTCAGGTTCTCGCCCACCAATTGTTTGATCCCAGCTGCGATCAAGCTAATGAGGCCCACCTCCTGAAGCGCCCCTATGACCATGAAAAGCGCGATGAAGAACATCAGCGTCGTCCAGTCCACCACCTTCAGCATCTCTTGTATGTCAGTGTCCACCACCAGAAGCATGACCGCCGCACCCAGGATGGCC
>Ga0180437_10007093_pt1 | contig 14728 bp, 15 predicted proteins | sample SS_ome_4_FD_132410 | JGI IMG/M metagenome (GOLD analysis project Ga0180437, IMG submission 132410) | Hypersaline lake sediment archaeal communities from the Salton Sea, California, USA - SS_3_D_1 metaG | ecosystem: Environmental > Aquatic > Non-marine Saline and Alkaline > Hypersaline >...
GCGACCTACACCTGGATGCGAGTGCCGCCGATGCGATCGACGCGGGCGTCAGCGTCGCGCCGGGGCTGTGCGACGGGGACATCGACGGCGATTCGCGCCCCCTGGGCACCGCGCGCGACATCGGCGCGGACGAGTGGCGGAACCCCGCGCCCGCCGCCGTCAAAGATCTGCGCGTGACCCGTGCCATCACCGCTGGCGGCACGCTCACGGCGACGCTGCGCTGGACGCCGCCCACGCACGCCGTCACCACGGCGCTGCGCTACGCGGCGGCGCTCATCAGCGACGCGACCTGGGACGCGGCCACCCCCCTCGTCGAGGCAACCTTGGGTGGGACCGGCGCCTTCACCGCGACGATACCCTACGCCGGCGGCACGCGCTACTTTGCGCTCAAGACGCAGAACGCTGTTGGGGACTGGTCCGCTCTCTCCAACAACGCTTTCTGGCCTTCGACATCCGTCTATCTCCCATTGGTACTGAGGAGCCCATAGGGACGCAGGACAGGTTATGACCCGGCTCTGTCCTGGAGTCACCTGGCCGGCTATCTGGAGGTGATTACGATGAAGAGATCTGTCAGGCGGCTGCTGTTCTGGACGCCCAGGATCCTGTGCATTCTGTTCGCGGTTTTTGTCAGCCTGTTCGCCCTCGATGTGTTCGGTGAAGGTTACGGGTTCTGGGAAACGATTGTGGCCCTGCTGATGCATTTGGTCCCGACGGGCATCATCCTTGTCGTGCTCGCCATCTCCTGGCGTTGGGAGTGGGTCGGGGGCCTCCTTTTCGTCGCCCTGGGTGTGTTCTATTTCGTTATGACCAAGGGGCGGTTCGACTGGCTCACCTACCTGATAATATCCGGACCGCTGTTCCTGATAGGCAGTCTGTTCCTGCTCAACTGGCTGTGCAGGGATCAGCTTCGGGATAGCTCCTGAACGCTGGCGGCGCTGTGCGCTGCGACGAACCGCGGTCTTTTAGGTTTTTTCTTCTGCTTTTCGCCTGCTTCATACCGCCGGCAGTTAGAATGCTGAGTTCGCTACTCCAACTCGGACTTTCGGCACGTACCCTGGCCGGCACCAGTTCTAGGTGTGGGTGGCCAGCGATGGCGGCGCGCCGACGGGCATTGGTATGTACGCTGCGGTTGCTGCTTTTGACTTCTGGCCGGGCTGGGCTATACTCAGGACAGATGTTTCCCAAGGACTCGTGAGTCCGGGATATTCAGGAGTGCCAGTATAAAGACCAGGTTTTGGGGTTCGATGATCGCCGGCGCAGCCGCCCTGATCCTGATGATCGCGTCGGCCTTTGTACCGTGGTTCGAATGGTCTCTCGAGGAGTATGGGGAGGCGCAGGTCGAGGGTTCGGGTATATGGGGGCCGCCCAGCTTTGTCCCGGGGACGCCGTTCGGATCCGTGGAGGTGCCCGTCAGCCATCAGCGCGTGATCGATGCCTCGGTCGGCGTGTATGTCGTCCTGATTGCTGCCACCATCGTAACATGGAGCGTCCTGCTCCTGCCGTTCCTCTCTTGCCGCCTAGGATCGCGGAGGGCCACCCTGGTCGTAGTGGGCGGAGGCGCGGTCCTGTGTGTGGGCATAGGGATCGTCTCTGGCTTTGCGGTCTTTTTCCTCACCGGGTTGATGCGCGATTCGATGGTGCGCTCGACGCGGATCGTCGTGGCAGAGCTGCAGCGGGTGCAGGTCGTTGGGCCGCTGCTGCTCTTGGTAGGTCTCACCGGGGAGATCGTGGCGTTGGTCTGGGCGCGCCGAGCGCTGCAATCGTACAGGTAGGCTCCAACTGCACCCCCGTGAACCTGTTCCTGGCCGACGGCGAGGCGGCGATGCAGGAGGTCTTTCGCGTCCATCTCCACGTCTTCCCGCGCTACGACGGGGATGGGTTTGGCCTAACGTTCAGCGGAGAAGAAAGCCTGACCGAGAAGCGCTGAACATCTTCATCGGACCTCGGCTGAGGAGCTCCTAATACCAGGGGCTCTGACCGGTGGGCCGGCGGCAGCGCAACCGGCCTTGGGGGACCGTGCCTGGTGGCTGGTAAGCTGCGGCGGGATCGAACCGCTGATCAGACCTAACGGATCCTGGAAAACCTGTCAGGTCCTCCGTGCGCTAACTAAAGCTCACGAGCAGTTTCAGCCGCCCCAAATGCACCGTGTCGCCTTCCTGCAGGGCGTGGGGCAGATGAGGCGTCAGGCGCTGTTTGTTCACAAAAGTCCCATTGGTGCTGCCCACATCCTCGATCAACAGGCGATTCTCTCTCTGATAGATCTTGGCATGATTGCGTGATACGCCCTCTGCGAGCGCCCCGTCCGACGTCAGGTCCAGGTTGAGGGAAGCAATGCTGGAGCTATCGTACCGCCCCAGGGTGATCTCCCTGATCGGCAGTGGGAAACTCACCTGGCGACCGCTTCTGACTATGCTGATGCGCAAAGCCGTTGCGGCCGGGGGTATCGCTGCGTCCTCGTACCCTTCGACGATATGCGGCCAGGGCTCGGTCTCAGTTGGCGGTGTTGGCAGCTTTTCCTTTGGCAGCGCTTCTGTGGGCAGTGGGGCATCGCTGAGGAGGTAGATCCCACATTTGCTGCAGAAGAGGGTACCAGGTCGAAGACGGTAACCACACGCTGGGCATTCTATCATTCCGGTTTCAGTCATCGCTCATCGGTTATACGCTTGTTAGCCTATTGTACACCTTTTCCTCGTGGCGGCAACCCCGTGGTTGTCCCAGAACCGGGTCCCTGGTTGGACCGCTACTCTTAGTATAGCACGATCCAGTAAAAGCGAGATTATCAGGGGCCTAAGAAATTCTTGGTGACGAAGGTTTTCTGCTTGCGGGGCGCGGCACTGGCGCTGTGGCGTGGGGAGCTGTCGAAAGCGGATTTGACCTCACAGCAAAGACAAGTAGAATGAGACCTACCCACCGCGAGGTTGGGTGGGTCTTGTCGCTTTTGGGCGCAGTGCTTGTTCAGGGGCAACTGTGTGCTTTCGTGGCGGTTTTTCGCACGGACCGGCCCACTAGATCAAAGTCGTTGATGAACAAGTGCACAGCTAGCCACATCGAGGCGAACGCGGAAGGAGAAGCTATGAAGGTCAGGGAAAAGCTCGTGGAAATACTAGAGCGCACGCGCGAGGAGGAGGAGCGGTTCATCGCGGGCCTGAGCGATGAGGAACGTGCCGCCGTTGGCACGCCGGAAACATGGGCTGTCAAGGATACGATCGCCCACCTGGCGGAGTGGAAGTTGCGGGCGGGGCAGAGGCTCGCAGCCGCCAGGCAGGACGAGACGCCCGCGACGTTCGACGGCGACATCGATGATCTGAACGCCGCGATTTTCGAGCGGTATCGGGATCAGTCCTGGGATGAGGTGGTCAGGGCACTGGAACGCGCCCACCAGGACATGGTGGCCCACATCGAGGCGCTGTCGGAGGAGGATCTTGTGGACGCGGAGCGGTTCCCGTGGCAGGAGGGGCGGCCGCTGTGGAGGACGGCCGCTGGTAACGGATGTATCCATCCCGCGTTGCATCTGGTAGACCTTTACCTCAAACGGGGCGAGCGAGATCACGCCGTCGAGGTGCAGGAGGAGATGACGCCGTTGCTGACGGCGCTCGATGACTCGGCCACCTGGCAGGGCATCACGACCTATAACCTGGCCTGCGTCTATGCCCTCGCCGGTGCGAAGGGGCGGGCGATCGACAAGGTGGGGGACGCGCTGCGCCTGAACCCCGACCTGATCGAGTGGTCGAAGGAGGATCCCGATCTCGCCTCCATCCGTGAGGAGCCGGGGTATCAGGCGCTCTATGTGTCTTGAGACGAGCCAGTTGGAACTCGTGTGAGCTCGATACGGTTGCACCGTGCAGCCGACGAACTAGAGGAGGTGACTGCTATGGTACCACTCGCAGACAGTGGCGCACCCCCGCGCCCATCTTCCAGGCGTTTGCGCGCCTTTGCCTTTGATCCCAGCCTTAGCCGCCGCATCCAGACCGCGGACGTCAACCGCATCACCCTCAAGATTCCCTGGGAGGACTCGCTGCAGGAAGGGCCGGTCGACGACTACCTGGAGGTGGTCGATGCCGATCCAGCCAGCGGCGCCTTCTACGCGCCGGTCGATCTGAACCACCCCTACCTGGTGGCCCAGGATGGCCTGCCTCCCTCGGAGGGCAACCCCCAGTTCCACCAGCAGATGGTCTATGCCGTGGCCCGAACGACGATCCGCCACTTTGAGAAGGCCCTGGGCCGCCGCGCCCTCTGGTGCCCCCGGCTGTACAAGAACGAGCAGGGGGAGTGGGTCGAGGAGTACGTCCAGCGTCTCCGCATCTACCCCCACGCCCTGCGCGAGGCGAACGCCTATTACAGCCCTGACAAGAAGGCCCTGCTCTTTGGCTACTTCCCCGCCTCCGCCACCGATCCAGGGGATACTTTGCCTGGCGGCGTGGTCTTTACCTGTCTATCTCACGACATCGTGGCCCACGAGACGACCCACGCCCTGCTGGATGGCCTACACCGGCGTTTCATTGAGCCAAGCAACGGTGACGTCTGGGCCCTGCACGAGGCCTTTGCGGACATCGTCGCCCTGTTCCAGCACTTTTCGTACCCCGATGTGCTGCGCCACCAAATCGCCCTCACCCGCGGCGACCTGGAGCGCCAGAACCTGCTGGCCCAGCTTGCCCAGCAGTTCGGCCAGGCCATCGGGCGGTATGGCGCACTCCGCGATGCTCTCGGCCAGGTGGACCCGGAGACAAAGGAGTGGCGGCCCACGGAGCCGGACCCCAACGAGTTCCACCGCACCACCGAACCCCACGCCCGGGGTGCAATCCTGGTCGCCGCCGTGTTTGATGCTTTCCTGACCATTTACAAGTGGCGCATCGCCGACCTGCTGCGAATTGCATCTGGGGGCAGCGGGGTCTTGCCGCCGGGCGAACTCCACCCCGACCTGGTCGAGCGTCTGGCACAGGAGGCGGCCAAGACCTCGGGTCACATCCTCCATATGTGCATCCGCGCCCTCGACTACTGCCCGCCTGTCGATGTGACCTTTGGTGACTATCTGCGGGCCCTGATCACGGCCGACGCTGACCTGGTGTCCGACGACCGCTTGAACTACCGCTTGGCCGTCACCGAGGCCTTTCGGCAGCGGGGGATCTATCCCCGCGACGTGCGCAACCTGTCGGAGGAGAGCCTGCTCTGGGAGTCGCCGACGCCGGAGGCGCAGAAGGAGTTTCGCCAGGCGCTGCGCAGCCCCAGGGCATTGCGCAAGCTTGTCCCCGACTGGGGCCTGACCTCTGACCGCGAGCAGATCTACGAGTGGGCCCGGAGGGGCCAGGCCACGCTCCACGGCTGGTTCCGCGATGCCCGCGCCCACGAGGCCGTGCGCGCGGCGCGGTTGACCCTGGACGAGGGCGCGTCGGCCAGCATCTACCGGGCAGGCGATGGGCGCCCGGCGCTCGAGGTTCACTCCGTCCGCCCGGCGCACCGGGTGGGACCCGACGGCGGTTGGATGACCGACCTGGTCGTCGAGATGACTCAGCGCCGCCGGGGATATTACAACCGCGACGTGCAGCGCCAGGTGGATGCGGGCGAGATCGAGCCGCCAGTGCCGGACTTTATGTTCCGGGGAGGATGCACCCTGCTGATCGACCTGGAGACCTGCAATGTGCGGTATTGCATCTACAAGAACTTGGCGAGCGACCGCCGCCTGGAATCGCAGCGCCACTTCCTCACCGGACCGTTCGCTCCGTCGCTACGGGCTACTTATTTCGGCGACCCGCGCCAGGTCGTTTTCGCCGAGACGGGTGCAGACATGGCTATTGAACCCCTGGCCCTGCTCCATCGCTCGTACCACGAAGAGGAGGTGATCTGATGGCTCACGAGGCTAGCGGCAACCAATCGACTACGTCCATCCCGGTCGTTGAGGTGACCGTCCGCATGTACCGCGCCGGGCTGGGCGATTGCTTCCTCCTGGCTTTCCCGAGTACCGATGGCAACCCGCGCTATATGCTCATCGACTGCGGCGTCCTGAGATCGACCAAGGGCGGTGCCGATAGACTGAGAGCGATCGCCCAGGACATCGCTGAGACAACCGGCAACTGGCTCCACGTCCTGGTGGCGACCCACGAGCACTGGGACCACCTGTCCGGCTTCCAGTATGCCCAGGAGACCTTCGACCAGATGGTGATCGACGAAGTCTGGATGCCGTGGACGGAGGATCCCGAGGACGAGCTAGCTGGACGGCTGCGCCAGAAGCGGGCGACTGCCCTCGCCGCCGTCACCGCCGCCGCGGCGCGGCTGGGGGCGGCGGGGCGGCCCGAGGCCGAGGCGCTTGAGGCGGTGCTCGACTTTTACCGCGGGCCGGGCATCGATGGGAGGATCAACACCACGGCCGAGCAGTGGGAGTACGTGCAGGGCAGGGGCGATCCGCCGCGTTACCTCCGTCCTGGCGAGCGGCCCATCACCCTGCCTGGGGTGGATGGCGTCCGTTTCTACGTCCTCGGTCCACCTAGGGACGAGGAACTGCTCAGCAGGTCCGATCCCTCCACGGCCGAAAGCGAGGTCTACGAGCATGCCTTTGCCCTCAACCAGGCCAGTGCCTTCTACTTGGCCGCCCTCGCCGCCGGGGACCAGGATGCGCTGACCCCTGACCAGCGGGAGCTGCTGGAGCACAGCCGCCCCTTCGACGAGTCGTTCTGGATTCGCACGGAGGACGCCGCTACACACGAGGACCACGGTCTTTTCTTTCAGAAGCGGTATGGCTTTGCGGGCGACGATGACAGGCACGGCCCCGCCTGGCGACGCATCGACCACGACTGGTTGGCGGCGGCCGGGCAACTTGCCCTGGACCTGGATAGCGACACCAACAACACCTGCCTGGCCTTGGCCATCGAGCTAGAGGCGAGCGGCAAGGTCCTGCTCTTCCCCGCGGATGCCCAGGTGGGGAATTGGCTCTCCTGGCACTCCGTCTCCTGGCCTGGTGGGGCGTGCGGCGAGGGTGGGGAGGCCGAGCCACTGACCGGTACGGATCTTGTCCGGCGTACGGTGTTCTACAAGGTTGGGCATCACGGGAGCCACAACGCCACGCTCCGCGACAAGGGCCTGGAGCTGATGGAGAGCCCCGACCTGGTGGCCGCGATCCCGGTGGACCACGAACTGGCCGCCAGGCAGGGAAAGCACGGCTGGAGCATGCCCTTTCCACCCCTGGAGGAGCGGCTTCGGCAAAAGACCAGGGGACGCGTGTTGCGCGCCGATACGGGTGTGCCGGAGAAACCCGATGCGGTTCCGGCGGCAGAGTGGCAAGCTTTTCTCGACGACGTCGAGGAATCGGAGCTGTGGATCGAGTACACCGAGCGGGGATAGTCGCGTAGCTGGGAAGCGGGTGGAGCATAGGGGTGCCGAGCGGCTCGACTGGGGACTCTGATTGGGCTGGGCCAAAGTCGTGCTCGGGTTTCTGTCTGTAGCCGCGGTGTCCAGACGGCCTGCTATGGAATGCGCGGCTACCCAGCTCGACAACCGCATCCACAACTGCGTGCGACGGACGGCGCGGCCAGTCATGGAGGAGTACGTCATGAATGTGGGGATTCAGGTTCTGATCGATGTGGCGGGGTGGGTGGGGGTCGTCGCGCTCTTGGTGGCCTACGGCTTGGTCTCGACGCGGAGGATCGAGGGGGACTCGGCCGCCTATCAACTCCTGAACCTGGCGGGCGCTGCTCTGCTGATCGTCAACTCGTTTTACTATGGGGCCTTTCCCTCCGTGGGCATCAACCTGGTGTGGATAGGCATCGCGATCTACGCGCTTGTCAGGGGTAGACCGGACATCGAGGCGGGTTAGCCACGCTGTGAGTGTTTACCGCCGAGATCGCTGCGGTAAACAGGTACGCCACGCTTTTCACGCCGGCCGACTCGTGGTTCCGAGACCTGGCGCCAATGGCAAGCGCGGCTGCCGACGGTCTTAGGAGTTTTCCTACCGAAACTTTACCCCATGTCCACTGTCCCGTGATACAATTTTATCGATTGCTAGCTCTCGGCCCGAGCTCGGGCCGGAGGCTGGTTCTCTGCGCCACTGGGGCGCTCAACCTGTCACTCTCATGTATCGTGCTTTTTTGGGGGATGACGTGAACATCGATCTCAAGGCGACCGTAGCCATCGTGGAGCAAGTCAAGGCCCTGGTCCGGGCGATCGAGTCCCTGGACATCATCGAACCCGACAGTCCGTGGGAGCGCCAGGTCGCCGTATTGCTGCGAGCTGCCTACAGGCGCAGACTGCGGGAGATCGCCGAGACGGCGCCGGGCGCGATCAGCAAGGAGATCCTGAGCGCCTGCGATGAGATCCACGAGGAGTGGCCGGGGGCGAGATTGCGCGATCAATGAGCCCTTACCCCGATGAAGAGGGGTGACCGTGCTGCGCCCCGAAATGAGCGACGCCCAGAGATGTCAAGGTTTCCCTACAGAAACTATCTAACTTTCCCTACAAATATCTTCCGTATTTAGCAGATTCTTATGAGATTACTTACTGCTACGTGGTACAATGACGATGACTGGCTTTCCAACAGATTGTTGTGTGGACACAGGGTGGAGCCACCATAGTCTCTGTGCGCGTAAATGAGAGGGTAGACCTGACTGGCTGACAAAACTCTGAGCAAGGTGACCGGCACTTAGCATTCGGGATAAATAGAGCATTTTCGACGCGAAAAACTGGCCAAACACAGACCCAAGTGCCGGTCACCTCACCGATTGCAGGATTTGTCAGTCGATCAGGAGAGTAGACTGTTGCTTGAGAGGAGGAGGTCTCATCGGAATCTGGGTTCACTAGACAACTAGCCCTGCGTGACTGGCGCCACGGGGACTGAATGTGCTGGGTGGAGGAGCACCCCGTGCGGTCCCATCAGGTCGCAGATAACCTGCGTTGGCACGCCTCAGACTGGGAGTTCCACAGTCCTGCATCGCTGAACCTCGTCTCTCTATTGATCGGGTTCGTAGGGTTTCATGGGCAAGCTCAGTCGCTGTCCAACACAGCCAGTCCGGATTGAACAGACTCCTTGGCTGCTCTGTGAGGCCCACGAACTTCAGAGCGGCCACGAGGTGAATACGCGGTTTTGGCACCTGATGTGAGCTCCACGCGGTGCCGATTTCTGTTGGAGAACGTCCGCAGCACATACCATCCGCGGAGCAGTGGTCGTCCGCACCACGCTGTTCCTGGACACTGGATAATCCGACGTTGAGGCATTTCGAAAGGAAAGTCTATGAAGGCAACGGATCGGTCGCAGCTCTTTCAGGCTCTACACGACCGCCGCGAGACGGTCGCCGATAGTTGGCACAGTGCCCTCATCTCCACACCTGCCCTTGTTCCACTCAAAGCGGGGGAGATTCGCCAGCAGCTCGCCGAACTGACGGAACAGGCCATTGGACTACTGCTCACCGATTCTGTTCCGCTCGATAAGGCTCAGGAGATTGGTGTGGCGCTGGCACGCCTGCACGATATTCAACCTGAAGCCTTGGGCTGTACGCAGGAGGTACTGGCACGCGGGTTTGTTCAGGATCTGCCGCCAGAGCAGTCTGTGGCGCTCCAGCCGCGTCTGGCCGTGCTGCTCGGCGGATTGGCACTTGGTTTCTTCCAGCGAGCCCGTGAGATGACCTTGCCTGAGCAGGAACAGATCCAGGATGTGCTGACTGGCAGACTCCAAGCTACTGAGAGAACGCCGTGGGAAGCTCACAAGCCTCTGGAAGGGCAGACCAAGCAATGGTCAGATGCTGTGGCGAGGGTCAACGAGGAATTGCGGGAGACCGAGGAGCGGTATCGGAATCTGGTTCAAAACATCAACGATCTCGTTTTCGCTATGGATACTGACGGGAATATCCTCTGGATCAACTCTGTGGCGGAAAAGATGATCGGTTACAAGCCTGAAGAGATAGTGGGACATCACTACGCAGAGTATGTGCACTCAGACGATGTGCCGTGTCTGCTTACGAGCATTCCAAAGGCACTCAACGGAGAACCCCCGGAGGCCATCCCAGGGATCGGCGAGGACGCCGAATACCGCCTGGTGCGTCGGGACGGCAGGGTTAGCTGGGTGTCCACCAGATCCGGCCTCTTGACAGATACGGAGGGGAGGATCATTGGCTTCAGTGGGGTCACCCGTGACATCACCGGGCGCAAGCGGGCAGAAGAGGCATTGCGCCACCGCAGCGAGGAGTTGGAGGCCTTGCGCGAGATCGGTTTGGAACTCACCGCCCAGTTGGACCTCGGGACCCTCCTTGATTCCATCGTCTCACGGGCTATGGAGTTGCTGGCGGGAAACGCCAGTGGCCTCGCTCTCTATGATGGCGGGCAGGACATGTTGAAGGTAGTTGTCAACGCTGGTAGGGCGGTTGCCGAACTGGGGAATGCTCTCCGGCGGGGCGAAGGGATCTCGGGCATCATTTGGGAGACGGGCGAACCGCTGGTTCTAGACGATTACCAAACCGCGACGAGGGAAGGAGCCATCTTAGAATCGCCTTCCTCCGTCGCTGTCCTGGGCGTGCCCATCGTCTGGGGAACATCAAGCGCCGAAGGAGAGTTCCTGGGGACGCTGGTCGTCAAGGCCGATCCTCCTCGTACCTTCTCCTCGGCCGACGTTGAACTGCTCGACATGTTTGCCACCCAGGCCGCTATCGCCATCCGCAATGCCCGGCTGTACGAGGCGCTACAGCAGGAGTTGGCCGAGCGCAGGCGAACGGAGGAGGCACTACAGAGGGCTTATGACGAGTTAGAGCTTCGAGTACAGGCACGGACCGCAGAGCTGGCACAGGCCAACGCAGCATTGCAGGCTGAAGCTGCCGAACGCGAGCAGGCGATTGAGGCGCTGCGCAAGTCAGAAGAGCTGTTTCGAACAATCGTTGAGATGACTCCCAGTTTCCTGGTGATCGCTGATGCTGAAGGCCGCACTACGTACGCAAGCCCCAACTGCAACGAGATGCTCGGCTATACGCAGCAGGAGCTACTGGGCGAGGTGATATGGTGGGTGCACGAGGATGACTCCTCAAAGGCGCGCGAGATCTACAGTCGCGTTTTCCAAGAGAGGGTAGGTGGGCGGGATTTTGAGTACAAAGCGGTCAGAAAGGACGGAGAAGTATGGTATGCGTCAAGCTCCTGGGAACCGCTTGCCGATGAGGAGGGCACCTTCAAAGGGGTTGTGCTGCAGACAAGCGACATCACTGCGCGCAAACGGGCAGAGGAACAAGTGATTCAAGCCGAGCGAATGGCGGCGATGGGGAAGTTGGCCACATCCGTGGCTCACGAGATCAACAACCCGTTACAAGCCATCCGCAGCAATCTGGAGCTGGCACTGGACTTTGATCTAGAGCCAGACGAGCAGAAAGGCTACTGCGACATCGTCCGCCGAGAGGTCGAGCGCTTGGCTAGGATCACCCGACGTGTGCTTGACTTTGCCCAACCTACCGAGGACACGCGTTATCCGGTCTCCATTGTCCGCCTGATGCAGAAGATGCTGAGTCTGCTCGGCAAACAGCTGGAACTGGCGCGGGTCCAGGTGACGACTGACTTCTCCGATAACCTGCCGCGCGTTTTTGTCGCGCCGGATCAGATCGTCCAGGTTCTGCTCAATCTGGGTGTCAATGCCATCGAGGCCATGCCTGATGGCGGTCACTTGCACATCGCGGCTCATGCTCACGAGGATGAAGTTGTGCTCACCTTTGTGAACGACGGTCCACCCCTCTCAGCAGAGCTTGTGGCACGCATGTTTGACCCCTTTTTCACCACCAAGCCGAACGGCACCGGGTTGGGCCTCTCTATCAGCCATAGAATTGTCCTTCAGCACGGTGGGACGATCAGCGTGAGAAACCTTGAGAGCAATGACGGTGTGGCTTTTGCTGTTACACTGCCCAGTGCCCACGCCTTCAGACATAAGGAGGTCCTTGTATGACCAATAACACCGGTGTCCCCCCGATTGCCAAAGCGCGCGTGCTAGTGGTAGACGACGAAGTATCCGTGTGCTCAGCACTGGCACGCTCCCTCACCCTCCTAGGCTACAGTGCCGATGCTGCCGTCTCTGGATACGAGGCTCTGGAAATGCTGGAACGTACTGCGTACGACGCTGTGGTGTTGGACATACGCATGCCTGACATAAATGGCATAGAGGTGATGCAGCAGGCCTGCCAGATGGATCCTAACCTGAGCATCATTCTCCTCACTGGACACGCCAGCCTGGAGAGTGCCATCGCTGCCGTACGATCCCGCGCAGCTGACTACCTGCTTAAACCGGTTGGTGTTTACGGTGTTGCGGCTGCGATCGAACGTGCCCTGCAGCGTGTCCGAGAAGACGTGCCGAAAGCCCTCTCTCCGGAGAGGTTCCTGCGTGTGGGCCCAGTCACCCTGGATCGAGAGAGACACGAGGTGCGTATGGTCGGGGTCGGCGGTACAGGCAGTATCGGAATTGGACTCACCGTGAGCGAGTCAGCGCTGTTGGCTCAGCTGATGCAGAACCCCGATACCGTTTTTTCGTGCCGCGAGCTGGCCAGGACTGCCCTTGGCTATGATGTAAGCGAGATAGAGGCACAGAGCATTGTCCGGCCCCACATCTCTCGCCTGCGAGGAAAACTGGAGCCTGATCCAGACCAACCGTGTCTGGTTCGTACGGTATCTGGTAGAGGCTACCTCTTCGGCCTCGTATATTCAGAATAGCATGTTAACCGTGGTATCCGGATCGTCGGTGGCCGGTCGCCGATGTTTTAAGGAATTTAGGGAATCCTAGACCAATCTGCAATGGCGACGCAACGTTAGGGCGGGTTTCTTGTGATATATTATATGTTACGAATATCACAACGCTATGGTGCTTGCTCGCACGAATACCGTTCCGCGAGTGATGGCTTCGACAGAGGTGCAAGAACCCGGAAGCCGTTTTGTCGTACCTGGAGAGCACTAGCAGACTGGAGAGCGCTAGCAGAATGGTGGTTCCTCATCTGTTCAGGGCTGGGATCACCCTTCGCAAACGTATCGTGCTCTAGGTTTGTCATTGATGCAGGGAGGAGGGCTAATGACACAGACAAGAGTCCCGCAGATGGTCACGCTCTCGGAGCCGCTGCGCGTACTCACTCCCCGTCAGATCACTCAAATCGACCGCTACCTGGCGGACATAGAGGAGTTTGGCCGTATAACGCTGGTAAAGCGCCGTGGCAGGCTGCGGTTTATCGAGAAGACGGAGAGCACGGAGGCAGCCCATTCCGACTACTAACACCACTATCGACTGTCAATGTACGGTCAGCGTCCGTGCAAATCGGCCACATTGAGGGGCCTGCAAGAGGCTGACGCTCTCAACAAGCGAGTAGGTGATCTTGGCACCTAGTGTGAGCTCCACGCGGTGCCGGATTCTGTTAAGAAATACCGATGGATCACATCAAGTTCGGTCGCAAGATCTATTCCTTCGACAATGGCGACGTGGTGCTCAAGAGCACCAGCGTCACGGAGAAAGCGCTGCCCAACGAGGATGAGAGGACCTTCACTCGGCGCTTGGTGGAGAAATATCAGGATCAACGAGGCGTTATCGAAGTTGTCTTCAAGCGTGGGCATCCTGATTACGCGATCATCACTTTCTCATGAACGACGGACGTCATAGCCCTATTGCGAGAGGCTCGCCGGGATCAATCGCGGGAGGCGGCAAGAGCCTGGTCTCATCAGCCTGGGGCCAATCTGAATGAAGGGGAAGTCGAGACTGTGAGTATGCAGGGGCACTGGTTCGCTCTATACACCAAACCACATAAGGAATACTTGGTTAGAGATCTCTTGTGCACCAAGAAGATTGAGGTCTATCTGCCCGAGATCGCCGTCAAGACGAAACGCCGGGATCGACGCGGGAAGCGCCCCTTCTTCCCCCATTACATGTTCGCTCGTCTTGATCCCCGGGACGGTATGATCGCCAAGCTGCGCTGGACCCCGGGCCTGCGAAGTATCGTCTCGATGGGTGGGCGGCCCGTGCCGGTGTCGGACGAGGTTGTGCAGGAGATCCGCCGTCGCCTGGCCGCTATGGCACAGGTCGAACCTGAGGAGCGATTTCGGCGGGGCGATGTCGTGCGCGTGATGCGTGGCCCTTTCGAGGGGCTGGATGCGGTGTTCGATCGCAAGTTGTCGGCCGAGGGACGGGTGCGGGTCTTTTTGGAGTGGATGAGCCGCCAGGTCGCGGCGGAGCTGGACGTGGAGGATCTGCTGCCGCCCTGGTGAGGACAAGCTACGAATTCCACGAATTTCACGGATGATCAGGCACGACTGATCCGCAGGTAAAGTGCGTGTGAGCCGTGGTAAATATTGGAGAGCCTTCTCTGGCAGGTGTTCTTGCCGGAAGGGCGGAGCACGCCTAGTGAACAACGTAGCGGGACATATTCTTGAATCCAGGTGTGTAGTTGGCTGGAGTTGTTCAACGAGGAGCGAGGAAAGGCAAATCGTCCCCCACCTCGTGATCGGGGGCAATGAACCATAGCATCAGTGGTGACCCGCGGCTCTACCTGCGGCGACAGGCCGATAACCTCGGGCGGTACGTGCTGGAGCAGTTGCTCCAGGCACTGGTAGGCTGGGTACCGACCATCGCGGGCATCGGGCTGCGGGCGCTGGTCTACCGGCTGATGCTTCACATGGAGGGCTGGGCCGCCATCGAGAGTGGCGTGCGGCTCCGTTTCGCTAACCACATCCGTCTAGGTCACGGCTCGTACCTGGACCAGGGCGTCTACGTCCACGCCTGCCCGGACGGGGTGGAGATCGGCCCGGGAAC
>Ga0180437_10007095_pt1 | contig 14728 bp, 10 predicted proteins | sample SS_ome_4_FD_132410 | JGI IMG/M metagenome (GOLD analysis project Ga0180437, IMG submission 132410) | Hypersaline lake sediment archaeal communities from the Salton Sea, California, USA - SS_3_D_1 metaG | ecosystem: Environmental > Aquatic > Non-marine Saline and Alkaline > Hypersaline >...
AAAGGGCAGACGAGGCGCCCAGATACGCCTCAGCGGCAGGATAGTCGAGATTCTCGAACGCGCGCAGAACAGGCTGGTCGGCACTTTACTAAAGAGTCCCGATGGCTGGATTGTCCACCCCGACGGAACCGCCTTCATAGAACCGGTATCCGTCGATGACGTCACTGCCAAGCACGCCACTCACAAGGACAAGGTACTCGTAGAGATACTCACATGGCCCACCGAGCGATGCCTCGCCCGCGGCGTTATCACAAAGGTCCTCGGGAAAGCGGGCAGATACGAAAGTGAGATGAGTTCGGTTATTCACCAGTATCACCTACCCACCGAATTTGAACAGGAATCCCTCGAACAGGCACGCAGGGCCGCCGCTGGATTCAATCCGGAACGCAAGGCAGACAGGCGCGATATTACCGAAAAGCTCACTATCACAATTGACCCACCCGACGCCAAGGACTTCGACGACGCCATAAGCCTCGAGAAGGATTCCGAAGGTAACTATGTCCTTGGCGTTCACATCGCCGACGTAAGCTGCTTCATACCCCCTCATTCGCCCCTTGATGCCGAAGCTCGCCTGCGGGGCAACAGTGTTTATCTCCCAGGAAGAACCATTCCGATGTTGCCGGAGATTCTCAGCAACGGTATCTGCAGCCTTCAGCCTGATCAAAAACGATTCTGCAAAAGCGCCTATCTGACCTACGACAACCGCGGAAACGTCATCTCTCGGACCTTTGAAAACTCTGTTTGCCGCTCGGCCCAGAGATTGACATACGAGCAGGCCGACGGCGCCTTGAGAGGCCGCAAAAAAGGTGTCAAACCCGAAGTAATCGACTTGCTCAAACGTATGGAGGCCCTCAGCCGCTTGATTGAGCAAAGAAGATTCGCCAATGGTATGCTCCATCTGGATTTGCCCGAGACCGACCTGATAATGGATAAATCCGGCCGGGTCGTCGACGCCCGTCCCGCCGACGACAGTTACCCACACACCATAATCGAGATGTTCATGGTTGAGGCCAACGAGGCCGTTGCAACCCTGCTGGACAGCCTCGATGTCCCCCTAATGCGACGAATCCACCCAGAACCCGACCCCTTGAGCTTGAAAAACCTCGCCCAATTAATAAGGGCGTTCGGAATTAAATTCCCCCGCGACCCGGACCGTTATGACATCAGGGATGTGCTCAAACTCGTAAAAGATGCAGACTGTGCTTTTGCGGTGAGCCTCGTAGTCTTGCGCAGCCTCGAAAGGGCACAGTACGCCCCTCTAAAAATAGGGCACTACGCATTGGCTTCGCCTATGTATTGTCACTTCACCAGCCCCATACGCCGATACGCCGACCTGCTCGTCCATCGTCTCCTCCAGGCCTATCTGCAAAAAGCCGCCGATTCAAAATTGCGAGAGACGGCCTTATCCGATGCCGACCTTACCGAGGTCGGAAGGCACATCACCTTCACTGAGCAGCGCGCCGAGGACGCCGAAAAGGAGCTCAACGCAGTGCTCCTTCTGCAACTGCTCAGCAGGCATATCGGCGACGAAATTGACGCTGTTGTCACCGGCCTGGCAAGCTTCGGAGTCTTTGTCCAATCACGCAAATTCGGCATCGATGCGCTCATACGCATGACCGACCTCGGCCAGGACGAATGGAAATTCAACGCCAAAAGCCAGTCTATCGTCGGACTTCGTTCCGGCTGTTCCGTGCGCCTCGGTCAGCCCATAAAGGTCCGTATAACCAGCGTTAATGTGCCCGCACGCCAGTTGAACGTCGCCCCCCTCCAGCCGCTGACAGGCACCGCAGAATCGAAAACAAAACACAAGACTGCGAAATCACCCCGAAATCGACGCACGAAAAAACGTTCCAGGGCCAAACGCTAAAAACATCAACCGCGCATCCTTCGTAATTCCAATGTCTGCTTGACAACCTGGAGTGGTTGTGTAATATTGGCGCCCTCAGACACGAAGCGTCAAAAAAACAATAACCTTACCGGACGCGCTTTGCGGTATAATATGGGCCGGTTCTTGGGAGTTAAAAATGAGAGCATCTGAAATGAGAAAAGGCCAAACGGTCAAGATCGAAGACAAGCTCTATTCCATTGTTGATTATCACCACGTAAAGCTTGGCAAGGGCGGCGCCGTCTACCAGACAAAGCTAAAAAGCCTCGAAGACGGCTCCATTCAGAACATCCGCCTCCGAGCAGAAGAAAACGTCGAAGAGGCTTTTCTCGATAAGCGAAAATACGAATACCTCTATTCCACGCCCGCAGAGCACGTCCTCATGGACACCACCACCTATGAGCAGATATCACTCGACGACGATGCGTTCGGCGACGGTCCCAAATACCTCAAACCCAACACGCAGCTTCAGGTGAGCATGTACGAGGGCAGACCCGTCGTAGTGGAGTTGCCGAACACCGTAGACCTCGAAGTCACAGAAACCGCCCCGGAGATCAAGGGAGCCACCGCCACCAACCAGAACAAACCTGCTACGCTCGAGACCGGCCTGATCGTACAGGTGCCGCCCTTTATTAAGGTGGGCGAACTCGTTCGCATCGATACGCGAACCGGAGCTTACCTAACCAGAGCGAAAGATTAGAACCATGCCGTTTCAAAAAACGGGTAAAGTTCTCTTGAAAATTTTCGGTTCTCGCAACGAGCGCCTTGTTAAGGCATATTCCGTAATCGCCCAACAGGCCGGCGCCTTCGAAGACCACGTCAGAGGGCTCGACGACAACGCCCTGATGGAGAAAACCACTAAGTTCAAAGCCGCCCTCGATTCCGGCGAAAGCCCCGAAACCATCCTGCCGGAGGCCTTTGCTGTCGTCCGCGAAGCCGCCCGAAGAAACGTCGACATGAGACATTTCGACGTCCAGCTTGTCGGTGGAAACGTCCTTTACGATGGAAAAATCGCCGAAATGGCCACCGGAGAGGGAAAAACACTCGTTGCAACTCTCGCCGCATACCTCGTTTATCTGACCGGTAGAAAGGTCCATATTGTCACCGTAAACGATTATCTCGCCAAACGCGACGCCGAATGGATGGGCCCGGTCTACAAGGCCCTCGGTTTGACCGTCGGCGCGATTCAGGCAGACATGGACACAGCCGGCGACGAAAGAAAGTCGCAGTACGATTGTGATATAACCTACGGCACCAACAACGAGTTCGGATTCGACTACCTCAGGGACAACATGAAGCTTTCGCTCGAGCAGATGGTCCAGGGACCCCTTCAATACGCCATTATCGACGAGGTCGACTCCATTCTCATCGACGAAGCCAGGACGCCCCTGATCATATCCGGTCCCGCCTTCGATGACGTCTCAAGGTACAAAAAGGCCGACCAGGTCACCAGAAAGCTCATCGCACTTCAGACCGAATACGACCGCGCGAAAAATCAGATCGACAGCGCCCAGCGAACCATCGCCAACGCACAGGGCGAACTGGCTGAAGCAAAAAAAGAAAAAGACGCCAACCGTATCGAAAAGGCCCAGAACGTAATCGAAAAGACCGAGCAGGAGCTCGAAAGAACTCAGGCCCGGCTGGCCCGGACAACTCAGTACTACGAGGTCGAATACGACAGAAAGGCCGTCCACCTTACCCACGAAGGCGTCGGCGCCGCACAGGAAATAGCTGGCATCGGCTCGTTTTTCACAGGCTCCAACATGGATTGGCCCCATCTGCTCGAGCAGGGCCTTCGCGCACACATCACCTTCGAAAAGGAAAAAGACTACGTCGTCATGGACGGCAAGGTCATCATCGTCGACGATTTCACCGGTAGACTGATGCACGGCAGACAGTGGTCCGACGGTCTGCACCAGGCCGTTGAAGCAAAGGAAGCTGTCACCGTAAAGGAGGAGACCCAGACCCTTGCTACCATCACCCTCCAGAATTTCTTCAAGCTCTACGACCAGATTGCCGGAATGACTGGAACCGCCGCCACCGAAGCCGAAGAGTTCAACAATATCTACAAGCTCGAGGTCGTGGTCATACCCACCAACGAGCCATGCATCCGTAACGACTGCGACGACGTCATATACAAAACCATGCGCGAAAAATTCGACGCAATAGTAAATGAGATAAACCAGGTCAGTTCTTCCGGAAGACCCGTGCTCGTCGGCACCATCAGCATTGAAAAGAGCGAAGCCCTTTCAGAAGCGCTAAACAAAAGATTCGGCCTCGACCACGAGGTCCTCAACGCAAAGCAGCACGCCAGGGAAGCCGTAATCGTCGCAAAGGCCGGACAGCAGCACAGGGGCCGCGACGGAAAAATGAGGGGAAATGTCACTATCGCCACCAATATGGCCGGACGAGGCACCGACATAAAGCTCGGCCCCGGCGTCGCCGAAATTGGCGGCCTGCACATACTCGGAACCGAACGCCACGAGGCCAGAAGAATCGACAACCAGCTTCGAGGCCGTTCCGGAAGACAGGGTGACGCCGGGTCAAGCCAGTTCTTCCTCAGTTTCGACGACGACCTCATGAGAATCTTCGCTCCCGAATGGACCGTTAAGGCGCTTTCCATGATCGGATGGGAAGAGGGCCAGCCGATCGTACATGGAAGAATAAGCAAGGGAATAGAAAGGGCACAAAAAAAGGTCGAGGAGCGAAACTTCGAGACACGAAAGAGTCTGCTTGAATATGATGAGGTGATGGATTATCAGAGAAAAATCTTCTACTCACGCAGACGCGACATTCTTGCCGGAAGAAACCTCAAGAGAATTATTCAGAAAATGATAGATGCCGTCATCGAAACCAACTGCCGAAATATTCTCAACGCCGAATACCCACACAGGTGCATCGTTGAGTGGGCAAGAACCACTTTCGGCGTCGATCTCAAGGCATCCGACATCGCCGGTATTAAAGCAGACGAAATCGAAAAGCTTATAAAGCGGCTCACAAAGGAAAACGCCGCAAATACCGTTTCACTCTCACTGGGCGAGTACCTCGAAGACTACGATGATCCCCAAACATGGAATATCCCCGATCTCTGCAAGTGGGCCATGAGCTCCTTCAGCGTTAGCCTCAGCCCAACAAAGCTAAAGCACCAAACCACTGATGAAATCGAGCAGCAGCTCGTCTCAGCCGCCGCCGACCAGATCGAAAAGAAAGACTGCTCGGCACTCGTCGAGTTCCTCGCAGAAGATTTCGCCCTGCAAACCCTCGCCGACTGGGCAAGTGCGAAATTCAACTTGAAGGTGGACCTTGAGAGGCTTAAAGGCCTCAATGCCTCGCAGATAAGAACGCTGTTTAACGAGGAAACCGCAGCCAAGTACAAACAGAGGGAAATTGAATACCCAGTCGAATTTGCAATGAATATGGTCTACGGGCCGGCTGGCGCCAACATTTACGGCTTCGAGGCCCTCGCCGAATGGGCCAATAAAAAATACGGTGCTGATCTTTCAGCCGAAAAAATACAAAATGAAAAACCGAACCGCCTCCAAAGCCGACTGCTCGAATTAAGTCGAACCTTCAACGACGGAGAACTGGACAGACAGCTCGACGAGAAAATCGCCGCACTCGATACACCACGCCTGGTGGAATGGGCCAACGACAGGTTCGACGCATCAATTACAGAAGAGACCCTCGGAGAGGGACCCGAAAGAAGAGAAAAGCTTCACGAAGCGGCAAGCCGCTTCCTTCGTTCCGAATTAAGCGCACTCGAAAAATATGTCCTGCTTCAGATCTACGACGGTGCCTGGAAAGACCACCTCCGCGATATGGACCACCTCAAGGAGAACATCTGGTTCCGTTCGTTGGCTGAAAAAGACCCCAAGACCGAGTACAAACGCGAAGGTTTCCGGATGTTCGAAGAGATGCTCGCGACCATCGAGGACCGAGTCACCGATATCATCTTCAAGGTCCGTCTCGACCCTGGAGCCCGCGCCAGAAGCGTCTGGAATGTAAGCCGAACCGCACACGACGAGGTCGGCCAGTTCGCAATGGCCGAGCGACAGAGAGCCGCCGCACAGGCGCCCCAGGGAGAGCAGAAAGTAAAGCAGATTAGACTCGAGCAGCCGAAAGTCGGAAGGAACGCGCCCTGCCCCTGCGGCAGCGGGAAAAAATATAAGAAATGCTGCGGCGCCACAAGCTGACATCCGCTGCGAAAAGCAACTATAATTACTTCGGAAACTGCCTGTGAAAAAGTCCGTAACAAAAATGATGCGAGAATTCAGGTCATATTGGAAACACTACGTCCTGCAAAGTCTTCTCGCTACACTGGTTGTTTTCGTAGTAATTCTGTCTTTGAGCGTCGATCAGGATGCCGTGATAATCGCCTCTATCGGCGCCACTGCATTCGTCATATTCGCCATGCCCGGAAGTATTACTGCAAAATCGAAAAACGTAATCGGAGGCCATCTCGTCGGACTTGCCTGCGGATTTCTCTCAAGTCTGATTCCCGTCCCCTCCTGCATAAATCCGGCTATAGGCCATTCGTTTGTTTATGCGCTCGCGGTCGGCCTTTCGATCTTCGTAATGGTCGTCACCGACACCGAGCACCCGCCCGCCGCAGGTACCGCCCTCGGCGTTGTAGTCAGCGGCGTTTCCTACCGTGTCACAATCGCCGTCGTAGCCAGTGCCGTGTTGCTCTCGCTCATCCGCAAACTCTTCAAACCCCACATCAGAGACCTCACATAAACCCGCTTTCAACAGCTTTCAGTCACCTGCAAACGGGATTGCACGTAAAATCCCGTCACGCCGGGATGAAGATTTGTTCATCCGGCAAGACCCCTCTCACCGAAGGCCCAACATACTGTGGTCATTGTATCAGATATGTCCGTCGCTGCTTCAAAGCTCTACCACCCTCGACAGAGGGCACGCAGCACGATTGCGGTTGAATACCTGAGAACTTAAGTCCCCTTGGCCTTTAAATTATGTGGAGCAGCCTTATCTGTTACGCACTTGCGGCCCCGACTTAATCATTCCTCCCGTAAAGCCACCCCGCGTCGTTCAGTTCGTATTCGATTATCTCATCCGGCTCGAAGAAAAGACTTATCTCCTTCTTGGCGGAAGCGACACTGTCCGAACCGTGTATCAGGTTATAACCACGCGAGCAGCTAAAGTCTCCACGAATGGTCCCGGCCTCGGCCTCGTATCCGAACGTTGCGCCCATCATCTTTCGGACCGTCTCTATGACGCCTTCCGCCTCCCACACCATCACCAGCGACGGCGACGAGGCGAGATATTTGACTACACCGTCAAAGAAGGGTTTGCCCCTGTGAACATCGTAGTGTTCGCGCGCGACCTCCTCGGTAATTTGCATGAACTTTGCCGCAACAAGCTTAAAACCTTTACGCTCGAAGCGCCCGATTATCTCCCCCGCGAGGTGACGCTGTATCCCGTCCGGCTTAATGATGATTAAAGTGCGCTCCGACATTGTCGTATGCTGCCGTACTATCCTTTGCTGAATATATCCTCAATACGCTCGTGCCACTTGCCCGTTCCTCTCTCATATCCCGCGGGCAACTATGAATATCTCGACACGTCTGTTTTGTTTGTGCCCCTTCTTGCCTGCCTCGTTCGGAACGACCGGTCGATATTCGCCGAAGCCGCGCACGCTCATACGTTTGGAATCTAAATTGTTGGCCGCCATTATATTCAATACCGCTATCGCCCTGTGCGCCGACAGGTGCCAATTGCTCGGGTGCTTGCCGCGAGAGTAGCGTATCGGCTGATCGTCCGTATGACCGCCGATTATGATGTCGAACTTCAGCCCTTGTTCGCTGTTTAGTATCCCGCAGAGTAACTTCACCGCCTCAACTGCAGCCGGCTGTACCTCGTCGCTGCCGCTCTGGAAAAGAAGATCGCTCTTGAACTTCACTACCCCGCTGCTCGGATCGAATGTCACCATCTCTTCCTTATTGGCGAAGTCTTCAAGCATTGTGCTCAGTTCCACCGGAAGTTTTGCTCCTCCCGAAAGCAACTGTTCTTGCATGGCTGCAATCAACTCCTTCTTATCTGACAGGTCTTTTTCCAAAGCTGCGATCGTCTGCCTGAGCGCATCGCTTTCGGCGCCGCCCACGTTTTGAGCCGTTCGAAGCTGCTGCCTCAACTGCTCCAGTTGCAACTCCGACGTCCGAACCTTGCTCTCAAGTTCGGCTATCTGCTTGCGCTGAAAGTCGTTCCGAATCCGACAGTCTTTCAACTCGTCCTCGCAACCGCCCACCAGCGCAATGCCCACAACCACAAAAACGACAAGGGAGATTTTTGCGATTCGCATGATTCAATCCTTTCCAAAACTAAAGACCGCTATTCGTTTAAGACCCATCCTATAAGATGCCTTAAAACTTCATTCCATGCCTCTTTACGGCCATCAGGTTGTGCTCTTGGCAACCGCAGCGCTAAGTAAAACCGATTTGCTTTTGCTCGTCAACAACAAACTTTCAAAATATGTCCGCTTGCTTATACCCTCTCTGAATCTGTCTGCTCCCCGTCACAAAATCCCTCTTGACGCATCCCGGCGACTTTTCAGGCTTCCCGCAGCCTAAATCAGAAACTGATTTCCGGATGGCTGAATCGAAGACCATTGCCGTCGTGGTAAGTGGCGTATTCGGTGACGATCGCCCCGTCAGGCCCCGCCAGCATCCAGTGTTTCTCCTCCGCACTGCCCAGAATGCCCACCTCACCCGGATTGAGCTTCTTTTCTCTTCGAGCGACCGCATATTTCTTGTGAGTAGGAGGAATTCGCTGCTCGACCCCGGCTGTAGCCTCGCCTTCGCCGTAGATGTAGACCCAACCGTACCGCACCTGCCAGGCTTCTAGTTTCGCCCCCCCCTCAGCCGTTGCCACGTGCCAATGCTCCGGAATCATCTGACCGCCCAGCAAATATATCTCATGGCCGAAGTAGTTGTGCTCCTTGTTGTTGACCCAGAAAATACCGGCCATCCCCACCTCGGTGAACTTGCCCAGACCAAAATCAACCGTCCAAAAATCCTTGCTGCCCAGCCGCGGAACAATCGGGTAATCGTAGTAACGCATCATCTCATAGTACGCATTCTTGGCTGCAGCCGCATCGAACTTGCCGTCGTCATCGTAGAAATGCTCATTCGAATACTTCTTCAACTGCTGCCTGCCCCCTCTCTTCGAACCCTCGCACCCGCCTACGACAAGAGAACATGCGACCCCCGTACCAGCCATGATGCCCCCCAACATTTGACGTCTGTTAATCCGTTTCATTCACTTATTCCTTTATGCAAAAACCAATTTCTTGTTAAAATCCGGGACAATCGTTGTTGGTTATCATAACTGAAACTCCGCAAAACGCGTTTTAGAGAAAAATCTCCTGGGCGGGCTGCGAAATTTGAAACATGAGGGGGAGATTTTGCCGACCTCCCGAACGATTTTTCTCGTAGTCTCGATAAACCTACACCGGCAAGACTTCCCCGACCCAAAAAATGTCTTTGAATTCTCAATTCTCATCGACCCGTCATAAGACCTTCGGCAAAACCCTGAAAAATATAAGATATCGATGCCGCTCCCGGATCTAAATGGCCGATGCTGCGATCACCGAGGTTTTTCGCCCTTCCGAACCTTGCCCGCATCGCTCCCGTCGATTCGGCCCCTTGTGCGGCGGATTCTGCAGCCATTCGCATCATCTCCGCAACGTCCACCGATGCCCTCGCCGACCTTCGAAGCGATTCGACAGCAGGAACAAGCGCATCAAGCATGGTCTTGTCACCCGTTTGCGCCCTTGTCTGCTTCCGCAAGGCCTCCAGTCCCCCCTCGAACATCTGCGCTACGGCCTCACAATCGAGTTCCTCTTTGTCGGCGGCTCCCTCGCTCATTCCCATCAAAAACGAACCCAGCAAAAGTCCGGTCGAGCCGCCGTCAATGCACATTACGTTCCATCCGATTGTGTGAAGTATTGACTTGATGTCCTCGCTGTCACGCCCGGCACAAACCTTCTCCACTGCCTCCATCGCTCGAACCATGGTCATCCCGTGATCACCATCGCCAATTGCCGAGTCGAGCTTCGATAATTGCTCGTGATTCGCCCGGATTTTCTCGGCGGCGCAGATGAGCATCTGTGAAATCTCATTCCAGCCTATTGTTTTACCCATCGCCTCTCTCCGACTCCTGTCACCGCATCGTCAAATAGGGCGTGTCGCAGGGTGCGTCCCAGTATTTCAGCAGATCATCGTCCATCTTCGCCGCAAACATCTGAAAACCCGCCATCTCCTGCACCGTCAGGAACTCGCCTACCAGCGAACGGGCGATTTCGATACCCTTCTCCGCCAAAACCTTTTTGACGTGTCGGTAAACAATGTACAACTCCATCAGAGTCGTCGCGCCGGAACCGTTCAGCATAACTAAGAGCCGGTCGCCCTTGCCGGCACCTACCGCCTTCATCAGCCGCGTAATCATAATCTCCGCGGTCTCATCCGCCGTCATCATCTTACTCCGCCCCGTACCCGCTTCACCGTGCTGGCCCATACCCACTTCCATCTCGTCGTCGCCAAGCTCAAATATCGACTCGCCCGTCGAAGGATGAGTAGCCGTTTTCAACGCCACCGCCAAAGTCGCCATATTTTCGTTAAACCGCTCCGCAAGTGCATAAACCTCCTCGAGGTTCTTTCCCGCCTCCGCCGCCGCGCCCGCCACCTTATAAAGCGGTATACACCCGACAAGCCCGCGCCTGTCCTCAGCCGGCGAACTGGCGCCCGGCGCAATGTCCTCGTGCGTCAGCATCATCTTCACGTTCAGCTTCTCCTTCCGCGCGATTTCCATAGCCATGTTCGCGCTCATCACGTCACCCGCGTGGTTCAGAACCACGAACAACACACCGGCCTCGCGATTGGCCTTGCGAAGCGCCTCGACCACCTTCGGCGGTCCCGGCGCCGCAAAAATATCACCGACCACGCTTATGTCAAGCATCCCCTCACCCACAAAGCCGCTCAACGCCGGTTCATGTCCCGCCCCGCCAAGAGTTACAAGCGCGACTCTTTCGGATGCTTTGGGCCTGGCGCGCACCACCAGCTTCTCCGATTCCAGCGAAACCTTGTCCCCGTATGCCATGCAGTAACCCTCCAGAAGCTCACTGGTAAGATTCACAGGATCGTTGATAAACTTTTTCATCGGCATGCTTATTTCCTCTTTTAATTCTCAAACGGGCTGTCTCATCTCCATAAGTTCGATGATCGCCTCTCCATCCACGATAAATGCCGCCCGAATTCTTTCCGTTGCGTCGAAAGGCTCGATCAGCACGTTCTCATCGCTGATCGCATCGTCGAGATTCTCAACCACATACGCCGCATGTGGCCGGGTGCGCACAACCTCGGGCAGCGGGCTGTCCGCCTCAAAACGAAGAAATTCCACCCGGTACGGATGACTGTCAGGGTCGGTTACGTATACCTTTGCACCCTCGACATAGGTTTCATTATCCTGCACGACACTTGTCGGAACACCAAAATGATGAAACTGATTCAAACCCATTATCTGTCCCTTTCCCGATCTCACGCAACCGCATATTCATCGGCGCCGGTTGCCGCCTCTTGCAATTCGCCTCCACCTGCTCCTGCGGGCCTGTTATTGCTGATTTCGCAGCAATAACAGCTTTCGCTTGGTGCGCTACATACTATTATGACTGTCCCGATCAAAGCTTTTACCAGATTATATGCACCCTGGCCTGACTTGCAAGCTTTTTTGACTCCTCAACACCGCCGCGTTGGCCTGCCCAGCCGGGAACAGCCGCTTAAACAAGCGAAGCGGATGGCTTCCAACCTCGGATTCTTGCTCAATCAAACGCTATCTTTTTTAGAGTACCACCGCATCCATATTTTTTTATTCCCTCCGAAAGACCCGCCGGAAAAGAGAACATCCACCGAGTGCCCTGTTTGCCTCGGCCCGCACCGTCTTACGTCTTGTCGCTCAATAAATCTTCCCGAAGTTCCGCTGTTGTGCAACACGTATCGCGCCCGGCATGTCAACCCGCGGCCTGCTTTCCAGCGCCTCTCGGCCGGCTTCTATCGCCCGCAGCATCGCCTGGTAAGTCGCATCGCTTTGCTCGGCAAACACTGGCGCTGTCTTCTCCGCCGCCTTGCCGCACAGACCCATACCGCCGGCCTCCTTGCTCAGGTGTGCGTTCAAAACACGGCTGTGCTCCGGATTCGTAAGATTTATCCATGCTGGGCCCAGACCATGGCACGACGAGCACTTCCGCTCGAACGTCGTGTTGAACTCGGCATACCACGGCTCAGGTTCTATCCCTGCGCCTCTTTGCTCAATCCCCACGACCCTGTTCCAGGTGTCCCGCCCTCCTTGAGTATAGGGCCGTGACATGTCCCACGTGTCGTAATACGGAACATTGCTGTCTATCCACGCATATATACGCCGACGGCTTTGTTCGTCCATCTTCACCCCGCTGTGCTCCGATTCGATCATCTTCGTCAGCTTGCTCACCCATGAGCCGCTGGCCATCGGAGGGAAATTCCCAGTCGGCGCATCGTGAATATAGTAATACTCCACAAGACGCCGGTCCGTCAATGTTCGATAGCTCATGTTGTAAAACCTCGACTTGTCCCCAGACAAGTCAATCCGTCCTTTCGGCGCTCGTCCGCTGTGACACTTAACGCAGTACCTGTCCAGTACCGGCTGAACCAGCCTGACATAACCAATCGTCCCCTCACCCCATGGCGGCGGTGTAATATCATCCGGCTCGCGCCTCAATCGACCCATCGCGTTTTCACGGCCGGGCGCTGCCATAAAACGAGACTCGTGGCACCCGATGCAGCTCTGACGTTCGCCCGCCGTTATCTGCGTCACCGTCCCCATCCGCCGCACCTCTTTGCCGGCCTCGTCAAGCGCGATAAAATAAAGCTCCACGCCCGCCGGAACCTTGAAATATGCCGTCCCGTCCTCATATACCGGAACCGTCCCGTAACAGTACTTCACATAATAAGAGCCCTGTCCTACAATCGGATAATGGTCGTGATAGCGCGGCCCTTCGGTGTTATACTTCTTCGGAACCTGCGACATTATACGAAGCTGCTTGATTTGTCCGCGCTTCACCCCCTTGTGCTCCAGACCGCGGTAAATATCCGCTATGAAATACACGCCGTAGCCTTCCGGCTCGGCAGCTTCCCCCGGTATCCTGTGCGGCAGCGGCCTCGGACGAAGCGGAACCGGATTAAAACACGATGTCGCCGAGTCCTCATAAACCTCAACCTTGTTACCCTCATCGTCCAACAGGTATATTCGATACCGTTGCGGCCCGCCCTCGAGCGGACCACCATAGCTCACAAGGAACAAATCCTCAGAAAACGGGTAAGGGTCGCAGTAAGCCCACTGGTATTGCTGGTCACCGGGCCTCCATGAGCTGTTCGTCCCGTAGTTCCACGACTCGCCCAAACGCGGCTGATATGGAATCTCCGGCGTAATATTCACCATCGATTCCACCGTCTCGAAGCCTTTGCTCCGGTCGATAATCGTAATCGCACCCAACGGCCGCCCGTGATGCGGCGCCATCGTACAAAGCACCTTCCGCGTCCCCGGAATCGCCTTCGCGTTGCACACCGAATTTGGAATCGTGAACGTATTCCCGTGATAAAGCGCAAGCCGCTCACCTGCTGGAGTTATAGTCCACAATCCCTGCACACAGAAGATGTTCTTGTCCTGATACTCCCAACGTGTAAACAAGATCAACCCGTCGTCCATTACAAACGGTGTCGTATTGCAGAGTGTATTGTACTCGATCCGCCTAATGTCACTCCCATCGCCGTTCATCACGAACATCGCCGCCGCCAGAAAATCCTGACAAAGCGAGAATGACCGGACCCGCGTCGAACAGAAAACGATCCTCCCGTCCGGCAGATAAACCGCACTTCCATCGTGGAACGCACCGAACGTAAGCTGCCTGAGACCCGTCCCATCAACGTTCACCTCCCAGATGTGGAACGAATCCTCCTGTGTCCTCGCGTTTTCAACCACGTTGTCCATGAATGAAAAAACGATTCTCTTCGCATCATAGGAAGCGCTCATGTCGAAGACGAAACCATCCTTACTCTCGAAAACCGTCTTCACTCCAGCCTCCGGCCGCGCAGGATCATACGTGCATATCTTCGAACCCATCTTCGCGCCGAGATTCATCTGACCCAGCATTGTCCCGTTCGTCCCTTTCCGCGCATGTGCCGTCCGCTTTATGAATGCAAAAGGCGGACACCGCCGCACATAAACCTCTCGCATCGCATCTTCGGCGCCTCTCTTAACACTAAGCTCCACGCCTTCAGCCGGCCCGAGCCCGAATCCGACCACAAAAACCAAAACCACCGAAAAAATCACAACCTGCAAATAGTTTCGTCGCAACAATCCCACACTCTGCTCCCTGAGACTCACGATCATCTGCAAATCACCATCAAACCGGTATCCTACACAAATCAGCAAATTTCTCCAGCAGATATTCTGCGCCTTTTCACCAATCCCCGCGGCTGTTTCGAAGGTGGTGACAAATCGTTGTCTTTTTGGCAGTTTCCGTAGGATGGATCCTTGACCGGTCAATACGGTTTGAGTCACCTCTCCTCCGAAGGCCCCCAAAACCTCGCCGGTATCAGCCTGACCGGCCCGATAAGCCCTGAATCCATCAGCGGCCAGTTTGACGCCTCGAATTTCCTGTAACGAATGTTGACGAAATTGATTTCGTAGAACTTCTTCCAGTCCACCTTGCGCCGGTCAAGGTCGGCAATCCGGTTCGCCGAAAGGTTCGTCACCTCAACCTCAAGTTCGTTTTCTCCGTCGCGCAGAAAATCACCC